>Ga0181523_10000263_pt1 | contig 58680 bp, 49 predicted proteins | sample PEATcosm2014_Bin_43_FD_119752 | JGI IMG/M metagenome (GOLD analysis project Ga0181523, IMG submission 119752) | Peatland microbial communities from MTU Mesocosm Facility, Houghton, MI, USA - PEATcosm2014_Bin05_30_metaG | ecosystem: Environmental > Terrestrial > Soil > Wetlands > Peat | place... | reverse complement strand
GATGGCGCCACGCAGATCGGCACGGGAACGCTCAGTGGCAATCCGGGCGTCGCGACGTTTACCACTGCCACTCTCAACATGGGCACGCACAGCATCACTGTGTCGTATCCGGGCGACTCCTACAACGGACCAAGCGTCTCCTTGCCATTGAACCAGGTGGTCAAGCAGGCGCAAACCGCAACCACCGTCACGGCCACACCGAGCCCCGGCATTGCCGGCGGACCGGAAACGATCACGGCAACCGTAACGGTGACCTCAGGTTCAGGAACACCCACAGGCACCGTCACATTCACCTCGGGGACAACACAACTTGGCAGTGCACCGGTCAGCAACACGGGAACAGCGACGATCACCCCGGCGCTGGCGCAGGGAAGCTATCAGATCGTGGCCACATATAGCGGGGACGCCAATAATCAGGGCAGCGCTTCAGCGCCATTACCCCTCACCGTCTCGCAGGCCACCACGCAGACCGCACTTGTCGTCGCGCCCAACCCGGCGCTGGTGCTGGCGCCCATCACCTTTACCGCAACCGTAACAGGGAATGGCGGAGCGCCCACAGGCAGCGTGAACTTCATCGCCAACGGCAATGTGATCGGTGCGGGGACCTTAAACTCCTCGGGAGTCGCGACATTCATCACTTCAACATTGGCGGCCGGCACCTCCGCTATCACTGCCACCTACACGGGCGATGCCAATGACGCTGGCAGCACATCGTTGCCCGTCTCGCTCACAGTCTCGCTGGCCACCACGGCCACCGTTATAACAGTCACTCCCGATCCAGCCATGGTCGGGGCAGCCGTCACCATCACCGCTAAAGTCACAGGCAATGGCGGAACTCCCACCGGCAGCGTGAACTTCATCGCGAACGGCAACACTCTCGCTTCCGCAGTCCTGGCCGCGGGCACCGCCAGCTTCACCACCTCCACGTTGGCTCCCGGCACCTACTCAATCACAGCAAGCTATGTGGGCGACCCGGCTGACGCACCCAGCATTTCCACCGCCATCAGCGAAACCGTCGGCCTCATTCCAACCACCGCCAGCCTGGGCTCCTCAACCACCACCGGCCCCACTCCGCAAGTCGTCCTTGTATCGACGGTCTTGAATAGCGCCGCCGGGGTCCCGCCCACTGGCACTGTCACCTTCATGAGCGGCACCACCCAGCTCGGGTCGGCCACATTGGATGCCAGCGGTGTCGGGACACTGACTCCAAATCTCACCGGTGGCGTGAATTACAACATTATTGCCAACTACAGCGGAGACGTGGACCACCTCCCGTCCTCCTCGCCGGCTATCACTGTTTCCGGCACTCCCACACAGTTCACATTGGCTGTAAGCCCTTCCAGTGTGAGTATGGCAACCTCCCAGAACGCCACGGTGACCGTCAACCTGAGCTCCAACGGGACATTTACTGACACCATTGGTCTCGGCTGCGCTTCGCTTCCTGCGGGAGTCTTCTGCCACTTCTCTAACCCCAGCATGAAGTTGACGCCGGGCGGCTCTGCGAGCGTTCAGCTCACCATCGACACGAACAATCCATTGGGCGGAGGAAGTTCAGCCATGAACCGTCCGGCGGGCGGCTCCAAGGTTTCTCTGGCCAGCCTGTTCCTGCCCTTGAGCGTGCTCTTCGGATTCGTTTTCTGGCGCTTGCGCCGGCGGAGCGCCGGGATTCTCACCACGGCCATGGTCCTAATGCTTTCAGCTACGGCGCTACTGGCCACCGGCTGCAGCAGCTACTCCGTGAACACAGCCACGCCCGGCAACTACGTCATTCAGGTAACCGGCACGGGCGCCGCCACAAATGTCCAGCAGTACCAAAACGTTTCGCTCACGATCACGAAATAGATCCGAAGGCGTTCAACGCCGAGCGGGCACGGGAGAAAGATGAACTTCTTGCATGATTTGATTTTTTTGCGAAACGGAAAGCCGGCTTTGCGGGTTCGGCCCGGAACGGCGCGTCTGTGGATTCAGTCGGTCGTGTTTCTTGTGTTGGCGATCCTCTGCGCAGTGCCGCGCCTCGCGCTGGCCCAGGTTCAGGCTCCTGGCGACAAGGGCGGTTTCATCGTGTCGGTCGGCGGCATGGGCTCCGGATATTACCTTCAGTACGGCCAGCGGAAGATGGATGGCTTCACCGCGTTTGTCGATGCCGACACCAAGCGCCGCTTCGGTATCGAGGCGGAGGGGCGCTGGCTGGAGTTTCATCAAACTGCGAATGTCCACGTCGAAACCTTTTCCGCAGGCGGCCGCTACCACTTCGATGTCGGCCGATTCGCGCCCTACGCCAAGGGCCTTGTCGGCTTCGGCGACTTCAATTTTCCCTACAACTACGCGTATGGGCGCTATCTTGTCGTGACGGCGGGTGGCGGGCTGGACTTCCGTTGGACGCGTAGAGTCACGGTCCGCGCCGTCGACTTCGAGTATCAAGACTGGCCCAACTTCACCTTCGGCAACATGAATTCATACGGTCTAAACGCCGGCCTTCGCGTTCGAATCTTCTAATCTCGCACCGAGTTTCAACCGAAGCCGTGCAAGGCTATGCCCGCCGTACCGCATTGGGATAATCTCCAGGCCGTCTCTACCTGAAATGTGATTCGGATCACGGCCCCAGACAAGACTCTGCCGATAGCTTCTAAGCAAGGGTGCCAACCACATCGCGCCCGCAATTGAGGAGCAAGATTCCCATGGCTTATGTCGTCACCGATGCCTGCATCAAGGATTTTGTTTGTGTGGCCGAGTGTGCCACTGCCGCCATTGCGCCCACCCAGGATCACCTTGCTGCCGCAACCGTCATTCAGGTCTATATCAATCCCGATGAATGCATCGACTGCGGCAACTGCGCCTCGATTTGCGCGCAGAACGCCATCTTCTCGCTCGACGAGCTGCCGCCCGAAAAGGCGGATTTCGCCGAGAAGAACCGCAGCTACTTCAACTAGGCTCGATTTTCTTTCTGATTCACCGGGATTCTTCAAAGCTTCCTCGCGGCGCTTTCAGTTCTGCTTCGGCGCGGGCGCTTGAGTTTGCGGCTTCTCGCTCGCCGGAGCCTCCGCTGCCGGCGGTGTGACCGGTGTCATGGAGGGAACTGCTGGCGGCGGCTTCTCTGCCACTACCGGCGCTGCCGGAGCGGGCCCCGCCATCAGCGTCACGGGCAGCGTCAGTGTCTCCGCGTTAGCAGGGTCGTCGCGCAACTTCAGATAAAGGACGCCTTTCGTGGGATGCGGGACAACCAGCTCCGTCCCCGTAAACTCTGGTGGAACATTCACGGAGTTGTCGAACGACACCGTAGCCGATATCGAAGTAGCCAAAAAAAGATCGGTTCCGCTCAGGATGCATGGCTTGGCCGCTGCGCGCGGGCAACGCAGCTCTTTGAATCCGGGAACGCGCACCAGCGTCCCCAGTGAAACCCAGTCGCCGGTAGCGCCGCCCGCGGAGATAGCGCGCACGCGCACCGGACCGAACGCTGAGGAACCGAAGCGCGCCAGTGGTTCCAAATTGGCCTCGGCAGTGCGCGCATCTTCGAGCATCAGGCTGCCATCGCTCAATGCCAGCGTGGTGTGAAAGCTCGAGTCGGCCGCCGCCACCTCGATCTTTTCATCGCGCGGAAAATCAGGTGGGACGTCGGACTTGATAAAAAAGACCAGCCGGCCATCCACGGGCAGGTCCGCAGGGCTGCTCATCTCCACGGGAATTGGCGCGCCGCTGTCCTCCTGAGTTCCTTCGTTGAGCAGTGTCACTTTGGGGCGCGGCTGATCGACAGTCACTGGCGCTTTCAGCGTGCGGCCGTCCTTTAAATCCACCAGGGCGACGTACGCCTTGCCGGCCTCCAGGCTGTCCGTCGATCCCTCGCTGTTCATCTGCAGCTGATCGAGGTTCTCGACGCGGTCCAGCGTCGAGGGCGTAAACGTGACGCCTCCGACCTCGGCCTTTGCCACCTCATCCAGTCGCGTCCCCTTCATGAGGGCAATTCTGTCTCCGGAGTTCAGCGTCAAGCCGTACAGCGATGCGGCAGCGGCGTAGGCCACCATCTTCAAGCGGTCCGGTTTGGCCACTCCGAACTCGTCGATCTCCAGGGTGACTGGCCCCGGCTCTGCCCCTTTGAGGGGGAGTGTGATCTCCAGTTCGCTCCGCTTGGGCGATTTCCAGGCGAGTGTGATGGCCGGGTCCTCATCGATCTGCGCAGTCACTTTCTCCACGCAATCTGAAGTCAGGCCATCCAGTGCAACGGTATCGTCGCGGCCCACCACCAGGGCAGATCGGTCGATAGCGTCCACGCTCCACTCGCCAGGCCGCGCGGTCACCAGTTGGTATTGCGGTCCAACCCAGTCGTCGAATCCCCATCTGCCCCGAACAATGGCCGTGAAGTCTCCGCCGGGCAACGCGGGAACCTTTTCGAATGGAACCAGCCCGCCCCGGTCCGCGTCGATTTCCAACGGAAGGTCGACTGCTTTCCCCGTCCGATCTGCGGGCTCTAAGTGCAAAACCAGGTCGTGGGCCAGATCGGTTGCGAAGATCAACGGCGCTCCCTCGGCGGGCAGCACCAATCCTGGTTTCAACGCGCAGAAATGGTCGTCAGGGTCCACGGGATGCAGCGGTTCTGGCCGCGCGATCCCAACGGGAGGCAGCGCGATCACCACAACCGACATCGGATTGCGGAACGAGGGCGGCATGTTCAACCGCAGGTTCAGGCTGTCAGCTGTCGGCAGGGCCAGCGCCGGAATGTACTGGAAGTGCGCGGTGTGCAGTGACGAAAGAATCTTCGCCATATCCACCACTGCCCCTACGTACGGGCTATAAAGGCCGCCGCCGGCAAGGGACGTTGAGCTGATCGCGTTCATCAGGTTCAGAGTGTCCCCGTTGGCCAACTGGTTCACCAGTGATTGCGCGTTGGCGTCGTCGAGTACCAAGCCCTCTGAGTTTTGCGATAGGCACGAAGCTTGTTCTTCGGCCGGTTTATCAAAGCAGCTCTCGTTGATCTTGATACCCAGGCTGCGCGCCGCCATCTCGGTACGCTTCTTCAGCTCCTGGGGATCGAACTGGCTAGTCACCTTTACATCGTCCAGGTAGGCCTCTAGCCGCATGCGATCCCAGCTGGCGGCGTGCAGATCCTGGGCGGCGCGCACAAATGAGCCGGGCCGTCCGCGAACCGCGTTGCGCAACGTGTTAAAGTCGCCGCCCGTTTCCGGCGCCAGAAACAACAACGCCTGCTGTGCCCCTTCTGGAACCGTGACAAAAACACCCTCGTCGCGTGCCTCGCGGGTCCACGTTTCAACGCGCGTAAACCATTCCGGAGGCGGAGGATTGGTGGATCCGCGCAGGAAGGCCACCACCAGCACAAAATTCGTAGCCTGGCTTTCCGGCAGGTCTGGATGAATCCATAACCGGTCCCCGGGCATCAAGTTGGGCACCTCGGAGATCGGAAGCGTCACGTCCCCGCGCTTGACGTGAATATCGACCTTGGGTCCTGACAGATCGAAAGGCTGTCCATCGGCGTGCAGTGCGGGAATTGCAAGACATAGACAAAAAAGCAACTGCCAACAACGGCGCATGTACTCTATTTTACGAATCTCAGCGTCTGTTGGTAGCAAAGCGCGGTTGCAGCGCATTTGGGGAAGTGTGCTCATGGCCGGGGAAATCCGCGCGACGCGGGGGGCAAGTGACCTGTTTCCGAATAGATTCCTCCCTCGTTATCCACGGCAAATAAATGTTGTCACGGCGGGGGACCGTGCCTATGATGGGAAATTAATCGTATCTTCTAGGTTTTCCCGTAGGCCTGTTTTTCCTCTCGACTGGTAAGGTGCAGGGGCAGTCAAATCCGGCCGTAGCCGCACTCATATTGAATTCTTATGGCTCTGAATTGAGGGATTGGAGCACGTTTTCCTTGCTCCAAAGTGCGTCTTGGGACTCTTAAATCGATCGCTGCTGTTCGATGCGTGTGGCGCAGCTCCGAGCCGTTTAGGCAACCCGGCCGGTGATTGTGCTGGCTCCGCGGGCGCGAACAGCTGTATAGGGAGAAAAAATGAAGGCGATGAGAGCTGCGCAAAATCCTGTGGAGAACGGCAATTTGTCGATCCCCGCGGCTGAAGAAATTATTGAAGATGCATTAAATGAGCTGGCCTACTCGCAGGATCCCGGCCTGGTGCGGGCGCTGCGTTTTCTGGCCCCTCCCAATTATCAGGCCGTCGTCGAGCTTTGCAGCGAAAACGGGCGCAGCAAGCGCCGCAACGCTCTGGCCGACACTTGGTCTCCGGAGGACGATGAAATACGCATCTACTTTGAGCGCATCGACGGAGAGGAGTCCGCTCCGCGCTTGACCCGCGTGCCCCGCGGCCGCACCGCGGAGGAAGAGGTCGAAGAGGAGGAGGCATCGCCCGCCGATTTGGATGCCCGCGTCAAGGAGCTCTGCACGGCGCTGGCTGAGGCCGAGCGTGGCGGCCACGCTTTTATCGCCCTCAAGTGGTTCCGCGATTCCTTTCTCCCGCGCAAAGCTTTCCGTTGGAATCAGCATCCTGAAACCCGCCAAACCGTGCTGGCCGAAGCCATTCAGCGCGGCGTCGTGATCACCAGCAAAATCGCCAACCCCAAGACTCCGGCATATCCCACCACCACCATTCGACTCAACCGCGCCGAGGCCGGCATCCCCGAGGAAGCGCAGCGCTTCCATCCGGTTGAGGTCCAGGGTGAGCCGGTGACCGTTGCGATTGATGAAGATCGGGGGAGCTAGTGAGTTTCTACTTTCTTGAAGCGACGGATTTTGCCAAGCTGTTTGTGCGCGTAGCCGGCACCGACGCCTTGATCCGTCTGCTGCAGAACGTGGAAGACAATCGCAAGCTGATCTCTGCCGCATCACCCCTTGAGGTTTATGCGGCCATCAGGCGGCGCGAGCGCTCCGGTCACATCGCCCCTCAAGCCGCCGCCGCCGCGCTCGAGATGCTGCGGATTGAAGCAGGGCGAATGGTGCAGCAGCCCCTCAATCCGGGCGTGTTGGAATCCGCGCGCCAGCTTCTCGATCGCACTTCGCTGCGTTGGCCAGAAGCTTTGCAGCTCGGTTCCGCGCTTACCGCCCGCGATATGTTTCCCGGTACCGCAATCACTTTTGTCGCTTCCTCCGCGGCCTTGCTCGATGCGGCCAGAGCGGAGGGCCTTGAACCGCTTGATCCGTCCAACATTGTCCCGTCGAGTCTCGCCTCTGCCGGGGCTGAAACCGCAACGGAAGCCGCCAAAGACGCCGAGTAGGCTGCGCGCGCGGCCGTGGCCCGCATCAAACCTCCTTGTGCAAGACGAGTCTAATCTCCTACAGGCAACCTGAGCTCATGTCACTTCCCCGGCTCCGCGTCTTCATCTACCGGATTCTGTTTCTAGCCCTCGCCGCGCTGGTTGGGTTTTCTCCGCTCGCGCGGGCACAGTCTGTCCGCTCGCCGAATTCCGCCCAGCTTTCTCCGGTAGGCCGGTGGAAGACTGTCGACGATGCCACCGGCAAGGTAAAGGGCATCATTGCTATCCGCGAAGAAAACGGAAAGCTCTTCGGAACCATTGAGGAGCTCTTTGACCCGCCGGTTCCGCATCCCACCTGCTATCTCTGCAGTGGTGATTTGAAAGATCGTCCTCTCGTAGGCCTGCAGGTACTTTCTGGGTTTGTGCAGGACGGCGGTCAATGGTCCGGTGGACAGATCCTCGATCCAGAGACCGGGAAGATCTATAGCGCCTCGCTCTCGCTTGAAGATCGCGGCAAAAAGCTCCGCCTGCACGGTTACTTCCTCATCCCCTTGCTGGGCCGCACCGAGCATTGGCTCCGCGACGAATAAGAGGCAGCAACCAGCTAGGAGCTGGAAGCTAGCGGCTATTATCATCTCCCCATACTGTCTTCACCCCAGGTGGCCTCATGACCCTTCCCGCGCCCGACGCGAGCGATTCCAAACCGCAGTTGCGCAAAGCCATGGGGTTCTGGGATGTGATGCTCTTCAACATCGCTGCCGTCCTTGGTCCCCGCTGGATCGCCGCCGCCGCCCACAATGGCACATCCTCCATCAGCCTGTGGGTGCTGGCAGCGCTCCTGTTCTTCGTACCCGGCGCGCTGGTCATCAATGAGCTTTCTTCACGGTTCCCTGAAGAGGGCGGCATCTATGCATGGGCCCGCGACGCATTCGGTCCGTTTCACGGATTCATCACCGGCTGGACCTACTGGATCTACACCGTCTTTTACTTTCCCGGCCTGCTGCTGGCCAGCGCGTCCATGTCCGCTTACATCTCTTCCAGCCACGGCGCAGACCTCGCGCAGAACCAATCGTTCCTGCTCTGGGCCTCGCTCGCGATGCTGCTTCTGGCCGTGGTGCTGAACATCATTGGCCTGAATATCGGCAAATGGCTGCAGAATGCAGGCGGCGTCGGAACCTACGCGCCGCTGCTCATCCTGGTTGCAGTAGCGGTTGCCGTCTTCGTGCGCCACGGTTCTGTCACGCACTTCACCATCGCCAACATGCTGCCCACGTGGAATTGGGATACGGTCAACTTCTGGTCGCAGATCGCATTCGCGTTTACGGGGCTTGAGCTCGTCTCCTGCATGGCTGAGGAAGTCCGCGACCCGCGCCGCACGCTGCCCCGCGCGGTCTTTGGCGGCGGCGCCCTCATCGCCCTCATGTACGTCGCCGGAACCTTTGCCGTGCTGGCCCTCGCTCCCGCCAGTGACATCGATCCCAAGAGCGGCGTGTTTCACGCCATCGCCGTCGGCTCTGCCACTCTCAAAATAGGATTCATCGGCGTCATCGCGGCAATTCTTGTGACGGCCGGTAATGCGGGCGGCGTCGGCACCACGGTCGCCGGTGTTGCACGCGTGCCCTTCCAGGTTGGCATCGATCGCTACCTTCCCGCTGCCTTCGGCAAAATTCATCCGCGCTGGAAGACCCCATATATATCGATCCTTGTGCAGGCGGTCATCTCTTGCGCCGTCCTGCTGCTGAGCCAGATCGGTGACTCCGCGCGCGGAGCCTACCAGGGACTGATCGACGTCGCCATTATTCTTTACTTTTTGCCGTTCCTCTACATGTTCGCTGCGGTAATCAAGCTCGCCAGCCGCGCCGATCGCACGGAAAACTCGCATGCGGTGCTCATCCCTGGGGGCAAACTGGGCGTCTGGATCTGCGGCGGCTTGGGATTCTCGGTCGTGTTTTTCTGCTTAGTCGTTTCCTTCGTCCCGCCTGGCGACTCCTCGAATGCCTGGCTGTTCTTTGTTAAGGTTGTGGTCGAGACCGTGGTCGCCATCCTCATCGGTCTCTTCCTCTATTGGCGCGGTGCGCGCACGCAGCGTGGCGCTTGACCTTCGCAGTCTCCCATCGTTCGATCATCAATGATCCTCAGAGTGCGTGTTAGATTGTCGGTATTCGAGGGGGAGGTTCCGGTGAGCGGCGGGAGCACAGAGCGAATTCGTTTCGGCGACTTTGAGTTAGATCGGCGTGCCGGCGAGTTGCTCCGGGGCAAAGTGCGCATTCGGCTCCAGGACCAGCCCTTACAGATCCTGCTCATGCTTCTCGACAAGCCGGGCGAACTCGTCACCCGCGAAGAGATTCGCAATTGCCTTTGGCCCAACGATACCGTCGTCGAATTCGATCACAGCATTGGCACAGCGATTAAGAAGCTGCGTCAGGCGCTTGACGATGAGGCCGGCAGCCCGCGCTACGTGGAGACGATCCCCCGCCGCGGTTTCCGTCTCATAGTCCCTGTGGTCAAGTCGGCTGTGGGATCGGCTGCAGTAGTGGTAGACGAGGCGAACACGCCACGGCCTCAGGCGCAACCGCATGCCGCTGTGGATTCACCGGCGCCTACCGTTGCCTTTCCAGAACGACGCCGGAGATGGTGGCCGGTGGTTGGGTTACCGATCGCCGCGGTGGTCCTCATCGCCATCTGGATGACGCCCTGGCTCTTGCGGCATTTCGGACTCTCATCGGATCACAGCGAAACCCTCGACGAATCCAGTCTGACTCAGGTCACAACTTCCATCGGCGCCGACATCATGCCCTCGCTCTCGCCCGACGGCAGCGCCGTGGCATACAGCAGCGACAAGAATGGCAGCTTTGAGATTTATGTGAAGACGCTCGCGGCTGGCGGCCGCGAAATCCAGCTTACTTCCGACGGGAACCACAACGTCGCGCCGGCTTGGTCTCCGGACGGCACATTGATCGCGTACTACTCGCGCAACAAGAGCGGCATCTGGCTGATTCCCGCCCTCGGCGGCGCGGCGCGGCGCCTAACCGATTTCGGCGCGTGGCCCGCCTGGTCGCCCGACAGTTCGCGCATTGTGTTTCAGTCACAGGGCTTGAACGACTACAGCCAGACTGCCTATCCGGCACTGCCTCCGTCGACGCTCTGGGTGGTTTCCGCTCAGGGCGGCGCGCCCACACAGCTCACGCATCCAGGCAATCCCAGTGGCGGCCATGGCGCGCCCTCATGGTCGCCCGATGGAGAGCATATTGCCTTCAGCAGCACCAGCGCCGGCCTGGCCGAAATCTGGACGATTCCGGCGAACGGCGGTACGCCGCAGCGGCTGGCAGCGGGCGGAGTGTACGACCCCGTATATGGACCGGGCGGAAGGCATCTGTATTTCTCTCAGATCAAATTGGAAACGAATCAGCAAAGGGGTACTGGGCTGACCTTCGCGCTCATGCGCCTTGAGCTCACTCCCGAGGGCAATGCGCAGGGAAAGCCGGAACTGGTGAAAGAGTCCGGCACAATGATCTATAAGGGCCTGCGTTTTTCAGCCAATGGGCGATTCCTGGCCTTCTCCGCAATCGCGGACAACAACAACCTGCAATCGGTTCCCGTGTCTGCAGCCTCGGGAGAAGCCGCCGGTGACCCCGTTCCACTCACCCGCGACACCGCGATGCGCAAGAGTTCGCCGCGCTTCTCTCCCGACGGCAGTCAGATCGCCTACACGCAGGTTCAGTCCGGCGAGGATATCGCCGTTTGGATCGTCGATGCGGATGGCAAGAATGCGCATCCCGTGGGAGTGATGGCGACCAACAGTGTGCTGCCTGGATGGATTCCGCCAGGCGGAAGGCTCAGTTTCCAGGGCGGGCAGAACGGACAGAAAGAGATTGAAACCATCGATCTGAGCACAGGGGCGACGTCGGTGCTGCGAGAGTTTGGCGAGAACGATGCGCCTCTGCGTCTCTCGCCCGATGGCAAACAGTTGGCGTACGGCGAGCGCCAGGGCAGAGCCGTAAACATTTGGATTGCCCCGATTAATCAACTAGACGGCGCCGCAAGACAGATAACCTTCGGCGATGGGTTGATGTCGTATCCGTGCTGGTCGCCCGATGGCAAGACCATCGGCTTTGAAGACGGGCTTAACATCGCCGTCGTGCCCTCCACTGGCGGACCCGTCACCGTACTCACGGCCAGCAATTACCCCAGCTTACCTAACGACTGGTCGCCTGACGGCGACAAGATCGTTTTTGCCGGGCTACGCAACGGCGTCTGGAACATTTGGTGGGTCTCCCGAAGAACAAAACAGGAGCATCAGGTGACCCATTACACCCGCGACAATGTCGCCATGCTCTATCCCAGCTGGTCTCCCCGCGGCGATCAGATCGTGTATGAGTACACAGAGACCACCGGTAACATCTGGCTCATGAAAGTAAAATAGGCAGCGGCCGGATGATCGCGGCCTACCGCGTGCCCATCTCCGCTGCTTCCATCGGTGCCTCGACAGAACGAGGCGTCGCTGCGCTCAGCCGCGCCTCGATGCGGTGCGACTGTTCAGATGTGAAGATCATCTCCGGCCCCGAACGCATCTCGAGTTCTGGGTCTGACCATGCCGCGGTCATGATCCCTGAACGGGAATGTTTGTTGTCTCCCAGCAGCAGATGCCCAATTTCATGCGCCATCACCCGGCCAAGAAGCGCGAAAAACGGCGCCGTATTCCCTCCGGCCACTGTGCGGATCTTGTCGTAGAAAATTTGGGCTCGCCCGAAGCCATCTTCGGATTCGTTCGCGCTCCCTAAAGCATCCCCCGAGTGCTCCAACCGATCGGCCATTGCCTCAGGGAGAATCGACACGACATAATCCGTGACCTTCAGCGCCGATTGGCAATCGGGGAAATCCTTGAGAACCGCGTGGGACGTTGGACAATCGACCCAGCGGGCGCTGACTCCGCCCGTAGCCAGAATCGCGCTCGCTTCGGTCTCGGCCCGCTTCAAATCGGCGTCTTTCGCTTGGACATAGTCGTAGATGCGCAGGGTGACGATCGCGGGACTCGGAGTGCCGTCTGCCCATCCCGTTGTGCCGGACGCCGTAGCGACTACCAAAGCTCCCATACAGGTCGCCAACGCTGATATCTGCATCCTTGCCTCCGCCGCGGGTTGCGCGGTGAAGGCAACAATGCCTTGCAAGCTCTCGAAGGTCGATGCACACGGGATGAATTAGATTTGGACAGAATTTGAACCGGTAAATGATTGAAGCAAATGGGTGTTGTGTCGACAGAAGTTCTTGCTTGACCGGCCGGATGGCGAAGGCGGATCGATTCACCCTGGCTTACTTGCGGGCGCTGCCCACTCCTTGCCTGCGCAGGCCTGCCCCGCTCAGCGCTCTGCCTTCGCAGGCGCATAGGTAGGATCGAATTCCACGCGGTTCCGGCCGTTCCGCTTCGCTTCGTAGAGAGCCTTGTCGGCGCGGCGAATCAGATCGTCGATCGTCGTGTGATCGAGCCAGGGCCGCGTCACCGTCACGCCAAAGCTGCAGGAAACGTTGATCTCGGTTCCATTACAGTCGAAGGGCCGCGACGCGAGTACGTCTACAAGTTCATGCGGGCGCGCCGGATTCTTTGCCGCGTCGTAACCAGGCAAAACGAGAAGGAATTCTTCGCCGCCATACCGGCCGACAGCATCGTATCCACGCATCAATCCCACCAGCCGATGGGCGGACTCGCGTAGCACATAATCCCCGCTAAGATGGCCGTAAGTGTCGTTGACCACTTTGAAGTGATCGAGATCGCCCACGATGACGCTGAGTACGGTGCGCTGGCGCGTAGCCCGCTCCAATTCGCGGGCAAGTTGGTCGAGGATCGCGCTGCGGCTCCAAAGCCCGGTCAGCGAATCGTGCGCGGCCTGGAACTGCAGTGCTTCGCGCGCTCTCAGAAGGCCCTGTTTCTCGATCTCCAACTGCGCGGTTCTCTCCACCACCAGGCGCTCCAAATCGTCCCGCCGCCGCTTCAAGCTGCGTGTCCGCATCTCCACAAAGAACCATGTGAGAAGGATCGCAGCAAAAACAAAGCTGGAGATTGCCGTTCTGCTTCTGTACCAGGGCGGCACCACGGTCAGGTTCATCGGCTGGGCATCGCCGCTCCACTCGCTGCCGTCCCGGCTCGCCTCCACCAGAAAGCGATAATGACTCGGCGGCAGGTTTGTGTATTCAGCAGTTCGGCGTGTAGACGCCGTGCTCCAGTGATCGTCGAATCCTTCCAGCTGATAGCGGAATTGAATCCTCTCCGGTGCGACAAAGCTGGGCGCGGTAAATTGGATCTCCAGCCGGCTCGCGCGAGCACCTACGCGGATAGTTGGCGCCGCACCGGCCGCTTTGCCGTCAATCGACACTTCTTCAATCTGCGTATGGACCGGCTGATTGTCGCCTAATGCACGGGCAGGATCGACGACAGACAATCCGCGCATGGTAAAGAACCAAAGCCGCCCGTCCGGCCCTTTCGACGCCGTCCCTGTTCCGCCCTGCATGGTTTCGCGGGAACGCAGGCCGTCCATGGTGTCGTACACCACGCCGTGAATCGCGCTCGTGCGTCCGCTGGCAAAGTCGTTCAACTCGCTTTTGGCGACGCGGAAAATGCCTCGGTCCGACCCCATCCACAGATTGCCGAACTTGTCCTCCAGAATGTTCCCCACCGTGGAGTCGAAGAGCCCCTGATCCGGCGTATAGGAGGTGATCTTCCCGTCCTGCACACGGTTCAACCCGCCCGACGACGAGCCAATCCACAGCACCCCTTCGTCATCTATGTGCAGCGCCAGGATGTGATCGCTGAGCAGACCGTTTGCTTTCGTCAGCTTGGTTGCGATCCCGTTCTTGATCTGGATCACGCCATCGCCATCTGTTCCCAGCCACAGCGTCCCATCGGCAGCCTCCACCATCGCCGGAATCTCGCCCGTGGCTTGGAGCACTTCGAATTTCCCATCCTTGAACCGCGCCACCCCTGAGCCATATGTGCCGACAATCAGGCTGCCGTCCTGGTCTTCGACCAGGGAATTGATGGCGCTCTTGCTCGATCGTTGGTACTTGAAGGTCGTGAATCGGCCGTTCAGGAAACGCGTTAGCACCCCGTGGCGCTGGCCGATCCAGATCGTTCCATCGCGCGTCTCGAGCATCGAATGAATGGTTTCGTTCGACTGCCGTTCCCCGCTCGTGTAGGTTCGGACGACGCCATTCGGCAAGATCCGGTCCAGGCCGCCAGTGCTCGTCGCCATCCATATGCTTCCGTCCCGCGCTAGCAGTCCGCACCAGTCGGTATTCGACGAAAGCCCCTCCGGTTTTCCGTATGTCGTAAACGTTCCATCGCGCAGTTGCACCAGGCCGCCGTCGAACAGTCCTGCCCACAGGTTGTGTTCGCTGTCCTCAAAGAACGACTCGACCGTGTCACCGGGCTATCCGTTCTGCGCGCCATAAAAGCTCATGGTTCCGTTATGCAGGCGCGCCAGTCCGCGGCTCTCGAATCCGATCCAGAGATTGCCATCGTGGTCGAAGAGCAGCGCGTTGATGTCGTCCCCTTTAATCGAGTCGTTGACGCCGGATTCTGACTCGTTCTCCAGGCGCCCCTCGGCCAGCCGGGCCAGTTGTCCGTGTGCCCCAGCCATCCACACCGCTCCGTCTGGAGCGATCGCCAGCGCAGAAATCGAATTGCTCGTCAGCCCGCCGAGTGCGGTGTACGCTTCAAAGCGCTTGCCATCGAATCGCCCCAGCCCCGCATCGGTCCCAATCCACAAAACTCCGGCGGAGTCGGCTTTCACGTCGGTCACTGCGGTTCCTGGCAATCCGTCGCGGTTGCCGTAGATATCGATCCTGCCGTCTTTCAACCGGTCAAGGCCGCGCTTTGTGCCCACCCAGAGGCTTCCATCGCCGCCCTCAAAAAGCGCACGGATATCGTTGCTCGAAAGGCCGTCGTGAACCGTGTAGGTGGTCCACGCGCCATTCTTCATGTGCACAAGTCCGCTGTCGGTGCCGATCCAAAGGCTTCCGTCGCGCGCGCCGAGCAGGTGTGGAATGTAGTCGGCGGGAAGGGCCTTGGTATTGTGCCGGTTATAAACCGTAAAACGTACGCCATCGAATCGCGCCAACCCCGATTCGGTTCCTACCCATAAATAGCCGTCGCCAGTTTGCGCAACAGTGTAGATAGAAGTCTGCGGGAGCCCCGCATCCGTGGTCCACGCCGTCTGAATGTACTGGGAAATCGCCTTTTGCGGATCGAGCGCGCCCGCGCGCGCGGCGGCAGCGACCAATACGCATGCCGCAGACAGTTTGACCACGCTCCAAAGCCGGTCGTACCCCTGCGTCTTCATGATCCTGACAGAGTGTATCGGCAAACCACATAAGTGCCTATGGAACGAATGGGGTAGTCAGCATTTGAGACGGCATGAATAGGCTCATTCGCATCGACTTACCTGTTCGACTTTCGGTCAATCTCTTCCCGCTCGCGGTTGACAGAGGTTTGAAGCAATCGCGATAATTTGCTCCTCCCTCCTGTCCAACATTTTTAAGTGGTGGAGATTGCTGTCCTGCGGCCGCGCAATCAACGCTGGAATCACCCCTGACTAGAAAGCGAGTACCCCTCACATGAGTTGCCTTTCGAAAGTTCACCTTCTTGCCCTTTTGGTTCTCCCGCTTCCCGCTTTTCAAACACATCTGACGGCCTAAACCGCCGATGCGGCAAAAGACGCGCTGAGTAAGGCTCTGCTCGGCAAGGATGTCAAGGCGCTCATGGATATGCCCGCATACAAAGACGGGATTGACCTGTATGTCGATGCCAAGACCGACAAGCGGCGGGATAATCGAGGGATCGACATGAAGGACCTGGCCAAATTCCTCAAAGACAAAGGTGTCGGTGTCGCGCGCGATGAGTGGGTGACCATCACCGAGGTCAAGGTGGATAGCGACCGCGTAGAGGTTCACTTGGGCGGCGGCGGCGAGGGCAGCGGCGCCAGCAAGAATGCCGAAAAGAAGGGCGCGGGTCTTATGCGTGCAGGCGGGTCACGCATCAATTTCCGTTATGGCAGAGACGTCACGGACAACGACCTTCAGCTTGATGCGTTCTTGCCGCTGATGACGCGCGTGCTGGATACAAGCAAGATCCAAAACAACGTGAAAATTGAAGGCCTCTCCCCGGAGTTTCAGGAAGCAATTCGTGCCAAGGACATTATTCAGGGTATGACCTACCAGATGGTGCTGCTAAGTGCCGTGGACCCCGATCAGAAGAAGGTAGAAGACACTACGGACGACAGCCTGCACGAAACCTGGTATTACCTGCGCGACGACCATCGCTGGGTAGTCAGATTCGTCAATGGTAAGGTCGCTAAGGTGCTCGTGTACTAGAAATGGTTGCATCAATGGTTTTGTATCAGGGCATGAGTTTTCAGCTTTCGGAAAAACTCGATTGCCAAGGAGCTTTGTGTCAGGGCACGACTTCAGTCGTGCCGGATCAGGCTCATAAACAGCGGGGCTTTAGCCCCTGAGGGAAGTCTTAGAGCCGACTTAGGGGATTTATACAACCAGCCCTAAGCTCTGCGCGACCGTTACTACTCCCGCCGAAACTTGTTGGCCTCCTCGAACTCACTGCGCAATTCCGGAGTGCGAAGGTTCTCGCGCAATTGGGCAAGGCGCTGTTCGAGCGCGAGCAATGCGCGCTCCACCGATTCCGTATTGGTATGCGCAATGTCGCGCCACATTGAGTAAGGGCTGGCACCCAGTCGCGTCATTTCGCGCAGTGCGCGTCCGCCCACATCCTTCAGCTCGGGCGCATCGCCCACTTCCTCTTCAAGCAGCGCGCTCAATGCCGTCGCCGTGAACTGCGGCAGGTGGCTCACCCACGCGACCAAATCATCGTGACGCACAGGATCGAGATCGAGCGTCTTCGCGCCCATCGCCATGACCCACTCGCGCCAACTCTTCACGAACTCCGCCGATTTCGCCGAACGCTTCGCCGCCGGATCGTCTGTGAACAGCCACACCGCGCCGCGAAAAAGATTCGCGTCGCTCAGCGCCGCGCCGCCTCGCTCTTTTCCCGCCATCGGATGTCCCGGAAGGAATGCCGCGCGTTCTTGTGTATTGAAGAGCCGCGCCGCAGTTTCCGAAATCACGCGTTTGGTGCTTCCCACGTCGGTCACAAGCTGCTCGGGCCCGAGCACAGGGGCAAGTTTCTCCATCCAATCGAGTGTGGCGTAGATCGGAACGGCCAGCACTGTCACTTGGCTCGCCAACGCAGCTTCTATTCCGTCGGCCACTAGCGAATCGACGGCACCCATCTTCAGCGCAGTCTGCCCCTGCTCGGCGCCGCGGTTCCAACCCGTGATCGAGCCGCGAAATCCCGCTGCCCGCAGCGCCAATCCAACTGACGTGCCCAGCAACCCTGTGCCCAGAATGGAAATGCGCTCGATCATGACTCGCTGACCTGCTGACTCGCTCGATCTTACAGCGTTCTTCCCACCGCAGTGGCAATCACCCGCAACTCATCCATGAGCTTTTCAAATTGATCAAGATAAAGCGTCTGCGCCGCGTCCGAGACAGCCTTGTCAGCGTTGGGGTGGATCTCGATGAGCACCGCGTCGGCGCCCGCGGCCACGGCGGCCTTGGACATCGCGGGAACCATGTCGCGCCGTCCCGTCCCGTGCGAAGGATCAGCTGCGATGGGCAGGTGCGAAAGCTTCTTGATCACCGGAATCGCCGCAATATCCATCGTGTTCCGCGTCGCGGTCTCGTACGTCCTTATGCCGCGCTCGCAAAGGATCACATCGTAGTTGCCGCCGGAAAGAATATATTCGCTTGAAAGCAGCAGCTCTTCGACCGTCGCCGCAATGCCCCGCTTGAGCAGGATCGGCTTGCGCACTTGGCCCAGCTCGCGCAGCAGATTGAAGTTCTGCATGTTGCGCGCGCCCACCTGGAAGCAGTCGACCAGCGGCAGCATCGGCTCGATCTGCGCGATCTCCATCACTTCGCTCACCACCAGCAGTCCGTTGGCTTCGGCGGCTTCGCGCATAAACTCCAGGGCGGGAATCCCGAGCCCCTGAAACGCATACGGCGAGCTGCGCGGCTTGAACGCTCCCCCGCGCAGAAAGCCTCCGCCGGCAGCCTTCACGCATTTTGCAATGGTCAGGATCTGCAGTCGGCTTTCGATCGCGCAAGGCCCGGCGATGACTGCGACCTTTTGCCCTCCAATCGTGGCGCCGTTGCGAAACTCCACCACTGTGCCTTCGGGGCGAAACGCTCGCCCCGCCAATTTGTAGGGCGCGCTGATGCGATGCACGTGTAGAACGCCGGGCAGCATCTCGAATTTCGTCAGGTCCAGGCCCGCCGTAGGGCCCACTCCGGCCAGAATTGTCTGGAATTCTCCCGTCGTCCGATGCACGTTCACGCCGGCCTCTTCCATGGCGTTGATCACTGCATCGACTTGTTCTTCGGTGGCTTTTTCCTGCATCGCGACAATCATTGTTTGTTCCCTGTCTCGGGTGCTTTTGCTCCCGCGGCGAGGCCCGAACGCGCGCCCCCTGCTTGGGCGGCCTGGGCATTTCTTTGGCTTGCCAGTTCGTTCCGCTGCAACGCCCGCATCACGTCGATAATGCGCTCGTAGATATGCGTCAGCTCGATGTCCGGCAGCGGCCCCTTGTTGGCCGCGCGCACATTGGCGTAAATGATCTTCTCCCGCTCCGGCTCGTAAACCGGCAGCGACGTTGCGGCCTTCAGGTTGCCGATGGTCTGCGCCGCGCGCGCCCGCTCGCTGAGCAGCTCCACGAGTTGCCGGTCCAGCGCATCGATTCGGATTCGCAATTCTTCGATCGTCATTGCATCCTCAGTCAACAAGCAGCTCTTGGCTGTTAGCCATTAGCCTCTAGCTCTATCCTTCCAAGGCAAGCCTCAATGGCTCAATCTGCCACGGCCGAAGCTAATAGCCAATGGCTAAAAGCTAACGGCTGTTTCTCTCACCGGGCCGGCGCTGCATCACGCAACCGCAGGCCCTTGATAAATCGCGCCACTTCGCCTGGCGCTGTCTCAGCAGTCGCCCTCTCCACCAGCGCGACAATCGCGCTGCCGATCACCGCTGCATCTGCGAACTCTGCCACCTGCGCCACATGTTCTGCGTTGCTGATGCCGAACCCCACGGCCACCGGCAGTCGCGTGTATCGGCGAATCCTCTCGACCAGCGCCTTTGCGTCGGCCGCCACACTTTGTTGCGTACCCGTAATGCCCACGCGCGAAATCGCGTAAACAAATCCTTTGGTGTTCTTCGCGATGGCCTCGAGCCGCTCATCGGGACTCGTTGGCGCAGCCAGAAAAATTGGCGTCAGGTTCACGCGGCTCATCTCGCTCAAGTACTCGGCTGCCTCTTCGACGATCATGTCGGTGGCCAGCATGCCATCCACGCCAGCAGCGGCCGCATCATCGGCAAACCGCGCCAGCCCATACCGCAGCATCGGATTCAGATAGCTGAAGATCACCAGGCCAGCGGTAGGGCTTGCGGCGCGAATCTCTTTCGCCAGCCGAAGAACATCCCTGAGCCGCGTGCCGTGGGCCAGTGCGCGCTCACTTGCCCGTTGGATGATGGGACCATCCGCCAGCGGATCGCTGAAGGGAACGCCAAGTTCGATCACATCGGCGCCCGCATCGATCGCCGCAAGTGCAATTTCGCGTGTTGCGTCGAGGCTGGGATCACCGGCCGTCAGATAAACAACTAGGCCCGGCTTGTGATCGAAACGAATCGGCATCGGAGTGAGTTGCGCTCTCTAGAGTTTCAACTCGCGTGCCAGGATGCCCATATCCTTATCGCCGCGTCCAGAGAGGTTCACCACCAGTATGTCATTTGCGGCCATCGTGGGAACCATGCGAATGGCTTCGGCCACGGCGTGCGCGCTTTCGAGAGCAGGCAGAATCCCTTCCGTCCGCGCCAGCTTCACCACCGCATCAAGCGCGGTCGCGTCATCGCACGACACGTACTCCGCGCGGCCTGAGTCGTGCAGCGCCGCGTGCTCCGGCCCAATCGACGCATAATCCAGCCCCGCCGAAACCGAATGGGTCAGCGCAATCTGCCCATCCTCATCCTGCAGCACGTAGGAATATGTTCCCTGCAGCACGCCCGGCGCGCCGCCCTGGAATCGCGCCGCATGTTCGCCCAGCGCCGTGCCTCGCCCACCAGCCTCCACGCCGATCAGCCGAACTTGCCGCTCGGGGATGAATTCATAGAACGCGCCTATCGCATTCGACCCGCCGCCCACGCACGCGATCACCGCCGTTGGCAGCCGGCCTTCCTTTTCCAGAATCTGCTGCTTCAATTCCCGGCTGATCACGCGGTGAAAGTCGCGCACCATCGTCGGATACGGATGCGCGCCCAGAGCCGACCCCAGCAGGTAGTAAGTGGTCCGCACATTCGTTACCCAATCGCGCATCGCTTCGCTGATCGCGTCCTTCAGCGTCTTCGATCCCGACGAAACCCCGCGCACTTCCGCGCCCAGCAGCCGCATGCGCTTCACGTTCAGATCCTGCCGCTCCATGTCCACGTCGCCCATGTAGACCACGCAATCGAGCCCCAGCAGCGCGCAAACCGTCGCCGTCGCTACGCCGTGCTGTCCCGCGCCGGTCTCGGCGATCACGCGCTTCTTGCCCATGCGTTTCGCCAGCAGCCCTTGGCCGAGTGCATTGTTGATTTTGTGCGCGCCCGTATGCAGCAGGTCTTCGCGCTTCAAGTAAATCTTTGCTCCGCCCAGTTGCTCCGTCAGCCGCTTGGCAAAGTAGAGCGGCGTGGGCCGCCCGGCGTAATCCTTGAGCAGGGAACTGAGCTCCGCCTGAAATGCCGCGTCGGTCTTCGCTTCTTCGTACGCGCGCTCCAGCTCATCCAGCGCCGCTACCAGCGTCTCCGGCACATACCGCCCGCCGTAAACGCCAAAGCGCCCCGCGCGCGATTCGCTCGGATTAGCCGGAACTATGATCGACGCCATCAACAAACTCCTGCTTAATTGCCCCAGAAAAGGGGAACCCTTCAGTGTACAAGAGGAAGAACATTGCACTTTCGTTGCGTCGGCCGCCGCGGTCAAGCCGAATGCTCGCTCCTGTCACCCCCAATTGTGACGACCGCACTTGCGCAATCCTTGCCACAGCGATTCTAGTAGCCGCATCGGGAATGAGGTTGTTCGATGAAGGCTATCGTGTATCGCAAGAACGGTCCTCCTGAAGTCCTCACCTGCGAGGAAATCGAGAAGCCAACCCCAAGCGAACAGGAAGTCCTGATCAAGGTTCGCGCCGCGGCGGTCAATCCGCTTGACTACCATATGCTGAAGGGCGGCCCGGCTATCTTTCGGCTGTTGTTTGGCCGGGCCAAGCTCAAGCACCCAGGGGTCGATTGCGCAGGCGTTGTCGAAGCCGTCGGCTCCGCCGTCACGCAGCTCAAGGCCGGCGATGCGGTATTCGGTACTTGCCGTGGCGCATTTGCTGAATACGCGGCTGCTCCTGAGTCTAAATTGGTGCCCAAACCGTCGAATGTTGCGTTCGGAGATGCGGCTGCATGCCCGGTTGCGGCTCTCACCGCACTACAGGGGCTGCGCAATCACGGAAAAATTCAGCCCGGCCAGAACGTTCTCATCAACGGCGCATCGGGCGGCGTGGGCACATTCGCCGTGCAGCTTGCCAAAGTCTTCGGTGCCCGTGTCACCGCAGTATGCAGCGCCCGAAATGCAGGCCTGGTGCGATCGCTCGGCGCCGACCGCGTCATCGATTATGCGCAGGAGGATTTTGCAACCGGCTCGGCGCGCTATGACATCATTCTTGATCTTGCAGGCAACCATGCATTCTCAGTTTCGAAGCGCGTCTTGACCCCGCACGGGATTCACGTCGGCGCAGGAGTGCTCGCCGAAAAAAAGTCCCTCTTCGCGATGTTCGGGGGTCTTATCGGCGCCCTGCTTCATTCGCGGTTCTCCAGCCAAAAGTTCGTCGTCTTCATGGCCAAGGTCAACCGGGAAGATCTTGCGTTCGTTGGTGGGCTGGTGGCCAACGGCAGGCTGAAGCCCGTGATCGACAAGAAGTACTCTCTCGTCGAAGTCCCCGAAGCAATTCGCTATCAGGGAACGTGGCGCGCCCGCGGAAAGCTCGTGATCGACCTCCAGGCTTAAAGAAGCATCATCTCTTCTTCCGGCTGATGTCGCACAGCATGTCGGAGTGGATATTCAGCCCGATATTGGTCATGTTGTACACGTGTTCGCTCGCCACCAGCCACACAATCTCGCAAATCGCCCGCTCGGAATAGTGCTTCCTGAGCCGCGCAAAGGTCTCAGGCTTCACGTTTTTGTCACGTGTCAGCTCGGTCACGTAGTCCAGCGCGGCGCGCTCCGCCTCGTTGAACAATGAGCTGATAGCGTATTCGTCGAGTGCATCGAACTTGGCCTCGTTCATTCCCGCCTTGATCGCGAACGCCCGGCCAATGTCGATGCAGAACTCGCATACATTAATGCGCGCCACCCGCTCGCGGACCAGCATCCGCATCTCGGCCGGCAGCTCCAGCTTCTGGTCGAGCTTGCTGATCTTCGCGGTAAACATCCCAAAGCCGAGCGGCATCCGCGCAGCGAACACCTTGAGCGGCGTCATCACCTTGCCGAATTGGCGTCGCGAAATGTTGTAGACCAGCTTCATCATTAGGCTTGACGGGTTTTCAATGGGGGGAAGAAACGTTGCCATGACCAAACCTCCGGGGACCCTCTTTGCAGATTTTGATGTTTGCAGACAGGAACTCGTCGCACCCTGTCCTTTTATGATTTACGCCAGATCAAACTGAAAGGTTACTTCGACGCGCGGGCATTCGCGATGAACGCCCTCACCTTGGCCGCATCCTTGCGCCCCGGCGCAACTTCCACGCCGCTCACCACATCCACGCCCCATGGGCGCAACACCGCGATCGCTTCAGCCACATTTTCCGGAGTCAGCCCGCCCGCCGCCACCAGGCGCTCGCGCGCTTTTGCGCTTTGGAAGATAAACTTGCTGGCCAAACCCCAGTCGTAAGTCTTTCCGGTCCCGCCCGCCGCCGTCGCGGTTCTTGAATCGATCAGAATCGCATCAACGCTCATATCGACACGAGCATCCTGAGCCGCGGCAGCCGCGCGTTCAGGCGCCTCGGCCTCAAAGTGCACCACGCGCAGAATCCGCAGTCCCGGTCCAAACCGTGCGCGCAGCTTCGCCGTTTCCTCCGCCGTCACCATCGAGTGCAGTTGCACTCCGGTCAGGCCCACAGCTTCAACCGTCGCAGCGATCTCGTCGACACTCGCATCCACGAACACGCCGATCTTTTCGATATTCGCAGGCAGGCGCGGCACAATCACCGCTGCTTGCTCTGCCGTCACTCGCCTCGGGCTCGGCGCAAACACGAACCCCACTGCGTCGGCTCCAGCCTCAGCGGCAATCGTTGCATCCTCCAGCGACGTATTGGCGCAAATTTTGATCCAGAGGCTCATGGCTTGTTTGTTGCGCCCTTCAAGAGGTCCGCGAGCGCCACGCCGGGATCGGGCTGGCGCATCAGGCTCTCGCCAATCAGGAATGCATCGAAGCCCGCTTCACGCAGGCGAACAATGTCCTCATGCGTCGAGATTCCACTCTCCGTAACGCGCACCACGCTCGCCGGGATCCGCCCAGCGAGCGCTATTGAAGTCTCCGCGCTTACTTCAAAAGTTTTCAGGTCGCGATTGTTCACGCCGATCGCATCCGCGCCCGTTTCGCCCAGCGCATCGAGCACGCAATTCAACTCCTCTCCGGTGTGAACTTCCACCAGCACGTCGAGCGTCAGCGATCGCGCAGCCTGTGCCAGTCGCTTCAAATCAGAACCGTCGAGCGCCGCGGCGATGAGTAGAATCGCGTCGGCCCGATGCGCTCGTGCCTCGACGATCTGGTACTCGTCGAAGATGAAGTCCTTGCGCAGGCAGGGAAGCGGCGTGGCAGCCGACGCCATCTCCAGGTTGCGCAGGCTGCCCTGAAAGTACGGCTCATCCGTCAACACTGAAAGCGCAGCCGCCCCACCTGCGCGATATCTCCGCGCCAGCCACGCCGGGTCGAATGCGGAACGTATCAGTCCTTTTGACGGCGACGCCTTCTTGATTTCCGCAATGACAGCAGGTCCCGTCGCGGCTCGTCGGCGCAACGCGGCGGCCCATCCCCGCGGGTGATGCTCGGCCGCGCGGCGTTCCAGATCGGCAACGGGCACAACGGCCTTCGCCGTCGCGAGCGTGGCGCGCGTCGATGCCAGAATTGTCGTCAAAAATGTGTCCGAATGCGTGCCCATACTCTAGGTCGAGTATACGGTTGGCCCGGCTTCTGCCCGTTTCGATTCAGCGCGTCGTAACCGCAGCGCCCACCGCGGTAAGCTCCCGCGCCGCTTGCCGCCCCAGTCGGATGCAGTCCGGAACCCCAATCCCGTCGTATGCATTTCCCACTAGCCGCAGGCCCGGCAACTCGGCTACTCGCGCGCCAATCCGCCGCATGCGCTCGCGATGTCCCACCGCATACTGCGCCATCGCCCGCCGCCATCGCGAAACCTGCGCATGTTCGGGCTGAACATTTGTGCTGAACGTCTGCGTACCAAGAATCTCACTCATCTCGCGCCGCACCGTAGCAATCAGCGCCTCATCGCTCCTGGCCAGCATCGCCTCGCGATTCATGCCCCCCAGAAAAGCGCGAAACACGGCCTTGCCCGGCGGCGTGCGCCCCAAAAACTTGCGATGAACAAAGGTGCACGCCAGCATCGCGCGGCCCTCAACCGCCGGAACCAGAAATCCGAAGCCCTCTGGCAAGGTTCCGATCTTCGCCTCGTCGTAAACCAGATTCAACGTGATCGACGAGGAGTACGGAATTCCCGCGAGCTCATTGCCAAGCACAGCGTCGACCGGTTTCAGCAAATCTCCCACCACCCATGCCGGTGCCGCCATAATCAGCGCGTCGTAAGTTCCCGCCGCCCCGCCCGCCTCCACGCTCCAACCGCTGCCCATCTTCCGAATGGCGCTTACCTGCGTTCCCGTGCGCAAACTCGCCGGATCGATCCGCGCCACCAGCGCATCCACCAACTGGCTCATGCCTCCACGCAACGCTGTAAAAATGGCCGGCGCCTCGCGCTTTGGCCCCGTCGACTTCTTCGCCGCCTCTCGCATCCGCTTGTGCGCCGCCAGCATCCCGCGCGTAAGCGAGCCGTACTTGGTCTCCATCTCCACCAGCCGCGGCAGCACTGTTTGCGCGCTCAATTGTTCGGCGTCCCCGCCGTAAATGCCGCTCAGCAGCGGATCGGCCAGCCGGTCCACCGCCTCCTGCCCAAAATGCCGCCGCACCAATGCCCCCACAGACTCATCGCCGCTGCTGGGCCGCGGAGGATGCAGCAACTCCAGCCCCATGCGCACCTTGGTGCGCAATCCAAACAGGCGCGTCAGCGCCGTCGGCACCAGCTTGGTCGGCACCAGGAACATCAGCCCGTCGGGCAGTGCCACCAGCCGGTTGCGCACCACAATATAGGTCTTGCGCGCCGCATCATTCGATGGCAGCAGTTCGCCGCCCAGGCCCAACTCGCGGCAGAGTTCCGCAGCGGCGGGCTTCTCGGTCAGGAATGAATCCGGCCCGCGCTCCAGCACCGCCCCGTTCACAGTCTCCGAGGCCAGCGATCCGCCCAGCCGCGCACGTTCCTCATAGAGCACGTAGTCGACCGAAGTTCCCGCCGCCCGCGCCTTTTCCAGCTCATAGGCCGCCGCCAGCCCCGCAATCCCTCCGCCGACGATCGCAACCCGCATTCTTTTCGCCTCGCTTCATATTTACAGCATTGGCCGGCCTTCGCGCATGCAAGTCAAAAAAATGCCGGCAGCTCGCGCCGCCGCGCAGTCATGCGGCCAGCAGCGTCAATGCTCACTCTCGTTCTTTTGATTTGCAGCCAACCGCGCAGGTCGCATTTTGCGCCGCGTGGTTCGTGCCGGACTTACAGCGTCAGCAGCGTTCCCGCCGGAGCTACATGGCGGTAGGTTTCGGCCTCGCTCTCAAGCGCCGGGTCCCAGTTCTTTGGCTGATAAATGCAGCAAAGTTCCTGACTCAGCGGATCGCCGGTCAGCGCGTAAGCTCGCGCTCTCGACCCGCCGCAGATCTCCTTGAACTCGCACGCGCCGCACTTGCCTTTGAGCTGGCTGGTATCGCGCAGCGCCTTGAAGATCGGTGCGTTGCGATAAATCTCGCTCAATGGTGTCTGACGCACGTTGCCCGCGTGAATCGGCAAGAAGCCGCTTGGATACACGTTGCCCATGTGCGAGATAAAGACAAATCCTTTGCCGTCGTTCACGCGGCGCGTGGCCCAGCTTCTGTTGCGGGTTGCCGCGTCGGCCGTCGGTGCGCCCGGCTCGTACGCGGTCCCATGCGGATGCCCCGAACCGATCCCCGATCCGTGTCCCATGCGGCGCTCTTCAAGATTGTGCTGCAGCAGGTAGCGGCGATAGTGCATCGCCTCCGTCGTCTTGATCTGGAAATTCGCCCGCCTGGACAGCTCGTAAATCTTGCCGAACACCTGCTCAAACTCCTCGCCGCTCAAAAGATCGTCCAACTGGCCACGTCCCACGGGAACCAGGAAGAATACATTCCACATGACGATGGCCAGCTTCTCAAACAGATCGCACAGGTTGTCGAGGTCATTCACGTTGTGACGGCTGACGGTAGTGTGCACTTGGATCGGAATCCCGGCCTCGTTGGCCCACTCGATGGCCTGAATCGTGCGTGCCCACGCCCCAGGCAATCCGCGGAATGTGTCGTGAATCTCGGGCGTCGAGCCGTCGAGCGAAATACCTAGCCGAACCAGGCCGGCTTCCTTCATCTTGAAGATCGCCTCGCGCGTCAGCAGCGGCGTGGCGCTCGGAGTCACGGCAACATGCACGTCCTTGCTGGCTGCATAGCGGATCAATTCAAAAAGGTCCTTGCGCTTCAGCGGGTCGCCACCTGTGAACACGAAGATGGGAATGTGCATCGCTGCAATCTGGTCGATCAGCGCTTTGCCTTCCTCATGGGTCAACTCGTCCGGGTGCGGGATGGGTTGCGCCGCGGCGCGGCAATGCTTGCATGCCAGGTCGCAGGACTGTGTGATTTCCCAAATGGCGAGGAATGGCGATTCATCGTAGTCGATCTCGCCTCGTGCGGGAATCTGGTTCATCGGCTGCATCGGCATGGGGACCTCCAGGTCGAGTCGTTGAGGGGGATGGAACCGCTTTACGGGTCCAGAAGAACACCCGTTAGCTCGGTCAGGCTGTGATTGGGATCACTTTATGGGGCCACTCACGGGGGCCATCTTGGGCCCCGTCTGGACAAAATCGGGAAACAGGAACACAATTCTGTCACCGGCAAGGCCACTTGCCTGTTTTCGGGCCGATAGTGAAAGTGCGGGAGTGCGACAGGCAGCTTCCGGAGCTCGCAAACCGCTGTAAGGTGAGTCAAATCACCTTTTTATGTGCGGCAAAACACCGCGAATTCATCACCACCTCTGGCACGATTTGAGCGCACCATAAGGAGGTACCCATGGCTGCCGTATTGAAGCCAGGCTGGACAAAGCCCTCCACCATCCTCTTCGCCACCGAATTACCGCATAACGAAAAAGCCTTCTCGTTTGCTCTTGCCCAGGCCCGGGAATTTGGTTCCGATCTCATCCTCTTTCACGCCTATGACACGCTCGTAGCCTCTTCTTCTGAATCTTCGGGCATTCGTTACTACGATTACGCAGCCGCGGCGCGGATGGAAAAGCAGCACCTCGAGCCGCTCGCCGCGCGCGTCCGTGAAGCGGACCTTAAGTGTGAAGTTGTGGCGCGGCCCGGATTGCCCGCCGATGAGATTCTTGCCTTTACACGCGAGCGCCAGATCGACCGTATTGTGATGGGCACGCACTCACCCGGCCCCATCGGCAAGCTATTGGTGGGCTCGGTGGCCGAAGCGGTATTGCGCACCGCCACCTCGCCTGTCTTCGTCATTGGCCCCGATGTCGTTGACGGCAGTTATCGCAACTTTGCCACGCGCTCCATTCTCTGCGCCGTCAGCCTGCATGAGGCCAGCACCATTGTGGCCGCGTTTGCCGCCGAGCTTGCCGCGCAGCACCAGGCACGTTTGATTCTGCAGCACGTCATCCGTCCACAGGATCGCTCTGAGTTTCTCGCCGGCCGATCCCTCGACGAGGTCGAGGCCGGCATGCTCGCCCTGGTTCCACGAAATCTGCAAGGCCAAATCGCCATTCAGACCGTCGTGGTGCCCGGTGACCCAACTGAAGAGTTGCTCTATCAGAGCCGTGCGCAGCAGGCCGATCTCATTGTCCTCGGTGCCCAGGGCGCATCGGCATTCGCGGCCGTTACCCGCCACGGCGTGGTTTACAAAACGCTGGCTCACACCCACTGCCCCGTCATCACGCTTTCACCGGTCGTCCTTGCGGGATGTGGCTCAAAGGCGGAGAACTTGCATCCCGCTGAAGCCTACATGGCCGGAGTCTTTTAGCTTCTTTCCGCCTGCGCCAGCCAAACAGTCGCGTTCGCTGCGAGCTTGGCGGCGTGTCTTGCGCGTCCGCGTCGCGTTCGCCTCAAATCACCTTCAGCAAAAGCAGAATCAGGATGATCGTCATGATCAGGCTGATGCCGCCTCCGCCGTAGTATCCCCACCCCGGTCCCACTCGATAGCCGCCATATCCAAATCCCAAAATCAGCACAATCAGAATGATCAGCAAGATCATGTCGCTCTCCTTCGCGCACTCCCTTGCTTAAACGGCGCGCGATTCCACAAACCTTCTGCTGTGATGCCGTTGTCCATATTCGCGGCTGCTTGACCCCGGAAGAGTTTCACCCCCTCGGCAAATTCCCCGATCCCGGCGCACGATGCGTGTCATCGCACAGCGGTTGCATCGCATGGCTGTTGCGCGATCAATGTCGCGCTATTTGCCGTATTGAAGAAGCCAACGAACAACCCGCGCTCACGGCCGGGCGTCAAAGCGTGAGTGGTTGAGGACGAATCACCGGGAGGTGATCGATGCTTTGGACGATCTTTGTAATCCTTCTCGTGCTGTGGTTGCTTGGCGTTGTTTCGTCATACACCTTCGGCGGATTCATTCACATCCTTCTCGTGATCGCGCTCGTAGTGCTGGTCATCCAGCTGATCTCGGGACGCAGAGCCGTTTAGGTGCGGAGTGAAACACTGCGACGTCTCTTTCCCCGGATTGGCTAGAGGGGCATCAATAGGGTCCGCTCGAGGGCCCGCTATATAAACCGAAGCAACAAACCACGGAGGTGGAATCATGGATAAGGATCGGGTAAAAGGCGCAATCAACGATACGGCAGGGCGTGCGAAACGTCAGGTCGGCGAGTGGACCGGTAACACCGACGCTCAGGTCGAAGGTGCCGCGCAGCAGATCAAAGGCAAAGCGCAGAAGGTTGTGGGCAGCGTGAAGGACGCGGCCCGCGACGCATCCAAGAACGTTAACCGCGAGAACGAGCAGGAGAGGGGAAGAGAGCAGGAGCGTGAGCAGCACGCGCACCACGGCTAAAACTCACGTCCATCGTTTCGCCGGAAGCGTTCGTTCGTACCGTCAACTCAGTTGAACGTGATCCAACAATACTGGAACCTCGCGGGCAGGCGCCGAAGGAAGCGCAAAGCATCGCTTCTCTCGGCTTCCTGCCCCGCGTCGTCTTCTGCGAAACTCTCGATCCCACTCTTAAGCCAACTTGACCACGCCACGTCAATGCATTCGCGGACTACGCCGTCGAGCGGGAGTTTCTGCTGTTGAGCTATACTTTTCGCATCGGGCTGCATCGGTTCGGCTTTGCCCCGAAGCGAGGTGCGTCTTCTCCAGAGACACCGCCATCCGCGTGACCGACGTTCCGCTGGCGCAGACAACACGCTGGCGCGCCGTGGTTCGCGTGCTCCGAAGTCCAATCGATCGTTTAAGTTGCGCCCTTCTTCCCTCTTCTTGTGATCTTTGCGGCTCGCCTCTGCCGCAGCTCTCTTCTGTTCCAATCTATCCTGTTTGCTGGTCGGAGTTCTCTGTCCAGTCCGCCCCCGTCTGCTTCCGTTGCGGCGACGCAATCTCCTCGTCCACAAGTCATTCTAATTCAATGCTTTGCTGCGCCTGCCGCCTGGCGCCGCCGCCCTTTGTGCACGCCGTTTCCTATGGCGTTTATAACGGCCGCATGAGGGAGGCGATTCACGCTCTCAAATACGACCGCCTGCACCCCGCTGCCGAAGGCCTTGGAGGGATGCTGGCCGAAGCCATCGCGCAGCTCGCTGGCGAGGCGCCCGCCGAAATGCTCGTGATTCCGGTGCCGCTGCACCGCTCTAAGTATGCGCAGCGTGGATTCAATCAGTCGCGCTCGCTTGCCGTTCAGGCCCTCCAATTCCTGCGTAGGACGCATCCGCAATGGCGGCTCACCCTCGCCCCCAGCACTCTCATGCGGCTGCGCGCCACAGATACACAGGCCGGCCTCACGCCGCGCCAGCGTCGCCTCAACGTGCGCGGGGCGTTCTCAGTCTCCGATCCGTCACTGGTTACGGCGCAGCACATCTTGCTGATCGACGACATTCTCACCACCGGCGCCACGGCTCGGGCCGCGGCGCAAATTTTGCTCAAATCCGGAGCAGCTTCAGTTTGGGTAGCAACGCTGGCGCGCACGCAGCGCGCTGTGGGATTTGGCCGATCGTCCGCCGATGCCATTTTGGAAGAAAGCGAGTTAGAAGAGAACCGAACATTTACCAACGTTGTCATGCACGCATCACAATCGAGATCGTCAACTGTGGGTGAACAACCATCCGCGTTTTCGGAAACGGTGTAGGCCAAAGCCCCTTCGCTGAGTGGATTTTTCCTCAAGAAAAATCCACTTGTACGGTTCCAGAAAGGTCACGGTATTTCCGAAAACGCCGTAACCCGGGGGAAAGAGATGTCGTTGGGAAAAGCCATGATTCACGCGCGCAAGCAGAAAGCGATTGCCAAAGCTGTCGTCTTGGCCGCGGACCACGGTACTACGCCGTACGCCCACGCGCATATTTTGCAGATGCCGGTGCTAGTGCTCAATGCCTCCTATGAGCCCATCAACATCTGCGGTGCGCGCCGCGCCCTCGTGCTGGTGCTCAAGGGAATCGCACGCACTGAGGAGGAGCACGGCCTCTCGCTCCACGCGCAGCGCACCATCATCGCCATGCCCTCGGTCATTCGCCTGCTCGAGTATCGCCGCATCCCCCACCAGACCCGCGCCCTCTCGCGCAAGAACATTCTGCTCCGCGACCGCAACACCTGCCAGTACTGCGGCGAAGCCTATCCCCCCAGCGAGCTGACTCTCGATCACGTGATTCCGCGTTCGCGCGGCGGCAACTCCACGTGGGAAAACCTCGTCGCCTGCTGCCATGAGTGCAACCGCCACAAAGGCAATCGCCTGCTCAATGAGATCGACGACATGATCCTGCTGCGCGAGCCGCGCCCCTTCTCGCTCCACACCAGCCGCCAGATCATGCGCATGCTCGGCCGCAGCGACGACCGCTGGCGCAAATACCTCTTCTATTGAGCGCCGCGCTTTCGACTTTTCCCTCTGGTCTTTTTATTGACTCCGCCCGTCGATTCCAGTATGTTCACCCTGCGCGGGTTGTGCTGAGAGCGCGGCTTCCCCGTTCCCCCTCGCGGCAAACCATCATTCGCTTTCGTCGCAATCCCCAGAGCGGCCCATCATTGAGCACTCTGCCTGTGCCCCCTCACGGCGTGCTCATTCAACAAACCGAAACAAATCAACTGCCTTTTCCCGGGGGAAGATTCAGATGAAGATTCGCAGGTCAACCGTAGTGTTATTGATTGTTCTGCCTGCAGCTCTCGCGGGCTTTTGCGCCGCCCAGAACCCGCTCGCCGCCCTCGAAGATGCGGCCAAGGAAAAAGCCGCGGAAACAGCCATTGAAACCCTCCTCAACAACCAGCTCCCGCTCACGCTGAATGCCAACGACGTGTATCCAACCGTCGCGAATCTTCCCGGTGGCCCCTTCAACCCGCAGCCGCTCAAGCTCACGGCCGACGAGCTCAATCAGCCTCTCGCTCCCGGCGACTACACCATCAACACGCTCGACTTCTGTTCCGAATACTCTGTCCACGCTCCGGGCGCAGGTGTCGCCTACGTGCTCGGACCCTACGAAGGCAAAGCCGCCGGAGCCATCGGCGCTCTCATTTGGCGCGGAACGGTTCAGTACCAAATCAACCCCAACTCGCTGCAAGCCGTCTCCTGGGCCATCCAGTCGGGGCTCTCCTACACGCAGATGCCCAAGACCTATCAGGGCATCATTGACCAGGTCATTCCCGACTACAAGAGCGAGATCAACGGCGACTTTGTCTCCAACCTTGAAACCACCTACAACAGCCTTGCGCAGGGCGCGAAGCTTCCGCCGCTCGACACGATTCTTGCCAAGCTGGGCAAGCCCGGCGAGCTCGCACTCAGCGCCGAGCGCCAGCGCGCCATCCTCACCGCGCAAAACACCAACGATCAGCTCCGCGAACAGACTCTCTTCCAGGGCCAGCAGAGCGGTCTCTACACGCCCGTCAAGGCGGAGAACGGCCCCTGGACCGAGCGCGTCAAGGGCCAGGTCTACATGAAGCTGCTCATCGCAGGCGGCAACATGACCACCACCAACGTCATGCAGATTCGCGTCATGCCGCCGCCAACAGTGAACGCGCGAAACAATGGCAGCAATCCGCACCTGGTTCGCGCTGCGTACGGCGAGCCGCAAACCGCGCCCGCCGGCGAAGGCTCCGGCACAACCCCCACAAGCCTGATGCAGGGCTCGCTCGGCTACTCGCAGGGGCAAGGAGCGCAGGCACTCGGACAGGTGCCCGTCGTATCGAAGAATCCGGCTCCGGCACCTGAGCCAACCCCGATCGGCGTGGTGCAGACGAGCAGCGAGGGAACCATCACCGTCATTCACGCCGGAACCACAACGCCCGTTCCGCTCGGACCCGGCGACACCATCGATCTGAACGACACGATCGAAACCGCACCCGGCGCCAAGGCCACCATCCTGTTCAACGATAATACCGAGTTTACGCTGGGCGAAAAGTCGAAGCTGAAGATCGATGACTACATCTACGACCCGAACGGGCATTCAAAAAACAAAGCACACTGGAGCATTCTCCAGGGCGCATTCCAATACATCAGCGGATTGATCGCAGAAAAGGATGCCGCCAGCGTCAACATTGACACTCCATATGGGTCCATCGGAATTCGCGGCACCGAGTTTGTCGTCAAATCCGATGGTACGGCGAATAATCTCGAGATCGACTTGATCTCGGGCGCCATCGCGCTCACGCCGACAGGCTCAGCTTCCGCCGGACCCACCATGTCTGCGCCGGTCCAGATCGAAGTCACGCCTTCCGGCACGCAGGTGCTGCCCCTCACTCAGGATCAGTACAACACGATCCTGTCGCAGATCACCCCCGCTGTGCCCACCAGCTGATCGCCTGCGACGGTTTGTTCTTCACGCTGCTGTACTTACTTAACATGCAACCATTAGGTTGCATTTCATCTCAACCTTTGCTAATATGCAACCACGAGGTTGCCGATCATGGAAAACAAAATCGAGAAACAGATCGAGCTCAACGCCCCCGTTTCCCGCGTTTGGCGCGCCCTTACCGATTACCGCGAGTTTGGTGAGTGGTTCCGCGTCGCGCTCGAAGGGCCTTTCGTCGTCGGCCAGCCCGCGCGCGGCCACATCACCTGGCCCGGCTACGAGCATCTGGTCTGGGAAGCCGTCGTCCAGAAGATGGAGCCGGAAAAGCTCTTCTCCTTCACGTGGCATCCCTACTCTGTCGATCCCGCCGTTGATTACTCGAAAGAGCCGCCGACCTTGGTCGAATTTCGCCTGGAGCCGACCGCAACCGGCACGCGCCTCACGCTAACCGAGTCAGGATTCGAGAACGTTCCAGCGCATCGCCGCGCTGAAGCTTTCCGCATGAACGAAGGCGGCTGGGCGCAGCAGATGAAGAATATTGAAACCCATGTCGCCCAGAAGCCATAAGCGAGCCCGATCTTCGCAGCCGCACCAGGCCGTCGTCTTCGCGGCGTTGGGCGACGACACGCGTCTTGCGCTCGTGGCCAAACTTGTCTCGGGGAAATCGGCGTCCATCGCGCAGCTCGCTTCGGGTTCGCCTTTATCCCGCCAGGCCATTACCAAGCACTTGCGCGTGCTCGAGCGCGCCGGCGTGGTCCACAGCGTTCGTTCTGGTCGCGAGAGCCAGTTCGTTCTCGATCCGCGCCCGCTTCACGCCATGCAGCATTACCTCGATCGCGTTTCGCGCCAGTGGGATCAAGCCCTCGCGCGTCTCAAATCGTTCGTCGAGCGGTAGCCACGCGCCCACGCTTCTATCAGCGCCCCGTTGCCTTTCTGCGCCCTGCCGCCCGACGCGTAGTCCGGTTTCTCGGCCCGCCAGGGAGCCCCTTCGCTTTCATGTCCTCGCAACGCCTTCAATACAAGTCATTTGCGTCAACGCTCTTCTCTGCGAGGCGCTGAATCGCTGAGCCATGGCGCTTCCACCGCACATCTAAACCAATGGAACTGGGTTCAACAAGGTCAGGGCGGCAATTTGCCCCGATCTTTCCGAATCGCTTTGGCCCGAATGATGTTTTAAGGAGCAACAGCAATGCGAATCCACAAACTTCAACTCGCTGCTCTCGTGGCGGCCGGATCGTTGCTCGCGGCCATTCCTGCCATGGCGAGCGACAACAGCAATCAGCAGCAGGGAAGCGCCGTCATCACTGTCGTGTCCGGAAATGAAATCCCCGGCGGGATCCCTCAGCAAGATCTGCAATTGAAAGTTGACGGAAAAGACTCGACCATCACCGGCTGGTCGCCTCTGCGCGGCCCCGAGAGCTCCGTCGAAATGGTTGTGCTCATCGACGGGGGCGCGCGCGCGAACCTTGGAGTGCAATTACCCGAGATTGCCAGGTTCATTCAGGCGCTGCCTCCAGATGCGAAGGTCGCTGTTGCGTACATGGAGAACGGTCGCGCTGCATTTGGCGGTCCTTTGAGCACCGATCGCGCAGCGGCAGTCCGTGAGCTGCATCTGCCCTTCGCGGGAATGTCGGGCGAAAGCGCGAGTCCGTACTTCTGCCTTTCCGATCTGGCTAAGCACTGGCCCTCGCATGATCCTCGTGCGCGCCGCGAGGTCGTCGCGGTCACCGACGGTGTTGATTACTACGACATGCGATACGATCCCGAGGATCCGTATGTCCAGGCGGCGATCCAGGATTCAGTGCGCGCCCATCTGATCGTCTACACCATCTACTGGCGCAGCTCCGGCTTCGTCGACCGTACCAACTTTGGAGCCTTCTCCGGCCAGAGCCTCCTCGCCGAAGTGACTGAAGCGACCGGCGGCAACAGCTATTGGGAAGGGAACGGAGATCCGGCGACCTTTCAACCCTACCTCGATGATATTGACCGGCGTCTCGACGACCAATATGAGTTGAAGTTCATGACACCCGTTGGCGGCAAGCCGCAAATGGCAAGCCTGAAGTTGAAAATCGCCGCGCAGGTGAAGGTCGACGCGCCGCAGCAAGTCTACGTCCACCCTGTCGCGCAGTAATCGGCGCGCCCTCAACTACTAATCTTGGGTGCCCCAGGTCTGTGGGGTGGAGGTCCCTCGCACTCGGGGACCTGGGATCGCACGCGAGAACGTTTCGTATTCCCGCCACTCAGTACGCCAGCGCCACCGCGTCGCAACGCATCTCGCTCCCCGCCGCGTACACGCGATCGGCGCCCTGCTTGCGCAGCTCAATGCACTCGTAGCGCCCGAATCCGCCATCGCTTTCGCCCATCGGCCAGCCCAGATCTTCGAGCGCCTTCCGCGTCGCCGCCGGTACGCCCGCTTCAAGCCGCAGTATCCCGCGCGGTCCCAGCCCCGCCCGGTCCTCGCCCATCGACTGCGACGATCCTTCATGGTGCCAGCGCGGGCTGTCGGCCGCACCCTGCACATCCAGTCCGTAGTCCACGCGGTTCAAAATAATCTGCGTCTGTCCCTGCGGCTGCATATCGCCGCCCATCACGCCAAACGAAAGCCACGGCACGCCGTCCTTCGACGCGAATCCCGGAATGATCGTCTGAAACGGCCGTTTGCCCGGCGCGTAAATGTTCGGATGGCCATCTCGAAGCGAAAATAATTGGCCACGATCCTGAAACATGAAACCAAGCCCATCGGCCACCAGCCCCGACCCCATCCCGCGGAAATTCGATTGGATGATCGACACCATCATGCCGCTGCTGTCGGCGGTCGTAAAGTACGTTGTATCGCCGTGGCTCGGCGCCTGTCCCGGCATCACGTGATCGTTAATCGCATCCAGTCGGATCAGCTTCGCCCTCTCCTTCGCGTACTCCTTTGAGTTGAGCCATTCGATCGGAATCTTAGCGAAGTGCGGATCGGCATAATATCTCGCCCGATCCTCGTAGGCCAGCCTTTTCGCCTCAATCTGCACCTGCAGCGATTGCGCGGATTGAAATCCATACCCGCGCATGTCGAAGTTCTCGATCATGTTGAGCATCTGCAGCGTCGCCAGCCCCTGCGTGTTCGCGGGCATTCCGTAAACATCCACGCCGCGATACTTCGTCACCAGCGGCTCAACCCACTCCGCATGGTGCTCGCGCAAATCGTCGGCAGAGAGCCATCCGCCGATGCGCTTGAAATACGCATCGATAGTCTTCGCAATCGGGCCATCATAAAATGCATCGCGTCCTCCCTCGGCAATCGTTTTGTATGTGCGTGCCAGGTCAGGATTGCGGCGCACGTCGTACTCGCCGGGCGCAGCGCCGCTGGGCAGCATATACGTCTTCATCGCGTTCGCCGTCTCTTCAATCGCTGAACCGGCGCGCTTAAAGAACTCCATGTTGCCCTTGATGTAGTAGCCGATGATCTGCGGCGTAGGATCGCCCGCCTCGCATGCATGAATCGCCGGCTCAAACAGTTCCGCCCATTTCAGCTTCCCGTAGCGTTGGTGGAGCGCCCACCAACCGCCAAGCGCGCCCGGAGTTGAAACACTCACCGCTCCCACCGAGGGAATGTGGCCGTTCACAGCGCGCGAACGCACGGTGTCCAGTGACAACGATTTGGGCGAACGGCCCGAGCTGGCCATGCCCATCAGCTTCGCCGCACTCGGATCCCATACAAATGCAAAGCAGTCGCCGCCCAATCCGCTGCTCGTTGGCTCAACGAATCCCAACACGGCATTCGCGGCCACTGCCGCATCCACTGCCGATCCTCCGCGCTTCAGCATCGCGATCGCCGTCTGCGTCGCAAGCGGGTGAGCCGTTCCCGCCGCGCCGTTCAATCCCAGCGCAGGCGATCTCGTCGCAAAGCTCGCGCCCGATGGCCGATCACCCGCGTGCACGTCAGGGCGAATGAACTGCTGCGCGCCCGCGGGTTGGAACTTCGGAAGATCGGACGTTTTATCAGTGCCGCTTTGGCCCAGCACCGTTGCTGAATTCTGTAGAGTGGCGGCAGACGCTGCGGCAGCCAGGGGAAGTGTCTGAATAAAGGTTCGGCGGCGCATGGCAATGTCCCTCCTCATCAATGTACATGGGCGCTCGCAACGCGACAGATAGTTTTCCCAGGCGGCTGCTCCAGCGAAATCTCGCATCGGCAGCGTAGAATGGCCGCGATGACCGCCAGCCATAAAACATTGCTTCTTGCCGCGCTGCTTGCATTCGCGCCCACAGCCCTCTACGCCGGTCCGCATGCCCCCGACCTCGGTCCCAACATATTCGTCTTCGATCCCTCCATGTCTTCTGCTTCCATTCAGCAGCAGATCGACAACGTCTACGCGATCCAGCAGCACAGTGAATTCGGCCCGGCGCGCAACGCGCTGATCTTCTTGCCCGGCAACTATAACGTCGACGTGCCCATTGGTTTCTACACGCAGGTCCTCGGCCTTGGTGCCACGCCCGACGCCGTCCACATCACCGGCAATGTGCATGCCGATGCCAGCCTGCCGCGCAACAACGCCACCTGCACGTTCTGGCGAGCCGCTGAAAACTTCTCCGTCACTCCGTCCGGCGGCTCCATGCAGTGGGCCGTCTCCCAGGCCGCGCCGTTTCGCCGCATGCACATCGCCGGCAATCTTGTGCTTCACCAGAATCACGGCTGGGCCAGCGGCGGCTGGATGTCGGACACATTGGTCGACGGCACCGTGGACTCCGGCTCGCAGCAACAATGGATCGCGCGCAACAGTGAGTGGGGTAAATGGACCGGCTCCAATTGGAATATGGTGTTTGTCGGCGACGTCAATCCTCCCGCTGGCGAATGGCCCTCGCCGCCGTACACCAAAGTCGCCACCGTTCCCGTCGTGCGCGAGAAACCCTTTCTCTTTGTCGACGCGCAGGGAAACTATCTAGTCCGCTTGCCCGCGCTGCGTCGCGATAGCTCCGGCATCACGTGGCACGGAGGCATCACTCCCGGTCGTTCGATCCCTCTAAACCGCTTCTTCATTGCGCACCCCGGCGACACCGCTGCCGCAATCAATGCGCAACTTGCAGACGGCAAAAATCTCCTTTTCACTCCCGGCATCTACGAGCTCACCGAACCGATTCGCGTCACGCGGCCGAACTCCATCGTCCTCGGCCTTGGGTTCGCCACCCTCAAGCCAGTCAACGGAACAGCCGCGCTCACCACAGCCGACGTCGATGGCGCGATCGTCGCCGGCCTGCTCATCGATGCCGGCCCCGTTGAATCCCCGGTGCTCGTCGAAATCGGCCCCCAAGGTGGCCACGCCAATCACGCGCGCAACCCGATTCAACTCGACGACGTCTTCTTCCGCGTCGGCGGTGCGGGTGTGGGCCGCGCCGTTGTCAACCTGCGCATCAACTCGAACGACACCATCGTCGATCACACATGGATCTGGCGTGCCGATCATGGCTCAGGTGTTGGCTGGAACCTGAACACCAGCGCCAACGGTCTCGTTGTCAACGGCAACCGCGTTACCGCCTACGGTCTCTTCGTCGAGCATCACCAGCAGTATCAGGTGTTATGGAACGGTAACACCGGGCGCACCTACTTCTACCAATCTGAAATCCCCTACGATCCGCCGGATCAGGCGAGTTATTCGAGCGGCTTCGTTGCGAATGGTCAGCGCATTGACGGGTGGGCTTCCTACAAAGTCGCCGCCGAAGTACTGAGCCACGAAGCCTGGGGCCTCGGCGTCTATTCGGTCTTCCGCCATCCCAATGTGGTGCTTACGCGCGCCATCGAAGTGCCAAACTCGCCGGACGTGCGTTTTCACCACATGATTGCCATCGCCCTCGACAACTTGGGTGAAATCTCTCACATCATCGATGACGCTGGCGGCGCAGCAACTGCGCGGCCGCACGTCATCCAAAAACTTGCTGAATTTCCGTAAGCTTCAATCGCTGGCGGCAGCAATGTCCCTCCATCTGGTATTCATGGCGCGCTTCGCTGAAAAAGGCCCACCCTCCGGCCCGCGTCTAAAAGCCCTCTCGAATCCCTGCACCCAAATCGCGTTTATGCGAATCTAGATAGAAGTACATCCGTTTGCACGCCGCACTTCCCCGGCCCTTACGCAAAATAAAGTTCCAACCAACCTTGGAGAAAACTGTTGTCCGCGATCGACTCCACACTGCCCGCGCTGCCCTCCGATCCCGCTGCCGGTAAGCGCAACGGATCTGGAGGCGGGGCCCCGCCTGCGCCGGTTCAGAATCCCAACCTCGCGCTGCCTGTGGCCTGGAAACCGAGGGTCAATCCGTGGCTGATCGCAATGTCGGTGGCGCTCGCCGCGTTTATGGAAGTGCTCGACACCTCCATCGCCAACGTTGCCTTGCCGCACATCGGCGGCGCGCTCGGCGCAAGCAACGACGAGGCCACATGGGTCCTCACCAGCTACCTCGTCTCCAATGCCATCGTGCTTCCGCTCGGCGGTTGGGCTTCATCGGTCATGGGCCGCCGCAACTTCTTCGTCTTTTGCATCTCCGGCTTCACCGCCGCCAGCTTTCTCTGCGGCATCGCTCCCTCCCTGCCCATCCTGCTTCTTTGCCGCGTGCTTCAGGGCATGTTCGGCGGCGGCATGCAGCCCATGGCGCAGGCCATCATGGCGGATTCGTTCGAGCCGCACAAGCGCGGCCAGGCGTTTGCTCTTTACGGCCTGGTTGCCGTGCTCGCGCCGTCCATCGGCCCCACGCTCGGCGGTTGGATCACCGACAACTTCTCCTGGCGCTGGATCTTCTTCATCAATATTCCCGTCGGCATTCTCGCCTTTATCCTTGTTACGCGCCTCGTCGAAGATCCGCCGTGGATCAAGGCCGACCGTTCAAAGCTGCGCAACATGGATTATGTTGGCCTCGGATTTCTCACCCTGGCCATGGGCGGGCTCCAGATCATGCTCGATAAGGGTGAAGAGAACGACTGGTTCTCCTCAACCTTCATCTGTGTCTTTGCCGCTCTCTTCGTCGTTGGCATCATCGGCCTCTTCCTCTGGGAGTGGAACAAGAAAGATCCGCTCATCAACCTGCGCCTCTTCCGCTACAGAAACTTCGCCATCTGCTGCTTCCTCATGATGCTCGTGGGCGGCGTTCTCAACGCCAACACCGTTCTGCAGCCGCAGTTCACCCAGCAGTTGCTTGGCTACACCGCAACCACTGCCGGCCTTGCTCTCACCGCCGGCGGAATCACGCTCGTCTTCATGATGCCGCTGGCAGGAATTGCCACCGGTAGAATCTCTGCGCGCTATCTCGCCGCTTTCGGCTTCATGATGCTTGTCATCACCTTCCGGTATGCAGCGGACATCACCAATCTCCAGATGAGCTTTGCTGAGGCGTCGTGGCTGCGCGTCGTGCAAATGTTCCCGCTCCCGTTTTGTTTCATCTCCATCACAACCGCGGCCTACGTGGGTATGCCAAAAGAGCAGAGCAACCAGGTCGCCGGACTCATCAACTTCGTTCGCAACATTGGCGGCTCCATTTTGATAGCCATCACCAACGCCCAGGTCACCAGCCGAGCCATGTGGCACGAGCAGCACCTGCAGCAGGCCATGCAGCCCGGAACCATCGCCTTCGACCTTCACCGGCAGGCTCTTCTCGGCGCTTATAACCACGCATTTGGAGCGGCCAATGGCGCAGCCATGGCTCTGGCTCAGATTTACAACCAGTTGATCGCTCAGGCAACGACGCAGGGCTACCAGGACGTCTACATGGAGCTCTCCTACGCCTCCATCATTCTCGTATTCCTCGCCTTTCTCCTCAGCAAGAACAAGCCCGGCGAAGGCGCTGGCGGCGGAGGCGTGCACTAGTTCCCCCGCCCTTTCGTTTGCCCTCCCGTAGTCCCGTCGCCCCGCAGTCCCGCACCCGATCACTGCTGTGCCCGCTCCCATAGCCCTTTCCAAAAATTCGGCCTATAATTCCTCGCAGAATTCCATTGAAGTAAAAAGATGCCCGATCGTTGACATCTTCCGAGGAGGCTTTCATGTTGAAGTCCTTTCTGCTCTTTTTTGCGGTGGCCCTGCTGGCCATAGCCTGTTTACCATTGCAAGGCCGCAGTCCGCAGCAAACCGCCCCGGCTCCAGCCCCTGCGCCCGCCCTCGCTCCTCCGCAGACTGTCACGCCCGCGCCGGCCGCAGCCGTCAAAAATCCCGTCAAGCCCACCGCCGAATCGCAAGCCAAAGCCAAGAGCCTCTACCAGATCGACTGCGCCATGTGCCACGGCGACAACGGCAACGGCAAGACCGATCTCGCTACAAGCATGCAGATGACCCTTGACGATTGGACCAATCCCGCGACTCTTGGCAACAAGGAAGACTGGGCGTTATTCAACGTCATTCGCGCCGGCAAGGACAAGATGCCTCCTGAGACGGATGGCCGGGCCTCCGACACCATGGTCTGGAACCTCGTCATCTACATCCGTGGCTTTTCCAAAGGGCAGCCCCCGGCGCCTGCCGCTCCTGCTCAGTAGGTCTATAGCGTCCTTCGTGGTGCCCCGTCCTCTGTCATCATTGAGTGATGTCAAAGACGACCGACTTCCAAAATAGGTGGGCACTCATCACCGGAGCCAGCTCCGGAATCGGCGCGGCGCTCGCGCGTGAGCTAGCCGCGCATGGCGCAAAAATCATTCTCACCGCGCGCCGTCGCGATCGGCTTGACGCCCTCGCCGCAGAGCTAGCCGCCCATGGCGCCGAGACGCGCGTCGTCGTGGCGGATCTCGCCGATCCTGCCGCGCCGCAACAGATCTTCGACGCCACGGAGGGCGCAGGCCTCGTCGTCGATATCCTCGTTAATAACGCAGGCCTCGGCCAATTCGGCGCTTTCGTCACCAACAATCCCGATCAGGAATTCAGCATGGTCCGCGTCAACTGCGAAGCCGTCGTCCGCCTTGCGCGCCTCTTCCTGCCGCGCATGGTCGAACGCCGCCGCGGTTGGATGCTCGTCGTCGCGTCTGCGGCCAGCTTTCAGCCCGTAACCTATCTCTCCACCTATGCGGCCACCAAGGTTTTCGACCGCTTCTTCGCGCTCGCTGTCGGAGCTGAAGTCGCCAGGTTCGGCGTGAAAGTGACGGCCCTCTGCCCCGGAACGACGGAGAGCGAGTTCATCGGCGTCGCCCATGCCAACCAGTTCCTCAACCGTAATCAGCAATCGGCAGAAGACGTCGCGCGCATCGGCATCGATGCGCTCGCGCGCGGCCAGCACACTGTCAGCACCAACCTCACCGGCAAGCTTCGCTCATTTCTCGTTCGCTTCCTGCCCGTCAATCTCATCACCGGCTTTGTCGAGAAGTTCGCCCGCCCAAAACCGTAATCTCCGATCGGGGCGAAACACGCCTCTTGCGGCTACAAACCGTTGAATCTGTAGAGAGAAGTCGGGTTTGGCCCCGTTCTGGCGCATGGGGGTGATGAGGGTCACTTCCGCAATTCTCCAATTGAAGCACTATAAGCGCGGTCGTCCTCGATTTTTCATGCGAAGTGTCGTTCTCCTCTATTGGGACGTTCAGTTCATCGCACGGAGGATTGAGTAGACAGGACCTCCAGTTTTCGCCTGTCCGCGAAGATCTTTTCACCTTAAGTCCGCAGAACCGAGCCGCCATGTCTTACGTAGGCATCAACATCGGCGCACTGGCAGTCAAGGTCGTTACGGTCCGGCTCGGCGACAAAAACTCAAACCCCCAAAATGCCAAGGTAATCGCCCATCAGGGCCGCCCGCTGGACGTCCTCGATCAATTGCTGGCTGCGCCGGAGTTTGCGGACGCCGAGTATTTCGGTGTGTCCGGCCAGCTCGGCCACATCTCCGAGTTTGCCGCAATCCAACGCGCTCTGGGCGAGGTACGCGAGCGCGGCGGGGGCGAGTTTGACGCCGTGGCGTCGCTGGGCGGCGAATCCTTTCTGGTCTATACGCTCGCCGGTGGAAGAGTCACCAATGTCTTGTCGCACAACAAATGTGCGGCGGGCAGCGGCGAATTCTTCGTGCAATTGATCGGTAGGATGGGACTGGACATCGAAACCGCGATCGGCCTTTCGTCTTCAGGAAGCGTTGTCCCGCTGGCTTCGCGCTGCACCGTGCATTGCAAGTCCGACGTGACGCATAAGCTCAATCGCCACGAGGCCACGCCCGCCGACATCTTGAAGACCCTGCACGAAAGCATGGCCGGTAAGGTTGTCGCGCTCCTCGAGAAAGGTCAATCTCAGCTGCGCCGCGTCTTGCTGATCGGAGGCGTGACGCGCAATGCGGCCTTCATTGAAGCGCTGGGCGAGAAGCTTCCGGCCGCCGAGCTTGTGGTGCTGCCGGAAAGCGAGTGGTTCGAAGCGTGGGGCAGCGCATTGCTCACTCGCGAGAATCCTCTCTACAAATCGCCGCACCTCTCGCATCCGCCGGTCTTCGATACGCTTCCGCCGCTCGGTCAATTTGAGGACCAGGTGCAGGTAATGGCCGCCCCGCCCCTGCAAATGCCACCCGACGGTCCCATGGTGCTGGGCGTGGATGCAGGCTCGACGACGACCAAGGCAGTCCTGATCGATCCCGCGACGCGAGCCGTTGTGGCTTCGCATTACGCGCGCACGCACGACGATCCCGTGGCCGCGGTTCGTGAGTGCATCATGGCCCTCGTTGCCCAGGTTGGCAATCGCCCTGTGAGCCTGGTCGGCGCAACCGGCTCGGCGCGGGAACTGGTTGGCGCGTTCCTCGGAACCGAGCGAGTGTTCAACGAGATTTCCGCCCACGCCGCCGGCGCAACGCACTTTGCCGCGGACGTTGACACCATCTTTGAAATCGGCGGTCAGGACGCCAAGTACATCTACCTGCGCAACGGCGTGCCCATTGGCTATGCCATGAACAATGCATGCTCCGCTGGCACTGGCTCTTTCCTCGAGGAGAGTGCGCAGAGCGACCTGGGCGCCGGCGTCGCCGAAATTACGGACATCGCCATTGCCGCGCCCTCGCCGGTGAAGTTCAAGGCCACCTGCGCGGCCTTCATCAACTCCGACATTCGCATCGCGCAGCAACAGGGCCAGAAGCGCGACAACATTCTTGCCGGGCTGGTCTATGCCATCGCCGACAACTACCTGACCAAAGTGAAAGGGCAGCGGCCAGTCGGCGAGAAGGTGCTGCTGCAAGGCGGGGTGGCTCTCAACCGCGCGGTGGGATATGCATTCGCCCAGCGCGTGGGACGCCCAATCGTGATCCCAGCCAATCCGGAGTTGCTCGGCGCACTGGGCGTGGCGCTCCTGGCGCTTGACCGCGCAGGCTCTGCGCCGGGCACGGCCACCGATCTCGAAACTCTTGCTGCCGCGCAGATGAAACTCATGGGCCGATTCACTTGCCGCGCATGCAAAATGTATTGCAGCATCGAGCGCTTCGAAGTGGCTGGGCGAAGGTTTCCCTTCGGCGGCCGCTGCAGCCTTTATGAAAACGTGTGGAAGCGAAAGTCCCGCGTTGCGCCAGCCCCGGACCTGGTGGAGCAGCGCGCCGCAATCGTCTACGGTGTTCAAAAACATGCCGGCGCGGAACCGGTTGAGGAACCGAAGCCGCGCGACTACTGGGACGTTGGCCCGGCGCTTGAGGCCGCGCGGTCGTTTCTTGAGGAGTCGTTCGGCCAGCCCACCGCAAAGCCGCGCATCACGGAGACACGCATCGGGATTCCTCGCGCGCTGACCACACATTCCTTGTTCCCGCTCTACTCTTCGTTTTTCTCCGCTCTCGGGATGGAAGTTGTGTTGTCCGGAGTGGATCTGCGGGGCGATCTCAAGTCGAACTCCGGCTTCTGCCTGCCGGCGGAGATTGCGCACGGCGCGGTTTTCGATCTGGCGCAGAAGGACGTGCGCGTGGTCTTCCTTCCGCAATTGGCGCGCATGCCTCAGAACGGCTCTCCCAAGGACTCGTACCTCTGCCCGATCACGCAAGCCGGTCCATATTTTCTGGCCAAGGCATTTCCCGATATGCAATTCCTGGCGCCTGTTTTGGACTTCTCCCTGGGTTACGCGAACAACACGGCGATGACGGAGATGGCCATGCGCGAGATGGGAATCTCGCGGGAGCGGGCCTTCGAAGCGTGGGCCACGGCAGTGCGCGATCAGGCGGATGCCGAGCGCGCTCTGATGCAGATGGGCCGTCTGGCTCTCGATCAGGCATTGGCAGACGGTGGCCCGGCGATTTTATTGGCCGGCCACAGTTACAACGCTTACACGCCGGAGGCTTCGCAATCGGTGGGCAAGAAACTCTCCAGCATGGGAGTTCTGGTGATTCCCGCCGACTGCCTCGAGCCGGTCGGGGCAGGTCCAACGGCTTGGCACTTCGCAAATCAGATATTGAACGCGGCCTTGCTCGCGAAACAACATCCCAACCTTTTTCTTCTGGTTGTCAGCAACTTCAGTTGCACCATCGATGCCTTCACGCACTCGGTGCTCGCGTCGCAATTGGGATCGAAGCCCTATCTGATTTTGGAAATCGACGCTCACACCGCCGATGCGGGCGTGCAAACGCGCCTTGAGGCTTTTCTTGACGTGGTGCAGAATTACCGCGCATCTCAGCGCGGACCTGCTCGGGCGTTCACTCCTTGCACGCTGCTCACGGGCGGAGTGGTTCTTGCTTCCAGCGGCGAGCGCGTGCCGCTCACTGACCCGCGGGTCAAATTGCATATGCTCAATTTCTCGCAGTTCCACGAGCAGTCCGCGGCCATGGCCCTCGGCTGGCTCGGCTTACACGCCGGCCAGGAGGTCCCCATCGATCGCGGCCAGCTCGATCTGGGCCTGCAATTCACCTCCGGCCGCGAGTGTCTTCCGCTGCCTCTCGCCATCGGACAACTGCTCAAAATCCATCGCGATCGCAAGCCCGGCGAGATCGTCGGCTTCTTCATGATGCGCGGCGGCGCTCCTTGCGCATCCGAAGCTTACTTGGAATATTTCGAGAGGTTCATCGTCGAGCATCGGTTGGCCGACGTATTCATCGTCAGCCCCGGATCGGAAGACGGCTATCTTGGCTTCGGGCCCGGCATGCTTATGGACCATGTGTCCCGGCTATCTTGCTGGCGGACATCCTGGTCGAGATCGACAATGTTTTGCGCGTAGCGGGCGCTCCCGGATCGATCGAGCAGTTTCAGCACGAGTGGAATCGATTCCGGGTGAAGGCAAGAACACTGGATGAATTCTCGTCCCAACTGCCCGCATTTGTTGAGCGTTTGACCGAGCTTCCGTTGACGCGGGATCCCGCAGCCTGCCCCAAGGTGGTCGTCACAGGCGACTTCTTCGCTCGCTTCAGCCCCTTCTTCATGGATGGCGTCCGCGACCTCTATGCCGCGCGCGGAATCATCCTCAAGCCCGTCGATCTCACTGAGCTATTCCTCTATGTCACCTATGACGGCATGCGGGAAACGGCCCATACCTGGGGAATGAAGCCGGGAGGTTTCGCCCTGGCCAAAGCCTGCACCAGAATGCTCGAGCCCGATGGGCAGGAGTATCTGCAGCGGTGGTGGGGCTATCAGTCGGGAAGAAAAGCCGAGCAGCACTACCGCGAGATATTCTCGAAGACCGGCCTTCTCATTTCCCGGTCCAACGACGTCGAAACCTTAATTGATAAGAGCTCCGAACACATCTCGCCGCGGATCTTCGGCGAGGTCACACCCACGGTTGGCCGCAGTTTGAACGCGGAAATCGAGGGTTACGACGGCATCATTTTGATCGGGCCGTTCAACTGTCTCCCCTTCAGAATCTCCGAGGCGATTCTTAAGCCCGTCAGCATTCAACACAGCATGCCGCTTCTCTGCTACGAAACTGATGGCTGCGCCGTGTCGCCTGCTGTGCTCAGGCAAGTGGACGTGCACATTCAGCAGGTCCTCGAACACTCGGCCCGAACGCACTCCGAGCAGGCCGAGCCCCTGGTCCGCTGATTTGAAGGGATAACCACGGCCTGCACGCTGAGTATTTCGATGAATTTGGATCAATTCTGTGAAACGCCCAAGGGTTCCTGATTCGGTGAACCCCTGGTTTGTCGAAAAGCTCGCCCGCCCAAAACTGCAATCTCTCATCGGAGCGAAACACGCCTCGAGTCCCTGTGCGACGGACCCGGCGATTCGCGGTTCCCAAAAAGGAGCGGCCAGCGAGCGAGAATTCGTTGACGCCTGGCACGGGAGGCCGCCTGTGACATCGCCGTGCGGAGCCGTTATTTAACCGGTAACTTCCGGGTTGCCGGTGACTCGGGCGCATCCGTGAGGCCGAGAGGACCCTGAGGCTTCACAAACAGACAGATTCACTTACAGAGCCACTTTGTGCGTTTGAGAGTAACTTTGGCGGACGCTCTTCAAGCCCAGTAATCGGCTTTATTCTGAATGCCCGCGACGAAATCAACCCAGGCTAAGTTCTTCTGGATTCCGAGGCTCACCCAGGCTGTCGCGCGTGCGGCGGTGGTAGGCGAAGAACAAACTCGCCGCGGCCAACTGGCAAGCCAGTACGACCCCCCCGACCTTCGCAGTGAACAATAGGGGCTTGGGCACGTCGATAATCGGGAAGAGCGACAGCACCAGGTACATCGCAGTCATCAGAAAGCCGAAAACCGATGCGGCCTGCAGCCACAGCGGCGGCTTCAAGATATTTTTCTGACGCCCAACGAGCTGGAGAGCGAACATCGCCAGGTAGGCGAGCGCATAGGAAATTCCGGACGCGTTCTGCAACAACTGAAACGCTTCTTGTTGGCCAGCGCCCACCAAACCCGCAAACGCCATGACAAGGGTCACCGCTCCCACGAACAAAATGGAATTGGTCGGAGTCCTTCGTGTGGGATGCAGTCGCCCAAACCAGTCGGGCAGGAGCTTGTCCCAGCCGGCCACTAGGGGCAGCCGCGACGTAACGCCAAAATTGATCACATTGGACGCGATGAAGGAGAACAGCATCAGCGCGATCATGAGGGGAATCAGACCCGCCCCGGGGTCCGTGGGTCGCGTACCCATGGTCAGCGCCTGCGAGATCGGGCTGACGAGGTCAATCTTGTCCCTGGGCACCAAAGCCACCACGGAATTGGTTCCCAGGATGAACATCGCGACGATAATCGGAGTTGCGACCATGACCGAGCGTCCGATGCATTTGGTGGCGTCGCGGCACTCGCCCGCAAACACCGCCATCGAGTCGAATCCGCTCATGGCGCCGAAGCTCATCTTGCCCAGCATGTTCAAGCTGAGTAGAGAGATCGCGGGCAGAGAGAGCGTGAACGAAGCGTACTGCATTGGGCGGCCGATCAGATGGTTGCGGAACGGGAGTGCAATCAACGCCACAAACACCAGGATCATCAGGGCTCCGCCGAAATCGAGTACCCACTTGCCCAGGCGCAAACCAATCAGCGCGACTACGATGAGCGCGCCGACTACCAATACAGTTACGCCGCCCAGTATCCATTTGCTCGCAACGATCCAGGCCGCTTTCGGGCCGAGAACATACGACAGCATGGTCGCGGCCTGGATTCCGCTGTACGAAAGAATAGAAACGGCATTGAGCCAGAGATTCCATGCCACAAGAAACCCCACAAACTCGTTGAATCCCAGCCGGCTCCATTCATAGAGGCCGCCCTCCAACGTGTGCGCACGGTTGAGATAAATCACCACCACTGCCGAAGGCAGATAGAACAAGAAGACTCCCAACAGCCAGAACGACACATTGGCAGGTCCCAACTTGGCCGCCACGCCGATCCAAAACAGGCCAACGATACTGAGAATCTGGCTGAATACCAGGTTGCGCAATCCGAGTTCTTTGCGGAGTTCCCGCTGCCGGGTTTGCGAGTCCTGTGGGTGCATGAACTTGGTTCAGAGGATCTGAGAGAGTGGGAAAACTTGCTCGGTCATCAAAGTCTAGGCTCCCGCCCCGCGCTCGTCAAAAGAAGGTCGGCTTGTCAGCCTGCAATGCCTCTCGTACAGCCGCGATTCTGGCTGTATTGTTTGAATGTTAAGTCAGTGAGGAGCACGAGGTGTTGCATAAGCTGAACTCAGCGGCAACGCTGATTCAGAGAACAACCACGGAGGCTCCTCGAGACCATATGTATTAGATCGGACTTGACGTTCACAAGAGGACGATCAGCTATTGCGTAAAGGATGCAGCTGGTCATGTGCACCGGGAAGGCAAGATTGGATCAACCCGTTGCGAGTTGGATGCCTGGATCAAGACTCTTCCCCAACCCCGGATGATGGCCATGGAAGCAACGATCTTTACGGGGTGGATCTACGATCATCTGCTTCCGCACGCAGAAAAGGTGAAGGTAGCTCATCCGCTGATGCTGCGAGCGATCGCGGCAGCCAAGAAGAAGAACGACCGGATCGACGCCGCCAAGATTTCCGATTGCCTGCGCTGCGACTTCCTGCCGGAGTGCCATATGGCCTCGACTGAGATCCGGGACCGGCGCCGGATGCTGCGCTACCGGAACCTGCTGGTCAAGCAGATGGTGCAGATGAAGAACCGCGTGTCCGGCCTCCTGCTTGAGACTGGAGTCAGCTACAACAAGAGCCGGCTGCACAAGGTGGGATACTTCGCCGACTTGATGTCGACTAACGAAGAGGTCAGCGAAAGTATCCGGCCGCTGCTGAAGCTCAGCCGCGAACACATCGTGCGCGCGCAGAGGCTCGATTATGGTCTGGTCAGTTCGCTGGAACGGGATCCGCTGCTGGCGGAGAGACTGAGACGGCTGAGAACGGTTCCCGGTGTGGGTCCGATCACCGCACTGACCTGGGCACTGGAGATCGGCGACTTTACCCGCTTCCGGTCGGTCAAGCAAGCCATAAGTTACTGCGGGCTGTGCGGAGACGAGAAGAGTTCGGCCGACAAGGTGATGCGCATGCCGCTTTCCAAGCAGCGCAACAAGCATATCCAGCGGGTGCTGATCGAAGCAGCGAAACTGGCTCCCAGAGAGTGCCATGAGCTGGCCATGGTTCGAGAGAGAGAGCTGGAAAAAGGAAATCCCAACCGCGCCACACTCGCCGTAGCCAGAAAGATGGTCAGCTATATGCTGGCCGTGGAACGCAGGAAGCGGGATTTCGTGCCTGCCGAAGAATTCAAATGTACGGCAGCAGCGTGAAAAACCTTTTCCAATAATGAAAGAACAAAAACATCAGGATTCTTCGATGCGCAGGCTGCCAGGTCCCGCCAGTGGGCGACTGAGCGAGGGAGGTCACACTCCGGAGGCTCTCTCCGAATTGTTTCGGGACTGGCAGAGAACACAAACTCAATCTTCTGTGCGGACTCCTCGGAGTCTTAGGCAGCAAATGGATGTCCGGTTCTGCGAGAGCGGGAACCACCAGCCGAGAGGCAAATGCTGCGTAAGGAAATGTTCTGATCAAACAAAGTAGCGCCCTCTCCGAAGCGCGCCCAGAAATGTTGTGCTTTTCACTTGACAGAGACTTACATGGACGTCGCCAACGCGGAAATAACTCAAAAGTGAATACTCGAGTCCGAAAATGCAGGCCTCACGCCGGATCGATACTTAAAAACGGCAATATCGCCACCAGCCCCGCCACTCCAACCCCAAAGCCCCCGCTATCCCGCTAGGCCTTTCATTGTTTACTGATCTCGGACCACTGTTTTCACTGTCAACCCCCTCCACACTCCACACACTCCGCAACCATCTGAAAACACTCGCCAAAAAAATTTCCCCAAGTTTGCCGATTAATTCCGCGATTTCTCCATACTGGGTTCAGTGGTAATGGTGACGACGATAGGGCGGCGCGGCGATGGCGGTTCCGGTTTTGGCGAGCCGGAACTCCTCGCGCCGCCCATTTTTTTTGAGGAGGAAAAGTGTTCTGGAAACCGTCCGGCAGTCCGAATCGGATCGACCTCGCCGCAAAGCAAAATGTTAACCAATAAGTACAATTTCCGCCGAAAAAGCAGTCTAACCCCTTTAGAAGGCTAAGGTTAGATTGCCAATCTTTAGAATCAACGGCTTACGGACAATGCCGTTTAGATTCAAATGGTTGAAAATAAGGGGGTTAACGCCAAAAAATGGATAGATGAGGGGGAGGGGGGGATCGGTACTAGAAGATAAACAGCCCGAGTCAGCCTTGCGCGGCGAGCGCAATCGCTTCCGCGACTTCGTCCGGAGTCATTGTGTCGACGTTGAGCGTGACATGCGCCATGCGGTAGAGCGGCAGGCGCCGCTCATATCGATCTTTGAGATTTGCTTCGTCGGCCAGCACTGGCCGCAGATGCTCGGTTCCCTTGCACCGCGCAAGCGTGGTTTCGAGTTTCACTTCGAGATGCACGAGCAACGTTGTGGGCGCCATGACCAGCAGCATGCGAGTGGCATCATCCTCGATGGCTCCGCCGCCGAGAGCGAGCACGAGTCCATCGCATCGTGCCAACGTCTTAATCGTCTCCCGCTCCCGCCTGCGAAACTCTGTCTCGCCTTCGCTTCGAAAAATCTCGGGAATCGTTGTACCGGCTTCCGCCGCGATCACGTCGTCCACGTCGACAAAAGTCCAACCGAGCCGCTCGGCCACCAACGGCCCGACGGTCGTCTTTCCCGAGCCCATGAATCCGGTGAGCACGATGCGGCGCGTCGCTTCAGCTTGTTCCGGCGCTTTCATTCGTTCCAGTATAAGGATGGTGAACGGCGGACGGTGATCGGTGGTCGGTTCTCAGTTGTCAATTCTCAGTTCCCATCTTCACTCGTTCACTTCTTCACTTCTTCACTCATTCACGGTTCACCATCACCCAAACACCATCACCATCGCTCCAGCTGTAATCATCAATCCGCCGATCGCGGCTGCGGCATTCAGTTTCTCGCCGAGCAGCAGCCATGCAAACACCATCACCAGCGGCACGCTCAGCTTGTCCAGCGGCGCCACGCGCGAAGCCGGCCCCAGCTGGAGCGCGCGGAAGTAGCAGAGCCACGACAATCCCGTTGCCAATCCAGACAGCGTCAGAAAGAGAATCGTTCGCCGATCGAGCGCGCGAATCTCTCCGTGACTGCCCAGCGCCAGCACAATGCCCCACGCAAACACGACGACCACGCTGGTGCGCAGCGCCGTGGCCAGGTTCGAGTCAACATGCGCAACGCCGACTTTGGCCAGCAGTGCCGTGGCCGCGGCAAATACGGCGGAAAGAAGCGCCCAACCGATCCAGCTACTTGTCCAACTAGTCGTCCAGCTCATGGCAATCAGGATACGCGCCGCTCTCGACCCCGGCGCAAATTCCGTGTCGCCAGAAAAATCGTCTTCCCGTCCAAAACCTCCGGTGCTATGATGCGTGCATCCCCTCCAACCAAAACCCAGGAGGTGTCTCTTGAAAAGCTCCCTTCTTCCCATGAGGACGAGCAAGGCGGTTATGCGCCTGGTTCTTCCTGCGATTCTTTCATGCAGCTTGGTCATCGGTTCCAGGCCACAAACGGCACAAGCGCAACAAGCCAGCCTTCTCGGAGAGTGGCGGGCCACGATTCAGTCTGGCATGATTACGATTTCGTTCATGTCGAACGGTCAATACGACCAAACAGGAGTTACAAATACCGGCACGCAGACGATGCAAGCCGGCCCCTACCAGCTGGTGGCGCCCAACAGCATTATCTTTACGGTCACAAACTGGTCGCCGAAGAGCAAGATGATGCTTGTCCCTTGCGGAATCCCGAACGAGCCAGTTTGCAATGTACAACGGGTAGAGAACATGCCCAAGCCACCCAATTCCGAGTATGTGTATGTGTTTAACGGACCGAATGCGATGACGTTGAGCAACCAGACGGGGGCAATCAACTTTACACGCGTGAAGGCGCAATAAGAGAACAGAGATCGGTGCCAGTTTTCTGATCTCTATCAATCGCACGGGTTCTGAGTCGTGGTTCGTGGATCGTAAGATACACTCCGGAACATGGAGACCGGCCGCGCCAGCAGAACTGCTCTTCGCGTGGCACAGCGGCGCGCCGCCCACCAGGTTCTCGACCAGCCCTGCGTGCTCGCGGATTCGATCGCCATTCCGCTGCTCGGCCCCGAGTTCAGCTATGACGCGGTCCGCGAGATGCATCCATTCTCGCGCGCCTTTCGCGCTTTCATGGCCGCGCGCAGCCGCTATGCGGAGGACCGCCTGGCCGCATCGGTCGCGCTCGGCGTCTCGCAATATGTGATTCTCGGCGCCGGCCTCGACACCTTTGCCTATCGCAATCCCTTTCCGCAACTGCGCGTCTTCGAGGTGGACTTCCCTGCCACACAGGAATGGAAGCGCGCCCTGCTTGCCGCGGCCGCCATTGTCGCGCCCGCCAACCTCACTTTCGTGCCGCTCGACTTCGAGCACATGACGCTCGCAGCGGGTTTGGCCAACGCGGGCTTTCACTCAAGCAAGCCCGCATTCTTCGGATGGCTTGGCGTGGTCCCATACCTTACGCTCGCGGCCTTCCGCGCCACGCTTGAAACCATCGCCATGCTTCCGGCAGGCACAGCCGTCAGCTTCGACTACGCCGTGTCTCCACATGCGCTGAGCCTTCTGCATCGCATGACCTTCCGCGCTCTGGCGCGGCGCGTGGCCAAAGCCGGAGAGCCATTCCAGTTGCTCTTTACGCCTGAGTTGCTCGATGCTGAGTTCGTCCGCGCCGGATTCAGGCGCTTCGAACAACTCGGCGGCGCAGAACTCAACGATCTCTATTTCGCGCACCGCAGCGACGGGCTCAAGCTGCCCACTCCGGGCCTCGGCCGGCTGGCCACGGCGTGGGTGTAGTGGCTGCGCGACAAGAGCCCCTACGCCGGGCGATAGAATGGCCTCATGCGTCCGTCCGCATTCCTGCCCATCGCGTCGATTGCGCTCTGTTTGCTCAGCGGATGCGGCTATCACACGCTGGGCGCGGCCACGCATCTTCCTCCCGAGATCAAGACGCTTGCCGTTCCCGTCTTCGCCACGCGCACCGATGCCAGCGGCACCGAGCAGGCTTTGACCGAAGCTGTCATCCGCGAGTTCGCGTCGCGCACCAGCTTCCGCGTGACCCCCAATTCCGGAGAAGATGCCGACGCCGTTCTGCACGGAACCATCCTTAAGCAAACCACGGCCCCACTCACCTACAACTCCGCCACGCAGCAGTCTTCGAGTTTCATCATCACCATTGTCGCCAGCGTCACGCTCACCGCCCACGACGGCAGAGTCCTTTACGAGAACAAGAACTACGTCTTCCGCGAGCAGTACCAATCCACAACCAACCTGCCCACATTCATCCAGGAAGATCCGGCCGCCATTCAGCGCCTGTCGCGCGAATTTGCGCGGCAACTGGTGGCCGACGTCCTTGAAGGCTTTTGAGGTCGTGCCCGGTACCCGCTTATCTCTTGATTCCTGCCCGCTTTTCCGCGCTGGTCACATACCCCGAAGGGCTGTATTCTGGAGCCGCATGAAGGATGCGGCGTTGGAACGCGCTGAAGTGGGGTGGGAGCGTTGACCGGCTCGCGTTGGGGCGCAGGGTTCAGCTCCGTCGCCCGCTTTACCGCGGAGATTGAAGCCGCCGCGGCAGGCACGGGTAAACTGTGGCCGGGCTACGTTCTGGCCGGCGACGAGATCTTCCTTCTCGACCGTTGCCGAGCGGCAGTGCTCAAGGCTTTCGTCCCGCCCGATCTCCGCGACTTCTGCCTCTCCGACCTCGATCTCACCCAAACTTCGATCTTCGAAGCGCTGGACCGCGCGCAAACGCCGTCGCTGATGGCGCCGTTCCAGGTGATTTTCATCCGCAATGTGCGGCAGCTTTACACGCGCGGCGCCAAAAAGGAAGAATTCGCGGCGCTCGACCGGTACTTTCAATCGCCCAATCCTCAAGCGCTGCTTCTCTTCATTGCGGACTTCCTGCGCATTCCTGCGGACACGCGCCGCATGGATCTCGACGACAAGAACCGGTTCGAGCGGCTGACCGAGACGCTGGGCGCGCATTGCGGCATGGTGGAGCTGGCCCGCGTGAACGAAGAAGACGCCATGCGTTGGACCGTGGCTAAAGCGCAAGAGGCCGGCCTGCAGATGGAAACCGACGCCGCGCGTGAGCTGGTGGACGCGCTGGGCGCGGACATGATGCTGGTGTCGTCGGAGCTGGAAAAGCTGTTGCTCTACACGGCCGGGCGCGGACGAATTACTCTCGGCGACGTGGAGACCATGGTGCTGAGCGCCAAGCAGCGCACCCTGTACGAATTGACCGATGCCATCAGCGCGCGTGACAAGGTGCGTGCACTGGCGCTGTTGCAAGGGCTTCTGAACAGCTCCGATGCCGGCGAGGACGCGGCGATTGGCCACCTCTATATGCTGGCCCGCACATTCCGCCAGATGCTGGTGATTCTGGAGAAGAACGTGCGCGACTCGCGCGCCATCTGGCAAGCGCTGTGGCAGGGATTCCGCATGCCGCCCTTCGCCGCCGACGACCTGATCCGCCAGGCACGCCGCTACAAGAGCCGCCGCGAGCTGACCCGCGCGCTCCGCCTGGTGGCTCGCGCTGACCTCGAGCTGCGTTCCTCTCCGCCCGACAAGCGGCTGGTGCTTGAGCGTCTTGTCTACGAACTTGCTTCCGAACCAAAACCCTCCGCGCCGGTGTGGGCAGCGGCGCAGCTTTCATTCGAGAGCTGACGCCGCAACCGTTCCTTTCCGCGTAACTTCGGTTCAAGCAGCGAGCTTGTAACGTTAGTGCACACCGTGCTGATTCATCCACGGGGTGTAATCGTGGTCTACTTTCTGAATATGGTTGGTGAGCCAGTCGCGCAGAAAGTTCATCAGATCCAGGCTCAGTGCCGTTTCGCCTTTTTCGAGCCGCGAACTGAAATCCTGGACCTGCTTAATCAGGTCACGATGCTTGAGCTTGTGATCGGCCAGTCCAGGATAGTTTGCCTCCGCCATCATCTTCTCTTCCGCGGTGAAGTGGGTCTGCGTGTAGTCAACAAGTTTGCGCAGTAATGGGCCGGTTTGGCTCTGCGCTTGACCTTTCAGCATTGCTTCGTGAAGATCGTTGATCAGCCCAAAGAGCACGCTGTGTTGACCGTCGATGGATTTGACCCCAACCGAATACCGACCGCTATCCCACGTTAATAGCGCCATGAGATTCTCCTGCCGGCGATCGCCGGAGTGTAGATTATCGGCAAGAGTCCGGCCGAACTGAGGGAGTTTCAGCAATGCGGGGCTGGCCGCGCAAATGCGCGCCGGATTGGACGGCTCTCACAATCCATCAGCAAATGCCGTGTTCGCGGAGCCATGGGCTGTATTCCTGGTCCACCTGTTCAATATGTTCGAGAAAACCGTCGTGGAGTTGAGACAGCAGCGGGCGCAACTGGAGGGCCTCGCCGTATTGCAGCCGGTGCGCGACTTGCAGAATCTCCGCAAGCATTTGATGGTGTACCGCACGATGCTCGGCAAGGCCTGAAAACCCGGTCTGCTCCATCAGCCGCTCTTCGCTCCAGAAGTGCATGCGTGCAAATTCGATGAACTGGTCGAGCAGCTCGCAAGTCTTCTCGTGGCTACAACCGCGCAACAGAGCCAGACGCAGGTCGTTAATGGCGTCCATAAGAATGCCGTGCTGATCGTCCATGGCGCGGATCCCCACCAAGCAGGCATGGTTCCACGTGAGAAGAGTCAAATGAGCCTCCGCGAATGACCAAAGGAAGTATCGGCGCTCGAGGCGGCAACCTTACTGCCAATCATCGGTGAATGGTGACCAAGGTTTCTTCGACTCCGCGCTGGCGCGGAGGAGCAAAATAAATGTACCGTCGATGATCACTCCCGCCAATCTGGTGGCCGCGCTGTTCAACCTGATTCCCTTCCTCGCCGTGGGATTCTTCCCGCAGGCCGTGGCGGCGCAGGCGCGAAGGTTGCCTGCATGGGCACAGCTCGCGCTTCCCGTTCTTTTTTGTGTTCCGTATGCTCTTGTCGCCTGTGCCGCTGGAATCTTCCGTTTTCAGTGGTTCGCCTTATACGCGCTGCTCCCAGTTGCGATCGCCGCGCTCCTGATGCAGGCCGGAAAGGCCGACCCGGAACAACGCGGCAACTGGCGCGACTTTCTGATTCTGACGGCGCTGGGTTTGGCGGTCAACCTGCGCTGGTTTGAGGCCGCGTGGCCGGCTCATCTGGCCATCTTCAACAAGATTCTTCTTCTCGATGCGGGGATCTACGGCTTCGTCCTTATCCGCCGTCTGGATGGAACCGGCTTTGCTCTTCGCCTGCGCGGCAAAGACCTGGGAATCGGCCTGCGCGAGGCCGCTTTCTATATTCCCATCGCGCTGGCTCTCGGACTGGCTCTCGGCTTTCTGCACGCACACAAAGTTTGGCCGGGGATATGGGCTATTGCCGGCGCATGGTTTTTTACCTTCTTCTTTGTTGCCGTTCCCGAGGAGCTGTTTTTTCGCGGGTGGCTGCAGAATCTGCTGGAGAAGCGATTGGGCCGCTACGGCGCGCTGTTCGTGACTGCCTGCCTGTTTGGTCTGGCACACTTCAACAAGCGCACCGCGAGTTTCAACTGGCGCTACGTACTGCTGGCTGCGCTGGCCGGAATCTTTTACGGCCGCGCCTGGCGTGCCGAGCGCCGCGTGGGAGCATCGGCAGTGACACACGCCACCATTGATGCCATCTGGTCGCTATGGCTGCGATAGATAGTACGTATGGCTGGCATGCATGTGCGGCCGGTAGTTCAGGTAGGCCCGCCCGACGCGCATGTTGTGCACGACCGGCCCAGGGATCGTCATGGCGATCGTGATCCCCAGGAAGGCGTGCGCCAACATCAGCGGATAGATATTGCGGTAGCGCAAGAACAGCAGGCAGGCGACGAATCCCCAAATGAACGTAAGCGACACGAGGATGGGATTGGGAATATGCGCCGCAGAAAACAGCGTTGCCGCCAGCAAGGCCGCCTGCCACGGTCTGGGCGTGACACGCAGCAAGCGCAACAGAAAGAACCCCTGCAGGAGAATTTGCTGAACACAGGACCAAACGGCATACGCGCCGTAGGTCTCTGGAAAAACCCAGATGCCCTCCACCATGAGCAGTGCGTGGGCGCGGGCAGAGATCAGCATCGCCGCGGCGGAAAGCGCAGCCACCG
>Ga0181523_10000262_pt1 | contig 58686 bp, 83 predicted proteins | sample PEATcosm2014_Bin_43_FD_119752 | JGI IMG/M metagenome (GOLD analysis project Ga0181523, IMG submission 119752) | Peatland microbial communities from MTU Mesocosm Facility, Houghton, MI, USA - PEATcosm2014_Bin05_30_metaG | ecosystem: Environmental > Terrestrial > Soil > Wetlands > Peat | place... | reverse complement strand
CTTGCAGGGCCGGAACGCGGACTGTATAAGCGCCGCCAATGTCGGAGTGTAGCGCAGTCTGGTAGCGCACCACGTTCGGGACGTGGGGGTCGCAGGTTCAAATCCTGCCACTCCGACCAGACCTTAGCTCAAATCGCAATCCTCATTGCCAATCCTTCCGCCAATCCAACGCGGAACGAGGGGCGAACATCCGATGTCTAAATTCCAAGCTTGCAAATGGCGCCACGGTTTTCTGAGGCCCGTCGTGCGCGGCGAACATGGATGGCGCCGGGTGCGCCGGCGAGCGCCTTCCCGGCGTGGCCTTCCCGATGCCCAAACGATCAGAGAATTCTGGGCGCCGATATTAGCCAGACCGCCATGGAACAAGTTTCGGTCTCCCCATCATGGTCAATTCAGCTTCGATCGATGCTTCGCCTGCGGTGCTAACTCCATGATGGCGCGGGCTCACATCGTGCCTCGCTGGGACGGCGGCAGTGACCGCGCAGCTAATCTTCACCTGCTTTGCCGCATATGCCACGAAATCAGCGAGGGTTATGACGGCCTTTCTTATTGGCGCTGGTTTAGGGAGCAAACCTTTCAGACCGCGATCCAACAGGGCGCCGCCATGCGGGTGACCGACGTTTTCGGTGCCGCCGCCGCCGCGGAGATCATCGGCACAATTCCAGATTACGATTTGGCTTCGCTCGCCATTCAATACGCGTTCGGCATGACAGCTGCCGATCCCTTGGCGATGTCGATAAGCGGTAGCGCTTTCACTCAGGAGTTTCAAAGCAGAATAGCCGCATAACTGTAGTATTCAGATCCCCTCGACACACTACCCCTAGATTCCCCTCCCCTAAAACGCAAAACAGGCCCGACCTGGCATCGCTGCCAAGCCGGGCTCTAAAGTCATAGGGAGGAAACGCCCAAGGAGGGCAGTCACCGTCCGGCATTCGGTTCGGACGGCTTCTCGTTGGCGGCAGAGCCGCCGAATTCGTCAAGTCGCGAAGCGAGCGCCCAGGCGCGCGACGAGCAGCGACGCCAGTGCCCATCCAGCCCCGGTGAAGAAGCCAACGCAAAACCAGACGCCGATCGAATACAGCGTGACGGTTGCAGGCATTGGATCACTTCCTTTCCGGACCCATGATGCTCGGCGTTGATCCGAGCAGAGGATCCCACGACCGCCGCGCCAGCCCCGGCGGCGCGTCGGCGAGCACCATCTGCAGCGTCGCCAGGATGGCGATCAGGACGATGAGCATCTGGCAGACCCGCTTCGGGATCGCCGGCATCCCCAAGACCTCGCAAACGAACCAAAGGATGATCGCCATGATGGCGAGCTTGGACACCTCGATGGCGAACGCGATGACGCTCATATCCGGCCCATCAACAGCAGCACGACCAGAACGATGAGCAAGATGCCGACAATCCCGATGCCCCCATGTACGGGGCCTCCGATATAGAAGCCGCCGCCACCAAACAAGAGCACCAGAACGATGATGAGAAGGATCAGACCCATTGGAGTTTCCTTTCGTTAGCGGGCGCCGCGCGAAGCATCTCCGGCCTACTGGCCTACTGGCAGGCCACGACGAATGACGCGACGTGGCTATCAACAATCGGCCAAAAGAGCCCCTGCAGCGGATTGCACCAGCGCGTCACTTGCGAATGATAGTTTGCGGGACCGCAGGCGATTGCCCCAGGGACGGGAAATTCCCGCACGAATTGAAAGCTGCCGTGGTCGATCGGCACAACCTCGGACGCATCGATGTTGTTGAGGCTCAGAACGACGCCTTGCGCATCGACGATCCAGCGATGCACGAGGCCGTGGCAATCGGCATCGAACCGACCGATCGCGGCGTTGGCTTTGAACTTGAAATTGGCGGTCTGCCCCGGCTTGACGACATTCGGCTCGATTCGAACGTCGGCGTATTCGCGCGGCGATAATCTTTCCGCCAGCAACTCGATCGCCAGCATTCCCACGATTGCCGCCAGAATGATCGGCGGGGCGTGATAGGCCAGACGCCGCCACAGGCTCACTGCCTGCCATGCAGGACCAGTTGAATAATACCCCAAACCGCCAACATGGCGGCCGGCAAGGCGAGCAGCCAGCGCAATGAAGTGGCGGCGATACCACGCCAGATTGCCCGGCGCTCGTACCAATGGATTACCCGCCGCGCTTTTTGTCTTTCGTGCGCGGCCAGCGGACCTTTTGGTAGGTCGTCCTCCGGATTCCATGGCATTTCTCTCCGCGCCCCTCGTTTCCTGGTTCATGTCATGGAACGCTTCATGCGGCCGTCAGTGTGGCTTTCAGTTTCAGATATGCCGCCACATCGGCGCAATAGCCGAGGATGCTGTGACAGGCGAACGGGTCACGCTGCGCCTGGCCGACTGCGATCAAGAAGTGCACGTCGAGGAACGTAAACAGCGGCGGCACGTCGAACGGCAGCATCGGCACCGGATCGTTGCCGCGGCGATATTGCCGCACGTCGATCGACGCCAGCGCATCGACAAACTTGCCGCCACCAAAGCGTGGCGAGCCGAACGTGACGATCGCCAGCGGCGGCTTCCCCATGCAGGCCAACAATGCGCCGACGCCGAGCGCAAGCGCACCACCGAGTGAATGCCCGGTGATGATCACCGGCTTATCGGCGAGCGCGGATTGCAGCGCCGGCATGATGCCATTGGCGCCGTCGAGGAAGCCGACGTGGCAAAGGCCGAGCTGCGGATGATCCTTTTCCAGGACCGGCAGGCAGATGAAGTCCCGCGCCCAATCTCCCGCCGTGACCGAGCCGCGGAAGGCGACGACTTGCACGTCGCCCATAACCGTGATCCGCGCATCGGTGCCGGCCATCGGCACCGGCAGCGTCGGCGGATCGGCGTAGGTCGCAGCGCAGAGCTGCGCCAGATCGGCGTCGGAGATCATGCGGGCATTCCGAATTTCTTCTCTGCCGCCGCGCGTATCTTTTCGTGCAGCGCGATCAGCTCGCCGAAAACCTTCATGAACTTGTCGAAGGAGACTTCGATCGCCTCGCCGGCCGACACGCGGAGCCATGCCTGGTCGGCAGCGCCGCGTATCTGCTCGGCGAGCGTCTCGTCGATCGCGGCGAGCACGCGCTCGCCGGGCGTCATGGCGTCAGCGTCATCGCCGGCAAGGTGATCGGCGCCAAGGCCGGCATCAGAGCCGTTGCCGCCGCCGGCAGGATCTTGATGCCCACCATCGCCATGATTTGAATGAATGTGTTGATCTCGTCGCCGAGCAGCGGCGCGCAGCCGAGCTTGAGATAGGTGGGCAACCCGGCCTGCAACTGCGCAATGAAGTCACGCTTTTCCTGGAAGAGCTGCACGCCGACGAACTTGCCGGTCAGCTTGGCGGCGACCGGCAATGATTGCAGGAACTTCACGGCAGCCGGATAGCAGGCATGCGAGATCGGGTCTTTGACGACCGCGGCAGCGCCAGGATTTGCCGGAACCGCCGGCGTCACGACCGTCACCCCGTCAGGCGCGATAACAGCCGGAACCGCCGGCGTCGCCGGGATCGCCGGAGTCACGACGGTGCCGGCGTCGACATCCGCCGCGTTGATGTCGACGACGATGGCGGCAACATCCTCCGCTTTGATTTTTTCCAATTTGTCCATCAAGTCGGCGATCGGATCGTTGCTCGTTGGCGGATTGGCTGCCGGAGCCGCGGGCACAGTCTTTTGCAGCGGCAACGACAACGGTTTCAACTTCGGGAAACTGACGCCATTCGCTGCCTGCGCCGGCATGGCGAAGGAAAGCGCAACGCCAATGATTAGAAAGCCGATCAGCGCCTTGACCGCCGGCGGGACCGAAGGCGTCGGGATCATCATCCCAGCGTCTTTCGACGAATACGCCGACATTCCCGTCATGACAGTGGTACCGATGAACGCCAGCAATGCGCTCCAGCCCTTGACGTAGGGAATCCAGTCCAGCGGTACGACGTTGGTCAGCGAGACCGAACCCTGACCGATGCCCTGCTCGATCATCAACGCGATACCGAGGAAAACTACCCACTTCGGATCGATGCCTTTCATGGCCTTTGTCTCCTTGAGAAAATGAAAACGGGATTTGTTTGGTCAGACTTTGGCGATCCGCGCCTGATAGTCGACGAGGAGCGCCCGCAGCTTGCCGATCAGCGCGATGGCGCTTGCCACTTCCGGCATCAGCGGTTCGAGCTCCGGCATGGCTTCGCCGAATTCCAGGAACGCTGGCTGTTGCGCCTCGACGCGCTTCAGCGCCGGCGCCAGGATCGTCTGCGCTTTCTCGACCGTTTGCAGCGCCACGACGATCTCCGGGACGAGCGGCTTCAGCTCGGGAACGAATACGGCGAGCTTGCGCAATGCGGATTCGATCTCTTGCATGGCTTTCCTCAATCAATCAGGCGATGGCCGCGCAGCACGGCGCGGCAGGCTGGCGAAATCTGCGCCTTGTTGATGATCAGACAGTGTGCGACCGGCCGCGGATCGCCGAAATACGCCGCCAACAAATCCCCGATCGAGCACAGCCGCCGGGCATCGGCTTCGCAGGCGATGCGTTCGCGCGACATCGTCGCGGCGTCAGCTTGCGAAGCGCAAAGGCAGAATGCGAGAATGAGCGGACCGATGACGCGCATCAATTCGACGCCTGCCTGAGCTGTGCATTGATCGCCAGCCAGGTCTCCGGCCCGGCGATGCCGTCGGCTTCAAGCCCGACCGCCTCTTGGAACGCGGCAACAGCGCGCCGTGTCTCGCGGCCGTAGCTGTCATCGACCGTCAGCGGCGGATCGCAGCCGAGCGAATTCAATGCGCGCTGCACGTCGCCGGCGTCGCGCAAGCCGACTGGTGTCGCCATCGGCGGCGGCACGACGGCCGCGGCGATCTGCATCGGTGCGGCGGGGAAGGCGACCGGCAGCGCCAGGTCGGGGCGCAGCTCGACGATACGAAACATCATCGGGATGACGCCGAGCTGCTCGTCGACGGCATTAGCGTCGAACACGCCGTCGCCGGTAAACTTGCTCCGCGTATAAATGCTCGTTCCCGCCCACAGGTATGGCGTGTGAACGCCGCGCGCGCGATAGCCGAAGCCGTTGAATAGCTCCCACTCGTAGCAGGATCGCTCCCAGCTCCAATTCGCGGCGCCGACAGCGTCGAGATGATCGATCTGGTAGGATTTGATCTGTGCCGCAGTAAAACTCGCGAACGGTCCGATGCCGCGCGGCACATGCACGGAAACGTGGTCCCACGGATCGCCCTGTGCCGGGCTCAATCTGAAATTCGATGCCGCCTCGCGCTCGAATGAAGCCGCAGCGTCAATCTCCGGCACTTGCGTCGCATCACAGCCGGCCTTGTAGCGGCCTTCGTCGATGAAGCTGATCAGCCTGTGCGCAGCCGCCTCGACCGCGGTCCCGCGCGTGATCTTCATCTGCGCGAGCAAAGCGGTGTATTCCGGCGCGAGAACCGTGAACGGATGCTGCATGTCGGTCTTTCAGCTTGTGCTTTTAGTCGTGCCAGCAGGCCGCGCGGCGATCGCGCAATTTCTTCTTTCTCGCGCCGACGGCCGCGCAGGAATGTGGTGCGACCGGCTTGATTTTCGTGAAACGATAGTGCGGCGCGGGCGGAATGATGACGGACCGCGCCGGCGCCGGCTCGATGGGAACAACAGCAGGCGCAGCCGCAACCGCCTCATGGCGCTGCGCGTGATCGTAGGCATGCAAGCCAAAGGCCACGGCCAAACCGACGATGAGGCCGAGCAGCGCGCCGGGAACGTAATTGCGCAAATTCATTTTTCAGTCAGCCTTGCACCAGGACGCCGTTGCGCAGGAAACCGTGCCAACGCTGATTGTCCATAAAGAATGAGCCGGCGCCGGCGGCGCAGGTGTTGCCCGCCTTGTCGACCGTTAGCTTTTCCCCGAACGTGCCGTGTCGCACCCAGCAGCGATGCGTCTTGTCATCCGGCTTGGTGCAGTTGCTGGCGCGATCATCGATGTACCAATGATGCCGACTGTCCGGACCGGAATTCCCGATACAGACGCAAACGATCGAGAGCCCATCAGCGCCCGCTGGCGGGCCAGCTATCCGGACCTTGCAGTCGCTGCGATCATTGGCATAGAGCGCGCCGATCGGCAGCTCGCCCGCGAGCTTCTGCTCGCCGGTTTCGACACATTGAAAGATCGTTGAACGTCCGCGCCCGACACCAGACGGCAGATCAACCCAATCGGTCTGCCCTATCTGCTTCCACCAAGTGCAGACGTAATTCATCACGCGCCCGCTCCCGGCAGAAAACAGCGGATTTGTGTAACGCTCTCAACGTCCCAATAGGGCCATACGACAGCGGGACCATACCTGTTGGGATCGGGGATGACCGCGGTGTCCGGCACGGCGATCCACTCCTTCCTTACGGGGCAGTCGCCTCCCCCTTCGACCCAACGCGGACATAGCCGCACGCGATAGCCGCCGTTTGGTCCGTCGGTATCCCAATCGACGTCCCTGACTTCCCTGCCGTCGGCGCCGGAACAGCACGGACCTTTGCTACTCGCGAGCCCGTTCCACCATTCCGCCGGCGGCGCTTTGCCTTGAGCGATCAGGTTTGCCCAATAGCCGGTCGGATCGCCGGCGTGCGCCGGTCGAGCAATAAACAAACCGACCAGCCAGACGATGAGAATGACGGCCATTGCCAGCGCAGCGACGACGCCGGCGACAACGAACATTCGATGAATGCCCCTGTCGGCGTCGTGATCGAGCTGCTCCAGCGGTCCGAGATCGAGATGCGGCCAGTCGCCGTGCGCTTCCTGATGCACGTCGCGCGCCGGAATACCGAAATGCCGCGCCATCAGAAACCCCAAAGGATCAGCATGGCGAGCAAGGATCGCATCGGTCACCTTGAAACTTTGCGCGATTGCGCGCGGCTGGCGCGCGTTCTAAGCTACGAGCCGCATGAATATTCGGGCGACAAATCGCTGGAACCGGATCAAGGCGCGACTTGCCACGCCGTTTTTGCGTCGCCTGCTGCGGCGCCGGAGTCATCTTGAACTGAGAGAAGAATTAGCGAGGCGATACATCCGCGGCGACGGCATCGAGGTCGGCGCGCTCAATGCCCCGTTACGCCTGCCGGATTGTGCGAACGCCCGCTACGTCGACCGCGCGCCGGGGAACGCGTTGCGGACAATGTATTCTTCCGATATCCGCGTGCAGTCGCCAGACATCGTATCCGATCTGGAAACGCTTGACGGCATTGGCGATGCGAGTCTCGATTTCGTCATCGCCAATCACGTGCTGGAACACGTCGAAAATCCACTGCAGGCGCTGGCGGCGGTCAGTCGCGTATTGCACCGGGACGGCATTGCCTTCATCACCCTGCCGGACAAAAGGTTCACCTTCGATAAACGCCGCGCGATTACGCCGCTGCAGCATATCATCAGGGATTTCAACGAAGGACCGAGATGCTCGCGCCGCGAGCACTACCGGGATTGGGTCAAGAACGTCGAACGATTGGCGGCAACGAAGGTTGAAAGACGTGCAACCGTGCTACAGAACCAAGGCGAAAACATTCATTTTCACGTGTGGGATTTCGCGGCGATGCGCGAAATGTTCGATTATGCCGCAACAGCCCTTCTCATAGATCTCGTTGTCGAGCATGCGCGCGAAAACCGCGGCGAAGTAGTGTGGGTGCTGCGACGAGAACATGCCGCCGCAGCCAATACCTATCTCAATTGCCGGTCACGATTTTGCGGGTTCAGTGATGCTTAAATCCCGCGATGATGATGGCGTTGTAGTGCGACGTTCCCATTGTCGGGGCGTACTTGAGAGTTCCTGTACCGGAATTAACAACGCTGCCGCCTCCCCCGGAGGCGCTGCTGCTGTTCTCAAAAGTTAATGTGGACGCCCATGCTGCGTTTGTTGAGTCCTGAGTAAAAGTCCCTGTGCCATTCCATCCTAAGAAGCCGACAAACAGTTCACCTGCTTGACCGGGGGTTCCGCTGGTAACGGATGGAGTCGAGCTGCTGGCAGTGGCCGACGCCGTCACCGCCGCATCTAATGGAGAAGGCGTGGTCTGGATGCAGGACGCGAAAAGCGCGCTGATTGAAGTAGCATCACCGGAAGTCGCTTTAGTGTAGGTTATGCTACCGCCTGATAGCGGCAAGACGTTATAGGCATAGAAAAGCTGGATATTCCCCAAGCCAGAATTGCCGTTAACGTAGGCTTGTTTGATAAGCGTGTAGGAGTTGCCAGCAGAGTCAGCCACAGACCCGTTGCTGGATGGCTGTATTTCTGTAATTCCAACGACGATGAGCGAGCGCGCCGGCACATTGACGCTAGTGAGCGCTACCGTTGCCCCCGATGCGTTGGCGTTCCCCCCAAGACTGTTGGCGGTTGGTACGTTGCAGCCAAAATCAACGATGGGCCACAGCAGTTGCGCGCGAGGCACATCGCCGTAAGCGAACAGAGAAACAAAAACGGAAAAAAATAAAAGAAATTTTTTCACGATGCGGTCCAGGTACCAACAAAGGTCGTTGTCAGATAATGCGTTGAATCGAGACCGACAATGCAAACCATGTCGCCCACGGCGCCGCCGCTAGTCAATGTTCCCGTGCCGGCCGTGCCGTACCCGGTGCGCTGGGTTTTTTCATAATAGGCGCTCGATCCGATCGCACCGAGCGTTATCACCGTGCTGACGTTGTCGCCGTTCATGACGCAGAACTGATAACCCGCCGCCGGCACCGGGGGCGTTACCGTGCAGGTCGAAGTGCAAACAAAATATCCGAAAGGTGCGGTGAGCGTGTGGCCGGTGCTTGAACCTGTTGCCAGCGACGGCGCCGATACCGAAAGTGTGCAATTTATCGATGACGTCGAATTGCACGTTCCGCTTTCGCTGATGCCCGTCCCGGCGACAATATCGACACTCGACAGCCCGCCGCCGCCGCCAGCGGCCGCATCGATCTCCGGACCGAACAGCAGCATCGCATAGGTGCCGCCAGCGCCATTGGTCGACAGCACCCGCCCTAGCACTTCATTGCTGGTCGGATAGGTCGCCCCGGCGTCATGGCAGTCGCCCGCCACGGTCGAGCTGATCTGCACATAATCGCCGGCCGTGGTGGCCCCGTCGAAAACGCAGGACGCTTGCCCTTCGAGCGCGATCTGCGCATTGCCGGTGGTGCCGGCGTTGCCGACGACGACGCCCAGCGCCGTATTGGTATCCGTGGTTGCGGTAATCAGCGCCGTCGACGGCGCCCCGGTCAGCTTCGCCAGCTTGTTGAGCGTGGTGCCGGTCGACGAAGCGTTGGCGATTTCAGAAATCAGCGCGTTGCTGGTGAGGTCGATCGACTCCGACGATGAAACGATCGTGCCGTTGTCGGAAAGCGCCGACGCCGTCGGCGCGCTCGAGCCATTGCCTTTGTAGATGACGTTTGAGGATTCGCTGGCGACGGTCGCGAGAGGGCCGAACGCCGTGCCACTGGTCTTGGTGCAGGTGATCGCGCCGCTTGCCGCAAGCGCGCAATCGCCACTAAGGGCCTTTGACAGCCAATCCGAGCCGGCACCCTGGTCGATCGGGATATTACCGGCGGTCGCTGCCGTGATCAGACCGAGGGCGCTCGTTCCTTCCGCCTGCAACAGCGAATGCGCAGTTGGTGCATCGATGCCGGTGCCGCCGTTCGTCGTATTGAGCGGTGAGCTCAACGTCGCCAAGGGGCCGATCGTAACGCCGTTGACCTTGGGGCAGAGGATGACGTGCAGCGTCGGATTCCAGGTGCAGTCACCCGTCATCCACGCCCGCGGCCGCGATCGCTCGCCGGGCGAGATGAATTGCGCCTGCGCGGCACTCAAGGTGCCGGCAAGCAACAGCGTCGCGAGCGCGATCTTGAGAGCGCGTTTCAGCATGGCGGCCTATTCTCTGCTTCGTCGTCCAAGGACCGCACTTAGAAGTCGGCGCAGACCGCCATGAAGTTGATCTGATCGGTGGATGTCAGGTTGGTGGCGTAGGTCGCCTTCAAGGTGTCGCCGTTTGTCAGATAAAAATACGGATTGCCGTCGCTATCGACCGGCAGCCCCGGCCAGTTGGTCGACGACATCAGGTTGAGCGGCGTCCCGTAGGTCGAGGCGCCGCCGCTCAACGGGATCGTGACGGCAGCCATCGGGACCGTGGTCGAGCTGTGAATGATCTCGACGGTCAGCAGATGCGTGGCGCTGTTGTCGTTGCTCTCCGCCATCAGGCCGGTGCATTTCGAACCGTTGCTGCCGCCGGTATAAAGCGTCTTATAGGTGCCGGCGGTATCGGTGCCCTGAATGAAGGTCTGCACGCCGATATTCGGCGTCTGCACGAAGACCGGCGTCGCGGTGACCGCTGCCAGCACCGGCAGCGGCGCCAGCGCCGCGGCAACAACAATAGCAAGCGCCGTGACGGCGCCGATGATTCTGCGCAGCATTTTCATGTCCTCGCTGATGGTAATTTTCAGATGCCGCCGATGTTGGCTTGCGCAAATGCCGCGATCAGCGGCACCTGCAGATTGCCGCCGCCCTGCGATAGCCCGTAGCCGACATTGGAGACGGCGCCCGACGATCCGAGATTGACCTGACCGAAGTTGCAAGCCGTACCACCGCTGTTGACAACGAGCACCTGGTTGGCCGTACCCGTCACGTCGGCGACATTGGCCGTCGAGCTGGTGCAGTTGCCGACGACGGATAGCGCCGCCGACTGACGGAATTTCGCGTTGCTGACGGCATTGGCGCCGATGGCGGTCACGCCGCCATTCGTGATCGTCACGTCGCCGCTGATCGTCTGACAAGAGGGCGCGCCGGATTGCCCGATCGGAATTTGCGCGCTGGTGCAAACGGCAATGGTGGCAGGCGCGCCCCCGACGCCGCCGCCGATGACGAAGGCGTTTTGCGCCAACAGTGCGGACGATGCGATAGAGCCCGTGGTGAGAAAATACGGAATGCCGCCAGACGTGCCCGAGCTCGGCCAGCTTATCGAATTGATACTCTTGCAAGTGAGCCCATGCTCGGCTGGCGACCAGGTGCAATCGCCGATCATCCACATGCGCTGATTGGCGCGCTCGCCCGGCATCAGGAATTGCGCGTGCGCGGCGACGATGCTGCCGCACAGCCCGAACAGGACCGCAGCGATGCGAAGTGCGCGCGTCATCACATGCCCCCGAGATCGCGATGCAGCGCGACGAAACATTCAGGACATGAGACCGAAAGCGATCCGCCCGACAGATTCGACGTGATCGGTGCACTGACGGTCACCGGCGATGCTCCGAAATATGGCTTCCATACCAGCGTCGAGGTGTTGAGCGTGCCGATCTCGACCCAATTCGTGCCATCCGGCGTAACGGAGAGCACCCACGGATTGCTGGTCGTGTTCCACCAGCACTCGCCGGCGAACGCCGCGCCATTATCATTGGCCGGCGCCGAGTTGCCGCTGTTGCAGCTACCGATCGAAAGAAATGCCGCGTTGAGATATGTTGCCAGGCTCGACATCGGCAACGGCGAGCCGGGCACCGGCGACACGGTCGCCTGCGACGCGAGCGCAGGCGAAATCATAACGCCAAGCGCAAACCAGATCCCGGCAACGATCGCTTTGAAAGAGCGCATCAGCAATTACCCGACCATCTGCAGTGGCGCGCCGTCGTCGTTCGCCGGCTCCAGCGCGCTCATGTATTCTATGAGCATCATTGAACTCTGCGTACCCGTGGTGAATCCGCCGAGCCAGGTGCCGGTGCCGGTTCCGTTCGTCTTCAAGTAGACGCTGTACTGCGTCGCGCTCGTCGTGTTCGGCGCGTCGAGACCGTCGAGCGCGGCAGACGCTCCCGCGTTTATCGAACCGCCGGTATAGGTGGCTGCGATATTTCCAAACAGATTTGACGGTCCAGAACTGGCGTTGCTCCGCGCGAGCTGCGCTACGGCTTCTGTGCCGACGTTAGTTCCGGTATATAGAAATCCCAGTACCTGGGCATTCACGAGATTCGCGGCCGACGTCGGCGTTATGCTCAGCACCGTGCCTGTGATCTGAAACGTGGAGCTGGTCGTGCTGGTCCCTGTTACGTTCACGCCGTAAACGATCTGCACCACGTCTCCCGGCTTCTTGATGCCGGGGCCGAACATTTGCACATAGCTCGGCGACGCCCAGCCGGTGCCCGACGTCCAGATCGCCTCGACGTAGCCGACGATGCGGATTGCCTTGCCGCTCAGGCTCGCAATCGAGGTCTGGATGGTACCCGCCGCCGTGCCGCCGGTAGTGCCAGATCCGGTATTCTGCAGCACTGCCTCGTTGAGCTGATAGATTTGCGTCGGCGTGGATTGATTGCTCAGGCCGAGCAGGATCGAGGTGCAGGCGCCGGCGCTTTCCGTCTGGCAGACCGCCGTGACCCACAGGCGGCACAGCACCGCCGTGGTGCAGCCCATGTTGTCGGTCGAGCCGAGCGTCATGCTCAGGGCCGCTGTCAGCACGCCGGGAATGACCGCAGACGTGCTGTTGTTTCCAGTTTGGCTGCGGAAGCTGGTCAGGATCGGATTGGTCGACGAGGCGTTGGAGCCGTTGACACCGACCAATGCGACCGTGAGCTGGTTGCTCGCGCTCGATCCGAGCAGGCTGCCGTTGATCGGAGATCCGAAGCCGGTCGCCGACGCTGCCAGAGCCGAGGAGCCGAGGCTGAGCCCGACTGACGACAGTGGCGCTCCCGTCGCGCGCATATAGACGACGACCTGCACATTGGTCGCGGTCAGCGCCATTACCAAAGCATAGTCGCCGGCCGCCGTCGTGATGTTGTTGCCGCCATTCGGCAGGCCAAGCGGCGTCCCTTGCGTCAAGGTCAGCGCGCCCTGGAACGTCACCAGCTTGAGCGAGCCCGGCACCGCATCGTTATTGGCGAGCTGCGTGATCGTCGTCGTGCCGCTGACGGTAACCGACGATTGCGGCACCGACCACAGATCGGTGGTCGACGCCGAGGCAATGGTCTGCTGCTCGCCGCCGCCGATCTGCATCGCGATCAGATGATTAGTCGCGTCGACATACCAAAGTGCGTTCCAGTCGGTACCGTCATATTGGCTGACGATGCTCGTCGACGTGTTCCACCACAGCATTCCGGTCGATGCCGGCGACGGCGCCGAGCCGCCGCTGTAGACCGTGAGGATCGAGCCGGTGCAGGCATTGATATCGTTGACCAGCGTCAGGCCGGAGACCGTGCCGGTCGTCGGCATTACGCACGAATTCTGCGAGGCGCCGGCGATGAACGGCGCGGCCAGCGCCGCCAGCAAAAGCGCGCAGCCGAACAGCGGCGCCAGGGCGCGTCTGAGCATCATGGAACGATCCTTATCGGGAGAACGTCAGGCCGCGGGCTTGGCGGCGACGGCCTTGGCGATGGTCGCGCTGGTCTTGCCGATCATGTCGAGCCAGAGGTCGACATATTTGTCGGCGAACTGTTCGATCTCCTTCACCATCGGCGGCGTCGGCGAAAATTCCGGCGCCAGATCGTCGACCATTTCCTTGCTCGCCGCCTTGACCGCCGCGAGCATGGCCTGCGCGCGGTCGGGCGGCAGCGTCGCGGCGAGCTGGCCGGCAACGGCGGTCACCACCGCCTCGAGCGCAATCAGCCGCCCGGCAAATTCCTTGCCGCTCAAAGTCGGTCCAGGCAATGACGCCTCCTAATGTGCGGCCGTCTCAGCGCGGGCGCTTGCCGATAGTGATGATCATGAAGTCGCGGTTGCCTGGCACCACGGTGACCGCGTAACGATCGCTGAGTGCGGCCTTCAGCGCCGACGCGACCTTCCCGGCATCCGCAAGCTGTTTGTCGCCTCGCGCCGCCGTCAGCTCGATGCCATAGCCGAGCGGATAAAACGATCGGTCAAGCGCGCTGCTGACTTTCGCATCCTCGAACGCGTCATCGAGATCCTGGGCAAGATCGGTCGCTGCCGCGTCGGCCGAGACGATATCGACCTTGTAGCGCAGACCCTTCACCGCGGCCGCGAATGCCGCCTTCTGCACATCGGTAAGATCGGGCCACGCATGCTTGCTTACGGCGATCGAGTGCGTGACCTGCTCGACGTGCTTCGGCGCATAGTGGACCGCACCCGCACTGACAGCCACAGCAACAACGGCGGCTATCGAGCCATGAATGATGTGATCGCGCATTTCAAAACCCTTCAACGGTGAGTGTGAGCTGACGCGCGACCTTGCTGCCGCCGTTCAAGATTTCGAAGGTGACGGCCGACAGCGACAGCGCCGTGACGATCAGATCATCGCCGGCTTGCGCGTTGACGATGCCCCACGAGATTGCTGGCAAGTCCCCTGGCCCGGCACCACCATTGAACGGCGACGCCGTGCCGATTAACGGCGCAGTCGAAGTAACGCCGGATTGCCCGAATGTTACGCTGGTCGTCGCCGACGACGACGTGGTCAGCGGATATTGATCGATGCGCGGCGGGATCGTCGCCGTGATCTTAAAGACCGTGTCGTAGCCGATCGCAGCCGGATCGACCGACTCCAGAAAGAACGACCAATCGAGGAACCGCGCCTGATAGGCGCCCGGCGAGAACTTCTGCCAGTCGCCCCACGCCGGATCGGAAGCAGCGTAGAGATCGGGATAGGCGTAAAGATCGCCAAGCGCATAGAGGTCGCCGCCGAGTGCGGTCGCCGTCTGGATCAGCGGATAGCCTTCGACGAAGGCGGTGTTGGCGGCGCCGAGAATATCCGCGGTGCCGAGAAAGTCGGCAAGCGCCAGCACGTTCTGCGATGCCGGCACGCCGGTGAGTTGATAAGCGACCGACACCGACACGTTGGCGACATAGCCGATGTCGAGATAGGTATCGGAGGGATAGAACGTACCCGATCCGGAATCGCCGCCAATGTTGAGAATGTCCGGCGTATTGAGAAAATCGGTGATCGCCAGGACGTTGGCGCGCGACCCGGTGCGGATCGCGTTGTCGGTCGCATCGTAGCCGACCGCGCCGGTAAAAGTCCCCGGCCAGTACGCCGCTGCCACGTCGATCGACAGAATGACGTTCTGCGTGAGAACGGCGCCTGAGATCGTGATGCTCTGCGGCGCTTCGGAGTAGACCTGCAGTCCGGATGCCGGTTGTGCGTAGGCCGACACCCAATAGGTGCCGTTGCCGGGAACGGTGAACGGCGATTGCGCGTCGTCGTCGAGAATGACCGCCGATTGCCAGGTGGCACCGACCCTGACCTCATAGGTCGGATTGCGGAAGTCGCTCACCTTGTCCCAGATGAGCTGATTGAAGCCGATATTGGCGTTGTAGTTGGAGCGCAGGTTGGTGACGTTCGCCAGCGGCGAGGACAGTGCCGCCCCGGTGATCAGGTAGGGATAAGCCGCACAGTCGGCGAGGTTTTGTGTCCCTCCTTGATAGATGTTGAAGGATTGGAATTTCAGATAGACGACCGAGCCGATGCGGCTCTGATCGTAAGGGAAGGCGAAAATGTTGCTGTCGAGCCGGGCAAACGGCGTGCCGGCCGGATGATCGACGATCTCGCTCTCGGTGCCGTAAGCGCCGCGCACCAGGTAGGTAAGATTATAGGCATTCGGCCCGGTCAGCGTCGCCGTTTCATAGGCGATGACTTCGCTGCCGACCAAGCAACGCGTGTTGAGCGAGAGCACATCGAGCGTCGTACCGGATGATAGCGTGCCGGCGCTTTCCGCGAGCGAAACCGCCAGCGTGTCGGCCTGGTCGATGGTCTGTCCGGTCGGATTGATATCGACCGGCGGCAGGTCAGCGGTAGTGACGCCCATGCGCGCTGGACCGATGATCTCCCCTATCTGGGTATATTTCTCGCCATCGTAACTCGCCCAAACGTTACAGCCGCCCCAGAGACTTGTATTTTCTCCCGAGATGGCGCCGGCGATCATCAGGCCGCCGCCCGAGATCATCGTGGCGGCGAGTTCGTCGGTCGGCTCGAAGATGATCGGGGCGTTGATCGGTCCCGGATCGGCGTTGTAATTCAGCGCCGGCTGCAAGCTCGGCTGCGTGCCATATTGCGGCGCCGATACGGTGCCGAGATATTCCTCGGCGGTGATAGTGAGCGAGAAGTCCTGGTTCTCGTAAATCTCGATGATGCGGACCGGCTGCTCGAGCAGCCCCTGGCCTTCGTCGGTCACCGTGACCAGCGCCATCAGCTCAAGGATGAGCATGAAGTGGCGGCCGCAGGTCCACTGGAAAGTGCGCGCGATCTGCTGCCGGATCAGCGACAGCGTTGCTGATTGCTGTGCCGCCGCGGCCAGACAGAAGAAATGCAGTTGCTTGATGTCGCTCGGTCGCGTGCGGTTGAACGAGGTGATCGACGCCTCGTCCTTTACCTCAATGTCGACCGGGTTATAGGTGTTGTTCCTGTCGAGGTATTCGACCTTGATGTCGTTGAGCATCTGATCGCGCGACTTGCGCACACAGATCAGCGGCGAATTGTTGACGGCCAGTCCCGTGCCGAGCGTGCCCTGATTGGGCAGGAAGTCGTCGAGCGTGAAGGCGTAGAGCGGCGAGGTGTTCGGAACGTAGGACGCGGTCGCTGCGTAATTATAGGTGATCAATACGCCGGCGTTGATATCGGCCGGGCTGAAATAATAGACGCCGCCCTGCTCGTAGTATTGCCCCTGCGCCGGCGTTCCCGATGTCGAATAGCCGGTCGGCGCGTAGGTCGAAACCTTCTGTAGCGGGGCGCCGCTCAGATAAGTGACACCACCATCGCCGGCAAAGGTCGCATAGAAGCTGACCTTGATGCTCGGGAAATAAAGCGGCGTATTGTTGCTGTCGACGCCTTCCTGATCCTGCGGGACGTCGTAGGTTTCGGTGATGGCCTGGATCTGCCCGGCGGTAACGGACTTGTCGCCGTAGGGAACAACCGTGAACTCGCCGTCCTGCCAGCACGGCGCCGCATTGGTGGCTGCGGTCAGATCATTGACAAAGGCAGAAGCCGCGATCGGCGAAGCGATCACCGGCGAGACGCCAAAGCCGAGCGCGATGCAATAGCTCTGCCAATTTGCCAGCGAGCCGAGACGCGCGCTCGGGAAGCCGAGGCCGTAATACTCATTAGTCAGGAATGCCGTCAGCGCGATCGAGGGATCGCCATCAGGCTGGCCGGGAATAACATTGCTCTGGTTGGTCGACCCGACCTGAAAGGTGAAGTTGGGAATCGCGGTCGACGAGCCGAGCGGAAAGTTACCGAATGCACTGTAACAGATGCCGCGATAGTTGAGCGCGTGCGACGAGTCCGTGTCGAGCATATAGCCCCACGGATCCTGCTCGTAATCGCCGAGATAATCCTCCGCCTGATAGCTGTAGTTGCCGAGCGTGAGAATGGTCGATGCCGGCAGATCGGTGTCCGGCAGCGCATTGCCGGTGCCGTTGATCCACATGCCGGAGATCGAGGCAACCGGGCCTTCGCAGATGCCGACGATGAAGGTAACGAAATAGATATAATTGCCGGAATTACCCTTGCCCGATCCGGCACTAAACAGGCCGCCTTTGCCGCCAGTCGGCGCGTTCTGATAGTTGAAGTTGGTATAGTCGATTAGATTGCCGGCGAGCCGATTGGCGCCGCCCAGCATCAACGCGATCGGGACGCCCTGCAGCGAGGTGTTGATGCGCAGCGACGTCGCCGGCGGCGAAACAGGGCTTGCACCGAAGAGACCAGTGAGAAACCGAGCCACATCAGCGCTGCCATTTGCTAAAGAATTTTACGTCGAGGATCGGAATGCCGAGATGCACGGAGGTACCGAAGCCGCGGCGCACACAGCGGGCGCCGAAATGAGCGTGAATGATCGACGGCCAGCCCGGCTTGACGATCAATGCAGCGTGAGAAAAACACTTTCCAGCCTTATACAAAACCACATCGCCGTGCTTGACATGCTCGAGCGGAATCTCGTGGGCAAATTTCCGCACCCAGCCGAGGTAACGCTCTTCCGATTGGTGAAGAAAAAACTGCGGTGAATAATAGCCGATCTCAAAAGGCTCGATCAGCCCGGCTTCCAGAAACACGCATTTCAGAAGCGTGGCGCAATCAACTCCCGCGCCCTTGACCTCGCCATGATCGTGAAACGGCGTCCGCAGCCACGTCCGCGCGATCGCATCGACGCGGTCGCGTTCGGCTTCCTCGGTCATCCTTGCGACTCTGGCGGCGGAATCCAGGGCTGCCCGCCGTAATTAGGTTGATTGTTGAACAGACCGCATGTCGCGTAGAGCTTGTTGCAGCCCGGATAGACCGTGAATGGGTCGCCGGCGGCGATTGCAAACGGAAAGGGATTGAGCAGCGATAACGTTTGATTGCCATCCCAGCCAGAGATCGTGCGCTGGAATCCGGCGTTCAAGCCGCCGGTGAAGACAATGCGACCGAGTAGGTAGGTTCCTGATCCCAGAGGCACCGGGAAGTCGGTGCCGACGATAACCGCTTGTGTCGAGCTGGAGCCAGCCGTTCCATTGATGGCAAAGCTCGCCGCATTCATGTTGCCGGATGCGTTGCACCCGACGTCAAACAGGGTATGCCGGCACTGCGCTTCATAGAAGTGCAGCGGCATCTGGATGGTGAGCAGCGACCGATAATCGTTGACCGTGAGCACGGCCACGGCGTTCGTGGTGTCGACCTCCGCGACAGTGCCGGCGAAGATGGTTCGGCATCCGACCGGCGAAGCGCCACCGGGCGGCATCGGCCACGTCGGCAATGCCGAGAAAAAGGCCTCGTCGACCTGAAAGTCCGCGGCGTCGAGAGCTCCGCCAGAGGCCGCCTGCAGCCAGGGCACCGAGCCGATGGTGTCGGGAAACGCCGCTCCGGTCACCAAATCGAACGGCCGCGGCATCAGCACCAGCACCCAGGTATCGGTATCGGTGCCGACTTTCAGATGCGCTTGGGTCTTGCTCTGTTTCTGATCGACCTTGATGCCGCCGGACGGATACCTATAGCCGTTGACCAACGTGCTTGTGGAATTCCCGACGATGTCGAAGTCGGCATCAGTGAAGCGGATTCGTCCGCCCTGAAACATCGTGATCGTGTAGAGCCTTGCAACATAGAATGGCGCGGCCGTCTCGACGATGTTATTGAACAGCGCGATCAGTGCCGGAGTTGTCGTCATGGCTCACGGCAATTTTTCCGTCGAGAATTTCAGGCTTTTCACTTCAGCCAGCGTCGACATGAAGTTGGAGAATTCGATCGAGTCATCGTCGAAACGACACGGCCAGTAGAAAAACCCGGTCCACGTCAACGCCGCGCCGGATGCCGGTGCGCTCGAGAAATTCACCACGCCGTAAGGCGAGATCGATGCCGGCACTACAGGCGACCCGGCGACGTTAATCGTCGGCGTGCCGTTGACCAGAAACACCGGCTCGGTAAAACCGCCGAGCGTGCGCACCAACTGAAACGCCGTGGTGACGCCGTCGCCGGTACCGAATTCCTGATTGGCAGCCGCGTTATCGTTCGGATCGCTATAGGCCCAGAGCTGCCCCGGCCCCTGCACCGAGTTGATGAAGCCGAGCAGCGCCTGCCATTCCAAAGCGACAAGACCGCCGAGCGCGATCGTCGCGGAATTCAGCGCATTGATCGTCAGCTCATAACTGTAGGTCGGATAGCTGTAGAGCGGCACGCGGGTGCGTTTGCCCGACAGCGCATCCTGCTTGACGGTATTCCAATTCACCGGCCGTTTGACCGGCCAGCCCAGGGCCGACAGCGTCGGGAAAACGGGAAGTGCCATCGATCATGCCAAGCTCGGATTGAGTGGGCCAGCACCGGAGAGCGCCTTCATCAGCTGTAGCGTGCCGCCACGCGTGAGCCAGCTCTGCACCGACGGGCCGTCCCACGCCATGATGTTCCAGTTGTGCGTCACGCCACCGCCGCTTGAACCGCCAGGCCCGGCATAGGGCGTCTGAACGTTCGCCGGCGTGATCGTCTCGCCGGCGTGGATCATCGCCAAGCCGCCGCCGAGCACATAGCCCCCAACGTCGAGCGCAGCGATGCCCAACAGCGAGAACAACGATTTGAAGCCACTCAGCAGGCCGCCAGCGCCGCCTGCAGCCGCCGCAGCACCGCCCCCAGCGGCCACCGCTGTTTCACCACTAAGCGCTACAGTGTTGGCGGCAACCGCCGCAGTCAGCGCCGTGACGGCCGTTGTGTTGGCCGTCTGCGCCGCGGCCTGGCCGCCGCCCAGCAAACCCCCGAGCAGGGACGTCGGACCGCCGCCCGTCAGCGAGGTCAGACCGACCGCCGCCTTCTCGATCGCCAGCTTCTCGAGATATTTGATCCCATCGAGGACCAAATCCTGGATGATCCTCTTCGTCGCGGTCGCCCAATTTTCTGTGCCGTCCAACAAGCCCTTTAATTGCGAGTCAAATGCCGACGTAAACGGAGTCAATGCCGCCTGCCATTCCTTGGCGTCTTTTTCTGCGGCCGCGATGACGATCTTGTCGTGATCTGTTCGCCATTTCTGATCGAGCAGGAGCTTTTGATCGATGAGCTTCTGATATTGCGCCGCCGTCAATCCGGCGATCTGAGATTCCGTATTGAGCGCCGCGAGCTCCTCAGTGTGACGGCGATTGAGCGCCTGCAGAAGAAGCTGCGTTTCCTGATCATAAGTGATCTGATGCAACTTGACTTCGCCGGCGAGAATTTCCTGTGTCTGCTTGTAGGCGGCGTCATAGAGCTTGATCTGGGTCTGGAATTGCTCCATCTGCGCCGTTATGGCAGACCTATCGGGAGCCGCTGATGATGGCGCTTGCGGCTTTGCTTCACCGGGCTCACCAGCAAGGATTTTCTGCAGTTCGGTCGCCGCCTGCCGGGCGATGGCGTTGATCTTGTCGTCGCCCTCTTTCTGGATCTGTTCGACCCGCGCCAGCCCGGCCGCCCGATCAGAAGCGATGGCGCCCCAATTGAGCGTGAAGACATCCTTGGCAATCGTGCCGAGATTGGCCAGCGCCTGGCCGAGTTCCGCCGCGCCAGTGGCGAGCGCGATCATCTCCCGTTGCCAGACCGTATGAGTTTGAATGGCAACGTTGACACTACCGATCAGTTCGGTGGTGCCAGTGACGGCGCGCGTCAACGCCGGCGCTAACTCCGCAACTAACGCGCCGGCGGCGCCGGTGACGGCACCCTTCAAACCAACCAGCGCGCGCTCGAGCGCGCTCAAGCTATCGACAGCAGTCTTCGAAAGGACCGCGCCGGTATTATCGGCCACACCACGGAGCTTTTCGAGCCCGTCGCTGCCCTGATCGAGCACCGGGATCATCTGCGCGCCGGCGCGGCCAAGGAGCTCAATCGCGATCGCCGTCTTGTTTGGGCCATCGCCGAATTTGGCGAAGGCGTCGGCGATCTTGTTGAGCTGCTGATCAAGCGAAAGACTGCTCAGTTCTTTCGCCGACAGACCGAGTGCTTTCAGCGCCTGATAGGCCGGTCCGGCGCCCGATTGCGCCTTCTGCAGATTGACCTGCAGCCGCTCCATGGCGAGCGATAGCCCTTCGGCATCGCCGCCGGTCGACTTGGCGATGAAGCCGAGCTCCTGCACGCTCTTGGTTGATGTACCAAGGATTGCGGACGATCGCTCGACCTGTTCGCCGAGCTCGGCCATTTGCCCGACAAATGCGATAATCTTTTCGCTCGAAAATGCAACGCCGAAAACCTCGAGCAGCGACTTCGCGCCCGCGGTCACCTTGTCGGTTGACTCCTTGACCGACTCGATTGCCGACTTGGCGTCCTCGACGCCCTTGATCAGCGCACCAATCGAGGCGGAGAATTGCACGCGGACGGTATCGGCCATCAATCAGCCTCGCATGATCCCGTCGGGATAGCGCATCTTGATTTCCGCGATGGTCGGCGGCCGCCGCTTGTCGTCAGGGGATGTATCGGGCGGGGGTTTGTAGCCGATGAAGCCAGCAACCAGGTCGCGCAGCGGGGGATGCTTGCGCCAGTATTTGAGCAATGCCATCACGTCGTCGAAGGTCATTTCCTCGATCTGCGCCGGCGTCCATCCGGTATTGGAAATCAGCCGCCCGAACAGCTCGTCCCAGAACTCTATCCAGTTGCCTCCGCCCGGGGCGCCGTAGGGTTTTCAGCCGCAGCCTTCGTGAAGCCGGCGAACTCAAGGATCGCCGAGACGGCGGCGCCGATCTCGGTAACCTCGGCCTCGATCGCCATCGGGTCGATCGGCTTTGGATCGGCGCGCTTGAGCGCAATCGCCAGGATCGAGAACGAGATATCGTCCTTGTCCCCGGAGAACGCCTTGGTGACCTCGCGCATTTGCCCGAGGTTGAGCTTGGGGACGGAATAATCGACGCCGCCCAGCGTCACTGTGATGCTGGCCATGATCAGAACGTATCCGGGAAGGACCACTCGCCCATATTGCCGGCGGCGTTGACGTAGCACTCGCCCTCGAAGTCCGGCAGCGTGAAATCCTCGAGCTTGGTGCCGAAGGAAAGCTTCGCCATCACCACATTGTAGAGCTGCAGCGTCATGTTGCCGCCTGTGGTCGGATCGACGGTATAGAGATTGGCGCCGAAGCTCACGGTCGGACCGATCAGCGGATTGGGAATCGTGATCGTCTGCCCGGTCGAGGCAACCGTGTAATTGTACGAGATCAACACCTTCGCCGAGGCGTCGCCGGAATAGAACGTATAAACGCCGGCCGAGACGCTGTATTGCCCGACGGCTGAAACCGAAGCAACCCGCGTCAGCGGCAATCCGGTTGCCGCATAGATGACGCCCTGATCTTGCACCCAAGTCGTATGATTTGCGGTCTGGATGGTGTAGGTCGAGCTCGCCGGAACTGTGCCCGCTTCGCCGATCGCCGTGGTGTTTTGACCGGCGACGGCTGCGATGCCGTAATAGAGCGAAGCAAACATCAGCCCGCTGATGCGGGCCGACTTCGCTTTCAGCGTCGTCTTGATGGTTCCTGCCCCGACGGCGAGCGCCCGGCGGTTCTGCCCAAAGAGCGACTTGAGCGTGCCGGCCTCATCGAAGGTTGCTTCTTGGATGAGACCGAAATTCACTGGCGTCGGCACTGCTCCCGCAGGAGTGCCGATCAAAACGCCGGAGCCGAATGAGAACATGGTCGAGCCCTCCTGAAAGAGCCTGGGTTGCTGGTGTTAAAGAAAGAAAGTTCTCAGCCGGCCTTATCGAGCCGCACCTTGAGATCGTCGAGCGCCTTCTGCAGCACGTTCCAGCACTCGGTATTCCGAGATATCGCCGAGTTGACGAAGTTCGCGGCGACCCATTGGCTGACGAGCTGATCGTATTTGCCAGCCGGCGCAGCGGCGGCATTGGCTGCAGTCGCGGTTGTCTCTTCGACCATGATATTTGATCCCTCTATGGCAGGATAATTTCGATCGGCACGGCGCACAGGCTCTTGCCGGTAGTGTCGCCGGCGGCACGGACGCCTTCGGCTTTCAGCATGCAGGAATAGACCAGGCCGCCGAGCGTAAAGCGCCCGACCATCGGATTATCGGGTGCCAACGCAGCCTCGATCGCTTCCATGAAGTAATTGACCTGCGTCGCCGGGATCAGATTTTCGTCCGTGCCGACGTCGGTGTAGAGGATCGCCCACACCAGCATCTTGCGGATCGGCGGAACGGAGGGCGACGGCCGCTCCCATTCGTCCTTGTATTCGACCAGAAACAACGCGGGGCGTTCGTTGCCGGGAACATTCTCAGGATCGCGCAGCCGGCGGCCGATTGCCACCAGCGCCTTACCCTGCGCGGTGATACCTTCGAGCTGCGCCACCAGCGCAGTCATGATCTGCTCGCGGGTCGCGCCCATCAGTCATTCCCGGCTTCCGACTGATCGATTGCCCCAGATGCAGCCATGGTCCCGGCCGCGGTCAAGCGCGCCTGAATATCGTCTTTCTGTTCCTGCAGCGTCGAATTGAGCACCGAATGCGGTTTGATCTGCGCGCCGGGATTGTGGACGAGCCCGGCAAAGACTTCGCCGCTCGAGCCGAGGAAATGCAGCGCCTTGACATTCTTCGGCGCGATATCTCTTGGCGGTGTATGGCCGCCCCATTCCAGAACGCCCGCCCGAGGATCCTTGGTGAAGACCTGGCCGCTCACGCTCTTGGGGTTGACCTTCACCTTCGACTGGAAGCTTTCCAGATATTCTCCGGTGATGACCTTGACGACATCGCCGCCGGCCTTTTCCTTGACCGCGCCGAACAGTAATTCCGTCAGGAGGGTCGCTTCGCCGACCAGCGCTTGCTTGACGACATCAGGAAGCTGATCAAGCTTGCCAGACAGATCCCCGGTATTGACCGTGACGCGGAGCATCAGACGCCCTCCGCTTTGCCCGCAATAGCGCCCGCAACAATGCGAGTGCCAGGATCGACTTCAGTGATATTGAAAAGCTCCGTTCCAGGAACGAATGAGTCATCGACCATCGTCCCCGGAATGATCCGATCGTTCTTGCGCAGCGGCAACGGAAAGCGCTGCTCGGCAAGATCGGCCTGCAGCACGATGAACTCGCGCAAGCCCTCGCTGATTGCCCCAGACTTCGCACCCGATCCGATCGGCGCCGTCGGCTGATAGGCGCGGAACACCGCCAGCACGACAGCGTCCGTCGTTGCGACGTTCGGCGCCTGGCCGGAAACGCGGCGGAACAGTACCGCTTGCCCGGTGCGCGCCAGCATGCGCCGATAGGCCGCGACCGCGTTGCGGTCGGGAAGCGCCGGCGCGATGGTCACCGCGCCACGCCGTTGACGGCGACCAAGGTCTGCCCGGCATAGGTGCCGGTCGAAACCACGCAGGCCTGCAAACGATCTCCGATCGGTCCGTTGAGCACCGTGTTATTCGACAAGGCAAGATTGCTCGGCGCCGTCGGCGTGGTGACGGAATTCAACCCCGACAGATTGACCAGCTCGACGCCGGATGAAGTCGTGAATTCGATATTGGCAATATCGAAGAAGCTCTGCCCCTGATCGACGCTCGTCTGGATGAAGACGTTGGTCTGCGTTCCGCCGGAACCGTAGGCAAAGCGCACCTGCAGGGTGACGGCATCGAGGCCTTGAAGGTTTATAACCGGAACCGGCGAGCATTGCGTCCCGGCCGCGGCAACGATGAAGTTGCCGAGGTTAAAGGGACCGGGATTGTCCATCGCCAGCGCCGGCGCGAGCAACGCGCAGAGCGCGAAAAGCAAAACTCCGATGCGGCGCATGTTATTATCCAATCACCGGCATGCGATGCTGATCGATCATCGCGGCGATATCAGGCGGGAACTGGCCATCGGAACCGGGCCCCGAGGCGAACCAATATTGCGTCTCCAGCGCGCCGACGACGTTCTCGGAACGGATCGAGGGATCGCGCAACCGCCCGTAGTAGCGCCGCTTGATCAATTGCTCGCAGGCGTCCTGCAGCTCGGGCGGCAGCGTTTCTTTGGTATAGCCCGCCCAATACTGCACGGCGATCGGCAGTGCCTCCCAGCGCCGCGGCATGCCGTCTGTGAAGTACCGGGTGAGCTGCGCCTTGCCTCGATCGGCGATGTAATCGACGCCCTCGATCAGATTGGTCGGCAGATTGTTATTGTCAGCATTCGGGACATTCACGGTCACCGAAATGAAGATCGGAAACGTCGGCGCCTGGCCTGCAGTCAAGAGCCCCGCGGCGGGCTCGGTCCATGATGCATTCAGGCTGATCGGCGAGGCATTCTGCAGGATCTCCGTTCCTGCGCTCGTCGAGACATAGACGTTCCAGCCGATGGCAAGAGCGGCCGGATCCGGTTGCGGGTTATCGACCTGCAACAGGCTTCCTGCCGGCACTACGAGGTTCTGTTCTGTCGACGTCCCGGTCTCGCCGGTTGCCGTCACGAACGTCGTGCGCACGAAGTAGTTTGTCCGTGCCAGAGATCCGCCGCCCACCGCAGCGATCGTCGATGGCAGCGGCGGCGCCGTGCCGGAGAGCGAAGGTGTGCCTCCGATCGGCCATTGCGAGAGCTGCAACGGTGCGAATCCCGAGGGCAGCTGCCACGGATAGGGATCGCGGAACGCCCAGAATTGCTCGAGATAGCCCTGCAGCTGGAACGTGCGATTGCAGTGCCTTCGAATATCGGTCGAGACCCGCGTGATCGCCCGCTGCAGGAACTTATCAGCGGAACCATCCTTGATATCGAGATCGTCCTTGAGCGTCGGCAGATCGATCAGATCGTACAAACCGCCGCCCTGGAACAATCCCGCGGTCGGAACCGCGACCGACTCGATGATGGTAGGGCCGGGAGAGACCATGGTCGACCTTCCGGCTCATTCAGGACGTCAGCTTCGTCCAGCGCACTAGCAGTTTGCCGCCGGTCGTCGCCGTGCCGCCGGTATTGTTGATGGTGTTAGCGCCGGTGATGGTGAATTGGCTGGTGAGATCGGAGATATCGGTCACCGCCGTACCGGCGCCGATGAAATACAGCACTTCGTCGAGCTCGTCGCCGACTTTGATCCCGGTCGCCGTAAAATTGCCCGCCGCGCCGCCAGCAAGCAAAATGTGTTTGGCGAAGCCGCCGCCGCCGATACCCGATCCGGCCACCACCGGCTGCACCGCCGATGCCGCAGCTGCACCCTCGGCTGCCGTAGCAAAGGCCGATGATGCCTGAGTTGCCGCGGAGCCGAGCCCGAGAGCAGTCCGGGCCGCCCCCGCATTCCCTGCAAAAATATCGGCGACAGATGCGTCACTCGGCGTTTCGCCGCTGGCGCTGGTCTCACTGACAACGAGCTTAGTGTTGACATCGACCATCTTAGCGGTCCCCTCAGTTATAGTTCGCCGAGATGAACGCCGTGTCGGTGCCGGTGGTGTAGGTGAAGGGCGATGACGCAGAGGTCACCAGGATGGTGATGCCCAGCGAAAACTCGATGCCGCCCGGCGAATAGTTGATCAAGCAGCCCGCGCCGCTGGTATCGAAATAGCAAGCATCGAGCACCAGCGCGCCGGTCAGCGAGCCGGTATTCGGCGCCGCGACGCCATTATACGCGATGCACCAGCCGGCTGCGCCGCCGACGACGCCGGTGCAATTGAAATACGCCAGGACATGCTGCGGCTTGGTCTCAACGACCAAGGAGGTTCCGAGCGAGAGGCTATTGGCATGCGAGAACAGCGCGGTCTGCGCCAGCGCCGCGCCGCAGAACAGAAACCACAGACCGACGATTGATCGGGCGATCAGCTTCATGACCGGCTCATTTCTGTTCGCTAGTGTTTGCTTGCTCATTGCCGAGGATTTCGGCAAACGCGCTTTTAACCTCGGCGGTCTCAGCGCGAATGCGCTTGACGCCTTCCTTGCCGTTGGCGATCTCGGTCGCGAGCTCGGTCAGCGCGGCGGCGGAATCAAGTTTCAGATCGTCGATCTGCTTTTTAAGATCAACGAGTCCCAGGCGCACCTGCGCCGCCAATGACTTGCCACCGATCTCCGGCATCTTTGCAACCTCGCGCGGCTTTGCACCGCCGAATTGGGCGATCGCCTCACTCAACATGCGATCGAGTTTTTCGCCCGCAGGCGTCACGTAGGGCGGACCGTCGCCGTCAAATGCGTCGCGACGGCGCTGGCCAGTGCCGCGACCACCGTCGGATCGGTTTTCAGATCCTCGAGGATCTGTTGCCGGATGCCATCGATCAATGTGCCGACGGTGATATCGAGCGCCGAGCCATGCGGATCGACGTACAGAAGCCGCATGTCGCGATCGAGCGGCATCTGTTAGATCATCCGCGCCGCGGCTGCGCCCTTGAGCTTGCGGGCAGCCTTGGTCAGATAGGTCTGCGGCTTGTGCGCTTCGAGCGGAGGGGAAGGCTTGGCACCAGGCGGCCAATCCTCCGCCGAGACAACTTCGCCGCGCGCTGCGGCTGCCGCTGCGACATCATCCGGCACCAGCGCCGGATTGCCCATGCCTCGAAGCATGCGGTTGAAGGTTACAAGTTTCATTCTGCGGCCTCCAGGCGCTCGACCGGCGCCGGCAACATGGTTTCGGCGAGCGCGCCGGTCCATGCCTTGCTGCCGACATGCGACAGCACAATTTCCGGATCGACCCATATCGAACCGCCGAGCTCGCGCCAGCGCTGACAGAACACATAGTCCTCGCCCATCTCCCGCTGGTCGTCGGGATCGAAGCGGAAAAACTGATAGTAATTCGCCCTGATGTCGGCCGGCATATTCGGCGGACCGTCGCGCTTCCAGTCCGGATGCGCGGCGATCAGTTGCTCGAACACGCAGCGCTCCACTTTCATGAACGCAGTGCCGACCGCAAACACTTCCACGGCGCCCATGGAGTCCTGCGGCGGGAAACTCATGTCCTTGGCGACCTTGCGGTGCAGGCACCAGACTTCCGGATCGCTGTTCGGCTTGTCGACCTTCATGCGGCCGACACCGGCAATAACTTTCTGCTCGGAGGCCAATAAGCGCAGCAGCGCATCCGGATTCCAGCCCATGTCGTCGTCGATGAAGACAAGGTCGGTGCATCGCGACGCCAGGAACTTCGCCGCGATCTTGTTGCGGGCGGCGGGAAGGTTCGACGAGCCGATGATGAAATAGGTCTCGTATGCCATGCCGAGCTGCGTCAGCTTCACCAGCGTGTCGGCGAAGGCGACCGTGAACTCGAAGACCGGCTGCCGCGCCGTCGGCACACCGATCATCACGCGGCGCGAAACAGCGCGCTTGCGCCGCGCTTCCACGATCGGATCGGCTTTGGCAGCGACCTTCAATCGCGCCGGCTCATTGCGATGGCTCCTGATCTTCGCTGAGATGACCGCGCGATCACCCTGCAGCCAGGCGCGATAGATTTCCTCGTCGCCCTTCCACAGACCATTGTGTAGATCCGGCCCATGATGCTTCTGCGTGAAGCCTGCGCCATAGACATCCTGATGCGTCGCGTCGGGCTGGGCTTCGCCCTTCATGACGTGGGCGTGGCGCACCATCACGTCCATCAGTACGCGCCAGCAAGAGCTGTCGCGGCCGATCGTTTCCCAAAGATCGTCGACGAACAGATGATGCATGCCGGGCGCGAAGATATAGTCAACCGCTCGGATAAGCTCACCGGACATCACCCAGCAATTGGCGACGCGGTTCGGCGCCAGCCAGCCGTCGTTGCAGGACACGATGCCGACGTTCCAGCCATCGAGCGCATCGACCAGGCGCCGATCCCAGGCGATCGTCTCGGGCACATTGTCGTCGCCGATCAGGCCGAGCCAACCGATGCCCTGCCTTGCCGTTTCCCAAATTTCGCGGATCTTGTCGCCTTGGGTCACACCAATGGTCTTGATGATCCGCCAATCGTGCGGCAGCTCGAGCGCGTCGTAAGCTTGCCGATGGCGCTCGTAGTCCTTGGCATCGATCAGAAGGAGGCCGGGCGTCGACAGGCCGGTCGATCGGCAGGCGTCGAAGAAACGCTCGAGATGACCAGGACGGTCTTTACTAGGCAGCAGCCACATAGGCGCGCTCTCCGTTCAACAACTTGCGCGTCATGGCGCGCACATCGGCATCGGCCGCAAGCTTGATGACGCCGGCGGCCGGATAATCGAGCCGCGCCTCGTCGATGATGTAGCCGCGATAACGCTTGGCTGGCTCGATCTCGTGATCGCCGAAGCTCTGCAGATAGCCGCGATCGATTCCGTCGCAAACGTGCATGGCCTGGCAGCCGCGGCACTTCTCCGGAAACACCTTGCCGGATCCAGCCCGCGCCGCGAACAACTCGATATTGCCGACGCGCTCTTTCAGATCGCGCAGCGGAAATTGCGTTTGTGTATCCTTCAGTGGCCAGGGCTTGCCCATCTCGCGCATCGAGGAAGACGTTGCCGCAACCGGATCGGCCGTATGGTCGATCTGATTCATCCACTCGTGGGTATCGTGGCGGACGCCGACAACGCCGACGTGATTGCGTTCCATGCCGGCGATCATGCACTGCGGCGCGTAGCGGACGGTGCACGCGATGCCCGCAGCTTCAACGGTTGCCACCGCCTCGCGCAGATAGCCGGCGATCTCCGTGTAGCTCACCCGATGATCGCCGCTGTGTGTCGGCCGCGACCATTGATAGTAGGGCATGAAGAACAGGAACGTCGTCGCGTAGACTTCCGGACGCGCCGCGATCCACTTGGCGATCTCCGGCAGATATTTGTAATTCTGCTCGGTGATCGTCGTGTTGGTGATGTATTGGAAGCCGCGACGCTGCAGCGCGTCCATCGCCGCGACCAGAAGCGAGAGCTCGCCGCCGGTCATGGCCTTGAACATCGCCGCGTCGGTCGAATGCAGCGAGAACCGAAAATCAACAAGTCCAGCCTCGAGCAGCCGCTCGAGCAGATTGCGCCGCGTGAGGAACTGGCCGAGCGTGATGATGCGCGAGGCAAGCCCGCGCGACGTTGCATACGCTATCAGATCGACGATATGCGGAAACGCGCCAGGCTCGCCGCCAGTCACATCGAAGCCGAGAAAGCCGTGCTCGGCTAATGAATCGACCAGCGCCCGCAGATTATCGATGCCATGCCACTTGGCGTGGCGCATGCCGGTGAACTGATCTTCCGTGTCGCCAAGATATGAGTAGAAGCAATGGCGGCATGAATGCGTGCATTTGAGGCCCACATCCACGACGCCCCACCGGGACAGCCGGCCTGGCGCGTGGATGTGGAGTCCTTCAAACACGATCGTTACGCTATCAGACCGCAGGCGCCGCGAGCTGGTCGAAGCCGCCCACTACCATGCCGACCGCACGGATCTGCCCGGTATCGGTTCCGGTTGCCGACAAATGCGGCACCCCGAGATAACGCAGATACCGCGCCGCCGCGCCGAGATTGATGCCGGGGCCCGGCGACGGATTGTCGGCCGTGGTCTGCACCGTCATCCGGTGCACGCCGTTGACCGCGCCGCCGCCGGAAGGTCCGGTAGCGAGCGTGGCCTGCTCCGAAGCGTAGGGCGTCCACGTCGAATTGTCCGGCGAGCTGTCGATCTCGGAATAGAGCGTGAGCGTCTTTCCCGAGGCCAGCGTCGCCGACCAATAGATTTCGACATCCATCGACCGCGGCATAGAGCCGGTGGCAAAACCTTCGCGATCGACCGAGGTCGACGTGAAGGTGACGGAGTCCGAACCGCCGCCGGCGGTCCACGGATAATCGGGGGCCGCGATCGACGCGACGTCGATCAAGGCGCCGATGTTTTTCTGTTGGACGATGTCGCCCATGAAAGTATCTCCTAGCGAGAGGGGAATGGGGGTGAAGGGTGCCGGGGGTTAACCGGCACCCGAGCTCACGGTTAGGACACTTAGGTCAGCGCCGGCGCCCAGATCACGCCCTGGTCGACCGCGACCGACGGCAGATGCCGCATCTGGAAATCGTGCTCGGCGATGGCGCGCACGATGGTCTGATCCTTCTGGAACGCGGACTGCAGCGCGCCAGTCGTATCGTAGTAGGTGCCCTCGCGAGAGATCGCGAGTTCCAGCGTCATCGAGTCGAGGATCATGGCGTCGTCCATTTCCACCAGGAAGATGAACGTGCAGATCTTCTGCGCCGCATTGGTATCCCACAGGTTGATCGGGATCTGCGTCGACTTCGAGAACGGGTATCCGAGCAACGTGCCGCGGCTCAGCTCGTCGCGATATACATAGACGCCGAGCGAGTTGAGCAGGTTGTTCAGATAGTTGAAGATCCGCGGATGGAAGAACCAACGCCGGCGGATATCCGGCACGTTGGCGGTATCGAGCTTGTTGACCAAACCGGCCAGCTCGTTCGCCACCGTTGTGAGCGTGTTGGTCTCGTTCGACGTGATGAAGTTGCCACCGACCGCATAGGTCGAGTCCGCGGTCGCCGACCAGACGCCGACAGTGCCAGCCTGGTTCGCAACATAGTTGTTGGCGAAGCCAAGAAAGCCCTTCGGGGTATCGAGCGTGCCGTCGCCGGTGATGAAGGCGAGATCCTCACGCAGCGCGATCACCTTCACCAGGTCGTCGCGCACGAAGGCATCGGCGGCCGGATCGGCGAAGCGCATCAGGTCGTTGGAGACCGGAACCAAGGCGGTCAGTTTCTTATAGGTCGCAACGATCTGACCGACCTGTTGCTGCGAGGCGTTGATCTGCGCGTTTTCCCCGCCGTAGGTCGCGGTCGCCGCGGCCGTCTGTGCCGGGAGCGTCATCGTGCCGCGCGGCATCGGCATGGTGCGCGGGTTTGCACTGCGCACGACCGCACGCGGCCGCAAGAGCTCGATGATCTCATTGACGTACTCGGGCGGCACGATGAAGCCGCCGGAAGCGCCGATGCCGGCCGCCAATGCCTTGGCGATCTGCACCGTGACCGGATGATTCTCGCCATAGGCCTGCTTCGATGCCGCGAGCGCATTGAACGGCGAACCGCCGCCCATCAACAGCGCCTTGGCGAAGCCACCGACGATCAGACCCTTGTTGGTCATGAGGCCGCGCGCTTTGGCAGCTTCCTCACTGGTATAGGGATCCTTGTTGACGGTGGCGGAAACGCTGCGTTGCGTTTCCTCCTGGCCGGCAACCGGGACTGCGGTGCGGCGCTCCGCGTCCTGCAGATCGACGGCGCGCTGGATCTCGGCGTCAAACTCTTCGGTCGTCGCCTTGATCAGAATGTCGACGTCCTCGAGCACTTTCTTGCAGCGATCGAATTCGGCCTGATCGACGGACTTCTTGAAGTCCCTCTTCTCGGCAATGGCCTTGAAGGCATCGAAGGCGGTTTTGCGCTTGCCGGCGAGCTCGTCGAGCTTCGCCTGTTTGGCTGCGCGCAGGGCTGCGATTTTCATTTCGATATCTCCGAAAGAGTTGAGTGAATGCGCCTCACGGGTCGGGCGTGTCGCGATGCGACGCGCTCGGCGCGGCGAAAACCCCGGCGTGTCACCGGGCAAAAAGCTGGAACGGAAAGTCAGGCGGCGCTGGTCGCCATCAGTTCGACCTGGCGCTTACGCTGCTCGGCCTCGAAGGCGAGCTCGTTGTCGGCATTGGCCGGATCGGGATCTTGCTCGGCATCGGCAGCGGGCTTCGCTGATTTCACCATCGCCTCGGCGTGCTCGCCGGCGGACGTGCCGTGATCTTGCCACTCGACCAGCTGATCGTGCAGATCGTCGTGGAGGTCCGCGGCCTTCTGATAGCAATCGGCCATCTTGCCGAAGCACTTCTGCATCTCGGCTAGGTGATTCATGTTCGCTTCGGAGAGCACGCGGCCGGCCTTGCGGAAGGCGGCGCGCAGATTCTTGGCCTGCGGCGTGGCCGCGGCTTCGACGTAAACAACGTCGACGACAAGCGGATCGACCCGGCCGGCCAAAAGCTCGGCAGTTTCCTCCTGCGTCATTGCCACGAGAGCATCAGCGCAGAGCTTCATCACAGCGGCGAGCATGGCCGGCAGCTTGGAATCGTCGCCCTCGGCCTCCGCTTCCCACTTCGCCATGTCCTGGATGAAGCCGAGATCATTGAGCACGCGGGCAAGCTCCGCGCAATGATAGAGCCCCTTGATCTTTGCTTTGCCGTTGGCGCCGAGAATGATGGTCTTGGTACGCGGCGCGTTGCCGCCCTTCCCGTCGCCGTCTTTCATTTTCGCCTCATAATGATCGATGACGGCGCGCGCCTTCTTGGCGACGTCGTCGGGAATGTCGGTTTGCGGCAGCCGCGACGCGGCGTTGCGAATGCCGGCGGCGATCGCGACCAGCCGGCCGTCCTTCACCGTGGCAAAGGGCAGCTTGTACGATCCCTTGAGCTTCGGGTTGGCCGCGTCATAGACCAGGAAACCCTTGCGCGCGAACGTGGTGTCGGGCTTGTCGCCGTCGAAGTTGGCGTGCTCGAAGATCGCGGCCTTGGCCGCGGCGCCGTCCCAGCTCGAGTCCTCGTCGATCGACAGATTGCGCGAGGCACCGACTTTCCATTCGTGCTTGTCGGCCTTGTTTGTTTGCTCGGCAGACAGCGCACGTTGAATCACGGTCGCCGCCGGATTGGCAGGGACGCTGACGCAAGAGATCTCCATCAGTTCCCATTTCTCGTAACGCAGGCCGCCATCCTTGATCGGCTTGACGTCGATCGGATCGAAGCCGACCGAGACCGCGCTCATGACGCCGCACTTATAGAGCCCGCAATATTCGTCAGCCTTGACGGAAATTCCCTTCGGCGCGAATTCGATCAGCGCCTCGAGGCGGCCGTTCTGTATCGTCGGCACCGCGCGTCCGATCGGATGATCGGCGTCGTGATTGGCCAACACGATCGGATTCGATTTGTAGTTATCGAGCACGCAGCCTTCCGGCACCATAACGTCCTTAACACGATCGACCGTCGGATCGCTGGCGACGACGCGGATCTGCCGCTCGCCCAACGTCGCGTCGGCGACGACGGCGCCCTGCAGGAACTTACGGACTGCTGTCATCCGAAACCCCTTGTTGTCCTCGATGATCGCTTCGAGCGCGGCCTTGTCGTCGTCATCAACAAATACCCGCTTATCGATATCGGCGGGGACGCTCGTCATCGCCTCGTCGGCGACTTCGCGGACGTAGGCTTCGATTTCCTCTTGGTATGCTTGCCAGTCGCCACCGAGCTCTTCAACGCGGCGTTTCTCGCAAGGATTGCCGCAGCTTTGGTGCGCTTCGTCATAAACCTTGCCCTCGTTCATCCCGAGCCATTCGCCGAGCTCGTGGTAGGGCAGCGTTAGGCCGGTATTGATCTGCGTCTTCGGCAGGATGACCGGAACGCACTCGTCGATAAAAACAACGCGGCCGTCGATCGAACGATTGGCCAGCCATGGGATGGTGTGATCGCGATCGACGCGAGCGGCATCAACCAGGTCCGTCACCCGGCGGTAGAAGTCATCGTCGATCACCGGAACATCGTTCCGGTCGGCATGGTGACCAGCGGACATCTCAGGCGGCTTCTTGCGAAGCGGAGCCGTTCAGACTTTTCGGATCGACCGGCGGCATGGTGAATCTCATTTCCGTTGCCGCAGTTTTTTCGCCTTCGCCTTCCTCGTCCGCGGCAAGCGGCTTGGCCGGCGCTATGCTCGGCCCCGGCAATGTTCCCGCTTCCGGCCGTCCCGCGCCATCCGGCGCGCCGCCGGTCTTGTCCGAGCCGACCGCCGCGATATTGCTCGGCTGATAGAGCACGTCGCCGGCAGGTCCAATAGATGGCAGGCCTTCACCGGCACGGACCTCGTTGATGGTGAGAAAGCTGGCACCACCGAGTCCGATGCGATTGTTGGCAAACCGCGTCTTCGTGGCAGATCGCAACAGCGCCCGTTCGTCGAATGACACCATGAGATTCTGCGCCGGCAGATCGAACGTGTCGCCGAATTTCTCTTCCAGCCGCGTCAAGTCCGGCATAATGGTGCCGGACACGTAGTCGTTGTTGATCTCTTCGATATCAATGCCGCGGATTTCAGTGGCACCGATCTTGAAGGGAGGCACCCGGAAGAACCGCGTGATGTCGGTGACCGAGAAATTCCGCTGCGCCATGAACTCGAGATCGACCGAGGTGAGCTGCAGCTCCTTGGCCTCGAGGCCATCCTCGAGCACAACCGTGTTGCCGGTATTCTCGATGCCGGACTTGAAGGTATCCCAGGCCTGCTTCAGACGATCCGCCGCGGCTTTGGTCAGCGCCTTCTTCGATTGCAGCACCACGCTCGGCCGCGAGCCGTTCTTCATCCAGCGGGCGGTCTGCTGCTCGAGTCCCATGGCGACGCCGACCGCATCGCGGGCGACGCCGATGGTAGAGAGCGCAACCAGCGCATTGAACGTCAGGCCGCGCAGATAGAACATATCCTCGCTGGCGATCGCCGGCGGGAATTCCCGCAGCATGGCGATCTGCCAAAGCCCGAGCCGGTTGACGTTGTAGAAGATCTCGCCGTTCCAGGATTCCAGCACCAGGACCGCGTCGGGATTGATCGGGATGAGCTCGTTGACGATCTTGCGCTTGCTGTTGCGCTTGATGGCGGCATAGCCGCCGCCGCGCAGCAGATAGGCGACCATCATCTGCTCGATGAACTCGAACCAATCTTGTTGCCGGTTTGGCTTCTTGAACAGTTCGACCAGGTCGTGCTCGGTCACTTGCTCGCGCGTGCCGCTTTTCGGCTTCTCGTAGTAGAGCCGAGGCTTACAGCGCGCCACGTCCTGCGCGCGGATGGTCACGCAGGCATAGACCGCGGCGACCGACATCGCCGTGCCCTGGCTGATCAACAGCCCGGTAGCGGACGGCGTCGCACCCAGCGTCGGCAGAAAACCGCCGCCGCCCTGGTTGGCGGAGGGCGCGCCGGCTGCCGCGTCTTTGGCAACCAGCACGGATCCGGCGGCGCGGAGGCGGGAGACTAGACCCATCAGATCACCAGGAAGCCGCCGGACCGCTCTTGCGAGTCATAGACCGATTTCGCGTTTTTCGGTTCCGGATTGCGCACCATCACCGTCGCGGCATCAAACAACGCCATGACCGGATCGATCTTGGCATCGCCGGCGTTCTGTTTGGTGGCGCGGATCGCCGTCGCCAACGGCTCGATCTTGACGTTCTCGACGCACCAATTCATCAGCCGGCTCGGCGCGTGCAAGAAAGTCCCGTTGGCGAGCTTGCGCTCGGCTGTCTTGATCGCCGACATCAGCTTATAGCCCTGACCGACGCCGACAATCTGCTCGCTTTCCTCGTTGATGCCGATTCCGTCGAGGGCGTCGACAAATTCGCCAAAGGGCCCCTCGGCATCGAGCGCCACACAGCCGAGCAGCCCGGCATCGTTGATCTGCGCGATGATCTCAATAATCGCGCTGACGTCCTCGAGCTTGTCGCCGACGATGGTCAGTTCGCCGTCGGCGGCGAAGCCCTCGAGTGCCGCGGCGATGGTCTGCCGGCGCTGTAGCACGCCCTTATGGCACCAGGCGTGCGACCAGCTCAACCAGCGCTTGGTTTCCTTTTCGCGGCCCAGAATCGTCAAGCCGAACAGATCGTCGAGGCCACCGCCATCGATGCCGGCCACGATCACTTCGCAGCGCTCGAGCAGAGCGTCGAGCGCCAGCGTCGGATCTTCCGACTCGAGCCAAAACTCGGCGCCGGGCCAGCGGTCAGTTTTCAGTCCGATGCCGATCTCGATGTTGAGGTGATTTGATGCCCAGACGCGGATCGCGTGGTCGCCCTTCGCCCGCTCGGTTTGCCAATCGGCCGACAAGCTCCCAAGATGCACGGATCTTCCCAAATTCGGCATCACCATCGGCCAATTCGAAGGATCCTGCCAGCGCGCGGGATCCTTGGCGATCGCCAACGGCAATTCGTAGATAATCGGCAGCATCGGGCGGATGTTTTGTCCGCGGAACCGGCCGTCGCGGATCTTCCGCGCCATCATCAGTTCGTCACGAAAGGCGCCGGCGGGAATGTCGTCGCTCTGCGTGGTGATGATGAGAAGCATGCCTTCCGGCGTCTTCTCCAGGCCGCCCCTGATCTGGCGCAGCACCTTGCCGGTGTGCGGGTTGCGGCCGAGCAGGTGCAGCTCGTCGACCAGCGCCAGGATGAGGATGGTGCCGGTCAGGATGTTGACGTCGAACGTCTTGACCTTGAGCTCCGACTTGGTGACCAGGTCTTCGATGGTCTTGACGTGGTCGCGGGTGCGGAAGCGGCGCTTGAGGTCGGCCGAGGCCTCCACCATGCCGACCGCCTTGTCGTAAGCGTTATCGGCGATCGCCTGCGTCGGGCCGACGAACAGCGCCTCCGCCCGCGGGCGTTTGTTCATCAGCATGGCCGCCAGCAGCAGGCCGGCGCTGTAGGTTGTTTTCGACTGCCCCTTCGGTAGCATCGCGAAGATGTCGCGGACGTAGCGCAGCTGCGCGGCCGAATCCCATGAGCCGAAGGCGACACGGACGATGTCGCGGAACCATTGCCCGGCGCCATCGCGCATCTTGGGCAGACCGGGAACGTCGGGAAGCTGCAGCTCGTCGAAAAATGCCAGCCCGAGCTTGGCCTCGGATTCAACCAGCGGCAGATCGGGGATAAGCGATCGTCCCTCCCGGATGCGATCTTCCCAATCCGGACAGCTGAGATCCCACATCTCAATTCGTCGGCTGGCCCTGGCGCTCCGCCATAAGGCTGCCGAGCGTCGATCCGGCGTCAGGCATCCGCGCATCGCGAGCCGCCTGGTCCTTCTTCCCGAGCTTGGGTTCCTTCGGCTTCGGCGGCTCGGTCTGGCCGTACACCATCAGATCGTTCTGCTCGAGCAGCGCCCGGAATTCCTTGCCGGCGGCGACGTTGCCCGCCATGAACAGCGACCAAAGCTGCGTCGCGAGCTCGGCGTTGAGCCGATCGCGGGCGACATCGCGAAATTTGAGCTCGGAAAAATAATGCTTGCGCAGCGTCGGCAGCGTGACGAAGATTGCGTCGGCAATCCGCTTGTTGCTCCAGCCGAGCGCCACTAACATGCTGACGCGATTCCGGTTTTTCTGACTGGCGATGTGCTCGGGGCGGCCGCGCTGGCCCCAATTGGCGGGGACCGGGTCGCCGAACAGGTCCAAAATTTCAGTCATCGAAAAAAAATCCTTGGATTAGGGCGGCGCTTACTGCGCGGCGGCGGCGGCGATTGTTAAACCCCCTACCCGCTGCGGCTGTCCCGCTCTGACTTCATGAGCGCCGTCTTGGCCTCGTGGTGACCGTGGCAAAGGCATTGCCCATTGCTGAGGTCGGTGGGCGATCCGCCATCCTCAATCTCGACGATGTGATCAGCGTAGAGGCGATGGCTCGGTGAAGCATGCTTGCAGCGCTCGCCTGAAATGAGGATTGCCTGGCAGCGCCAGCCAGCGCGTTTAAGAACCGCGCTGCGCCACGCCCGATGTTCGGGCTTTTGATACCAGTCCCGATCGACCTTGCGATGCAGATTGGCGAACGGACTCGACAACGCCTTGATGAGCGGCGGCAGCTTGCGCAGGGGCATCGCCATGCAGCCTTACCATCATCCACACCCGCCAGGCACCCGTTCGGTCGCATTGGATATCGCAGACAACAGCGTCTAAGGACAGACGTTCATCTTCAATCGCACGGTGTATCCAATGATGCTTCACTGGCACGTAGCCGATGATCAAGTGCGGCGCGTTGGCTGGCGATATGGCAACCGCGTCGGCATCGAACGGATTGTCAGGTTCGAGCCGGAAGAGCAGCCGATCGCCGACGTGAACGTGGACGGCGCAATAGCGCGCGCGATTGAAGCCGTCACGCCCGTGATGGCTCAACCCAGCGACGAAGCTTGGATATTCCTGCATCGCTATCCCCCGCACGCCGTCACATGACGCCAGGGAATCAGCGTTTCTGCGCTATGTCAATGTCCGAAAAAGCAAAACGCCCCAGAATGGACATTCCGAGGCGCGGACGACTCACAGAGCAACACAGTGGCAATTTACTGCCCCTGATGCGTACCCCATGTCAAGGCCGCGACTTCGCCGCAAGAACGGCACGATGCAATTGTGGGCTCCAGGCATAGCGTGCCGCTTCGTCGAACACGTCACGCGCGCGGCGCGGTCCGCGGGCGCCTTTAGCTTCGATGCTGATGCCGAGTTCGCTGGCGATCGTATCGAGGCATTCGCGAAAGCGAACGCCCAGCGCCCGCTGCTCCCATTGGCCGCTGCGCCCGAGCAGCAATATCACTTTTTTCAGGTCGTACTTATGGCCGAGCACCCAAGTGACGATCCGATCGCCGACAATGCCGAGCGCCTGGCGCAGTTCGTTGAGCTGCGCTTGCGCGGACAATCGCGCATCGGTATCCGGCATTTCGAAGCGGCCGCCATCGACGATGTCGCGTGTTGGATCGATGCCTCGAGCGCCGCCGATTTCGGCGAGCTCATAGAGCCGCTGCCATCGCCGCGCTGCTTTGAGCCGCATTTCGGTTTCGGTGATGCTGTCGCCGAGCTGGCCGCGCTTCGCCATCTGACCGACCGGGTCATCACGCAGATTGACTATTTTGGCGCGGACCTCGCCGTTGGCATCATGCGGGTCGGAAACGTAATGCACGCCGAGATCATCGCGGCCGTTGATGTAAGGCACGCGCCGTTCGGCGACGTCGGCGAGCGCCGTTTCGAGCAACTTCTCCGCAGCACGCGCCTGCTTGCGCTTACGTCTCAGATCGGCGTCAACAGCATTCCGCGCAGCAGTCCGTTTTTTTGCTTCGCTCATTCGCCGTTTCCCTCTTAATCTTGCTGTTGCGGCCGAACACTGGCGGTTACGGAGCACAACGCTTTTGGCAATTTGCCAAAAGCGTTCCGGGAGGCAGTGGGAGGATCAGAAAATCAGCGCATGCGATCCTCCCACGTCGAAAAGCCAACAAACACAAGATTTTTAGAAGCGATTTGGGAGGATGGGAGGATTGGGAGGATTTTGGTAACTGTGACTCACGTGTGCGCGCTCGCGCACATACACGTGAGTCCTCATTGCCAATAAGCTGCGAAACCTTCCACATCCTCCCGACGCCTTTTCTAACAATGGGTTACACGGACGCCACAAGCTCCCAATCCGGGAGGATGGGAGGATCAGAACGTGACTTCTTCATCCAATCCTCCCCTATTGACATTTTGCGAATCACCCTTGAGCACGTGACCGTCGCTGTCGACGAAGTCGCTGACCTGGTGCTTGAGCTTGACGCCGAGCCACCACATCACGTCCGAATGTTTAGAGATAAAGCCGCGCTCCTTGAGCGCCATCGCCAATCCCTTCGGCGACCACTCGGCGACCGAGTTGGCCTTACCCCACGCGCAGAACAGCGCATGCATTTCGCTCGAGCGCACGCGGCCGGCCTTTGAAACGACGACGCAGGCCTCGAGGAAGCGGCCGCACGGATCACTGTCGCGGCGATAGTCGGCTGTGGCGGCAGTGACGTCTTCCGGCGTGACCAACCCATGCTCGAGCCAATCGCGCAGACCGTCAAGCAAACGATTGAGAATGCCGGAGGCCTCAGCGCGCACTTTCGCGCCCAGATGGCGATCGATTTTCTCCTTCGGCACGGTGATGGCCCACGGCACGAGCTCGACGCGACGCCAGATGCCTTCATCGGCGCCGACGATTTGCGGTCGATAATTGCCGCTGATCGTGAGCTTGAATTGCGGATAGAACTTGAAATAGTCGCGGTTGAGATGGCGCGCGAGCAGCGGCTCGCCGCCGGTCGCGAGCTTGATTAATGTTTCGGCGAGCTTGGCGCCCTTGTCAGGCTCCGACGTGCGCAGATGGCGAACGCCCGGGAGGATGGCCAGATCCGGCGTCGCCTGACCAGCATTGCGCGATCGACCTTCGTTCAAAAAGGTTTCGATCGGCACGGTCTCGGAATAGTCGCCGGCGACGTAAGCGCAAACATCGATGAAGGTGGACTTGCCGTTCTTGCCCTTGCCCCAGAACACGCAGAGTTTTTGATCGGTGACGTCGCCGGTGAGCGACAGGCCTTGCCATTGCAAGAGGAAGCGTCGGTTTTCCGCCTTTGGCTGCACGTAGGCAAGGAAATCATCGAAGATCGGACAGACCGCGTCCTTGTTGTAGACGACCGGCGAGCACTTGGTCATGAGGTCGGCGGGATCGTGTTGCTTGAATGTGACGCTGTCGCCTTCCGCGACCTTGCGGCAGATTAGCGTGCCGTTGGCGACGTTGAGCTTGAACGGATCGGCGTCGAGGAGCTCCGTTGCAACGTGCAGATATGGCGCCGCGCGCTTGGCGATCGGCGCCAGACGGTTCGCCTGTTCCGAAGAACGTCCCCAGGCGCGCAATTTGTCCGACATGAGGATCACGCCCTGACCCTTCGGGACTTCGAAGTCGCGGCCGCTGGCGGCGAGCGCAGTGCCTTCGTCCTGAATAGCTCGGACGGTGACGTGCTCGGCGAGCTTGACCTTTTCCTCTGATCCGTCACGGCACCAACGCTTGCCGTCCCACCACAACCAGCCGAGCGCCGGACACCAGAGAAGCTTGCCGCGGTAGCGCTCACGGAAGCGCTCGGCGTTGCCGAGATCGGTGTGCGGAAAGAACGCCAGCCGAAGATTGAGGCCGTCGCCGTCGTCATCGGCAGGTGCCAGCGGCGGCAGATCGCCTCTGTTGCCGCCGCCTCCACTTTCCGATGATGGATGCTTTTGCGGTAACGCTCCCATTTGGGAGGATGTTCGAAAAGAAACGACATTGCCGCCGACAGGCGCGGCAACCGGCGCGGCCGCGGCGGCAGTGGGAGGATCTGTGCCCTTGTCGCTGGAAGGCGAAGACCGATCGGTGCGCGCCTGGCGGCGCGCCGGTTTTTTCGCAGCGCGCTCCGCGCGCGGGATCTCGGGCGCCTCGATCGGCCCCGCAGCATCGATGATGGCGACGATACGTTCCCAGCCCATGCGCAATTTTCTCTAGGCCGCTCGCCGCAGCTCATCGTTGAAGTCCTCGCCATCGGGTGCCCAGGCGACGCGCACGCTGCGACCAGGCGCGGCATAACGTCGAGCTGATCGAGCCAGGGCGCATTGCGTGGTGAAGCGATCGCTGTCGCCGTCGCCGAGCAGTACCAGGTCCGTCACGCTCTCCGGTATCGTTAGACCTGGCGCGCGCAGATCGGGCTCAGCGCCCGGCACCCGCCGCGTGCGGCCGGCTTTATCTTTCAATGTCGGATGCGGCACGCTGTCGGCCGCCTTGCCGGCGAGGTTGCCGAGATCGACGGCCGACCAGAACGCCATATTGACCATGCCGACCGTGTCCTTGTTGCGCCGGCGGTCCAAGAGCAGCGCCAGCCAGACCGAGAGAACCGTTTCGATGCCCTCGCCGATCATCAACGTGTGCGGCCACTCGCTCATGCAGGCCACGCGAATGATGTTGCCGGCCTTCGAACCGCGCACCTTTTTCGCCGGCAGCGTGGCGTTGGGATCCTCGCTGTCCGTGTCTCGTATCCAGGCCTTGCGCCCGGGCTTGACCGGATCGAGCCAGGTGATGTGCACAGCACGGAAACGTCGCTCAGCGTCGACGATCGCCGCCAGCATCGCCGGCCCGCGATAGACGACGCGCGGCGACATGCGGCCAACCTCGTTTTCCGCCTCGCCATGGAAATAGGCGACGTCGGGAGCAAAACGCAGCGGCACGCGATCGGGCAGTTCCACCAAGCCGCGATGGATCAAATAATCCTCGGCCCAAGAACCGCGCAGTTCGGCGCCGGCGTGCCAGATATCGAAGGCGACCTTGCGTTCCCGTTCACGATAGCTGTTGGCCTCGCGCTCCGACAGTTGGCGCTTCTCCTCGCGTTCGCGCTCGAGCTCGGCCGCGCGATCGGCGGATGGCTCGGCTGAGCCGCCCAACAATTCGACGGCACGGGGAAAATCGACGTCCTCGCGCTTCATCATGAGCTTGATGACGTCGCCGCCGTCGGCGCAGACGGCGCACACCCAGCCATCGGCGTCACATTCGAACGCCGTGGAATCCCGCGCCTGTGGATCGGGCGAATGCAGCGGGCACGGCCCAATCAGCTTCTTGCCGTGCTTGCGCAGCTTCACCCACTTACCCGCGACCTGGTCGCAGGGATTGCGGGCTTTCAGATCGGCAAGGGCGGCCTCGGAGATCATGTGCCGACCTTCGGCCCTTCCGAGCCATCATTCTCATACCAAGTAAATTCGCCGTCCTCGCCGACCGGGAAATGGGCACGGCACGTGGTGCAGAAGGTGCCGTTATAGAACTTTGGATCGCGAGCGTATGTCTCGGCGATTTCGCGGCTCATGGTGGTGATCTTGCCGCACTTCAAATGCCGATAGGCGTCACGTACCGGTCGCACAAAGCCTTTAGCTCGTTCGGCGGGCGTCAAAACGATGTAGCCTTTTTGTTGGCCGGTTGAAGGATTGATCTCGCGATGATCTTCCGTCACGGAACCGCCGCCGGATAGCTCGCGCGCCGAACGATCAACCGGGATGGCCTCCGCGGCTTTCCTCTTTGCTATCTCCCATTTTGCATACGCTGCGGAAACAGTCTTCTCCGCTTCGTACAAAGCCATCCTGGCCTGTTCTTTCAACAAGACTGCCCGGTCATAGTCCCATTGCGCGCGCTCGAGCTCGGTCGTCGATTGCTCGGGAAGACTGTCGCCGTGGCCCATTGTTTTTTCCTCAGTGGACGGTATCGCGGACTTCTCTCATCTGCTTCAGCAGATACTCGGAAATTCCGCGCTCGTTGGTCTCTCGGATCGTCGCCCATGACATTTCGATGATCAGGGCCTTGTCATCCATCGCCACGGCGAATCTCACAGCCTCGCGAGATCGCGCCGCGACAATCTTGCCGCCAACGTCATCAGCAACTTTCTCGCCGCGCTCTACGCGCTTGAGGATCTCGGCGATACGGTCAGCTTGCTGCTTGAGGACGCGAAGCGGCGATCGAGCCGTCGTCATGCCGTCACCTCCGCCAGGCGCTCGGCCTTGCGCTGCGCATTGAGGCATTTGCGCAGCCCGAGCTTGCGCTGCCAGAGCCTGATCGTGGATTCCTTGACGCCGAGCTCCTCCGCCAACAGCGCCGGATCGACGCCGGCATGGCTGCGCAGGAAGGCCGCGCGTTCGCTGGTGAGCCAATAGGGCTTCGGCTCCCATAGTTCGGGCGCGTGGACTTTGACCTGGCGCGTCATCGGGCGCCTTCCTGTAGCCGCTGCAGCAACGGATCGGGGAGGCGCTGTGCCGATATGATTTTGGACTTGTTACGTCGCCGTCCGGCCCATTGGCGCTTTCGCACCTTCGGGTTCTTGTTGATCTTGATGCAGTGGAACCGCGCCTGGCGGCGCATTTCCGGCCGCGACATGACATCGGCCATCACCGCTGCCTGCACCGAGCGGTACGCCGGCGCGCGCCGCACCCGCTTCTGCCCGCGGATGCACTTATTCTTCAGTGCCTCGTTGTCGCGCATGCACGCGTTGAGCCGCTTCATGCGGCCGGACCTGGCAGCCCGCTCATCGGCGGTGATCGTTGCCGGTCGGCGGTCAGCGTATTGGCCGCTGCGCCACCGCTGCCGCATCGCGGCGCTGAAGGCTTCCCGGCGCTCTGGTGTCCAGGGCTTGCCGCTCATGCCGCCTTCTCCGTCTTGCGGCCCTTGAGGCGATCGATGATCTCGCGATCGGCGACGACGCGGTCGATCAGCTTGGCGCAGGCGCGCAGTTCCTGTGCGCGTCTGAGCATCGGCTGATAGCGATAGGTGCGGATGGGCGGCGACGTCGGCGTGTTCATCACCAGGGCGTCTTGCGATGACTCGATGCGCTCGGCTTCGGTCAATGCGGCGTCACGCATCCGGGCAAAGGTCATCGGCAGACACGCAGGCGGCGCGTCGCCGTCGTCCCAGGCGAGCCCGCAGCGTTCGCATTCCCAGCCGCTTGTGAGCTGCTGGGCGACGCAGACAACGGTCGGGGTTTTCTGCTCGCTCATGCTCGGCATGCCTCTTTCGGCGAGTTGTCGATGATGTGAAATTCGATCGGCTGCTCCGGATAGAACACGCCGAGCCGCACCAGCCATTCCTCGACCTCGCGGCGGATGATTTCGCGCGCCGCTTCGAAGGATGGCGCCGGCCGGAAGCTGGACCTGTGATATTCCGGCAATCGCAGCGAGAACGTCGCCTTGATGCGCTGCCCGCGATATTCGGAGATCTCGCCGACGATCACGTCGCCGAGCCGCACCAGTTCGCGATCGAACTCGCCGCGGGTGAAGGTGAGGATCGGCGTCACGGCACGATCCACCATGCGATGCCGGCGGCGGCGAGCAAAGCGAGGAGGGTGATTATTTCATCGCTCATATGCTCGACCATCCCTGCTCGCGATGCGTCTTGCCGTGGGCGAGCGGCAGTTTCAGAATCTCCGGAAACAGCTCGCGCAATTCATTCAGCGTCGGCTCTTGCTTGTCCGGCTCCCATTCCCGCGCCCGGCTGCAGAGCTGATCGGCGATGATCCACCAGCTGGCGATCATCGATTTGGAATCGATCGCCTTCTGGATGTGATCGGTCATGCGACGGAGCAAGTTCTCGCACTCAATCAGATAGCGGCGGTCATCCTCGCGGCCATCTTCGAGCACGCCGCCCTTGGTGACCGGATGCTTGATCATCTCGACCAGGGTGCGGCGATCGTCGATCGACAACCTGGCGCCGGCCCAGGCCAGGCATTTGCGCAGATTGGAATTCTCCAGCTCGGCGAGATCGCAGCACTCGGGCGATGGATGCGTGGTCATCGCTGCGGCTCCGCTTCGATCTCGACCAGCCTGCCGAGCGGCTCGCGATACTTACCGGCGATCAAATCAAGGAGCGTGCCAAAGGGGCCGGCGGCGGAGCCATCCGGATTGCGGGTGATGGTTTCGCGTATGGCGTCGATCGAGCATCCATGCTGCAGCAACAGGCTGAGCATGACCGCGCCGTCCCTGGCGTGCGTCTCCAGCGCAGTGCCGGATTTGCTGACGTTCAAGAAGACTTCGCCGATGCGGCCGTGCCCATAGCGGCCGACGCCGGCCGTGTAGTGAAAGCCGCAGTGGTCGAACTCGAAAACCTCATGACTGCGGAGATCGGGCATGCGTGAGCGGGCGGAGCTCATGATCGCGCCTCCGGAAAATCATTGTGTTCGACGCCATCGAGCAGCCGGCCGGCGGCTTTCTTTCCGACGCGGAACGCCAATCTGCCATCCGCTGCAGACGTGAAGGCAACGCCGTTCTCAGCGAACGCATGCTTCGGCGCCTGCGTAGGCGTTCCCCCATAGTGGAGCTTCATGCGGCCAGGCTTGACCGCCGTGGCGCCGTGTACCGTGCCGTAGCCGGGCAGGCTTTGACCGACGGGAAGATGTTCGCCCCATTGCTTAAAAAAGAATGGCACGCCGGCCGCTGCACATTGATCGCGAATATCGCGCGCCCATTGCGGGTGCATCGGCCGCGCGTGCGGGCCGCTCTCGCCGCCGACGATGACCCAATCGAGGCGGGCGTGCCTGTCTATTTCTTCCGGTACTTCGAGTGAGCGGCCATCGTGCATGAGCACGCCGCGCGTTCCTTTGAGCGCATCAAACCAATAATCGCGGACGTGCTCACGGGCGCTTAGTTGAAGATCAATCTCCGATGGCTCGCGGCGAAAGACTGTCAGATCAATCGGCCCCAACAGCGGCTCCGCCGAAATGAACCTGACCGCCGCCGGTGTCTGCAGCAAGAGGGGGATGCGCTCATCGGCTTCCTGCTGGCGCTCGCAGGAGACGCCGAGCCAGACGTTGGGGAGCGGCAGTGTGATCAGCCATTTGCCGAAATGCTGGATCCTCGATCCGATCGGCGTGCCGAGCGTCGACCATATCCTGCCGTTGATCGTGTCGGCTCGCCGCGGCGTCGCGAAATAATCCCGCATCCGCTCCGCGCGCTTGGTGAGCACCTGGAACGTGTGCTGCGGGCATAGCGCCATGACGGCGAACACGCGGTCGGTCCATTCGTCGGGAATAGATTCGTGAAACAGATCACCTTCGCTGTTGACGAAAATCTTGCGCGGCTCGCGCCAGTGCAGCGGGTCGGTCAGCGCCTTTTCCCAAAGCCGCACTTCGCCGGTCCAGACCGGCCCAGCGTTACTGTCCTTGGTCAGCCCGCGATATTTCATCGTATGCGCAAGCCGGCTGCCGGCGAGCTTCATGGCGTAGCAGTTTGTGCAGCCGGGACTGACGATCGAGCAGCCGACGATCGGGTTCCAGGTCGCGTCCGTCCATTCGATGGCGCTCTTGCCGCTCATTCGGCGGCCTCTTTGAGCTCAGCAATCGTAACCGCAGGGATCATGTCGCCGTGCCCATCCCATTTCTCGCCGCGATCGACGGTCTCGAACAGCGTGGCATAACGCGGCGCCGCGACCAGGCGTTCGAAGTCATCGAAGAACTTCTTCGGCTTGAGCGAATGACGCTTCTTATCGATCGCGCCATGAAAGAACGTGGTGATGTTGTCGACCTGGATGACCGGCTTGCCGCGCGTGGCGATGATGCAATGCTCGGTCTGGCCGCGCAGCACCTGGCCGCGTCCCATACGGTCTTTGACCCAGGTCTTTATGGTGACGGGATCGAAGCCCCAAGCTTTGAATATCTCGACGTGATCGCCGCGCGCCAGGTGATAGTTGGTGATCCAAAGCCCGAGCACGCAATCATCGTGCGCGATCGAAGCGACTGGAACCGCGGCGATCTGCGCCGGCGTCATCGTCGGATAGGGATAGTAGCCACGTTCCAGGCGCGCCGGATCCTCATCATCCGGCTCGGCCGCCCATGGCGGATCGACGACGATGCCGCGATAGGGACCGTTGCCCGGCAAGGGCGGCGGCTCCTTGCGGATCTGCTCGGCCGCCTGCATGGTCTGCAGCCGTTTGAACGGGCCGTCGACGCGGCCCGATTTGTCCATGTCAGATTTGAGCTTGCCGAACCGGCTGGGGTTTTTCTCCGCCGCATCGACGATCGCTTCCGCCTTCTCAATGGTGCGCCGCGACTTGCCGGTAAACGACGCCGCGCGCTCGCCGGCGTTGATCTTGTCGTCAGTCGCTGCAGGGCCGCCCTTGCGTCCAGGCGCCGTCTTGCCGTGCGCCTGGCGCGCCTTGCCGAGCGGCTTCAGCCGGGCCTCGATCTCGCGCTTAATGGCAACGGCTTCCGATGGCCGGAAGTCCATGCGCAGCGCCGGATCGTTCTCCGCCCATTCGCCGGCGACGATGTCCTCGAGCGGCACGACGCGGACTGGGATCGGCTGATCGCGGAAGATCGAGAGCTGCCAGGCTTTCAACCGGCGCTCGCCGGCAATCAAGATATTGTCGCGGCTAACGACGATCGCGTGCAGCAATCCGTGTTCGTTGATGTCGCGGGCGAGCGCGGCAATATTGCCCATCTCCTTTCGATGGCGCTTGCCGATCTTGATCTTCTTCCAGGGAACGCAAATCTGCATGCGCTCGTCGAGCGTTAGTGCGCCTTTTTTCCAGCCGGCGGCGCGAACATCTTCTGCAGCCGCACGCTTATCAGCGGCCGCCATCTCCGCGAGCACAGGATCCGAGCGTTTGCGCGGCCGTGCGGCCTTGTGCTTCTTCGCCGGCGCCGGCTTGCGGGCGCGTTTTTTGGTGTGGCGCTTTTTCATGCGCGCTTCCTCGCCTTAAACTGTTTCTCGAGTGCATCGACTAGGCGCGACTCGAACTGATTGAGCGTTGAAGTGCCTTTCATCCTGGCCGCCGCCGACGCGCCCTCGACGTACAGCACGCCGAGATCGATCTGGTCGAAGGCCGCCGCTAACAGTTTTTGATTGCTGCGCCATTCCGGATGATCGGCGAGCACCTCGCAGGCGCCATAGATAATCGTCTGCGTGAGGAGCCCGGCGTTGTCCTCGCAAGCCCGTATTGCCTTCAATGTCGGAATGATGCTGTCGCCGAATTTCGCCACAGCGCGGCCAAGGGCGCGAACCGAAACCGTTTCGCCTGGCTTCATGTCGACCGTCTTTTTCGGGTAACGACAGACCGTTATCCCGACATGGGCGCAGACTTCGGCGATGCGCACAGCTTCCGGCTCTCCCGCCATGACCGCGGCGTGATAAACCTGGATGGAATGCAGTCGCGTCGTGTTGTTGTTGATCGCCTTGAAGGCTGCGGCTTGCTCGCTGCGGCTGCATTCGATGATCGCGCAGGGCACACGATCGAGACCGCACAAGGCGGCGGCCGTCACGCGATGCTGACCATCGACAATCGCAAATCTGCCCCCCCCCGCGGCAGCGACGGCAACGGGTGTAAACATCGACCAGTTGAATTCCGATGCGATGCGGCGGATATTTTGGCGGCCATTATAGCCAACGTCGCGTTGATAGTCGGGATCGACTACCAGATCGCGGATGGCCAACCATTCAAGACGCGGCGGCTTGCCGAAGGTCGAAGGCGGCCTGATTTTATTCGCGTGCGAAAGCTTCGGGCTCAGAAAGCTCTCGATTTCGATGGCACGGAAAGCCGGCGCGCTCATCGTGTTGGCCTTTCCGGAGTGTCGTGCATCGAGGCGAGAGCAGCGCCGGCATCGGCGCGTGCGATCGGCATCAGATGGCCAATGACGCCGTCCCAATCCTTGGCGCCGATTTCGTTGAAGAGATGCCGGCAATAGAGCGAGCGATCGACGGCATGCAGGAGTGCCGGCGCTGCATTATCGAGGAAGCGCGCACCCGTGCCACTGGCGGCGATCGCCGCCTCCAGCGTGCCCTCGAGCGCCTCGCAGCGCAGCCGCCGCGGATCCAGGTCGCCGGTCGGCGGCCGGCAGAGGATCTCCTGCGCGAAGCCGACGATCTCGATGAGCAGCCCGGAGGCTTCGTAGGGGGTCATGGCTTAGCCGCCTCATAGAATTCCGTCGGCTGGCGGCCTGATCTAAGCCATCGCTCTTCGACCGGAATGCTTTCCTGAATTTGATCGGATCGCTCTTGCGCGCATTTTCGATGTGCCATGACCCTGCAACGCACGCGACCTGGCGCGCCGAACTTGCTGCCGATGCGGAAGCGCACTGCGGACTTCGGATGCCCGGCTTCGCCGCCTTGATAATCGAGAATGGCATCCTCGCCGCAGATGTGGCATTTGCCGTTCTGCTTGTTGAACAGATAGGCGAGCTGCTCGCGGCGATCGGTCCTGGTCTCGGTCATCGCGGCGCTCCCCCAATCCAGGCGAGGCCATAGACGACAACGCCAAGCAGCGGCCCGATGATCAAACACACGGCGCGGATGTAGAGATCGGCGGCGCCGGAGGCGAGATGATCGAGGAGCTGCGCGGTCATGCGGCCGGCTTTCTCGGCTCGAGCGCCTCCGACATGGCCTCCCATTGAGATCGCTTATGCGCCGGCCGTGTCTTGAGCCGATCGAACCGTTCACCCTCGGCCAAGATCAAAGCGCCGGCGCGGACAAGATCACGGCGGAAGTTCTGCGGCTTCCACCACGATCGATCCCATGGCCAGGTCGAGGGCATCGGCACATCTTCGCCGGCATAGAAGGCATAATGCGAAGCGGCCTTCGCTAACTCGCCTCGCTCATGAAAGTCGTCGTGCTCGTGCGACCAGCCTTCGGATTCGATCTGTCGATAGCGCTCCGAAATCACGGCCTGCATGAAGGGCGACAGTGCTCGACGGATATGCAGCGCCTCGAAGATGCGCCGCATGCCGTACTGCCGCGCGATCGAGATGACCGTCATGATCAGCGCGAAGATGAAATTCTGCCGTAAGCTGATCTCAAGGCCGAGCAGCGGGAGAAACGTCGCCTGCGCCGCCATCGAAATGCCGAAGCCGACCAGGATGCTGACGAACGCCTCGATCAGCGACATGATTTTGGACTGCTTCAACGAATCCCCCATTGCTCGCGTTCAATCGAAACGCGGGAACGCAAAGCAACAACACTGACTTACGCGGGAAAGAACAGACGCTAGGAACGACCCTCGGCCCCTTGTTGTTCGGATAAGCCGAGGCTACGGATCAGATTGGCACTATCGGCGAAACGCGCATGGCCGAGCCATGCGGCAAGGAAGCTATCGAGACGTTTATGATCGCCGGCGGCGCGATAGGCGGCGATCTTGCGTCGTGCACGGATGACGCTGTCGCGCCGCAATAGCTTGTGCGTCGACCAGATGAGGTAGCCGAGAAAATTGATGCCGCGGCTTGCCGGCGCGATCTGCCATTTCGAGAAGCGCAAGCCCAGCTCAGCGCGCGAGAACGCCTCGATGCTCTCCTTGACGGCGCGCAGATGACGGGAGCTCTCGCCGAGCACAACGAGATCGTCCATGTAGCGAAACCAGTAATCCTCGCCCAGCGTCTGCTGCAGATGCCGATCGAGCGTAGCGCCGGTGTAAAGATTGGCGAAGACTTGCGAGGTGAGGCTGCCGATCGGCAGGCCGATGCCGCGCCGCGGCACCATCGCTTCGATCAACCGCAACGTGGCTTGGCAGCTGATCTTCGCTTCGATCAGGCGCCAGAGCGCGCCATGCTCGATCGAGGCAAAGTATCGAGAGAAATCCGTCTTCAGGAAATAGACCTGGCCCCGGCGCGAGAGATGCCGGAGATCGCGCTGCAGGGCGATCGCGCCGGCGTGCGTGCCCTTGCCGGGGCGGCAGGCGAAGCTACGCGGCAGCAACGCGCGATCGAAGATCGGCGCGATGATCAGGCACAACGCCTGCTGCGCGACCCGGTCGCGGAACGGCAACGCCGAGATCAATCGTCGCTTCGGATCGAGGATGAAAAACTCGTTCGGAGCGCCAGGCGAATAATGACCGGCCGCCATGTCCTGGGCGAGATCGGCGAGATTGAGCGCGTCATATTCCTTGAAATCGAGATAGCCAGCGGTCAGACGCTTGCCGCGCGCCGTCAACCGATAGGCTGTCTGCATCGTTTCGAACGATGTGATCTGGCCGATGAGGTTGCGGTAACGCTGTGACATTCCTGGTTCGCACGCTGAGATGAAGATGCCGGCCGCGGGTCTCGACGGGCTTTGCCCGCTACGCCCCGCTCTGCCGGACCTTGAAGTGTGTTCGCCGAAGCAGGACAGACGGGCTGACCACCGACCTTGATCTTGTGTGGCCGGCCGGCGTGACCTTAGTCGTCGCCGAGCCGTGATCCGGTCGTCACAGCGGCCGCGAGCGCCCAAGTTATCGTTCGAGTTGTCCGGCCAGTTGTAGGCGACGTTCGCGTAGCGCGAGCCCGCGTTGTCGACGTTGAGCCAGGAACCGCCGAAGAAGGAAGCGCGCGGCAGCATCATATCCCCGTCCGCCCTCCGAGCTTCTTTTGCCACGCGCCCAGCATCCGCCCCGGCTCCGACAAGAGCGCTAGAGCAGTCTTGTGTTGATGCGGGGTGATGATCCGGATGCTGTCGCGGGCTAAGAAGCGCAGGTATGACCGCAAGGTCGCGAACTGAGCATCGACGGCGTGCAGCCGGGATATCTGTCTCGACTTTGCGGAGTGATAGAGGCCGCCGATCGGCTCGAACAACGCGGTTAACACGGTGTCGCGAAGAACGCCATGTTGACGCGGGCTGCGCTGCAGGATCGGGTAGAGATAGCTCACGAAGGCCTCGTATTTTTCGACGATCGCCAAAGCGTCAGTGCTGGTATTTTCGTCTCTGATGATCGTCGTTTCGTTCATTTCTCAAGCGCCGTCGCTGTCGCGCCGGCTAAGCAAGCTGCAGGTGGTCACAGCGGCCGCGAGCGCCCAAGTTATCGTCCGAGCTGTCCGGCCAGACGCAGGCGACGTCCGCGTAGCGCGAGCCCGCGTAGACGACGTAGAGCCAGGAACCGCCGAAGAAGGAAGCGCGCGGCTCGTCCGGATCGCCATCGTGGCCCCAAACCCACATATTGCCGGTCGCCTGCATCAAGCCGAATTTGCTGGTGCGAGGCGCATCAAGCGCGGTGACGCGAGGGTTGCTGGAATGCGCGGTCTTTTCCGTCACGCCGAGGGCGGCGGCAAAGAACTCCTCAACGCTGAGCAATCCCTTGCCGTGATGCTTCATGACGGCAACGGCCGTGTCATAGTCGAGCTTGGAGAAATGCTTGCCGTTCGGCTTTGCCGGCGGATCGTCGCCGTCCGCGATCGTCGCACCCAACTTGCTGGTGCCGTCGGCGACGTGGCTGACGCCGAGTAAATAGATATCGCACCAAAATTTGCCGGTCGGCGCATCGACCAGCACCATGCCGCGCGGATCGGGGCATACCGGACGAAAACTCAGATCCCATAGTGAGTAGGGATTAATCGCCGGGATCTCATCGCCGCCTTTACGCGCTGCCGCGCTGCCGCCTGGCGCGAAGTGGAAACCGCCGAGGATATCGTCTCCGACGATCGGCGAGGTTAGATGAGCGTAGCCGACTGCCCCGTCCTTGATCACAACGACGTAGTCGCAGCCAGGCTCCAAGGGAATGTCGAAAACGACGGGCGTATCCTTATCAAAGGTCACGCCGGCGTAGATCGTGCCGGCCTTGATTGCAATTGAATCTCGTCCGGTCACCAGCAGCGCCGGCGAGTTCGGATCCTTTTTGACCATCGTCGCCGTCGCGGCGGCGAGCCCGGTCTTCAATGCAGCATGCGAGTTCATGTGTCAGGACTCCAGGTAATGCCGGCACCCCGCCGGCGGGGTGCAAGAGGATCGGGCGACGGCGGGGCACATAGCGCGATCACGCGCCTTCCCGACGGAGGCGGCCGCAAAGCAGGCCCCCGCATATTTGACCCGGGCTCATGGATGCCAAGGCCGCCGCCCGAACTGAATATCCCCATCAGAAGCGTCAGAACTCCGGCGGGCGTCGCTTGCCAATGGCGACGGTGGTCCCTTTTGGCAGGCTGCCGGCATTTCGTATGACCTACGCTGACGCTCCTGGTGGGGATTTCAATCGACGAATTCTTTGTTGACGACGACGATGCCGCGCGCCGGCACTTTGCGCTCGCCGTTGATGATGCGATTGGCGTGGCGCTCGCTGCACCGGATGCGCTGCGCGAGCCATTGTGCCGGCTTGATGCCGCCGGCGAGCGCGACGATGCATTTGCCGAAGGAACTCTTAGGGACCAATTGGTCCCTAATTGGTTTTGACCGGCGCCGCTTCCTTGTGAACGATTCGCGCATGACAACACTCCAACGCAGACACAACACAACTTCGCCGCGGCGAGACGCGGGCCGACCGGATTGGAGGGCAAGTCCAGCGTACCGATCGGCCCGCACGCACCGCGCGAAAAACTCTCGATCGTCCCCGCAAACGAGGGGCTGTGCACAATGGTGCATAAGTTCACCCTTGCGTTGCGTCCGCTTGCGTACATCGCAAGATTGTCTTGCGTGGAGCATACAAGCGGGGAGCTTGGGCAATGAGTGGGAATGGAAATGGAGAATTGTTGGAGCTGACAAGCATCGCGGATGTATTTGCAGACGACATCCATCACGTCGAGGTTATCGGCGACAACTGCCGGATGGTCTTCTTTCGCTGGCGAATGATCGAAGGAACCTGGCGCCGCGTCGCCGTCGAATGGGCAATGGTGCGCCCGATCAAATCGTTGCATCTGCCACTGCCGGCCTGGGGATCCCTGGTGACCCCGCAGCGGGAGAGCGTCGTGCTGCACAGTTAAGCCGCTCATTCGGCAGCCTCGAGAAAATCGTTGGCTGTCACAGCACCGCGCGTCTCGCGGCGGATGGCTTCCATCTTGTCTTTTCCCGGCCATATCCGGCCCTCAGCGTATTCGGTCACCATCGTCGGCGTGACGCCGATCGCCTGCGCGAATTTGTATCTGCGCTTGCGGGAACCGTCGGCGTTGGGGATGCGTAACCAGTCGGCCAGCTTCATGTGCGAATCTCTGCGTGCGAATCTCTACCATGAATGAAATTCTAGCTCAACAAGATTTATGGCCACACTCGATGGCACCCGCTACAGGTATGGCTAAAATTCTAGTTATGCCGAAGAAAGGCCCATATCTGCGCCGGCAGGAGCATCGCCTTCGGCTGCGCGAAAAGACGAACTTCGTGCGCGAGTGGCGCGAGACGAAGGGCTGGACGCAAGAAGAGCTGGCCGCTGAGTCGGGACTATCGGTCTCCAGCATTTCGGCCTACGAGCGGCTCACGATCGACGGCAACGATCCGAGCGTCGAGGCGCTGCGCAAGCTCGGCAAGGCCCTCGGCGTGCCCGGCGGCATGATCCTCGATATTGACCCGACTCAGGATCCGACGCTCTGGTCGGCGTTTCAGCGCGCCACGCCGGATCAACGGCGCGATATGGGAAGGGCCTTCGATGCAATGGTCGGACCGCAGAAGCGGAAGAAATAGCTTCGTCGCCGCGATCGTTGCCGCGGCGCTGCTCGCCGGCTGCGCCACGCAGTCAGCCGTGCCGCAGATCGACCCGCATCGCTACACGGAGCTGACGCCGGGCACCTCGACGAAGGATGAGGCGATCGCGAGGCTCGGTACGCCACAGAGCATTTCGGCGATGCCGGCCGGGGCCAGCCTGTTGCAGTGGATCGACAATTACTCCGCGGCGCCGATCCACGTTGCCATCATGTTCGGCGCCGATGGCCGCATGATCCGCGTCGAGCACGTTTTCAGCCAGTGATTGCCTTACTAAAAATCTAGTTGTGCCGTAGTTCTAGCTGAGCTATAAGTCCCTCGTCTTTTCGACGGGGCACTCATGGCACTCATTCTCCCACTGCACGCGTTCTGCCCGAAGTGCCGGAAGCCAATCCGGCTGGCGCTGATCGAGCCGCATCCGACGCGGGATGACGTCGCGCATCACATCTTCGACTGCGCCAAGTGCGGGCCGGTTCTTACCATCGTCGAAAATCTGATCGAGGAAACGGCCGAGGTCGTCGAGATCGATTACCTGCGCACGATGGCGCGGATTTCGCGCGTCATGGCGGCGGGGTGAACGCCATGCCCTCCGATCGCCCGCGCCGAAATCAAACTTCATTGTTCACGGCCATCAGCGTGTTCGCCACCGTGGGCTCGATCATTTTCATTCTGTCGATCGCGGCGGGGATGCATTGATGATCCGCCGTCAACGCCTCTCCACCAAGCAGAAGGTCGCGCTGTTCGAACGCCATCGTGGCATCTGCCACATCTGCGAACGGCCGATCATTCCCGGCCAGCGATGGGAAGTCTCGCACGTCATCCCGCTCGGCCTGGGCGGCCTCGATGTCGAGAGCAACCGCGCGCCGGCGCACAAGCGTCCCTGCCACGAATGGCAGACCCGCGTCACTGACCTTCCGGCGATCGCCAAATCCCGTCGCATCTATGCCCGCTACATCGGCGCCTATGAGCCGCGCCGGCGCTTGCCGTTCGGCCGCGACGATCGATTGAAGCGCCGGATCGGCGGCCAAATCGTTTTCAGATCAACCGGCGAACCTTGGGGAAGACCAAGAGCATGAAAACCAGCATTGCAATTGCAGTTCTTGCGACGACCATCATGGCGCATCCAGCCAGGGCAACCATCGCATCCTGTTACGGCACTGAGACCGGAAACCGCACGGCGACCGGCGCGCGCTACGATCCGAACGGCTTGAGCGCGGCACATCGCACACTGCCGTTCGGCACCAAGGTGCGCATCACCAACATCGCCAACGGGCGATCGGTAACCGTGCGGATCAATGATCGCGGGCCTTTCATTCGCGGCCGCGAATACGATCTTTCGCTCGGCGCCTGCCGGGCCATCGGTCTCAGCCTCGGTCAAGTCAATGCGGAGATCCTATGAGCGAAGTCACTGACATCATCCTCGCCACGCTCGAGAAGGCGCCAGAGGGCCTGCTCTCCGCCGAGGTCGTCGCGCGTTCAGGTTTACCCTCCTACGTCGTCGGCAGCAGGCTCTCAAAGCTCGCTGCCTACGGGCACATCGATAAGCGGCCGGGCACAACCAAACAGAACTTCCGCTGGGCGACGAAGCGAATGGCCGCACATCCCGCATGACGCGCGCCCTACCCTCACGCGATCAGATCGGCCCCGACACGCCGCTGCGACTCGCCGACGCCGTCGCCACGGCCTACCCCTGCGGCGGAATGACCGTTAGCGGGTTACGCACAGAGGCACGCAAGGGGCGCCTTGTCATCGAGCGCGTGGCGGGCAAGGATTTCACCACCTTGGCGGCGATCGAACGTATGAGGGTACTATGCCGCGGACAGCAACCGGACCTCACCTCTGGCTCCGCCCCGAACGCCGCAATCGACGCGGACACGTCACTCACCAGGCCAGCTGGATCATTGTCGACGGAAAACATCAACAAGGCACTAGCTGCCTTCACAGTGACCGCCGAGGAGCTGAGCGAGCGCTTGAACGCTACATCGGCCTCAAATACCGCGACGCGGCGAAAGCGGGCACCCGTGATCCAGCTTCGATCCCGGTCGTCGACGTCCTAACTCTCTATGCAGCGAACATCGTCCCGCGCCATGCGCGGCCGCGCGAGACGCTGGCCCGCATTCAACGGTTGGTCGACTTCTTCGGCAATAAGGCGCTCGCCGATATCAACGGCGAGCTCTGCCGCAGCTTCGTCCGCGCGCGGTCGACGCCAGGTGCCGGCCGTGACGATCTCAGCGTGCTGCGCGCCGCGATCAATCACCATCGCGAGGAAGGGTATTGCCGCGAGCTCATCAGCGTCGCGCTGCCGGAAAAGAGCCGCGGCCGGGAACGATGGCTGACCCGCGCCGAGGCGGCCGAGCTGATCTGGCGCGCCTGGCGCTTCCGCGAAAAACAAAAGGGCAGGGCGACGGCGCGGGCAAGCCGCCAGCACGTCGCCCGGTTCATCCTGGTCGCGCTCTACACCGGGAGCCGCGCCGGCGCCGTCTGTTCGGCAGCGCTCGATCCGATCGAGGGTAGGGGCTTCATTGATCTCGACCGCGGCATCTTCTACAGGCGCCCTGCGGGGGCCGCTGAAACGAAGAAGCGGCGGCCGCCAGTACCGTTGCCCCGGCGGCTTTTGACTCACCTACGGCGCTGGAAACGGCGCGGGCAGGCCTTTGCCGTCGAATGGAATGGCGCACCCGTCAGAGACGTCGACAAAGCGTTCCGCCACGTCGCCCACGAAGCCGGCATGCACGACGTCACCCCGCACGTTCTCCGCCACACGGCGGCGACATGGCTGATGCAGCTCGGCACGGATCTATGGGAAGCCGCCGGGTACCTCGGCATGAGCGTCGACCAGCTCGAGCGCAATTATGGTCACCATCACCCCGATCATCTCAAGGGTGCCAGGGATGCTTTCGATCGGCCGCCAAAACGTCGCCAATCCAACGCCATCGCCGAGAGCGATTTAACGGCTTCGAATGTGCGCAAGATCGCCGATAATCGTTGATATTCGTGACATGCCCCGATGTTCGGGACGTGGGGGTCGCAGGTTCAAATCCTGCCACTCCGACCAGCTTTTCTTACAACGAAATCAGGTACGGGGCCTAATATGGGGAACGAAACTCCATGTCGCTCTCCCCGTCGCCGATG
>Ga0181523_10000259_pt1 | contig 58980 bp, 47 predicted proteins | sample PEATcosm2014_Bin_43_FD_119752 | JGI IMG/M metagenome (GOLD analysis project Ga0181523, IMG submission 119752) | Peatland microbial communities from MTU Mesocosm Facility, Houghton, MI, USA - PEATcosm2014_Bin05_30_metaG | ecosystem: Environmental > Terrestrial > Soil > Wetlands > Peat | place... | reverse complement strand
CCTGGTACCGCGAGCAACTGCGCCGTGGAATTGATGTCGCAATCTGCCATCCCAAGATCGTCGAGACCGGGCTGGATCTACTGGACTTTCCTACCATCCTGTTTCACGAGACAGGCTATTCGCTGCACACCCTGCGCCAGGCAAGCCGTCGCTCATGGCGTATCGGACAGAGACGTCCAGTAGAGGTCAAGTTCTTTGCCTTCAAGGGGACGATGCAGGAAGTCTGTCTTCGCTTGATGGGGAAGAAACTCCTCGTTGCGTTAGCGATGGAGGGCAAGTTTACTTCCGAAGGTCTCCAGGCAATCGACGGAGATGATGATATGCTCACGGCGATGGCGCGCGAGCTGGTTGAGAACAAGGGGATTGGGGAGTCTGCAGATTCGGTATGGCGCGCGCTTGGCCAATTGCGGCCTTCGACGTCGGCGCGGGCAGAAGAAGGGCCAGTGGATGCAGCAATGGAGGTTGTTGATGTTGGGTTCCCGGAGGAGCTACCTCTGACGTTCGTACAGGTTCCAACGTCCGCGCTCGTGGAAGCCCCTGACTTGCCACGGCGTTCATCGATCCGATCCTCCGAAAGCGGGCAACTGTCACTGTTCTGAGGAGGGATGCTATTTATGGGTGAAAAAACAAAGAAAATGGATATTTCGATTCAAGATTGCCGCGCGGTGCCAACTGTTTCGCATCCAACCAGATAACGTTCGATGTTTTCGCGAAGCGAGGACAAGTGCGGCATGGCCACGCCCAGGCTCTCTCCCGTGTTGAGCACATCGAAGTAATAGCGTTTCATTTCCTCTGGGCTGTGAGTGAAGTGGCTCGCTCGGAGAAGGCGTCGGCCCTTTCCGTGAACCGAACGGCAGACATAACGGCGAGGCCGGCGACCCAAATAGGCGTATGCAAGACACTTCTCGCGTCGGGATAACGCTCCAGGTCGACGCCACGCGCTGCTACGACATCCAACGCCTCCGGAGTGCCCAATGTCCCCAGCCTCAAGGTCGCGAAACTCTGGGTCGCTTCCGCGATTCCGCCTGCCCAAAGGCAGATTCCAATGCCACCAGCATTCACAGCGTGGTGCAGCCAGAGCCACTCGATGATATTGGGTTTGATGTCTAAGCTAAATCCAGCCCGCTGGAACAATTCCGTCACAGCCTTCAGCTTCTCCGGATCGCATCCTTCCAACATTCCGAAGCGCACCGAGGGATTCACGGTCGCGATGAGGACACCGGAATCATCGGGGCCACCGCTCGCAGCGGCATAACCCCAAAGCATGGAAGACCGCGGCAGAAGGCGGTCAATCTCGGCAGGTCCATCCCAATTAGCCGTGAATAATAAGAATGTGGTATTAGATGCACCTGGCAGATATTGCCGAATGGCCTGAGCCGCCTGGTAGTGCTTGGTGGCGACAATCACAAGGTCAAAACCGTCCGAAGGGCTGATCTGCGCGACTGTTTTAGGAGCATGGCTCACTCGCGTGTGTTTCGAGTACCCAGGCCGAAGGTCTAGGAGGTCCAAGGTATCGGTGTCAGGAAGCCCTTCCTTGCGCACGACATGGGTGACGTCGATGCCTGCCTTGGACAATGCCCAGCCGTAGATTGTCCCCACTACACCCCTGCCGATGACCAGGACCTTCATGATGTCCTCCACATGACCCTGACCGGGGTCGATCCATCCCAACTCCACCGGTGCCCGATAACTTGCAACCACTTGCTGCGGCTGTCGTCGGCACAACTAAGGGGGCGCACGTCGTGCTATGGTGCGCTACCCAACGGCATGATTTCCCATGGAACAGTTATACCCGAGCCAGTCTCGCCCAGTTAATCGGGCAACCATCCGTGTCAGTAGCGACCAGAGTCGCACCAAAGTTCAGAGCCGCCGCAGATACGTCTTCACCGATCAGATCGATCAGCTTATCCGGGAGCTCTATCTCAACCATCGAGACGCGAAGACGCGCCCGGGCATCCGGTTGTTGGCCAAGAAAGTCGGCATGCCGCATTGGGCTTTGAAGAAGCGCGCTCGTGAGTTGGGTCTTGCCCGCACGAAAGAGCTGCCTTGGAGCGAGTCGGAACTGGGGATTTTAGCCCGTTATGCGTGGATGAGCGATGAACGCATCCGCCTCAAGCTGAAGGCGGCCGGATATGCACGCACCGTCACTGCGGTTCACCTTAAGCTGAAGCGGATGCGGTTCAAGCATGACGGGAGCTTCTACTCCGCTTACGGTCTTGCGCAAGCGCTGGGAATCGACCCTCACGCCGTGACGCGCTGGATCAAGAGCGGCCATTTGAAGGCCAAATTCCGAGGCACAGCACGAGGCCCACACCAGAACGGCGACAGCTACCTCATCCAAGAGAAGGATGTCCGCCGCTTTATCATCGAACACCCTACCGACATTGACTTGCGCAAAGTGGACCAGCTCTGGTTCCTCGATCTGTTAACCAACGGATTAGTGCGCGCCGCCTAGATTCATAGCCGTCTAACTGCCTGATTGCACGAACCAAAGAGTTCGATGATGTTGGGCGCCGAACCGCCGGAAGCGGCGTAACCCACTCGGGAGAGCGGCAGACCTTAGTCGTCTGCTGGTTCTCCCGATTTCTTTTCAGGAGGAAATACCATGCAAGAGACCACCCTTATCGAGCGGGAGCAGCGCGTTGGAGTCTTAACAACCCCGATTCCCGCGCCCGCTCCGACGATGACGCTGTGCTCCTACGGAGCAAAGCTAACCCGGGAAGAACTGGCCCGCGTGGCAACGCCCGCGGGGACAGAAACCCACAAACCCATTCCGCATATCGCAGTAGTGGAGAAACTGGTCGAAGCACTCGGCTTTCGCCAGATTGGGGTCGTGCAGGAGGAATACGCCGTTTCATCCGACGGGATGCGCATGTTCGGCGTGATGGACCTGAGCTCCGGCTTCGACGGATGCCGTTTCGCAATAGGCTTGCGGAACAGTCATGACAAGAGCTTTCGGCTGAGTGTCACTGTCGGCCTGAGAGTCTTCGTTTGCGAGAACCTTGCGTTCCACGGGGAGTACACGCCCGTCTTGGCGAAGCATTCGAAGAACTTCTCCCTCGAAGACAGCCTGGCCATCGGCGTCGATCGGATGCAGCGGAACTTTGGCCCCCTGAAGCAACAGGTGGACGAGTGGCGCGCCATGCAGTTGTCCACGGCTGCTGCCAAACTGCTGATCTACCAGGCGTTCATTGAGGAGGAGTCTGGGTTTCCCAAGCACCTGGCCCGGCGAGTACATGATCTGTACTTTCAGCCCGTGCATGAGGAGTTCCAGGCGAGAACCATGTGGAGCCTCTCGAATGCCTTCACCAGCGCGTTCAAGGAACTGGAGCCGATTCCGCAGTACAAGGCTACAGCGAAACTGGCCGGCTTCCTGCAATCAGTCCGTCCGTCGTAGTGCCCACCAGAAATATCGGCGTGCGGTCCTGGAGCCGTGCCGACGATCGCAGCCAATTGAAGAAGCTGCGGTGGCGGAAGGACCGTACGTCGAGGGCGCTTCTAACGATGCCACATTGTCAGCCAAGGAGCCGAGATCAATCAAAATCACACTGGAGCATATCCATGAAACTCCGTCGCAATGAATTCTGTCCGATCCACAGATCGGTTTTCTGCTGCGGTCGTGACCAGGCGCGCAAGGAACAGAGGCTTCGCCGTGGGGTTCAGCGTATCGACGATCCGCACCACCCCAGAGGCTATCGCGAGCTGCGATCGCCCGCCGAGATGCGAAAATTGTTGAACCGAAAGATCGCTGAGCAAAGCGGCAAGTGCGCAATCTGCCACAAGGAATTTGCCGAGTATAGCGACATCGTACCTGACCATATGTCATTCAAAGCATAATCTTTGCCGCATTGAAAGCATAATGTTGCCACCTGCGTGCGCCCAAGTGATTCATTCTTCGAGAGGGCAGAGGTGCAACGGTTTCGCGGGTTAAAGCATATCTTTGCCGCGACTACAACCTGGTGCGAAGCCCCGTCACATGAGGAACAGCGACTTTTCGGTTATTCGAGAGGAATGCAAGGTTCTGCGGATGCCCGCGGCCGGCATTCAAGCCACAATCAATCGGAACATCAAGGTCATTTAAAGCATAACGTTGCCAAACGGCAAAGTTATGCTTTAAAGCACACCATAAGCACCCGAAAGGAATGGGAGGAGCATGGCGGGATGATCATCCGGAAAACATTCAAGCTGCTCATCGGTGGTGCAATTCAGAAAAAGGGTCGATCAGAACGAGTGACTGATGAACGCTCAGTACACCTGCCCATCGAGTTGCATGGGATATGAGACAAGCAAAAAGGCGTGCGAAATGTGTGCGGCAAATTGATTCCAAGTCGACGATAGAGAGCGGGGAATCCCTGGTTTCACTCGGAATATACATTGTTTCTTGCGGTATGGCCGGTCTGCGCTGTGCAGTGGGCTGGAGTGGACCCACTTCGCGAAAGCACCTGATTCGGGACCAGGGGGTCGGAGGTTTCAAATCCTCTCTCCCCGACCAATGTTTTCAATGGCTTCTGGATATTTCGAAGCCATCCGAATAATCCACTGTAGGAAATTGTAGACATGCCGATCCTCTTGGATCGTTAGCCCGAGAGCTTCGCACCACTTCTTCGGGGATGTGCTCTTAGGGCAGTCAAGTGGGCAGTCAAGTGGACAGTCAGCAACATCAGCAACATCGAAGTGGGCGATGGGAAAATGGGCTGACATCGAGTCTTTGATGCCCTGAGACCTTGCGTCTGCTTACAGTTCAGAGTTGCCAACGTGTCGCCCATGTTATGCCGGTCGTCGGGCTTGGTGCCGGCGCCCGGCTGCTTACTGAGCTGCCGCAGCTCGGGCGCCCGAAAGAGCGTACCTTTCCCCGCGCGGCTGCTGTATGCTGGTGATTCGCAAGCACATTGCAGCAGGATTATGTTTCTGGGGAGGTACAGTGGTTTACCTTTCGCCCAGACATTCAAACATCATATCTAGGAGGTATCACCGGGCCGCATGGACATTGAGAAGACAGCGTCTATCGCTTTCGAGCGGGTGAAAGGAATCTCAGAACTGTACAACCGCCTGCTCCTGGTAGCGGGTCCCGTTGCGAGTGGAAAGACGACGCTGCTTCGCAGGATGAGCGCCCTAAGCGGCTATCCGATGCTGAACGTTGGCATGGAACTTTCCAGGCAGATGCTGGAACTCACAGAGCGCCAACGAATTATCGAACTGCCGAAACGACTCGAAGATCTGATCTCAGGCCGAGGCTCACATGTCGTACTTCTAGATAACACCGAATTTCTGTTTTTGAGCGATCTCAAGCAAGATGCCTTGGCACTGCTTAAGGGCGCGTCAAGGAACCATACGATGGTTGTCAGCTGGCTGGGGACTTGCGACCATGAGCATCTCCAGTTCGGAACGCCGGACCACCGAGAATTCAAAACGTACTCACGCAGTGGTTTGGAGCTGATCGAGCTTCGTCGGTAATTAAAGGGCATAAATGATGAAATACGGAGATCTAATCCAGTTCGAGCCGATTGAAACAGTTGTACAGCTTCGAAATGCTGATCAACTGGAAACGGCAAAGCAGCTGGTTGCAACCTATGTGATTTCCGACGAGATGGCGGAGAAAATCACGACCTTGGTGATTCCAGACCTGCAGTTCGACAAGCCCGCTGATAACAAGGGCTTGATGATTGTCGGTAATTACGGCACGGGCAAGTCGCACCTCATGTCCGTGTTGTCAGCCGTTGCTGAAGACGAAAGCTCTGTTTCACTGATCAGAAATGAATCCGTTGCGACAGCGGCTCGCCGGATCGCTGGCAAGTTCGATGTAATCCGGACAGAAATCGGCGCCGTGACCATGCCGCTACGCGACATCTTGGTTGGCGAAATCGAGGAGCATCTCGCGAAGCGCGGTATCAGGTATTCGTTTCCGCCCGCTAGCACTATCGGTGCTAACAACAAGCGCGCTTTTGAAGACATGATGGGGTACTTCCATGCCAAGCATCCTGACAAGGGCTTGCTGGTCGTGGTTGACGAGCTACTGGACTACTTGCGTAGCCGCAAAGATCAAGAATTAGTCCTGGACCTAAATTTCCTTCGGGAAATAGGGGAGGTCTGCAAGGACCTACGTTTCCGGTTTATGGCCGGCATTCAGGAAGCGATTTTCGACAGCCCAAGGTTTTCTTTTGTTGCCAACGACGTTCGAAGGGTGAAGGATCGGTTTGAGCAGCTCTTAATTGCGCGGAGCGACGTTAAATTTGTAGTCGCCGAGCGCTTATTGCGTAAGACTCCCGACCAACAGGCCAAAATTAGAGAATACTTGCTGCCCTTTGCCAAGTATTACTCAAATATGAACGAACGCATGGATGAGTTTGTCCGGCTTTTCCCCGTTCATCCGGATTACGTGGACACATTCGAGCGCGTTACTGCCGTCGAAAAACGCGAGGTCTTGAAGAGCCTCTCGATTGCGATGCGCAAAAAGCTGAGCGACACGGTCCCGACGAACGAGCCTGGGCTAATCGCATATGACAGCTACTGGACCACCCTCAGAGAAAACCCTTCATTCCGGGCGGTGCCCGACATTCGGCAAGTCATCGATTGCAGCCAGATCCTGGATGCACGAGTAGATGGATCTTTTGGAATCAAGTATGCCAAGCCCATGGCGCGACGTATCATTCACGCTCTGTCAGTACATCGGCTAACAACTGGTGATATTTACGAGCCATTTGGCCCAACGCCCACAGAGTTGAAAGACTCGCTGTGCCTGTACCAGCCAGAAGTTGCGGGCATGGGTGGGGACGGCGCAGCCGACCTGCTGACACATGTCGAAAGCGTTTTGCACGAAATCAAGAAGATGGTCAGCGGCCAGTTCATTTCGGAAGATCCCGACAACGGACGGTGGTATCTTGACTTAAAAAAGACGGAGGACTATGACGCGCTGATTGACAAGCGCGCGGAGACCCTAGATTCGACTCAACTGGACCGGTATTACTACGAAGCTCTGAAGCGGGTTATGGAGTGCACTGACCAGACGTACGTAAGTGGCTATCGGATTTGGGAGCACGAACTCGAATGGCCGGAAAGAAAGGTAGCACGCCGTGGATATCTGTTCTTCGGTGCTCCGAATGAACGATCTACGGCCGCGCCGCCGCGCGACTTCTATTTGTACTTCATTCAGCCGAACGAGCCACCTCCCTACAAGGACGAGAAGAAAACCGATGAAGTGTTCTTCAAGCTCAAGGATGCCGATGATGCATTCCGTAGCACCTTGAGGAGTTATGCTGCTGCGCTGAACTTGGCAGCCACCTCGTCCGGAAACGCCAGGGACACGTACGAGAAGAAGGCGACTGGCTTTCTGCGCGACCTAGTGAAATGGCTGCAGGAGCACATGACAACCGCGTTCGAGGTTACGCACCAAGGCAAGTCAAAACCGCTACTCGCATGGACTAAAAGCAAGGCGCTAGGAAGCGGAGGACGTATTAACGTGCGTGATGTCGTGAACGCCGTCGGCTCCGTGTGCCTTGCACGCCACTTCGAAGAGCTTGCACCTGGATATCCCACGTTTCCTTTATTAATTACTGCTGCGAGCCGTGACTTAGCAACTCAAGACGCGCTGAAGGCAATTGCCGGTGGCCAACGGACGAAGCAAGGCACGGCCGTTCTCGACGCTCTGGACCTGTTGGATGGGGAACGAATTGAACCTACGCGCTCAAAGTACGCGGCTCATATCATCGACATTCTCAAGAAGAAGGGTCACGGCCAGGTTGTTAATCGCGCCGAACTGATCAGTGAAGTACATGGTGTCGAGTACTTTGCTCCGGATCGCTTCCGACTAGAGCCGGAATGGGTCGTCGTGCTTCTGGCCAGTTTAGTCCATTCGGGGGACATAGTGCTTGCAGTTCCTGGGCGCAAATTCGATGCGACGAATTTGCCAGCACTGGCGTCCACACCGCTCGATGAGCTGATCGCGTTTAAACACATTGAACGACCGAAAGATTGGAATCTGCCGGCATTGAAGGCGCTTTTTGAGCTACTCGGCCAACCTGCCGGATTGGCTCAGGCTTTGACTCAAGGGGGTGAGGCCGCTGGTGCAGCCGTCCAGACACTAGCAAGTGAGTCCAGGAAGCTAATTGAGCGGATAGTCAACGCAGAGCAAGTACTCCAGTCTGGACTCAAGTTGTTCGCGCGGAATTTACTGTCGCCCGAGGATTCGGAATCGCTTCGGGCGAAGATGGCTGATACCAAACAGTTTCTTGAATCCCTCCAGGCGTATACCAATGCGGGCCAGCTAAAGAATTTTCGTTACGAGGCTCAGGACGTCATCTCGAAGCACGATGGGCTCGAAGCGCTTAAGCAGATTGACGCGTTGCAAACAATAACTTCTGATCTCGGACCTCTCGCATCGTATCTTTCGATAGCAGAAACGTCGCTACCGAGCGATCACTCATGGGTCAAGAAAGTACAGGGTGCCAGAGCCGAACTTCTTGCAAGCATGAGTGAACCTGCCAGGCGCGAGGCGATATCGTCCCGACAAAGGATAACCCTCGCAGAGTTGAAAAAAGAGTACATTGCGCTCTACACGCGAGCCCACGCCCGAGCTCGGCTTGATTCCAATGGCGACCGAACGAAAGCACATCTCTTGCGAGACCCACGCCTCGGCCAGCTGCAGAGGCTCTCGACCATCGACCTAATGCCGCGTCAGCAGCTCACCGATTTCCAGAATCGACTTGCTGCGCTGCAGAGCTGTTTTGCCCTGACTCAGCAAGACCTTGATGCGTCACCGGTATGTCCCCACTGCAACTTCCGATTGGTTTCGGAGGATGGCCGCGATTCATCGCAACTGCTCAAGGCGTTCGAGACTGAACTGGATCAAATGCACGAGGGTTGGACGAAGACCCTGCTAAACAATCTCGAGGATCCGACGACACAGCAGAACTTGGCGCTGTTAAAGCCAGCGACACGGAAGATCATTGATGCGTTCCTAAAGTCGCGCACTCTTCCCGAAGAGATCAGCCGCGAGTTCATTGCGGCTCTGCAGGAAGTGCTGTCTGGCCTGACGAGAGTGTCCGTGTCGGCGGAGGACATCAAAGGCGCTCTTCTGTCAGGCGGATCGCCGGCAACGATTCCTGAACTGAAAAACCGCTTCGAAGAGTACCTAGTCCAGATCACCAAAGGCAAAGACCCTGTAAAAGTACGCGTCGTAATCGAGTAGCTATTTGGCGAGTCGTGAGGACTTCTGCGGGCAGTGGCGAAAACATAATGGCGAAAAAGCAAGCTGAAACGCAGCAATCGTTTGGGCATTCGGTTACGGGACCTGTAACATCAGGCGTCGAATGCCTCGGAATGCATTTCAAAAGCGACGATGAGCGTCGGGCGTTTTTCAGTGAAAAGCTGAAAGAGAAGTTACAAGACCCTGGATTCCGAAAGATCGATGGGTTTCCGATCGCCTCCGACGACGACATTCTGCGGCTCTCCGATCCTCCTTATTACACCGCCTGTCCCAACCCGTTCATCGAAGAGTTTATTCGGCACTACGGTCGTTCCTACGAATCGAAGCTTCTGTATAGACGTGAGCCTTTTGCGACGGACGTAAGCGAAGGAAAGACTGACCCTATATACAACGCGCACGCGTACCACACGAAGGTGCCCTATAAGGCGATCATGCGATACATCCTCCATTACACAGAGCCTGGCGACATTGTGCTCGACGGCTTCTGTGGTACGGGTATGGCGGGTATAGCCGCTCAACTTTGCGCCAACCGGACCGAGATTTCGGAGCTCGGATACCAAGTCGACAAGGACGGACTCGTTCGTGAGCGAGGCCAGGATGCAGGTGGGACGATTACTTCCGTTCCAGTATCCAAACTGGGTTTACGCCGCTCGATTTTGAACGATCTTTCGCCGGCAGCGACATTCATTTCAGCAAATTATTGCACTCCGGTCGAGTCGGCAGAATTTCAACACGCGGCGGAGGAATTACTCAGCCAATTAGAAGTTGAAGTTGGCTGGATGTATGAGACGTTACACACCGACGGCAAGACCAAGGGTCGAATCACCTATACGGTGTGGAGCGATGTATTTTCGTGCGGTCAGTGCTCAAAGGAGATCGTCTTCGTACATGAGGCCCTTGACCGAAAGACCGGCTCAATACGTGACACGTTTCCGTGTCCGCACTGCGGCGCAAATTCGAGAAAAGACGATCTTACCCTACTCTACGAATCGACTCATGACAATGCACTGAACAAGATGGTATCTCTCCCAAGACGCGTGCCGGTCTTCATCAACTACATCGTGCAAGGTCAGAAATACCAGAAACAGCCAGACAAATTTGATCTTGATCTATTGCGGAAGATCGCGCACTTACCTCTTCCAGAAGTACTGCCGAGACTTGAACTTCCAGACATGCAGATGAGGCATGTTGGGCGAATGCAGCCGGCAAAGATCTCCTATATTCATCAGTTCTTTCTTCCCCGTGCCGCCCAGGCGGTGGGTGCTGCATGGAAGATCGCGCAGGCTTGGCCTGATCGGCGAATTCGCCAGTCTTTGCTGTACTTTGTTGAGCAAGCTGTCTGGACTGCGTCGCTCTTGAACAGATTCAGGCCGACCGGCTATTCGCAGGTTAATCAATATTTAGCCGGCGTGTTTTACATCCCCTCTCAGCATTCCGAATGTAGCCCCTGGTACATGCTGCAAGGGAAAGCCGCTCGGCTCACGAAGCTTTTTCGAGAATTCCTCCCGGTGGCTGGTGCCACAATCGTGACCACGCAGGGACTTGCTGGAATGTCGTTACCCGCTGACTCGATTGACTATATCTTTACTGATCCCCCATTCGGCGAGAATATTTACTACTCGGACTTGAACATTCTTGTGGAATCATGGCTCCGGGTCCGAACAGCACCAAAATCAGAAGCGATTGTGGATCGTGTTAAGGGCAAGACGCTTCTGGATTACCAACGGATGATGACCGAATGTTTCGTGAAGTACAGTCAGGTTTTGAAGCCTGGTCGCTGGATTACTGTGGAATTTCACAATTCTCGGAACAGCGTCTGGAATGCTATTCAAGAGGCCTTGCAGGACGCGGGGTTTGTTGTTGCTGACGTTCGAACCCTGGACAAACAACAGGGATCATTTCAGCAAGTGGTCAGCGGGAACACAGTCAAACGCGACCTAATCATTTCTGCTTATAAGCCGAATGGGGGACTGGAGCAGCGTTTTAAAGTCAAAGCTGGCAAGGAGGAAGGCGCCTGGGATTTCATCAATACCCACCTGCGGCAGCTCCCGGTTTTCGTGGTTAAGGCTGGTGCAGCCGAACCGGTCGTCGAGCGCCAGAGCCACCTGCTGTTCGACCGGATGGTCGCTTTCCATGTTCAACGCGGTGTCGCCGTTCCAATGTCTTCGGCGGAGTTTCGCGCCGAGCTTGCTCAGAAGTATGCTGAGCGAGACGGCATGTATTTCCTACCCGATCAAGTGACTGAATACGACCGCAAACGAATGACTGTTCGAGAACTCCTGCAGCTGGAACTCTTCGTTTCCGATGAAGCGTCGGCGATCGAATGGCTGAAACAGCAGCTTACATTTAAGCCCCAGACATTTCAGGATGTTCAGCCGGTATTTATGCGTGAAACTCGCGGCAACTGGTCAAAGCATGAGCCGGCACTAGAGTTGCTCACCTTGTTGGAACAAAATTACTTGAAGTATGACGGTACCGGCGCAGTTCCGAGTCAGATTCACAGTTATCTTTCCAGCAACTTCAAAGAGCTTCGGAACAAATCGAAGGATGACGCCCTGCTGCGCGCGAGGGCTGCGGATCGCTGGTACGTGCCCGACCCAACGAAAGCCGCCGATATAGAGAAGCTCCGCGAGCGAGCACTGCTTCGTGAGTTCGATGAATATGCCGCCAGCAGCCAAAGAACGTTGAAAGTGTTTCGCCTCGAAGCCGTCCGTGCCGGATTCCGTCGAGCGTGGCAGCAGAATGATTACGTCAGGATCATCGAAATCGTGGAGAAGTTGCCGGAAGACGTGGTACAGGAAGACCCGATGCTGCTGATGTGGTATACGAACAGCCTCACGAGATCAGGCAGGGAGTCATGATCACAGAATGGAAGCTCTTCAACTTCAAATCGGTGGCTGACGAAACCCCGCTGAAGTTTCGTCCTTTGACACTGTTTGCAGGACCGAATAGTAGCGGCAAGAGCACCTGCATTCAATCAATCCTGCTTATATGTCAGACACTAAGAAATCCGATCGGGTCCCGGCCGATCATTCTCAACGGTACCCTAGAGCGTTTGGGGCAACTCAGCGATTTGAAGACTTCCGGTTCTGCCGCAGATCAAGTTCTCATAGGTTGGGAACTGCAGCCGGCTGAAGGTAAGGCAGATGTTGCAGAACCGTATGGAGTTTGGGAGGAAGAATGGGTCCCGATCGAGTTTGAGGATACTGACTTGACCTCGATCTCTTGTGAAGTCGCGTTCGATGCAAAGACCGACATCCCTAACGATCCGACGCAGCTAACGCCACAGCTGTTTTCCACGAGGATTCGCGCAACTTTTCGCGATGAGGACGGCGTAGACCACATCTTCCCCCTCTCGATAGTTCGAACACGGGATGGGGGTGAAAGTACCCTCGCACTTCTACGAGAGAAATGCAGATCGGATGAAGAGGTTGATCGGGTCCGAACTTCAACTAACTACGCGATTGATATGGATCAAGAATCTGTAAGTGACATGCGAGCTCGATATGCTTCGGGTGAGTTAGTCGGTGCGGAACTAACTCATTTCCTGCCGCGTCGCATATCTCTGGTTTACAACCGAGCGGAGGACCATGCGCAAATTGCCGCACGCACTATTTTCACTCCGCGCGCCTCGCCGGCTCCGCGGTCGCGAGTGCGAAACGTAACTGTCCCGCCGTCGGGATTGCAGTTTCTGGACCGTCTACTACTGCCCGTCTTGGGTCAAGATGCCGATAACACTGGCGATCTCCGCGCAGTTCTCCGTGGCGGAACGGTGCCATTGTTGGTCCTGATGGATGCACTGCGAGCCATCCCGTTTTCGAAGAAACGCCAAGTACAGGAGAAGCTACAGAGTGACTCCGCGCTGGCGGATGAGTTCGTCGCCGCAGTACGCACCGACTTTGCCGATGAGTATAGAACTACGTTTCTTCCTGCACCCCGGCGCCTGCAGTCAGCTGGGCAGTACATGCGCCGGTACTTCTCACAGGCTGTGAAATACTTGGGGCCGCTGCGCGATGAACCTAAGGCGCTGTATCCGCTCGGCAATGCGACGGATCCCTTCGATATAGGGCTTAAGGGCGAGAACACAGCAGCCGTTCTCGATCTTCATAAGGATCGCCTGGTTAGATTCATTCCTCCCAGTGCTTTCGCACAGCCGAAAATTGCTCCCGATTCGATCACGCGCACGCTGGAAGCGGCAATATCCGAGTGGCTCCGATACCTAGGGGTCGCAGAAAACGCCAAATCCCGCGACCTCGGGAAGCTAGGCCATGAATTGAAGGTAACAATCGATAACAAGACAGGTCTTCAAGATCTCACGCATGTGGGGGTCGGCCTGAGCCAAGTTTTGCCGATTCTTGTCATGTGCCTGTTAGCTGACGCTGATACCGTTCTGCTTTTCGAGCAGCCAGAGCTGCATTTGCATCCGAAAGTTCAGACATTACTCGGCGACTTCTTTTTGTCCATGGCTCTCATGGAGAAACAGTGCGTAATTGAGACACACAGTGAATATCTGATCAATCGACTCCGGTTTCGAGCTGCCGCCGCCGAATCGGACAGAATTTCCAGTCAGATGACGATCTATTTTGTCGAGAAAAAGGAAGGCAAGTCTCACTTTCGTTCGGTCGTCGTGAATGAATTTGGCGCAATTCATGACTGGCCGGAAGGCTTCTTTGATCAATCGCAGCGCGAAGCCGAGGAGACTTTGAAAGCGGCAATGCAAAAAAAACGTCAACAGGCCGAGTCCAGGAAGCTATAAATCCATGGCAGCTTTCCCCGACATCGTGGTAGACCCGTATCTCGTCTGTCTTCCGCACAACTGCGAGAGCCTGGAACAGCTTGAGGCCTTTGTAGAGAACCTGCTTGGGTGGGCGGATCTCCTGAACCGCGGCGACGTGAATGTGCATTTTCCGAGCGCTTGCGTGGACGGCCTCGTCGAGGCGGGCCAGTACCCCTATGGCCACGAACTGAAACGGATGACGAGCCGCTTTGGAGCGACACACTTGTCTGAAGATTTAGTGTGTCGTGTCGCTCAACGAGTGCTCGACCGCACACCGACGCTTGAGGCACGATGCTCAATCAATATTGTCGTGTTCGAAGAAGAGTCGTACCGGGTCGAGCCAGAGGTCTACATCACTCGTCTGGCCGAGCAGATTGGCTGGGGACTGAAACACGGTCTGGCGGTGATGGCGTGCTATCAGCACCACAATGGCTCCAGAACGGGATTCCTTTTGGCGTCAGCGAAATCCGAACCCTCAGAAGCGTTCAAGGATGATGAAGTCCGGGTTTCAGCACGTGTGGAGGAAATCGACAGCCCCGGGGACGCCGATGACTGGGCGAAAGTGTTGCCTGCCCAAATCGAAGAGTCCCTGCCAGTCGCGTTCAGCCGTGACTCGATTCTCGAACAACTTGGATGCCTCCGTCTTTGGGGCGATGCAGAATCGGAACAAAACGCTCTCGACGCGATTAGCAGCAGAGTAACGGAACTGCTTGCCACCGGCACCGGAAGTCGAGAACGCATAAAGGAATACCGGCTGGGCGCCAACTTTCTGGCATCAGCGAGAGCGAATGCGTTCGCCGCCCGCAGTGACTTGGCTGGCAACTTGATTGACTCATGCGCTCGGATCGTCATCGATGTTCCGAGGCACGAGGTTAAGCCGTTTCGGGTCAGCGAGAACTCTGGCGATCAGCTCGTTCGAACAGATGGAGCTCGCGCCTGGAGGACCCATCTCACAAAGGCCGGTCCTGGATTCCGGTTGATGCTGTGGACTCTTCAAGATGGCTCGATCGAATTTGCGAATGTCGGTTCGAAGAAGGAACTTGAGATACATTAGCAGGCTTATCTAACGGCATCGGGCCGTAGTGCTAAAGAACCGCAAGGCAACATCGGGATGGGACAATCAGGAGCAGAGTGGTATTTCGACCAAAGTCGGCGCCTTCGGTGCAGCGTGCTCGAACGCTTCGAAACGTTTGGGCGGAAGGCTGTTAGAGTTTGGTATCCCGATATTCAAGCAGTTTCGCTTTCCTCTCCAGACAACCTGACTCCCATTAGCGAGATGCGGATCGACGCGGCAGAAATAAACTACATCGTCGCAGGCATCCGCGTCGCCGATGCATTGCGGGAGAATGTCCTTCTCGCACCTATCGAATCATCGGTTATCCCTCTTCCCCACCAAATTGTGACGCTGCTTAAAGCAGTCTCAGCTGACCGGGTTCGGCTTCTCCTAGCTGACGAAGTCGGGCTCGGAAAAACAATTGAGGCCGGTCTTATCCTCAAAGAGCTAAAGCTGAGAGGTCTACTTCGTCGGGTGTTGGTGGTCGCTCCGAAAGGACTCGTGACGCAATGGGTCGCCGAAATGCGTACTCATTTTGGCGAAGAATTTAGGCTGCTGATTCCGAGTGACTTTGCCGCATTTAGGAGGGTCGCTGCGCAGGATAATGTTTGGAAGATTTATGACCAGGTTGTCTGTCCGTTGGATGCCATAAAGCCAATTGAGCGCCGAAAAGGTTGGTCGAAAGAACAGATCGCAGAATACAACCGGGACCGATTTCAAGATCTGCTTGCTGCCGACTGGGATCTGATCATTGTTGATGAGGCACACAGATTAGGCGGCTCCACCGAACAAGTGGCTAGACACAAACTCGGAGTAGGGCTGGCCGAGGCTGCGCCCTACCTCCTGCTTCTTTCCGCGACACCACACCAAGGTAAGAGCGATGCCTTTTATCGGCTAGTCTCCCTGTTGGATAAGGGAGCATTTCCTGACGCCACCGCGGTGAGTCGCGAACGGCTTGAGCCATATTTGGCAAGAACGGAGAAGCGGCATGCCATCGATACCGAAGGAAAACCCCTCTTCAAACCTCGCCGCACCCAACTGCTCGGCGTCACCTGGAGTGACCGTCACTCGTTGCAGCACACTCTCTACACGTCTGTTTCCGAATACGTGAGGCTGGGCTACAACCAAGCCCTGCGGGAAAAAAAGGTGTATCTGGGCTTCTTGCTCCTGCTGATGCAGCGCCTGGTGACGTCATCAACTGAAGCCATCAGAACGACGCTGGAGCGCCGCCTCGAAGTTTTGCATGCTTCGGACGAGCAAATGTCACTGTTCCCTGCGGCTCTGGAGGAAGAGTGGGCGGATATGGACGGACAGGAGCAGGTCGATGCTCTTTTGAAGTTGAGAATCAAGGCGCTTCGAAATGAAAAGCTCGAAGTCGAGGCATTGCTGGAACTGGCTCGTCGTGCCGAGTCTGCCGGACCCGACGCGAAGGCCGAGACGCTCCTGGATCAGATCTACGCACTCCAGCGTGAGGAAGACGATCCAGAACTCAAAATACTGGTCTTTACTGAGTTTGTGCCAACCCAGGAAATGTTGCGCCATTTTCTCGAAAACCGCGGTTTCAGCATCGCTTGCTTGAACGGCAACATGGACATGCAGGAACGGCAAGAGGTGTTGAGACGGTTTGCCGGCGATGTCCGGATACTAGTCTCGACCGATGCGGGTGGTGAGGGGCTGAATCTGCAGTTCTGCCACGTCGTTGTGAATTACGACATCCCGTGGAATCCAATGCGCTTGGAGCAGCGGATCGGCCGGGTTGATCGCATTGGCCAGGCACACACGGTCCGAGCAACGAATTTCGTCCTCCAGGACACGGTGGAGTACCGGGTTCGCGATGTTCTTGAACAGAAACTTGCGGTCATTCTGCAAGAATTTGGCGTGGACAAGACTGGAGATGTCTTGGACTCAGCCGATGCCGGTGACATTTTTGATGAGCTTTATCGTGATGCCATTCTCGATCCCGCGTCGGTCCCTTCGCAGGTCGATTCGGCGCTCGCGAAAGTGCGTGCACACGGTGAAGCACTGAAGGCCAGTCGAGCTCTGCTCGCGCAGACAGCAGCTCTAACACCTGCCGAATCTCAGCGTCTCCTTGGCCATCCGCTGCCGTACTGGATAGAACGTATGACGGTCAATTATCTGCGCTCCTACGGTGGTCGTGCCGAGGAAATTAAAATGGGCTGGGACCTGACATGGCCAGACGGGCACCATGTCTGTCCAGCAGTTTTCACGCTCCGCGACGCGGAGCGGTCTCCGACTGCCATACATCTGACGCTTGAGGCGGCACGCGTGCGGGGCATAGCGACGTCGATACCGCGCTTCGTTCCCGGGCAACCAATCCCGTGCGTACAGTTGGACAGCATCGGATCGGATGTCAAAGGTGTTTGGTCGCTTTGGACGATAGCGGCGAATGGCGCCGATTACAGGCGAGAACGAGCTTTGACGCTATTTCTTCATGACGATGGGCGTATTCTGCACCCAACCGCAAGGCACATCTGGGATGTTCTGTTGGATCAATATGCTGCTCCGAGCAGCTATGTTGGCCTCAACGAGGCCGATCGAATCATTGCCAAATCGTTGGCGGTTGCCGACAAGCAGGGGCACAGTGCCTACGATGAGATGACTCAGTTCTACGCTGATCGATGGAGACGCGAGCAAGAGAAGAAGGAATACAGCTTCTCCGCCCGCCGCCGCGCGATTGAGAAGATCGGATTACCGGCCGTTCGGCAACATCGGCTGGCTGAACTGGCACGAGAGGAAGCAGGGTGGCGAAAGGACTTTGCTTCTAAGCGCGATTTGCAGCCCGAGATTGTCCCGCGTCTGGTTCTTCGAGTGGAGGGTATGGGAAGCAATGGCTAAATGGCGGGACGAGATCCTAAGAAAGTTCGCGCCGGCGCTCGGAAGAGCCGTCGCCGTTGTGGACCCCGACCGTCTGCTTACCGAGCCGACATTGAACGAGGCTCTAAGAGGAGCAGGATTTGATCTCCTGGTTTTTGAAGACCCAGTTGCATTCCGCTTCGCATATGAATCGAAGCACCGATCACGCACTGACAACGGTCAGCTTTCAGATCTGATAATTCTGTACCAGGGCGATGGTGCCCAATCGCTGCCTTTCGACGTTTTGGCAAGAAGCGAGAAGGTAGTGCTGTCTTTGACCCACTTCTTTCCGAACTTAAGCTATCCGGTAATTTCGGCGCTTGAACCCGAATATCTGGACACACTTTTCGAGGCGCAAGACCGGTTCAGTCCCGGCGTTTTGGGTGATAACGCGACCAAGGACTTTGTTCTACGACATGTCTTCGAAATCGCAGCGGAACTCGTACGGTCAAACGCGGATCTATTGAGAGTCTTGCTGAGGCGCCACTACCTCTCGCAGGCGATCCCCCCGCTTTTCATCGAACGACTCGTGAAGATCCTCGTTGGCACCCATTTGTTTGAAGATTGGCCACTCGACCTGCTGTTCACAAACCGAATCGTATTCTTCTCGTTTCTGCAGGAACGATGGCCGGTATTTCTTCATGACCGGTTCGGCAGCCCAACTGTCACTTCCGATCTTGCGGTCCCCGGACCTTCCCGGCTTCCATTCGATAGTCCAGACGTACGGGTTTACATGGATAACCTGTTCACCGAAGCGCTGCTGCAGCCCGTAAATTGTGAATCTACAGATGCCAAAACGGGGTGGATCTCCGTCGGTGTTCGCCGCGATCCAGATCAAGAGAATTTGGAGCGTTTCCAACACTTACTCGCATTGGTCGAATCGAGTGTCCCTGGAGCCGCTGCGCGGCATAGCGATTGGCAGCGATTTGCTGAAATTTGGTCACAATTCATCATTGTCACCTGTTCTGTTCAACACGGCAGCGAGGACCCGCATGAAGGTCAATTCCGAGCAGTTCGAGAACGAGTAGATGCTGAATTCACTGCTTGGATGTTGAAGCGTTTCGGCTCCCTCCACAATTTGCCGAGTAGCCCGCCAATCATGGTTCACCACATCCCTCGCCACTTAGCGCATGCCCGTGCTACGAGAACTACGAAGATTGCATTAATTGTGATCGATGGGCTAGCACTGGACCAGTGGATCACGCTGCGCGACCAGATATCGGCTCAAAGACCAAGCTGGCGGTTCGACGAAAACACCGTATTTGCCTGGGTACCGAGCATCACCAGCGTGTCAAGGCAGGCAATATTCGCGGCCAGAGCTCCATTCTATTTTCCCAACAGTATTTACACAACCGAGAAGGAAACCAGCCTCTGGGCTCAGTTCTGGGGCGACCAGGGGGTTCCGCCTACGGAAGTAGCGTATGTCAAGGGGTTAGGCGACGGCGATTCGTTGCGTATCTTAGACAATGTCCTCTCAACCGGCAGGGTTACTGTGTTAGGGGCAGTCGTGGACAAGGTTGACCGGATAATGCATGGCATGGAACTCGGGACCGCTGGCATGCACAATCAGGTGGCACAATGGGGACGTGCGGGTTTCCTGGTGTCTGCGATTACGATGTTGATTACGGTGGGGTTCGACGTTTATATCGCATCCGATCACGGCAACGTTGAGGCGATAGGGCTGGGCAGGCCACGCGAGGGAATGCTTGCGGACCTCAAAGGCGAAAGAGTGCGAATTTTTCCGAATGAAATGTTGAGATCAGCAACCGCTTCACAGTTTCAACCTGCGATTTTGTGGCCGCCTCTTGGACTCCCAGATCAATTCTTCCCTCTTGTGGCGCCTGCTCGGTTTGCATTTATCCCAAGCGGCCAGATGACCGTGGCTCACGGCGGCATCATGATTGAGGAGATTATCGTCCCATTCGTACACGTCGGTGGGGGTGTCGAATGAGAGACAATGGCCGAATGATCGGGTATAACCGAACTGTTCGGTTGCGATGGCTCGATCAGGTTGTCGAACTCATTCTTACCGGTCAGGATGAGAAGCAGATTTATGAAATTTTGAGAGATTTACTCAGTGATCAACTCTCCGTCAGTAGCACCGCAAAGCGTGGGTCGCGTGAGAAGACGATTACGCTGCTTATCAAGACGTGGCTGCGAGTTCCAGCACGCCTCACCGCGTTCCGTGATGACGGAATAAAGTTGTTCAAATCGGCTACCAAATCGGATCGCCTCGCGTTGCACTGGGGTATGAGCATGGCGGCTTACCCGTTCTGGCGATCTGTTGCCGAGGCGACCGGCCGATTGTTCCGGCTGCAAGGGACGGCATCCGCCAGCCAGGTTCAACGCCGAATAAAAGAGGCATACGGGGAGCGAGAGGTCGTGTCGAGGTCGGCCCGTTATGTGCTTCGCGCGTTTGCCGATTGGGGCGTGATTCAAGACATCAAGCCCCAGGGCACCTATGTCGCATCCACAACTGTTCGCGTTGATAACCCTTCGCTAGCCGTATGGCTATTGGAGGGAGCCCTGTATGGGGGTACCACTCCTTCGGCCGACTGGAAATCGCTGCTGCAGAGCCCGGCTCTATTCCCATTTCAACTGCAAAATGTAACGTCCGAACTGATGACACGCTCTGGCCGGATTGAGGTCGTGCGGCACAGTGTTGGCGATGAGCTGTTGGTCATACGAAAACAGGGACATGAACAAGCTGCTTCAAAGCAAGGGTCATTATGGTCCTAAGCTAACTACGATCCCGCGAACAAACGCTGCATCAACTTTTCAATTTCATGAGTGTCTAGCCCTCCGTCCTCCGCGTCCGCGGTGACAATTAGGCGGCCCGATGGGTTACCGGCAGAATGGACGGTGTAGCCGTTTCTCGAGTAGAGCTTTAGTTTGCGTTCCCAAGGGGACCATCAATTGAGGCCTCTACCAGCAGCGACTCTGGCTTAGCCGCAAACCTGCCTGGGATCGTTTCCCGTTTCACACGTTCGACCGTTCGACCTATTTTCTTTGATTGGCGCTTCGAGCTCTTCCTGTGGCAGTCGGCGCATTGCACCGTCTAAGGACGCCGTCGCCGATTAAGGCGCAAAAACTCTTGCCGATCGTTTAGCCTGACCAATACTGGATCGGAACAGGAGGATGCCCGCCCAAAAACGACCGCATGCCGATCTTCGAGGGTGGAGAGGACGCTTGAATAATCATCCCCGATGTAGTTACGAAGAAATTCCATACCAGTCGAATCGAACACTCTGAGCGCAAAAACAGTGTTGCATTGGTTCAGGATAGTCTTCGTGACGTTTGCAGTACGCTGCGTGACTACCAAACATCCGAGTCCATACTTGCGCCCTTGAAGAATCGCTTTTGCAGTACCGTTTGTTGCAGCTTTATCTCCTTCAGACGCGACGGCATTCCACTCCGGAATTAAAGAATGTGCCTCTTCGTAAACAATGCACAGTCTCGCTCGATCAGTAACCGTCGTGGAGCAGATTTCGAGGGCCAGCTCAGTAACAATGCGAGCGATCTCTGTCGGCGTGAGTTGAGCCATCGACGCTTGTCCTGAAAACGGCTTCGAGTCCTGTCGCCACACTTCAAAAATCGTGGGATTATAGATCTTTAGCAGCGCATTCTGGCCTCCCGAGAAATTGGTGAGTTGCGTCCTTAATTCACCTCTGAACGCTTCCACACTACCGCCCTCCGCCACGTTTTGCTTTACATTTGCTCGTCCCGGAGGCCCCGTGGCTTTGAGTGCGTCAATTAGCGGCTGCTCTGTCGCCGCACTGTAGTACGGGGCCAGCTCAGTCTCATATTGGTTGGTTAGGTCGAGCGCGATGACCTTGATTCCCTCCAGCAACATTCGCTCGACCAACTCCAGCGCAAGAAAAGTTTTTCCTGCGCCCAAGATTCCCAGTATGGCAGCGTTGTGGGTCACAAGTTGCTGAACATTGATACTCACTGGGTAGGCCGTACCTGGAAAAAACCCTATTGCGTCTGCTCGTTCCGGTGGCGTTACGGTCTCCTGCAGGAGGACCGGATCATTTAGACGCGGTATCCAGCGTACGTGCTCAAATCGCCCAAGTGTTCCGTTCCACGTACCAATTTTCTTACCGGAACCAAGCGCAAACCCGTAAGTGTTCTTCTGATTGAGAATTTCCTCCTGAGTAAGACCGTTTATGATTTGGTAAAGCACTGGCTTCGCGGCGATCAGCACCTCGACCAGCTGGCCCTCTCCAATCGCAAGATCTGTTCGTACAATCTCAAATCGCAATGTCGAGATGTCTGTGTTCGCCGCGACCAACCCCACAAACCCAGCGCGTTTTGAATAAGCTGGGCATTGCCCGAAAGCGGCGTCAACCGAAGCTCGGTCAACGACACCATCCAATCGAATCACTGTTGAACGTCGGATCGTCTGCTGCAATTCTTTCTCGGTGTCCGCAGCAAAAACTCCGTCAATTGCAAAGCACCGAATCCATTGTTCCTCGGCCAGACGCAACTCATCTATGACCATGGTGTGGGAGAAGCCGGCTCCTGATGGACCTGCCATCGTGAGAACCTGACCGAATCGCAGGGGGACGTCTCCCGTCCGGCGAAGCAAGATCACGCTTGGCTCTTTCCGGGCGTGGGGCACTCCCAAACTCTCGTAATTGGCAGTGTTCACCCAAATTTCCTTCATGCGCCCGACTAGCTCCGCTGTGCGTTCGAACAAACGGGCCGGAACGACAACAACCCACACTGCGGCCAGTATCAGAAATTGACGTAGGTCATCATGATGAAATGCCAAAAGCGCATAAAGAAAAAGTAGAGAAAAAACCAAAGACGTTTGGCCCAATTGTGTGCTCAATACGTACAGAGTTTCCCCAAGTTGCTTGGCGCGCGGTGTTTCGGCGCCTCTCGCCAACATTGCAAAGGTGCCAACCACAATGACCAGAATGAAATATGTCAGAAGGATTTTCCAGCTAACCAGCAACCATTCCCGATGAAGAGCGACGACGCCAGCATGAACTGTCGGCATGGCAAGAGCCGCCACCACCGCGTCAGATACTGCGTCTGCAGGCTTCGTGAAGTACGGACTGAGGAGTAGGGTCCCAAGCAATAGGTTCGCCAACGATGCATAAAGCCAGAGGCCCTTTTCGCTGCTCGGAGGAATCCAGGAGTTGAATAGGAACCTACAGACCGAGAACAACAGGCCCGCATACAGCAAGAGAATTCCCAGTCTGGTTTTCTGCGTGAGTTTCATATGAGCTATCGCCAGAAGAAGTTTACTATTGTAGGAGGTACATGAAGCATTTGTTCCCCAGTTCCGTCTTCCCTAACAGGTGTGCCAAGTGAGCTGTGCCAACTCTCCAGACTAAAGCTGGAACAATATGCAGTCGCAGTGCTGGCTCGTCACGCGTTCAATGGCCGTTGCATACAATTTAACCTGCCGTTTGTAACGCTCGAGGTCTAGCTCGAGTTCCTGGTCAGTTTTGAAGTCCACCACCGTCCACCCATCTCTCTCAAGAAAGGCTAGGTCGAGAACTCCTTCAACAAGGGTCCCGTCGGTAAGAGTGACGGTGATGGGCGTCTCGCGTCGACACTCGCCTCGCGCAAAGGCTTCACACGCACGCGACATGAGTGGGTGGGCAAATGCAGTTCTAACCGCAACGACAGCTGCGTTGGCTTCGACCTCATTCGCTCCCAAAACGCGTGAGTACAGTGATGCGATTTGCTGTATTTGAGTGGCATCTGCACCAATGGGAACAGCAGCCAAGGTCATATGCACCAGCGCTCCGAAACGCGCACCAGCCGGACGCTCAGAGTCACGCGGTAGTTCGATCACTTGTACTTCGTGCGACCCTTCCGCTGGATCAGCCTCTTTCCGCGCCTGCGCCGTGACTGTACGGAAAATCACGCTCGGCTGGCTAGCTCGCTGTCTTACGTTGTTCCAACGTCTTAGCCAGTCCTCGTAGTTCTCTAAGTCATGCTTCAAGACCTCGGGATTGTCGGACGCTTTCAGTAACTCTTCTTGGCGGATGCCAAACGACTGCGGCACATTCAGCGTGAGCGCCCGTGGATCCCACCAGGTTACTCCATAGTTGTCGTCTCCCGACGTGGGATCTGCGAAGATGTGCAGGCCCGGCCAAACCGTGTCTCTCTCGTCGACAGTAAGGCTTGGGGGCCGGACCAGAACACTGTCCTTTCCGAACTTCGGAGATGCCGGAGCCTTTACGGATTTCTGACGCCGTTCTGGTGTGGGGTACACCACGTCGTACAGGGGACGCACCCACCAATTCTCGACCGAATCCCACGCCTGCCGGGGATCGTCGCCGATCGTCGGTACGACTAAGAGTTCGCGGGCACGCGTCGACGCCACGTACGCCAGGCGGATTCCCTCGGCGCGATCTCGTGCCAATTCCAGTTGGGTGCGTTCTTGAAGGTCCAGGGGCGTACAGCCAGCGAGTGGAACGGCGCAGAGCGAGGAGGACCCATTGATGTATCTGCTCGGACGCGAGGCGCAAATCTTGGCCGTGATGTCGGCCAGGATCACCACCGGGAACTCAAGGCCCTTGGATTTGTGGACGGACATCATCCGGATGCCCTCGCTGCCTTCTTCGAAGATCGGGGCCGCTCCGGTCTCCGCTGCGTCGGCCCCGGCGCGGAAGTCTTCCACGAATCCACGGAAGGACAGGCCTCCAGATGATTCATAAGTCCGCGCCAGCTCTGCGATATGTAAGACATTTGCGAGGACCTGTTCGCCCGAAGGGCGGAGTACAAACCCAAGATGGGCCCTCGTTTCTTTGAGTAGCATTTCCAAGGTCTCGGCGACTGGCCGATAGTTTCGGTTGCGGTGTAGCTTCTGAAGTATGCGAAGGCCTTCAACCACCTGCTGGAGTTCTCCCTCCAGTGGCTCGGCCGGCAACCGAAATGGATGGAAGTGGCCTACCGTATGGCGATACTCAAGCAGCACGTCATCACGAATCGCCAGCAGTGAACCTTTAAGGGTGGCAAAGACCGAAAGCTCGTCATCCGGCCATTCGATAGCTGTCAGGGCCGCTCGAATCGTCTGCACTTCCTCTCGGTCATGGAATGACCTGCCGCCAACGAGCAGGTGCGAGAGGTTTCTCGCTTCAAGCGCGCGAACGTAAGGGCGGGTGATGTCTTCGTCCCAGCTGACAAAGCGCCTGAACAGCAAGCAAATATGATTGTCGCGTAAGGGAATTCGGTCATTTGGACTCCCAGGTTTGGGAATGGTCCATCCACTCTTCTCGATAAGCCACGCCACGAAGGCAGCGACTGCATCTGGGAGCGATTCCTCTACCGCCTGCATAGAGAACTTCTGCCGATAAGGGCGAGGAACAGGCAGAGCCACTATTGAGGGCTGCCCAGAGTATTCCGGACGGAACGGAGAAAGAGGAACATAACTGGCTTGCAGATTATCGGCGTTTCCATCCATGTAGGGTGTGAAAGCCTTGTTGATCATGACCTGGATGGATGGCAACGATCGGAAACTCGTGGTCAGTTGCAGCAGTTCTGCGCCGTTGTTTAGCAGCAGCTGTTTTACTTCTTCGTAGGTGCCGACGTCCGCGCGACGGAAGCGATAAATCGCCTGCTTTGGATCACCCACGATGAAGAGCTTACCGGGAACCGGCCTCGCCGTTCGCCAGTTGCTAACATCGGAGTCATTTGCAGACAGCAGAACGATGATCTCGGCCTGGAGCGGATCTGTATCTTGGAATTCGTCTACAAAAAGATTTGTGAATCGCTCCTGAAAATGGGCACGCACGCCTGGAGACCGTACGAGCAGGTCACGAGCACCGATAAGGAGGTCAAGGAAGTCCAGGCTGCCGGTCCGATTTTTTAGCAGTTGATATTGCGCAACGGTTTCTCCCAACTCAATCTGCAACAGAGCTGCCAGTTCTGATCCGGAATCGTTGACGAACGTATCGATCGCTGTAAACAGCTCGCGGTGCAAGACAAGGATGTCATCCCGTTGTACCTTTTCGCTGTACTGGGCTCGACCCTTTCGTGGTTCACGGAATCTGTCGTAGCGACTCTCAGTTGCAATCTGGACTATCGTTGCTTCAATGCCATCGTAGTCTCGCGGCCGAGACCGCTCTGTAGCGCGGATATTTTCGCTCAAAATCCTCCCCGGAGCCGTGTCCCGAAAAAGGTTGTTGGTTGGATCTAACGGGTCGGTTGTCAGTGCAGCCAATTTGTGAACGGTCTCGACAATGGAATCAATCAAAGCTTTACGGTCAAACTCCGGACACCTCCATTGCGCCGAAAAGTCGCGCCATTTGGATAGCTCCCATCCGGCGGAAATCAATGTTTCGGTTGGAGCGTTTCCGAACCTCCGGCGCAGAACCCTGCGCGTGCCTTCAGGCAGGTCCTCCAGCTTCCGTTCGAACCAGCACCGGAATGCCTCCTGGTAGAGACGCAGGCTTTGCGCTTCCGTCAGAAGCTCGAACTGCGGATCGATGCAGGCTTCTACCGGGCGTTCCTTGAGCAGATCCGCGCAGAAGGAGTGGATGGTACTCAGATGTGCCTCTTCGAGGTGTTCAAGGGCTTGTTCGAAGTTGTTGCGAGTAGCCGCGTTCGTCTCGGCGCTGCGGGCTTTCTCGAGTTCGAACCGGAGACGCAGCTTGAGCTCCCCGGCTGCCTTTTCCGTGAATGTCACGCCAACGATTCGGTCGATCGTGGTTTTCCCAGCTGCAATCACCGCAATCATTCGCTGCAGCAGTTCGCTGGTCTTCCCTGTACCGGCGGCTGCTTCCACGACCAGCGTCTTGTCGAGCGCGGAACGAATGGTATTGCGCTCTTTTTGGTCAACAAGCATCAGGCTAGATCCCTCATCGTTTTGAGCTGCACAAGCTGCAAGTTTTCTTTCTTCCTTGCGAAGCGGAGCTCCTCGTAGGGACCGCAGACTTCCTGGAAATCGCAGTACAAACAGGCGTCCTCACGCGGCGCCGGAACCAAGAAAGGCGCGGCGATTCCTCCGTCAATGGTCCGCAGCACGGTTTTGACACTTCCCCTCGCCAAAGGATCAAGCGGGATGAAGTGTTCACTGAAACCGCCATCAGCTGTGCAGTAAAAGAGTCTTCCGTCGCGCACGGTCCGCTTCAGGGCCGTCTCAATTGCTAAGCCATACAGCGTCGGTTGCAGGTATTCGCCATGACCGACCACGAGGCCCTTGTTGGTTCGATCCTTGCCGGTCTTGTGGTCGGTTACTCGCAGCACCTGACCGTCATCGCTGCGCTCGATCAGGTCGATGACTCCGTGGATCAATTCTCCCTCCGGGAGCGTCACAGGATCCGGAAGGCTTGCCTCATCGCGCTCCTCACGTGGGGCTAGGCCAAAGCCTAACTCAAAATGAATCGGGACCCAGCCATCCTGCTCTGCCACCTTCTCCAGCCAAATGCGCAAGTCCGAACGCATAGCTTCAATCGAGTCCAGCCATACCCGGTCGATCGCGGGGGCGAGCTCTTCGTAGGCTTGTTCCGAGACTCGTTTGATCACTCGGTCGAGTATCTTGAGCGCCTTTGGCAACTGTGCTGCCTTCACGGGCAACAGCCCCTTTGCCTTTAATTGGCGCTGGGCTTCCGCCTGGATGCGATGGAAAAGGCTACCCTTAGTCAGGGGATCCATCTCCTCAAGGGGCGCCAGCTCTTCAACCGGTTCTAGCCGGTAAATGGCGGAGAGCAGGAAGCGGTAGGGACAGACTGCGAAGTTCTGCAGAGCAGAAACTGAATAGGGACGCGCGGTAAGGCGTTGCGTTTCAAGTATCGTGAGGATGGACGATCGCTTGGTGACGAGCCCGTCGTGTTCGGACCACTTTTCTTGCCAGCGCGCCCAGCGCGCCCGGAGGGACCTGGCAAGGTGCATGTTGAGCGTCATGACGTAGGCAAGCCGTCCAGCTCGTGGCAGGTTCGTATTCAGGAGCGGCCACACCGTGGCCAAATCGTATTCGGCATCGTCTATGGCCGCGGAGGGGTCGCGCGGCGCTGGCCATGCCAAACGGCTCGCACCGGCAAGTTCTGCTCCTCTAGCCAGAACCTCGTAGTCTGGCACATGTCCGGTAATCGAACGCGCCACATCGAGCGCATAGAACGAAGGCACACGAGCCCGGCCCTCTGCGACTTCAAGACGGGAATAAGAAAAATACAGACGCCGTTTGGCCGCACTAACCGCAATTTGTAGCAGAAGGCGCTCATTCTGGCTGCGATCGGGCAACACGAACAGGTCCGAAGACAGTTGACGCCGGAGTTTATCGAGCAACAGCGGGTCCTCACGCAGCTTCTGCGGAAACATGCGCTCGGCCATTCCTGGCACAAAGACGATATCGAATGAGCGTCCGCGGGCATGCTCTGGCGTTGCCACCAGCACTTGCCCATAACGGCTTTCGGGTGGCTCCTGCTGCAGGTTAGCGAGCCAATGCTGCAGGACGTTCCGTACTTCGTCCAGTGGAATGGCAGCGACGGGAGCCATGGGCCTCATGTCGGCAAATACGGCTAGCACCCGCTCCGGCTTCCGCAATACTTTGGGAGCAAGCTTTTCCAGGGAGGCGATCCAATCGCCCCACGTTCCCATTTGCGGCAGAGCCGCTAGTTCGTCGATAACTGGCAGAGCAAACGCACTCAAGTACTGAAGGTTGCGGAGTTTCCTTAAGACTGCCTCGATACGTGGCGAGTCCGGTTCCTCCTTTGCGCATTCGCCGAGTTGCTGTTGGAACTGGTTCTTCAGACCCGTGAGACGCCGCGCCCAACGTTCCTTACTGCCGATGACGGCAGCGTCCACCAGTAATTGCTCCCATTTCCATGGTGCCCGCAGCGAACCCTCCGATTGCGGCCCGTCAACGTTCTGTCCTTGGGCGGCATCACTGGCTTGTGATGTATCCGGAGACGGAACGTTCGACCGCGCCGCCGCTGAACCCAAGGCTTCGTCCTCCGGTGGAATGAACTCGACGTCGCTCCGGGAGCCAGCGTCATTGTCGGTTATGTCTGGAAGCTGTGCGAAGGAAAGATATTCGCCGAAACGGCGTGCCGATAAGCCTTCGGCAGCACATGCCAGGAGTGCCAGGAGAGCGCGCCCTGACGGATCAGGACGACGGCTCCCGCGCGTGAAGTACGCCGGTATGCCTGCACGCCGCAGCGCAGCTTCGATCAGACTCGCATACTTCGCAGGAGCTCTCAGGAGGACAGCTATGCTGTCGAACGGCACGCCTTTCTCGGCTTCGGCGAGAATTCGCCGCGCGATCTCGACCGATTCGCGTTCCTCACCTGGAGCCGAGAAGAAAATGACCTCGTCGTCAGTTATCCCCTCGGGAGGTACGACATCCGCGAAGAGATACCGACGAAGGCGCGCGAGACTTGAACTTTGCAGTTCGGGTGATGATGGAACCTCCTGCCGGCCTGGAATGGTCTCAAGGTTTTCCAGCGTACGGAGGTCGCTGGCAGGACAGGTGAACAGTAGTTCCTTTGAAAGAGCGGCTAGCTTGATGAGGAAAGCTTTCTCGATCGCAGAGTGAACCGGAACATCCAAGAACAGCATAGGATTCTTCACGAATTCCGGCCTGGCACATACTTCCTCCAGCGCCGCCTCGAAAAGTACCGTACGGTCAGCCAGCGAAGCTTCTTGTATCTGCTCCTCAAAGCGTTGCAGAAGTGCTGCGTTGTCGGGCCCTGCCTCTTCCAAATTCCTGAGTTTTTCTGCGGGCACGCCTGCCACGCGCAAATCAGCGATTGTGGCGGAAACTGCACGGGCAAAACCAGGGAACGTCGCAATCGGGGCAAAATACTTCAGGTCATTGCGGGACAGTGCTTCATAAGTACTCCGGGCTGCCAATGCTTCTGAACCTACAGCGGAGTTCGGCGTGGCCCCGGCTCCGGCGAGCCTGACTGTTGCCAGCCGCGCGACAAACTGCGTGAGACTGAAACGATGCAGTCCAAATGTGGCGGGGGCTGAACGTGCGAAGTCGCGTACGAAATCATCCGCCGCGTCACGCGAAGCGCCGATGAGGATGAGTTCTGTCGCGGGGGGAAGCGAACGGACAAACTCGTTTGCGGCTGCAATGCGGTCGGCTGCCGAGTGTGTCTTCAGAACACGAAGCATGCCAGTGCGAACGTACGCCAGCGGTGCCACATCAGTCAAACCGGAGGATTACATTGAATAGTGACTTTTTTCTGTTTCGTTTGATTTGCTGTTCGCGTGTCCATCCGACAGCTCCCATGCCGGCGCTCTCAATGCAATAACGGTTAGGTAGGAGTCGCAAATCTTTCGCCGTGTGACCTTCTCGCTCCATACAGGTCGCCGGTTTACCCGACAAACCCGGAGGAAAACCCATGTTCACAGAACTCATGCCCTTGCTGCGCAAACGCCGGCTGCTTGTGACCATCTCCCTTGTTGAGGGCGATACCGTCAGGGCTACCGTCGTTCCGCAGAAGGCGTCTGACACCGAAGACAACGCCCTGACCACACCATTGGCAATCACCGGCACCGCCGAGGAGCTCGATCGCGACCTTCCTCAGCAACTGGTGGAATTCACTGGGGCACACCTGCAACTGCAAACCACGTTGGCCTCTGCCAAAGCCGAAATGGATGCGGCTGCCAAAGCGGCTCGCGAAGAGGCACGGAAGAAAACCTCGAAGCCATCCAGTACGAGCAGCCCGACAACGCCAGCGGCACCAGTGGCGACGCCCATTCCACGGGAGCCAGAGGCACCCTCGCTGTTTGCCCAGCAGGTACCACCGGAAACGGCAGCCACAGAGGAAGAGGAGGAGGGAGGTGAAACATCATGAAAATCAACCTGGTCGAACGCGAATTCGGTTATCACGGCGCCACCCTGGCCGATCCGAACCCAAATCTCTCGATTGAAGAAGTCCGTTCGTTCTACGCCGCCCAGTTTCCCGAGCTGACCAACGCGGCTATTACCGGACCTGAAACGGTTGGCGACCGGCTGCGTTACAGCTTCGAGCGCGCCATCGGATCAAAGGGCTGATGCGATGCGGGACGCCAGCAAACAATCACTGTTAAAGGAAATCCGCGAATCAGAGGGTCGGCAGGCCAGCGCCAACCCTCTGACCGCGCTGATCCACAGGTGGCTCGAATGCCCAGACTCGCAAGAAGCAAGCAGTGCCCTCGCACGGGCTCTCTCACTACAAGGAAGGGGAGATCCCGTCTTCCCCGGATCCGGTATCTGGCCAATCCCGCCAGCTTGATCGGAATACCCAGGCTGGAAGTGGGCCACGCCGGAAACCGAATCACCTTTGGCTGCTCCGAACTAAACTCCTTGGCTCAGGCTTTGGTCGAAATTGACCTCGCCACTGAATCCGACTGGATCGCGGCAGGAAGAATTCCCGCCGCCCTGGTCGACTCCGTGTTCCGTCGGTTTCTCTGCGACCACGACCAGGAAATCATTGCCGAGCACTTTGAGTTGTACCTAACGCTGGGGGAATCCATTTTCGACGCCCGGTATTCCGATTCCGGCGCCGATTCCAATGGCCAGCTATTTCTGGTGCTCAACACCGAATCGTCGTTCCCGTTGGGCGTTGGGAGCGTCATCGAAGAACTGGAGGCGTGCCATCCAGGAATGGGAGTGACTTTCTACGAAACTCTGCGCCATGCACTTTATCGCTGGATCCGCGTCTATGACGATCACGATGCCAGCTACCGCATTGAGCAAATGGTCGAGTGGGCGGAGGGAGAAGATGATCCTGATTCCTACGAAATCCCCAAACTCGCCCAGGACACGCCGCAGTGCCTAAGACGCCCCGAATCGGCAGAGTCCCCACGATCGTTGGATTCCTTCCCGGTGCCGGCGGAACCCCGGCTGAAAGGCCTTTTCGAAAACACCCTAGAACTGCACCGTGTCTCCTACTCGATGGAACGCCCGCGAGTCGACGAGGAATGGCTCGAATACCAGCGCAGTTACTATTCGCTGGACATGCCCCTGCCCTCCGTCCTGCTGTACTTCCGACCCGGAGACGCAGTGATGGCCTGCTTCGATGACGAATGCGAATACTGGGGGCAGGAAACGCCGGAACCCAACCTCATCATTCCGCTTCGGCCGACTGAGCCAGCTAGCGTGCGGCAAGCTTTCGCGGTTCTGGAAACGCTGATGAAGGTGCTGGTGCTCACGGTCGGGATTAAGACCCCAATTGAGGCGCAGGAAAAACCCACATGCGATTCAGCATCAATGTCGGGAGCGAACTCGAGCTGAAGCTGTATCAGGCCATTCTGCTCTACTGGAATGACCACGGAAATCGAGTCTTGGCGACAGTTCATGGCGTGGTGCAGAAAGAGACGGATGCCGCCCCGCTGCTTGGTGCCGGACAACTGCTCACCACACCAGCATTGGGGGAGCTGACGAAGCAGCTTGGGACGAGTTGCCCGGTAGAATTTCTGCCCGAAAATGTTGTCGCGCGAACTCCCGAGCTGAGCGCCGGGTTGGGCGCCGGCCGCAATACGGCCCATGTTCTTCCGCGATGGGTCTGAGCCTCGCCAGTGTTTCCGGCAAGCTATTTCCCGCACCCAGCCTTACTGTTCGTGGTGAGCAACCGAGTCGAAGCCCTAAGTGTAGTTAGAGTTCGCTCATGATTGGTCCCATGGAACAGGCCGGCGCGACCGCCTCGTTATCCGGCATCAATGCGATTTCGTCGAGTCCTTCTCTCTGCGGATGCCCCCTAACACGTCCTCGATGTTATCTCCGCTCGCTATTCTTAGCATGTTGCGGTGGACTTTGCGGTTAAAAACGGGCTCTCGCAGCAGACTGCGCTTAACATCCGCGTAGTCCGTTCGAGTGCGGGGCACGATTTGGTCAAATGCCTCCTCAAAGCCTGCCCAACCGCGAGCCATAAAAGCTTGCAAAATCTTCGAGTAGTTTTCCGAACCTATAGTCTTGGGGCCTGGAATAGACTCGAGGTCTTCGACGAGTGACAACAGTTCAACGGTTAGAGGATCAGTCGGCGGCTTGATGATCGCATAAAGAAACCAAGGCAAGCTCTCTTTGTTGCCAGCTTGGTGCTTGCGCTGTTCACGAATGTATTCGAGTTCATGTTTGGCAATTTTGCTGTCGGGGTCAAGTTCAAGGGAGCGCAAAAATACCACTTCGGCCTCGTCCAATCGCTTCAGATCAATCAATGCAGCCCCTTGGCCGCGTAGTGCCCGCGCCACTCGTGGTTTCGGGGTCCAGTCGCGGATCGTGGCCGCCCGTTGATAGCAATGTAGCGCTTCTTCGTGCCGTCGAAGGCGGTTCAGGATGTAGCCCCTTTCGCACCACAAATCCGGATGGCCTGGCTCCTCCTTCAAACCGGAGTCGATACAGAGCAAAGCATCGCCGAAATGCCCTTCCTCAACAGCAATGGTGGCCAGCTGGTACCACGCCTTCGAGTAGGATGCCGCAATCCATACAACAGAGGTTTGCAAACCTTCTGTGTAGGCAAGAAATTCGCCGATGTCCCAAAATGCGATATGCAGAGAACCGCTCTCATTGCGGACCGGTTTCCATCCAGTCGGCATTTCACGGATTGCTCTTTGGAGCAGCGCACGCGCTTCGTTCAAACGGCGCTCCGCAATGAGCCGGTCCGCGCTTTCATTGAAACTTGGATCCAACGGGGTCTGATCCATGTCGTGTCCACAATTGAAGCAATGCGCTGAACCGTCGGGATTATTTGTGTTGCAATGTGGGCAGAACATGCTAAGCCTCTGAGCCTTCTGAACTCGGCCTCGTCCGCATTCTAATCCGACCAACCGCAACGTTCGAGCTTGCGAGGCGGTTGCCAATGTCTTGTACTCGACGCACGCCGGCTTAGGACGCGGATCCAAGGCAGAAGGTCCTCGTGCATCCCGCATCAGGTCGTTTTCTGATTCCTGAGATCCGCAAAGAGAAACGTATTCACGAAGGAGTTGCCCAATGAAATGACATCTCCATCATTCAAACTTCGACTCACCCGTCGCACTTCGTCCGACTCCTTGCTACCTGGGGCCTCCAAACGCTCTCCGTTGAGATAGGTTCCACAGGTGCTGCCGCGATCAACAAGGAAGTAATCGTGTCGAAATGTCCCCTCTGCTCGAAAAATAGCACAATGAACTCGTGACACCTCCCTCGGTGTAAGCGTCACACCATCATTGATCAGAATGTCCACCGGCACATCTAAGGGCTTCTCAAGCACCGTAGCTAGCCGACCAATGATTACCTCATCGCACATTATGGAAAACACGCCTTGCGTGTATGGACCTGTGCCCAATAGGTACACGCCAGGATCGATCTGTTCGAGAACTGCATGGATCTTCTGAAGGCGGCTCACTTGTCCGTCTTGCATGTAAACGGCCAGATCGTTGAGGCGAGCAGTCACTGAGAGTTGCTCAACCTTGAGTGCACGCGCTTTGTTGTTCATAGACACCACTGATCCGGATCGTATTCGTCAGCTATCGGACAATGCTAATTACCACGGTGCGACTATCTTGGCGTAGATTCGCAGCTTGACCGCCTACATTGGCCGTGGTCAACCTAAACCGGTCCAAAGCAATTCCGCCAGCGCGGTGAAGATACGTCGTCACAGCCTGCGCACGCGCCAAGCCGAGTTCAGAGTTGTCGCGAAACCTGCTGCGGAGAGACATTGGACGACCGTCGGTGTGCCCTTCAACGTAAACGCTGAACTGCCCCGGGATAGCATGAAGTTGATGGGCTAGATCGATTAACTGCTTCTCCGCAGCGGGCGACAGCCGGACTCCACGTGAAAACAGACCATGCTCGAACTCAATCGTTGTGGATTGTCCATCACTACGAACTCGAGTACCCGTCACGTCTATCGTGACTGGCGGCAAACTAGCCGTTTGCGACGTTCCGGCATTCGTTGCGCTGGTTGTGAGCGTTGCCTGGTTAACTGCAACATCGCCCTTTCTCCGGTTTTCAATGAAAAACGCGAGAGCAATGCCAATCACTAACACGGGGAAGAGGCACCACGCCGTGCGCAGCCACGCAGGATGCCTTTCGTGCCGGCGTGCCGCGCCGAGCGCACGCTTGTAAACTTGATCGTCAGGAGCAACTTGCAAAGCTTGGACCCATTGGGCTTCCGCCTCGGCAAATCGTTTCTGTTGTGCATAAATCCGAGCCAACAGGTCCAGGAATAATGCACTCCGTTTGACTTCTGGCACTGCAAGGGCGAGGTCCTCGGCTTCCTTGAAGTGGCCGGAACGCGCAAACGCCGCAGCGATATCGGAGATGATCTGATACTGATCAGCAGTTTCTGTGGCTGCTTTCGTAGCTGCCATTGGTGCTCCCCTTAGACGGATGAAGCTCCTCGCATTCCCGAACCAGCACGAATTGTGGTGCCGCCATAACCGCGGGTTTGTTCCTCAACAGGAAGCAGCGCCCAAAGATTACGGCAGCCAGCCTTTAATGCCTCGAAATCGCCATTCGTGATGGCACGCTGATTGTGCGCGAACCAGCGGTCGGCGAGCTGCTGATCCACGAGTTCATGCCTTCGGGAGGCCAAATAGTCCTGAAGCCCAACCCACCACCACATCTGATCGACTGACAGCCTCATCCGCATATCGTTCGCACTTGATACTCTTTGCCGTAGGTCTTCGGGATTACCATCAAGGGAACGGATAATGTCCTGCTTCAATAACTCCCAGTTCCGTTGATCCTCGGATGTGCCATGTGCTTGAACGATTTCCTCTGTCCAAGCAATTTCTTGCTGTGCATCAGCTTTCAGTGCGGGAAGTTCCACTCTTCGCTCAACGCTTGCCAGTTTTCTCTTGAGGTCGAGGAGTTGGTTCTGACAAGCAAACAAATCATCAACGCCATGGGCTTTATCGACTAAACGTTCCATCTCCCTAAGCGCGCTGTCCATTCCTTCCGTTGCGCTGGTTGTTGTCGCAGCCGGGTGTTGCAGGGCAGCTCGATCTCGTGCAAGGCGTTCGAGCCGACGGTGCTGCCTTGCCACATCATCGCGAAGGAGATCTGAATTGGGTACCGGTTTGAGCAGATTAGCTTCCCAGTTCAGTGGCAGCTCTCTGTCGATGAGTGGAATGTATGCTGCCCCCGTCAGAATCCGGGATTCGTCAATCTCAAGCGTGATCTCGACTTCGGAACCCAACGGCACATCCCGAGGAATATCATTAGCTCTTAGATCTATGAAGCCAATTGCGCGGTTCAGGTCCGCCTCGTCGCGGTCAAGTCCCTCAACTATAGGAATTAGGATGCGCTGGTCAAGCGAACCGCGCCGCACCTCCATCGTGGTTGCGTGGACGCTTTTCCTCTTGAGCGGCAACTCATCCCCTTTCTTGAAGAACACGTCGACCTTGTTGTTCGCCATCGCCACACCGATGTTGTGTGACAATGTTGCGCGCCCAGGTTCAGGGGCGACCATGTAATGGATTTCCGAAGGCTCAACCCGGCAGTGGTTGCCGGTCTTGTCGAGTAGCTCAATAGCGAATGTATTCCGTCGCCCCGTTTCCGCCCACAATGAGGTAACGAACGTACCCTCGCGCGACAGTCGGATTTTTCCACTCCGCCATGCTGGTCTCGCTTCATGGTTAAAGAACTCGATGGTGTGACCTTCAAATTCAGTTACCGGCGCCTGCACGATCTTTCCGCCTACTAGTGGCTCCGTGTCGACAGCTATCGGCTTGTACTCTAATTGAAGAACGAAGCTGCCGGTTGCGGCATCCCTCCGTGTCGACTCCATGCCACGCTTCTGTGTTGCTGCAAAGATCGCAGCCCCTTGAGCAACAACGGTTAGTGGATCGAGGCTGTACTCAAGAGGAATTCCCAAGCCAGACTGCGGCTCCGAGAGCATCTTGCGCAGATGAGGCGTTAAGGTGGGGCCACCGACTAAAATGAGTTTTTCTATATCGTCGGGACCGAGTTTCTGCTCCGCTAAAACGCGTTTGGAAATGTCTATTGCTCTCGCGGCAATTGGCTCGATTAACTGTGCAACATGGGACCGAGTGAGTACAAAGTCGAATTCGACTGGGCTGCCTGCGTCGTCGTCGCACAGGTGATCGAAATAAATCTCCTTTGAGTCGAACGACGACACGTGAATTTTTGCGGTCTCAGCTTCCTCAACCAGTTTTGCGAAGGTCCGCAGCCAGTGGGGGTTCTTGGGGGTGAAGTCAGTTAGCGGGAACTTCTTCTGTAGCGCCGGCACCAAAACCTGATCAACGATCGCCCAATCGAGGTTTGTACCTCCTAGAAAATTGTCCCCCCCGTGATTCACAACCTGTACAAAACCGTCTCGCAGCCTGATCAAAGCGGCGTCAAACGTTCCGCCGCCGAGGTCAAAAACAAGCCAGAACACGTTCTCAGACTGGTGGTCAAAGCCATACGCCAATGCAGCAGCAACCGGCTCCATTAGCAGCGGACTGAGCTCGATTCCTGCCAGGGTCGCTGCGCGTTTCGTTGCATGGCACTGGGGCTGGTCGAAGTCGGCCGGAACGGTGATGACGGCTGCATTCGTATCGTTTTCGCCTCGCGCCACCGCATCTTCACGAAGCGCCTTAAGCACCTCCGCGGAAAGCTGTTCAGAACTTAAAACCAACCCGGACCGTTGGAAGTTCTTGGTTTGGTTTGTGCCCATCCACCGCTTAAAACGTGCCGCTGTGTTCGGCTCATCCGTGATCAGACGCTGTTTTGCACTCTTTCCTACGTGGCTCTTTCCGTCTTTGTCGATGTACACGGCCGACGGGACTACTTCGCCCCCTTCGCGTGCAGCAATAATCCGTGGACCATTCTTGCCGATGACAGCAATGCTGCTATTGGTAGTGCCCAAATCAATTCCATAGTCAATGGTTGCCCGAGCCATGTATCCCCCTTCTACGCCGATGGCGTAGCAACGATTATCTTGCCAGTCTGCAATTTGGTGTTCCCGAGATAAATAGATGGCAAGACAGTCTCGACCACGATCTCGCGCTGAACAGCCCCGCTTGGCTCAAACGCGATAACGTCCAAATCCAAGCCGGTTACAAACGCCTGATTAGTATGGTCTTGAACGTCAACACCGAACGAAACCAGGGCATCCGAAAGTGATTCTACGTGACGGGCCAGCTTTCGCATTTCCTCTCTAGGCTTACCAGAACTCGGATCAACGACCCGCCGCCTGAGACGCCAAACTGCATTGCCAATCTGAACCACCAACTTCTGCGTTTCGGCATTGACGTGCATGTCTGGCTGTAGCGACTGCTCCCCTTTGGCTCTCGACTCACCATTCAGGATGGCCGTGACCAAAGCCACTGCCGCATCATTTGATAGTGCAGGGCGTGCAATGCGGAAATCAGATGGATAGAAATATTGTCGAATACTCGCCCACTCCATCACCGCTCTCCGATCATGCGGTTGTACTCATCAACCTTTTCGTTTGTGTCATTCAGTTGTCGTTTGTAGTTAGCTGATATATCCCGGCAGTTGCCAAGCTCAGCATTGTGAAGCTCCACATTTGAGTTGTGTCTCGCTCGTATACGCTGGTATTCAACCTCATCGACATCCAGACCGAGGTCATTGTCGGCTTTCATTTTGTCAAGCCGTCGACGATCTTCCTGGATCAAGTCGCTGTAGTAAGACAAGGTCTCATTGCATCGCTGCAACAAAGATCCAAGCTCCTGAACCTGCGCCTGCCCGCCCTCAATGTCTGACTTCAGGGCCTGTATTCGGGCACGTCTGTCAGACGAATAAGAGTTTCCGCTAGCGACGGGTTCCGTCTCCGTTGAGCTGCGTTCCGAAGAAGCTGCGGTCGGTGTTTCGTCTGTGCGCGTTGGCGCCTCAGGCGTCGATGTTGAAGGAGCCGCGGTATAGACTGGGGTGTTTGACGATGGGGCAGAGCTGCTTGAGCCTGTTCCGCTGTTGCTATCGCACGCTCTGGACAAAATGACAAGGATCACTATAAGGGCAACAATGAAACCAACTACTTTGCCTCCACTGCTACTAGACGCTTTCGAGGGTGATGAGGGCGGAACATACGAATAACCCGGCCCAGGCGGTGGCCTCATGAAATTAACAGATGACTTCTCCTGTGTGAGATTCGACTGAACGATCTTCAGGTCATCGTCGATTCGCTCGACTAATTCTTTAGAGATCGCAAGCCGTCTGCATTCATGTAGCAGATATTGGCATGTCGACCAATTCTGAGTTGCGTTGGCTAGTTCCACAATGCAATTGCGTGAGGTGCGAGCTACATAATCATAAGCCAGCGTGCGAAGCTCGCTGTGTGGATCCGTCACCTCCTGTAACTGTCGGAACAAAGTCTCGGCGTCGAAGAGCAGTTGCTTTACAAGCCGTTCAGCACGCTCCGGATTCTTCGAAACTGCCTTCTCCGCGTCCTTACACGCGACGACAACGTCACTTAAGATATCGTCGGCAACGAAACTGTTTACGGTGTCGAGATCTGACCGGCAGAGATTTTGGAGGTAGGCTGACGCTGCGAGTTGGGATGCCTCTTTGAGCAAAACACGGCATGCAGCATAGTTTTTCGTCTTATTTCCATACTGCGGAAGACATTCTCGAATTGTTCTGGCAATTTGGTCCTGTGCTGCATCGCGAACAGGATCACCAGCACCAAGAAGATAGTTGAAAGTCTCTCGAAGCGGTTTACTGTCCTCCAGCAATTGTCTCAATATCTCCACAGTCCTGTCTGGACTTATTGCGGCACTGTCTTCTGCGTGTTTGCAAACATGGTTGAGACGCGTTCTTAACGCGCCTAAACTGTCCTGCAACAGCTCGCGCCAGCTATGTTCAGCTAGCCCGCAGCTTCGTAGACGGCTTAAATGAGTGGTCGCACGAGGAAAATTGCCAAGTTCTGCTGCGGCAATCGCAAGAGTGGCGTCAATAGTAGCCAGCGCAATGGGTGTTGATATGCGAACGCGGCTGGCGATCGTCGGCAGAAGCCTGGGGTCATCCAGAGCTCGAATTCGCCCCGCAAATCTTTCCCAGAACTCGGTTTCCGAGACCAGTTGCTGCCAGTTTGCCGATGCGGCCGCCCACAAGGCCTGGCCGTCTGGCGGATTTTCAATTTTCGTACTCAGGACGATAGGCGACAGCTCCTGTTCGAGGGCTTGCAAGTGGCTTAGAACCGCGAGATTGTGCGTGGAACAACTGTCTTTTCCAAGCCGTTGCCGTTGCTGCCAGATGGTCTGAGCTGACTGGATATCATTGCGTCGCAAGGCTAGCAGCGCCGCATCACTAGTCGATGTGCATTCCTCTGAAGGCCAGAACCAAAAGAACTCGTCAACGATCCGCAACTCTGGATCGCTGAGCCGACGCCGCGCTTCTTGAATTTCCGCAATTGTGGGCCGCGGGTTGAGCTGGAACGGGCCCATGGAGACTGCATTTTCTACACCGAGGCGCTCCATCATTTCTAGTTTCTGGATGTGGCGGCTAATCTCGGCAGCAGAAGAATCCACGTCGATCCCAGTGACCCGGAAGGCGTTGGTTCGGTACACATTGGGACGTGCCGCCTTCAGCAGAGGCGTGTATTCCGAAATTTGTTGCGTCTGGGACATAACCGGAGCGGACTCTTACATCAGCACTCCTTTCCTCCAGAGTCTCACCTGCCCCTCGTACTCGATCCTCAGCGATGGCCACTTGTTTAAGGTTTCTTCAAGCATGTCAGCTGCCTCATTCAGGTGACCGACTCCTTGTGCAAGTTGAAAAGCCTCTTTGACCATGGCGCGCGCCGTCCGCTCGTTAATGGGTGACGGTTGTCCTAGAACCGTTTTTGAGGTTTTGCTAGCAGCGCTGTTCCGATGTGAGGGAAGGGGCAGCGGGTTTGCCGCAGGCCTCCACGCTTCCAGATCTCCCAGGAGTTCAACTGCGCTCTGGTAGCGTTGCTTCGGATTGACGGAAATAGCTCGCACGACTATGCGGTCGAGTTCCGGATCAATCAGCACATTGAGACGACTAGGGTACGGCACCGGAGCTTCGAAGCATTTGGCGTTCATGGCTCCAATCTCCTCAGGCACTTCAAACGGATATCGGTCAGTCATGAGCAAGTACATCGTGACTCCAACAGCCCATACATCGCCGGTGCACGAATCACCTTGATAGTCGCTGAATGCTTCCGGAGCTTTAAAAAGAAGAGTGCCGCGTGCGCTTACTAGCAGGGTGAGGGGGTTGGCCTTTTTCGCGAGGCCAAAGTCGGAAAGTCTCACCCGCAATCCATCAGGTTCATATCCTACAAGAATGTTCTGCGGCTTAATGTCGCGGTGGACTATAGGAGGCCGTTCGGAGTGTGCGACGGACAGGCCTCGGCAGATCTGCCTCGTAACGTCCACCACGGTTTCCGGGGGTATGAAACGGGAGCCGAATGATCTCCAGAACTGCTGGAGGCTTCCACCAGCCACGTACTCCATAGTGAAATATCCAAATTTTCCGGATGGAATCTCGAGAAGGTTGGCATCGAAGACCCGAATGATGTTTGGGTGCCCGAGCCGCGAAAGAAGTACTGCCTCACCAAGCGCATTGACGGTCTCTTCCAAGGTCATTCCAGGGGCTTTGAACACCTTCATCGCTTGTCGCCCGAGGAATCGGTGCTTGACGCGGTACACCTCGGCGAAGGCCCCCTCACCAAGGAACCGCTCTACTTCGTACGTCCCTCCGATCTTCTGGCCTTCTGCCAAGAGTGCCATGCCGCACAAATCCTGAACATGTGAACCGGAATTTCCTCGTTGACTTCGAAGACGAACACATTCTACGCGCAATCGCCACCCCGACGTTGTTGGGACGAGTTCATCCGGAGCGCGCCTATCGATTTGCCATTTCATACCAGCTTTGCCGAAATTGCCTCAATCTGCGCCTTGCTCTTGCTACACTCCTCCTTCGCCAGCCTCTGGTAAAGCCGATTTCGATGCAGACTCGACCACACTCTCTCCATTCGGTCCTTAGCGGTGCCACTGGCTCGACCTGCCGCTTCCCTCTGTCTTGCTGTACCTCCGTCCGGGCGATGCGGTCATGGCGTGTTTTGACGACGAATGCGAACAATGGGGCAGGAGCCGCCCGAACCCAACCTGGATTATTCCGCTGTGGGCAGACGATCCCGCCAGCGTGCGCCAGGCGCTTGCCGTCATCGACACACTTATGCAGGTGCTGGTACTCGCGGTGCGGATCAAAACCATCATTGAGAGCCAGGAGAAATCCACATGCGATTCAGTATCGATGTCGGAAGCGAACTCGAATTGAAGTTGTACCAGGCCGTGCTCCTTTACAAGAACGACCACGGAAACCGCTTCATGGCGACCGTCCATGGCGTGGTGCAGCAAGACAGCGACGGAAATCCGGTTCTTGGGGCCGGACAACTGCTCAGTACAGCCAGCTTGCGGGAATTGGCCCGGCAGATGGGGACTGGCTGCGCGGTGGAGTTCCTGCCTGATCAGGTCGTGGCTCGAACTCCGGACTTACTGGCGTGGTGGACAGCATCTGCGGTGCGGCCAATGTTCTTCCGCGCCGGATCAGAACTGGAAGCCATCTCCGGCAAGCGATTTCCGCACCCGGCGCTGCTGTTCGTGGTGCGCAACCACGTCTTGTATGTCCGCGCGCTTTCGGCCAGCCGGAGACCCAGCACGGACAGCAAATTGGCGGCAGCCCCCTACTGGAACATCGACAGTAACGGCGCCGTGTGCGCAGGGACGATGCGCACACCGAAATCTCTGACCGTGACTTCAATAGCCGCTTGGCAGCAAGCCTTCTTCCAGAGCGAATTCACGCACCCGGGCGGTGGTGGTGGACGTTTGACCAAGCGCCGTGGCGGAACCACGGCACTCTGGAAGAGCCTGGCACGGAAGGAGCGGTTCCCAATTTCGACGCTCATTGAGCTGGAACCACTGGAAAAATACCTGAAGAGACTGGAGACGGAGCGACGATGATGCACACTGTCGATCCTCAACTTCTGGAACGGCCGATTCGTATCCTGGTGGTCGGCTGCGGCGGGAACGGCAGCGCCATCGTTTCCGGCCTACCCTATCTCCACCAGGCCATGCTGGCATTTGGCCATCCTAGCGGTCTGCAAGTGACATTGATCGATCCCGACACGGTAAGCGAAACCAACTGTGTGCGCCAACCCTTTTGCCGAACGGAAATTGGGTTTCCAAAAGCTGTCGTTCTGGCACACCGGATCAACCTCTTCTGGGGCCTGAACTGGCAGGGCATGCAGGCACAGATACAACAGGTCGCTAAAAGCGCAGACATCGATCTGGTTATTGGCTGTGTCGATACGCGCAAAGCTCGGCGTGGCATCGAGAAGTGGGTGCTGCATTCACGGGTTCTGTACTGGCTTGACCTTGGCAACAACGCCGCTAGCGGCCAGTTCATTCTTGGACAACCAAACAACCAAGTAAATCGCAAGAAGAAGAAGCATCGCCTGCCGACCGTGACGGAGCTGTTCCCAGAAATTGTCGCGGCAGGTGCGAAGGATGACGATCAGCCGTCTTGCAGCGCAGCTGAAGCGCTAACTCGGCAGGAGCCCTTCATCAACCAGAATCTGGCTTACCAGGCTTTGGGCATGCTCACGCAACTGCTCCGCCATGGCTCTATTTCCTATCAAGGCGGATTCTGCAACCTAATGAGCGGACAACTCGTGCCGTTGGCAGTCGGTAAACCTCAGCAGAATTGCTGGCGGTAGCGACAGGACCGAAACCAGATCCAGGAGAGCCTGGCGCAGTTCAATTTCGAAGGACCGCGATCCAGGAGTGGATCCTTCGGAGGCCACTGACGGCCGATCAGTTGAGTCTCTCCAAATCGACTCCTGAATACTAGCTTTGCCAGACAGGCAGTGTCGCAACAGGTGTGCCTTTTTGTAGAACGAAGCCGCGGGGACTCCGGCATTCTCATAATGAGGGTGCGATGCCGTCGTTCAGATCAATGAAAAATAGCTAGGTGCGCTCGTGCTAGCACGGCCACTGTTAACAAATTCATCAATGCCGTTTGATGAGTTTTGCTGCAACCTGTTGGGCGGCAAGCCTAATCTCGGAAAACACCTGTGCTTCGTATACGTCGTCCGTGCCGGCATTCCGTAAGATCCGCCGAACAACGCGTTTAAGCTCGTGGTAGATCGCCATCATTTGTGGCACAGTAGGCTGACTGCTCGGGCGAACCAAAGCGTTACGTAATTGTCTGAATACCCCTCGAACTTCGGCATCATGAATGTAAACGTCTGTGCCGCTGATGTCCGAGCATGACTTTTCAGCCCGCCGCAGGTGCGACTCAAAGACAAACCAACTGTGCGATGGTGAGCCTATACGGTTCCACGCTATAGCCAGCCCAAGTTCGAGAGGCATATTGAATCGCGGGGTTCTCGGGGGAGCAGCATCGATCTCTACACGAGATAGATCATGGATCGAGTACTTGCAGGACTTGATTAGCGAGAAGATACGATCGAGGCGGCGATCGCCGGGAATTCCGAGCGTCGCGTACGGAACGAGACCAAGCGCAGAGACCCCCACAATGTACGCCAGGTACAGGTTCTTGAACTTGTTGTCGTACGGAATGTTGAGGAAGACAGCCTTAGCGTCGCTTTGCGGCTTTTTTAACTGAAAACCTGTACGTCCTTGTCTTCGAGCTCGTCTTGCGGGCATGCGACTTCGCCTTGGAGATGTTGTAACCGGTCAACTCAGCGATCGCGTGCTCACGCTCAGGCGAGATCCGAAGCAACTGCGCTACCTCTTCTGGCGTGATAGGGCGACCTGTAATCCGAACTGCCATAACTGTTCCTTCTCATGATAGATGCAAACGAGGGCGAAGTCTATTCAGGATTTTAATGCCGCCAGACTCACGAGGTACATGCCCCGTTGCTGCACCATCGTATTTGCTTCCCGATTTGAAAGGGAGTTGCACCGTACCTCAGTTCCTCGAGAGTATGCACACCTTAACACCTCCGCTTGACACGGTCCATTCTTAGGACGAGCGAGGTCCCTGCTTGGCAAGCGGAACCTCTCCTCAGCCTCTGATGTATAAGATGGGCCCTATTTTCACTGAGCCGGATCGCCAACGCTCTCGCAAACTCCCATTGCGAGGTCCACTCCAGATCATCAATCCAGCCTTGGACCTCAGCGATATACGCACGCTTCCTTGGGACCGTATCTATCCCGCAATTCCGGGGGCAGTTGAAAGTTAAACCCAACCGCCACGAAGTCGTTCAGCACCAAATCCGGCGATTCCTGATCGATGACAATGGAAAGGAGCGGCGCAAGAACGGGGAATCCACGCGTTTTTCTTGCTATTCACTACGACTTATCTCCGGCGGCGCTTTCCGGGCCAGAGAGGGTTTCCGTCCAGTTCTTGCAGAAGCCCGTCGTTTTCGTCCTCTTCATTCTCGTTGATCTCGCCTCGATCATCTCGAAACTTCTGCGGCGGAACCTCTCCGTCTTCGAACCACAGCAGCGTAAGGGTCTGATCCCATGGTGCGAGGTGGCGGACCTCCTCCAGCAGCGTGCCGCCGCGTTCCCAGTCACTGAACCAGATGTCCGCATCGACCTGCTCGCGACTGTCGCAAGGTGCACCAGCGCGTACCTTTTTGGAGAAGCAGCCGTCGGGCAAGTCCAGACGCGGCGGAATCCAAGCGTAAGCGTCCTTCAACGGGCTCGATCTCGATGCATACCGCACCTTGCCCCCTTCCGAAATCACGAACGCTAGCGGTGTGCTGACCACGGCTGCATAGCGCGAACCGGTTGCGGTGATGGACGCCTGAAAGTGTTCCGCAAGATCATCAATAGCCGCGAGACTGATGCTCGAGTTCTCGGCGTGCAGCTGGAAGACGTCATACGGAAGAAGCAGTTCCGCCGCAAACGTATCACAGAGTATTTCGGCAACCGGCCTTTTCGCGTAACTCCACCAAGGGGATGCGTCGTGCTGCGAAGGTAGTTTGAGCACGATGTGGGCGATCTCATGACAGACCGTGAACCGCTGACGCTCTGCACTGTCATTGTCATTAGGACAGATGAAATGCTTGCCATTGTTCTGGAAACAATATCCGGCTTCATCCGGTCCGAGATCAGTCTGCGGCCGGATAACGGCTCCTATTTCCCGTGCATACATCTCGACAGGAACGGGAACGGTAGCGGGGTTCACCTTCCGAACAAATTCCCGCGCCTTGAGGACGGCTCGGAATTCATCGATTGCCATTTTCTTCCTGTAAAATTCTTCGCACGCGTTCGACCAGTTTAGGATAATCCGGCCTGCCCGTTCCACGAAAAGATACGCCTGCCACGGAAGAAAACTCCTCGATGGTTACGGTTGCATCAGTGAGCGCGTGCTCGACCAGCCCTGTATCGGTGTGCGGGTGCTCAGCAAGATACCGAAGCATGTCGGCCTCACGCCTGCCGGCTTTCAGGGCGCGAACTAGTTTACTCACAACTTCTTCCGACGGAGATTCCTTGTCGCCGGTTTCCAAACGGTAGATATAAGCATGATCAATGCCCGCAAGTTGCGCCAGCTCACGCAACGACAGACGCCTTTCCTCACGTAGTTGTTGAAGCAAGAACCCAAATGCAGGTTGGGCCATTAGACCTCCCCTTGACAGGATTATGAACTCTGATAGACTGTTGTCTGATGGGACAACACATCAAGTCAAAGCTTACTCTCGCCGCGACAGCTTCGATGCCGGAATGTGCCGGTAATGTTGCCCATGCGGACACCAACTATGGCACTTTGCGCTGGCGGATGCAAGTTCCCGGCGAGGAGTGCCAACAGGAGACGCCAAATGGCCGGTGAAGAACTCGAATTGTACATCCACAGCCAGGGTGCGAAGCCCAAGATTGCTGTGGCGCGTCCGCACGAGGTTCTCAGGGATGTTCTCGTGCGCGAAGAGATTATTAAACAGGGCCAGGACGACGTGCTGATCTTCCTCGGCGAGTGGGAGGAAGCCCTCAGCGAGGCCGACGAAATCGACAATGGCGAAGACGAGCAAAGCCCAGTCGACATTCGGTTGACCGTTGAAGTTCTGGAACTCCACCGGCACCGGCACGTGCATGTGCATAAATGCAAGCGGGTTGGCGTCGAGGTCAACTTCAACGGCCAGACGAAGCGCCACCGCTTTTCCCCTGCAACGACTATCGCCGTCGTCACCCAGTGGGCGAGAAGAAAATTCAAGCTGGACGGCGCAGCCGGAGCGGAATACGTTTTGCGGGTCTGCAAGACGAACACGCAACCGCGCCCCGGCGAGCATCTGGGCGAGTTAGTTGCGCCGCCTGGATGCGCCATCTGCTTCGACCTGGTCAAGGAGATCACGCCGCAGGGGTAACGGATGGATAAACCCGATCAGCGTTTGTTCGAGGCTGACCTCACGTCGGCCGAATTCCGCGCGGGTGCCCTGAAGGGACATTGGGGCCTGACGGGCGCGGACATCTTGCCGCAGCAGCCGACGTGGCCGGCACGCGTTCTCTGGGTGGCGGCGGTTCGGCGCCCCAACGCTCCGGATCGTTACCATATTCAGCTCGACCTTTCGAACTACAGGACCGTCCCGCCTACCGGTACGTTCTGGGAGCCAAGTACCAAGGCTACTCTCGAATTCGCCAAGCGCCCCAAGGGCAGGCCTGATAGTCGTTTTGCCAAGGTGTTCCGCACCGACTGGGAAGGCGGCAGAGCGTTCTATCACCCCTACGACCGCGTGGCTGCCCAAGGTCACCCCAACTGGACCAAGGATCAGCCTAGTCTCGTTTGGAACAGCAATCACACGATCGTCGACTATTTGGAAGAATTCCATTCACTGCTGAACTGTGGAGACTATCTTGGCCTCTGATCCTGCTCGAACCTCGATCCGCATTCCGATCTGGCTTTGGCGACGGGTAGTCATTCAGCTGCGGCTGCGTGGCAAGGGAGAAAGCGAAAGCGGCGCCTTTCTGTTGGGACCGCAGGACGACACTTCCGATCGCGTCACGGCGTTCATCTGCTACGACGATCTCGATCCGAACGCTTATCAGGGAGGCGCCATTGTTTTTCACGCAGCTGGGCACGCGGCGCTGTGGGAGCATTGCAGGAAAAACAAGCTGCGTGTTGTCGCCGACGTGCACACACATCCAGCACGGAATGTAGGACAGAGCCCTATCGACAAGCGAAATCCGATGATCCCGGTGCAGGGCCATACGGCCATTATCGTTCCCAATTTTGGGAATACCTCATGGTGGTCGCTCGACGCAACCGGCATACACGAGCATCTCGGCAATTTCGAATGGCGCACCCACGCGTTATCGCTCGGAAAACGCCACGTACGTTTGACGATTTGGTGAATATGGACGCTTCGAGCATCAGGCTCTCCCGTATTTCAAAGCTGCTCGTCGACAGCAGCGCGTTGTCTACGCAGGAGGCGCTCGCGAGGCGGGAGCGATTCGCGATCACTCTCCGATGCGGGGCGGATGTCGAACAATCCCGGACAATGCAACTGGCTCTGCTCACGGCCGCCAACATCGCGGCCCGGTGCTTTCCCGGTGCGGTGAGGGTCGTGCTAGAGGGCGCCGTCGCCAATGCGCGCCTTTTGGCCTGGCCTTCAATCGCGGGCGCACTCGGTTCGGCCCTCGCAGACATCGTTGGTCCAGACAACCTATACGATGCGGCCAAGGCTGGAATTGAGGGCCCCGCGCTGCTATTTGGCAATGCACCGCGAGTTCGAGGCGCGCTACGCGTCACCTTTGACGGGTGGATCGCGAAGGTCGGCCCGGCGGCGAGCATCGATGCGCTCCCGCAGCGGCAATATTGCGCTCTTTCGGGTGTCCTCGCCGGCGCATTAGCGATTTCCGAGGTGTTCCTCTCCTTCGCGGAACTGAGCATAGAGGCGGGACGGCGCGCAGTCGCGTTTTCCCTCTGGCGGCCCGATCTTCCCGTCAGCGATCCCGCTGCGCTTGGCGTCCCGGTCGAGGTTCTGCCGCGCGACCTTTGGATGCTCGGTCTTGGACACCTTGGCAATGCCTATCTATGGGCGCTTGCGGCCCTTCCTTACGCACTGCCGAACACAACTGAAATCTATCTCAACGATTTCGACTGGGTTGAGCCGGAAAACGTCGAAACGGGGATGATTTTCACGCCGAAGGATGAAGGCCAGCTCAAGACGCGGATATGCAGCAAATGGCTGGAAGATCGCGGCTTCAGGACCAGGCTGGTCGAGCGGCCTTTTGATTCCAATTTCCGCTGCCGTAGCGGGCCGCCGCAAGCAGAGCCTCGGCTATCCCTCTGCGGTTTCGATTCAAATCCTGCCCGCCGCGATCTTGCTACGGCGGGGTTTGCACGTGTGATGGAAAGCGGCCTCGGCGGCACCAAGGATAACTTCGACACGGTCAGCTTCCACACGCTCCCAAATCCGCGGGCGGCCGCAGAGCTGTGGCCTGATCTCACGCCTGAGCAGGAAGCGAGGCAGCGCCAAAACTGGGAACGCCTTGCGCGACAAAATCCTACCTACGGGCAGTTGGCCAAGGACGAGTGCGGCCGCGCCGAACTGGCGGGCAAGTCCGTCGCGGTTCCGTTCGTCGGAGCAACTGCCGCCACACTTGTTCTGGCGGAGGCGATAAGGCTTCTGCACGACGGGCCGGCTTACACGGACATCAAACTCGCACTTGGGGATTTTGACAGTAGATTCGTGGAAACAAGCCGCAACTACACGGCGCAGGATTGTGCCGGAATAGAATTCTGCGACGCCGGCATCGTCCTATGACTGCGGAACGTCGGCTGTATCACTGCAGACGGCATATCCCTCTACGATGAGAATCCCGCTTATCCCGTGCGCCTCAAAGTAAGCCCCCACGACCTTCAGTTTGATATTGCGCGACTACAAACCGTCGCCAGCTGCAAGTGATCGACGTTCGGACGCAGTAATAAGTGCCGCGAGTGATTTTGACATGTTGCTTCAGGAGGTAACAGACAGCAAAACCTCTTCAGCGCGTTTGGCGGTCGGTGTATTCTCACGCGTAAAGCATATTCGCATGAAAAAACCCTACTTCAGGGCGAGGACAGTGGACGACTTGCTACACCACGCCTTGGAAGACATCGAGAAGTATGGGGAACCCATTAAGGCATCGAAGGGACAGACTAGGGAAATCACGGGCGTCGTCCTCGAACTCACCAATCCCCGTGCGCGTCTGAGCCGCACTGAATCGCGCGGCAAGCCTTTTAGTTGTATCGGTGAACTCTGCTGGTATTTCAACGGCACGGACGAAACGTCAGTCATCGTTCATTATCTGACCCACTATAAGAAGGCTAACGAGGGCGGTCATATCTTTGGCGCATACGGGCCGCGCCTGTTCAAGCGGTGGAAAAGCGTGAAACAGTTCGAAAATATCATCAAGCTCCTCAGAGAGAAGCCTACGTCGCGTAGAGCGGTCCTGCAGCTCTTCGATAGCGCCGATCTAGCGCAAGAGCACGAAGACGTACCGTGCACCTGCACATTGCAGTTACTCGTTCGTAACGGCAAGCTGGATCTGATTGTCTACATGCGCTCGAACGACGTCATAAAGGGCCTGACACACGATATCTTCTGTTTCACCATGCTGCAGGAGATTGCGGCGCGCCGCCTGTCTGTCGAGCTCGGAACTTACAAACATTGCGTTGGAAGCCTCCATCTCTACTCAACCGACGACGAGACGGCAAGATCATTTTTGCTCGAAGGCTGGCAATCCACGAAGTCTGCGATGCCGCCGATGCCGGTGGGCGATCCCTCTTCGGGAATTCGCCTACTACTCAAGGCCGAAGCAGCCCTGCGGCGCGGCGAAGAGCGGCGCGGACAGTTGCCTGAAGAGGGGAAAGCAGATCCCTATTGGGCAGATCTGATTCGGCTACTCCGGGTCTTCCGTTACCGCCTACTGCGCAATAAACGCGCCCTGGGCGAAATGAGGCAAGAAATGGCGTTTCCAATCTATGACACCTACATCAAGAGGGCTCTCGATGGCATCGCTTGATTTCCAAACAAATATCTTTACGGCTTCAGGGCGGTCGAACTGATGCACCTGGCCCTCACGACATTACTTAACCGCATGGACAATGCCGTTCTCGACGGCACGAGCGTCATCAAATGGGGAGCGCCGGTGCCTTCTTTTGGCGATCTCTCCTCATCGCTCGTCGCGACGGTCGGTCTTAATCCGAGCAATAGGGAATTTGTGGACGACGCCGGTCAGGAGCTTTGTGATGCGGACAGGCGATTTCACACGTTGGGTTCGCTCGGACTCAACACCTGGGCAGATGCGGACACTAGGCACGTGCAGCTCATCCTGCGCTCTTGCCGCACGTATTTTCGCAACAATCCCTATGACCGATGGTTCAAGAAGCTCGATCAGATTGTTTGCGGAACCGCATTCTCTTTCTATGCCGAGCTGTATCCGGCATGCCATCTCGACCTTATTCCCTATGCGACGACGACAAAATGGATGGATATAGACCAGCGCGAGAGAACGGCCCTTCTCGACGCTACCGCCGATGCTCTCGGTTTGCTTCTGAGAGACTCGCCCGTTCGGGTAGTCATTCTGAACGGGAAGACAGTCGTGCAACAATTCGAGTACATCGCGGGCACCGTACTTGATCAGGAGAAAATGCCGCGCTGGTCTCTTCCTCGCGAATCGGGCCCCGACATCAGCGGATTCGGGTATATCGGCAGCGTTCAACAGTTGGCCGATGTTCGCCTCAATCGCGATATTCTTGTGCTGGGTTACAACCACAACATTCAAAGCAGTTTTGGCGTGACCACTGAAGCCATTCACGCCATTCGTGACTGGGTAGCTACACAGACCGAGGGAGTGCTTCGTTGAGGCCGAAAGACCGCGAGACTGGCGAGCAACTGCGAAACGCCTTGGCCGATTTCGATTGCACAGTCAGGGCCCTGCCCGGCATCCGAAATGCCGACAACCTTGAGGCTTTCATCGAGCAGCTCGTCGAAAGTATCCGTCGCATCTGCTATGTCGATGCGATCAAGACGCGTGCGATTAGCGCGGCTTGTGCCGATCCGCAGCAGGAATGCTTTGACCCGATCAAGGCCGCTGTTTTTCACCAGCGCGCCGGTAACAAAGAAGAAGCGTTCTGGCTTGTGTTTCTTTTCGTGCATTTCGGCAAACACGCGCGCGGTGGATGGCGTTACGTCCGCCAAATCTACGGAAGATGCGACGAGGGCGGACTGTGGAACTGGGCCAGCACCAGCGCCGATGTTGCTGGCTTTCGCAAATGGCTCCACGAGCACCGCAGTGTGCTGAAGAGTAAGGATGCACCCGGCGGCTTCGGCAATCATCGCAAGTACGAAAGCCTTAGTGCTTATTCGGAGAACGGCACCGGCGCTGTGATCGTATCCTACGTCGGATGGGTTAACCCGCCCCGGACGCACGAGGTACTCATGGCTAGCGTTTTGGCCAAAGTGGCAAACGATCCCGGCCAAGCCTTCGCATGGCTATATAAATCGATGGATACGCTCAGGCGCTTTGGTCGGACTGCCCGGTTTGACTATCTGACCATGCTCGGCAAACTTGGCCTTGCCGACATTGCGCCGGCCTCGCCATATCTGATCGGAGCGACCGGACCATTGAAAGGTGCACGTCTCCTATTCGGCATTGCCGGACCGTCGGCAACGCTCGACGCTTTCACGACCGAACTCGGCAACCATTTGGGCGTAGGAATGCAGGTGATGGAAGACTCTCTCTGTAATTGGCAAAAGAGCCCGGCAGCGTTCAAGGCTTTTCGCGGCTAGGAAGAATCAGCTCCACGTAAAGCGTCTTTTCAGGCCGTTGAGGTGACTCGGTTTCACCCGCCCATGGAATTGGAGCTGCCCGACGACAATACCGGGCGCAATGCCGATCTTTCGCGCAAATCTAATAACCTCATGCGAGCTTGTCGGCATCGACAGCATCTCGTCGCGCCATTGCGGAGGAACGAGGACTCGTTCGGCGAACGCGCTTGCCTCACGCTCCTGGCTCGTCACGGGTGTTCCCATTCCTTCGAGATAAAATCCATCGCGGCCGTGCAACAACAGGTGTCCGACCTCGTGAAAAAAACTGAACCAAAATTGGTCGTCAGTGAGATAGCGGAAGCTGAGCTGCAACAGTGCCTGGCTATCGGAAAGAAAGTGCGTGGCGCCACTCGCGCGACACCCGTTCGGTGTACGGACAATGACCACGGCAACGCCTGCAGCCGCGCATAGCCCGCGGAGGTGGGCAACGAATTTCGCGGGATCCTTCTGCCTCGTCAATGTTCGGACTTCTGATAGCTGCACTTCGAGTAACTGCGGGTTCCAGGAATCGCATCTGATAGACCGTGCTTCGATCTCACCTTGACGCAACCATGCCGCCACCGCACCGGGACGCGATTCAAAGGACGGTGATGACCTGAATGCTACGCGCTCTTGCAACAAGGCATATTTCGCTCGCCATGCGGCGATATCCGGAACGTCGAAAAAGCTCAGGCTGGCTGCAACTTCCTGCGCTGCCGCCAGAGGGCGCATCCAACCGAATCGCACCATGTCGCCGAGGGGGAGTTCGGCAATCCAGTCCTTGGTCTCCACACCGCTCAGTCGCGCAACCGACTCCCGGTAGTGGAAGTCGCGCGACATCCAGAATTCGACGGTCGCCCCTAGTTCCGCGTGAAGTTTTCGCGCCAGGCCGACGCTCATCACTAATCTGCCGGCCAACAGGTCTTTCGCTTCGTCGATTGAGCACCCGATGCGCTTCGAGAACACGGCGAGCGAAAGCTTCTTTTCTTCCAACACGTCTGCGATCGTATCGCCGGGCGGGGAAGCCCAATTCGGACGAAACGTTGCAGTTTCAGTCATGACATTTTCCAATGCGCATGATTTGGATGCGGCTGACCTTCTTCCAGTCTACTCCGTTGTTCTTATCACGAGGGTTCTTCACATGGTTCGCGGCAAACTCCAGGCAGAATCCATTCACAAGTCTCACTGAATAATTGCCGGTTGGATTTTGCAATTGTGGCCTTCCCGCAATGAGGTCCGTGGCTGTGGGCGCGGCTTCCAGGTCTGCAAGGCGGTGCTTGAGACTTTCCGCCACTTTCTTGCCAAAGCGCCGTTCTGCCTGTTCTTCGTCCTCGCATACTTCGCGGAGCGTCTTGGAGGCAAACGCCAATATCAAAGCGGTCTTCCTGCCGATCAGAATTGCGCCGGTGCATGTAAATGCCTGATCGATGTCTCCGTCGATGGAAACTTGACCATAACATACGTTCCAGCGGCTTTCACAATGCGCGGATTAGCCCTATTACGTTCTCTTGGCCCTCCCGCACGTTTTTACTTTCTGGCGCGACAATAGCCAATCCTGCCTTCGCCTCAGCGGGCTGACTGTCGGTTGGCCGGCACTTTGTGTTATCGCTAGCTCCTGACTCGGGTTCTGTGTGCCGGAAGTGGCCCAGAAAAGGCAGGACCGGCAGGCGATTCTACCTGCCATAGCTGTTCCGTTCCACCTAGAAAGAACCTGATCTCGCCCTACCACGGATTAACCTGACATTTCGCCACATCGAGCACCAACGGATACTTACAGCCAAGTTTGGTGATTTGTTGACTCAGCAAGTTACGTGCAAGATGGCGTTGGTGTCGAGAGGGTTCTGCTTTCAGCAGCTCGATGGCTTGTTCCGTGGGCACGATGGACAATTCAACGTTGCGACGCTTGGCTTCGACTTGCACCTCCTTCATCACCGGCAAGGCACCATTGCCGGTGCCGACTACCAGACGACTGCACTTCCACGGTATCCCTTCCTCCAACGATAGCGGTGTGTGTCCGAAAGCTTCCCGGAACTTTTTGGACGCTTTCTTCTTCCGCTTGCGTACCTCGCCGCGGACGATCACGACGTCGTGGTCGTAGCTGACCCCATCGATCCGAATGGAGCCAAAGGAGAATCCGTCGAATCGCATGGCCTCATCTCCTAGCAGTACGTTCGATGTGGAACCAGAGTCCTCGCCAATTTGTCGGGATCCCGCACGATGCGCCCATGTACGATGCGAAGCGGATTAAGTTATTTATCAGCTCTTTCGCGCCACCATCAGATACAGCTTGGGTTCATCCCGATACGCGATCACTTCCAGACCCAGTGGCACAAGAAGGCCCGCAAACTCCTCTTTGGTAGGAAGTGATTCAATGAACAGGTCCCAGGTGGCACGCAGTTGATCAACGAAGGCCCTGCCTTCTGGATGGCTGACCACAAGTGGTCCGCCCGACCGAAGCATGCGCGCCGCATTGTGGCATGCAGCGGGCTTATCTGCGATGTTGCCATACATGCCATTCATGAAGATAGCGTCCACGCTGGTCGAGGCCAAGTCCAGCGAGACTATGTCGGTGTGGTAAGTACGGATTCCCGGATACTTGTCCTGCACACGCTGCAACATCTTTTCTGCCACATCGCAAGCTAACACCGTGGATGGCTGATAGGACTGAATCAACGGGATCAAAACCCCGACTCCGGTTCCAACATCCAAGACCACCGCTCCGGGACGCAGCTCTGCTGAAGCAACAATCTCCCGGAGACGTGCCATCACGTCTGGTGGCTGTGGTCGATCAAAGACATCCACCAGTTCGTTGAAACGGCGACGCTGGTGCTCCGCCACTTCTTTGGCTTCTTCAGGGAGCATTACACTTCCTGTAGATTAGCCTACAACCAGCAGTCGGGAAGCCATGGGAGGGCGCTTGGGCTGATGCCGTAGGTTTTGCGCACGTCCACCCGCACCCGCGTGCATTGTGGCGATAGAACAGGAAACGCCCAAGCCGAGGTGTGAGAAGCCTGCTCTGGACGCTATAACGTGTGGCAAGCGGACCAATGTTTCGGCTCGGACAATTGTCTGCTGTGAACTTCAGCGTTTTTCGCTGTGCCGATGTCGCCGCTCCGCAGCTCTGATTATGGTGGAAACCTCGGTGGAAAAGGCTTTGGCGAGATCGGCGAGCGTTCGTAGAGTTGGGCTCTTGGCGCCGCGTTCCAGCTGGCCGATGTAGCGTTCCGTATATCCCAGATCGTGCGCCAATTTTGACTGGCTCCAGCCTCGGTCGACACGCAGTCGGGTAAACTCAGCACCGACCGCCTCACCTAACGTGCGGGACTCACGCTGTTTATCAGCACCAATCTTTTTGGGCACACCCCATAGTTGTCGTTTGACGCTAAATGATTGAGGAACTATAGTTCGTCATTGATTGAGGGCGAGAGTGTTCGATCTGGAAATTACTCGCCGACTCCTGCTGTTTCTACACGAAACCGAGGGGCAATTGAGGCGGTAGTGCCGATGAAAAGTGGCTTCCGGTATCGGCGAAATCGACTAAAATGGGGCGCCAAGCGGCGGGCTCTGAAACGACAGTAGAGGACATGTAGCCCTGCGTCCCCTCCGAGGTACTTCACGTTGAATAAATCCAAAAGCCAATCTGTACGTGAATCGACCACACGACTTCAGCAGGCCGCCCGCGAGCGTGCCGACGATGAAGCACGCCGCATCCCTTGGCAGCGGCTGCTTGATGCTCGTAATGAGTACATCGACTGGCAGGAGTTTTCCCTGTGGGTTCGCTCGATTCTGGAAGTGGAGAATCGCATCCCGGATTGGCTGGTCGAGATTCTCGACGACCGTGTTCCTGGATTTCTCGAAAGCGAAAGACAACTGACAACCAAAGCGGCCAAGGGCCGGCCTTTGCCTGTGCGCCTGGAAGATTGGATCGATGACCACATTATCGGCTTTGCCAAGCAGGAAGGCTGGTTTAACGCAATTACGTATTACGCCATACGCGATCCGCGTTACCAGCGCGCCGAAGTCTGTTGGTCGGAGTGCACCGAGAAGTGGAAAAAAGCCAAGCCAAGCCAGTATCCGTTGTTCGAGGAGTGGAAAGGCATGGCGGCGCAATGTGACGAGACTTCTCATCTCACGGCCAGGGAACGCCAGGCCCGGGCATCCTCAAAGTTGGTGCAACCTGATCGCCTTTGCGAGGCCGCTGCCCGATATATCGATTGGGAGGCCTTTGCGTATTGGGCTCGACCGGCACTGGAGCGCGAATCTCGAATGCCCGCGGAGGTTGCGAGCGTGCTTGAACGTCGATGCCCTGGGTTCCTGAACGCAAGCATCAAAGCGAGGCAACGAGATTCCGGAGATGACTCACAACCATTGCAGCGGCTGATGCTCTGGATCGCTGACCACTGTTTCCAGGATGCGCAAACTGAGGGCTGGTTCGATGCCATCCTCGTCCACGTGCGAAGCCATCCGAGGGCGATTCGGACTATGGAATACGCTGACCACTGCGACGAGTTGTGGAGTTCAGAACCGCCCACCCCTTACCCCTCTTTCGAGGACTGGCGCAGAGACGCCGATTTGTACGTTGATCTGAGCGACTGAACGCTAGTAAGAGTTCGACTGCTGGGCTGCAGCTTATTGGATGGACCTCCGTGAGCCGCTGCGAACTGCGGACGGGCAGATTTTCACATGCCGGAAGTACACGTTGCCCGCAATCTTCCTTCCGCAGGCGCAGGTCCTAACCACCAGCGCGTGCTTTTGTGCGCGAGAGACACTCCGGCTCTTCTCAGCGGCATTCGTTACGCCGTACTCGCTCACCAACCATTTTGCCGTCGCCGGATCTATCAGTGCCGTGTTGATCTCGCCGCCATGTTTCTTGCAGAACTCTTCAAACGCCCGGTCGGTGACAAACGGGTCAACGATCCTTAGCTGACCAGCGGAAATCCAGCTCTGTACTTGGGCCAGGCTCACGCCAAGGAGGTCCGCGGCCCGTTCCCACGTGTATCCTTCTTCTCCCTTGGCCAGGGCAGCCGTGACCCGTTCGACAGCCGAGGACTCAAGAGATGGATGGTTTTTCTCACCGAATGCTGCCAGCGAGGCAATGGTGATGCGCGGATCGCGCACTCTCAACATGCCGATTGCAACTAGATGCCGGAGTCTGCTGCGACTAACGCGGAGCATTGCCTGCAGAGTCCGTAGCGACCACCCGTCAGTGACCTTCGCGCTCATCCCGAGTGCACTGATGCGGAAACGAACAGCGCTGACGGAGCGACCGAGACGATGGGCGATTTTCTTGACAGGTTCGTATCCGGCCCAGTTCAAGAGCCGGTCATCGTCCGCTGGTGTCCAAGGCGGGGATGCCGCCCGGCGGGAGGAGCCAGATTTTCGCGCCCTGGAAACGCTCTCGCGTGTTTGGTGTTGTTCAAAGCCAGCAAGCTCTGGGGTTCTTCGTAAATGGCGAATACGCCGCCAACAGTCTCCGCGGGTCAGCGCTGGGACCAGCTCAAGGATCTTGTTGATCGCGTCGCGCTTCGCCGCTGGGCCAAGTTTGATTCCAGCAATCAGCAAACGGTCGACAACCGCCAACCATTTGGAGTTGATCTTGCCTGGCTTACCCTTTAGTCGCCGAGCCTCGGGCATTGCCCAACCTCACCACAGAAAGATCGGTGGCGTGAGCTTGGCTCCCGCGATCTGGTGAAGTTCACCAGTCGCGAGGCTTTCTCACGGTCAATACAGGGCGAAGTTGGCAGTTGCTGTCAGCGCTGTACCCACGTTAGTGGTACCGACTTTTTGCTTTCGACGAGGAAGCGCTTAAAGGCCGAGACGTTGTTTGACGAAGTGAATATTCTCGGTCTGCTGGTAATCACTCCTTACTTAACAAAGGAACATCCAGACGGGAAAAGTATCAAAGAAAGTTCACTGTTTCAGCTGATGAACCTTGTAACTTCGCGGAGCAGGCTAGACCAAAGTGCCGTGCCGTCTCGCGCACAACGCCTGCGTTATGACCTCGACGCCTTGTTGCGATGCGATGAGATAGAGGGAGGCAGGTTTATCTTGACACGTCTTCTCATCTGGTGGTCTTCTCACCTGTTGGCAGTCTGCTGTTTTGGTGGCGAACCCTGGTCGGAGTTGTGAGGCCCCCTGGATGTCGAACCCGGAGTCGAGCCCTGAATGGGTCGTTTCTAGTAGTTCCTCAGAAACGAACGGGCACCCGCTCAACAAGGAGTTAATCGCGGTCGCGAGCCGCCTCTGGCCTCGGGTCCAGATTCACGCGCGCCGGGAACTCGCAAACTGGAATCCGGACGACAGTGTGGCTTTGGCGACCGAAGTTTGGGAAGGCGTGCTGCAGTCGGTCTCAAAGACTCTCCAAAGGCGAAAAGGAAGCACTGCGGGGATAGTGGATCTGGATGCCTATCTGTTTGGGGTTTTCCTCCATCGTTTCAATCGAGCTCTG
>Ga0181523_10000256_pt1 | contig 59288 bp, 52 predicted proteins | sample PEATcosm2014_Bin_43_FD_119752 | JGI IMG/M metagenome (GOLD analysis project Ga0181523, IMG submission 119752) | Peatland microbial communities from MTU Mesocosm Facility, Houghton, MI, USA - PEATcosm2014_Bin05_30_metaG | ecosystem: Environmental > Terrestrial > Soil > Wetlands > Peat | place... | reverse complement strand
GGAGCCATAACGCGGGTTTGTCTTTTAACATGGACCGAAATAACTCGGGGTGCGCCACTTCTCGCGTTTGAGAAGTGGCCCGGCGAACGACGGACACCGCTAGGCTCCGAACATCCCGCCCTCATTTCCCGCTTGACTTGCCGAGTTACAATAGAGATAGACCAGTCCTAACAGCACCTAGTTCTTTGACATCATTTCGTAAACCAACCAAGGGAAGCCACAGTCGGTCACTTAAGCCAAGCCGAGCCCCGCCCATCCCAAAGGTTTTGAGCGAGAAACTAAGAAGCGATAACTGAAAAATCCGTAAGTCTCACGCGCTCAAGACTTTGCCTCTAACTCCCACCCGCTCAAGACTTTGGCAGGAAATCCCGCTAAAGTCTTGATTCCAATAGACCGAGGGGAGGGGGGTACCCGGGGGTGGGGGGGTGATATTTGGTCCCAACACAATCTGGACGGCGGCTACGCGATTTCGCCTTTGGCCTGTGAGATGAGTGCCGACGCCGCGGACTTTAGATAGCCCGCGCCTTTCACTTCCCAGATGCCGTCGAACTTTACGAAGTAGGGTTCCACCGAGATGCCGGGGAACTTTTCTGTAAGCAGTTCCCCAGCGCGGAGAAGTTCGCTGCGGTGATGGGTGGCTTCGGCTGCCTGGTCACCTTTGAAATGGGCCAGGCCGCCGTAAGTGGCGCAGTCGGAGTGGCTCATGACCAGGACGCGTCCGGTCTGGTGAAGACGTATGGACATCCGCACCTGTTCGAGGATGAAGTCCTGTTCGAAGTCGTTGCGCGGAGAGGCCAGGGTCTTAGCCCCTCCGGCGACGACGATCATGTCAGCACGCTCGATGCTTTGCTTCTTGAGAAACTTCCGCACGGCCATTCCGATGCGATGATCGAAGCAGCAGAGCACGGCGGCGTCGGCCACATACGGGGCCGCGGGCGAGTCGAAATGGAAGATTTTGCGCATGGTCGCTCCCGTTCAAGTTTACCTTGCGCGCACCCAGGTGCGAACGCAAAGATCCACGTAGCGGCGGACGCATTCGTCCGCCCCGCTACGCTCCCCGCTTGGTCTTCAGCTCTGCCAGCAACTGCTCGATGCGGTCTTCTTTCTCCAGCGCGGCGAGGCGGTCTTCTACGTCGTCGGCCAGGAGTTGGGCTTTGGCTCCGCCGATGGCTTCTTCGCGTGCGACTTTTTTCTTCATGCGGTCGAAGGTGGCGGACTTGCTGTTGGCGCTCATGCCGGACTGCGCGTCCGTGGCTCGGTTTGCGGCACGGGCGCGGCGATGCTGCGCGATCAGCAGATCGGCTTTGGCGTTGGCCTCGGCCAGTTTCTGATCGAGATTGCGCAAGGCCGATTTCAGATTCTCGACCTGGGCTTTCTGGTCTTCGAGTTGTTGCGCGAAGTTCGAGCTCAGGTCGCGATAACTTTCGACGCGGAGCAGAGCGGCCCGAGCGAGGTCGTCTTGCTTCTTGTCGACGGCTAGTTCGGCCTTGCGCATCCATTCCTGGATCTTGTCGTCGTTTTCGATCTTCTTTTTTTCCAGCAGATGCTGGTCGGCAATGGCGATGGCAACCTGCGTCTTGACCTGCAAGAGCTGGTTGTTCATGTCGAGGATAACTTGCTTGATCATCTTTTCGGGCTCCTCAGCTTTGTCGATCAGGTCGTTGAGGTTGGCCCGGACTAAGGTGGAAACGCGTTCGAGTAATGCCATAAGGGACTCCTTTTGTTTCAGTCGTTGGTCGCTAATCGTTGGTCGTTCGTCGTTGGTCGCTTGGTCTCTTGTTCCAGACGCCGCCTACCAGGGAAATCGCGATGTAGGCTGCGATTCCGGCGGCGACCCAGACGCCCATGTGGCCGGTGGCGGCGCCGAGGGCCGCGCCCATGGCCGCTCCCAGGGCGACGGACAGGGCGAGTGATCTGGCGTGATGAAGTTCTTGTTGCACGGTTACCTCCTAAACTCAGTCGTTAGTCGATGGTCAATGGTCGTTGGTCGTTCACAATTCGCGGGTCGCATATGCATTCCTAACGACCAATGACTAACGACCAACGACCTGCTTCACTTCTTTTCCTCCGGCTTCGGTGATTTATCGCCGATTTGGCGCACCTTGCCTAACAGTTCTCCTAGCGGCATGCCGCTGAGCGTTTCAAACAGGGCTGGCACTTGTGCCGCCATTTTTGTGATGTCGCCGGTGATCTTGTTCAGTCCCGCGGTGTCGCCGTTGCCGGTGGAGACGATGGTGATCTTGTCCACATTGGCGAGCGGCGCGGCCAGGGCTTTCACGACTTCCGGCAAGCCCGTAAGCAGCTTGTCAAGGACTGCGGCCTGGTTGTACTCCTGAAAAGCTGCAGCTTTTACGTTCATGGCTTTGGCTTCGGCTTCGCCCTTCTTGAAGATGATTTCGGCTTCGGCTTCGCCTTGGGCGCGAATCGCCGACGCGTGGCCTTCGGCTTCCGCGATCAAGCGCTGCTTCTCGGCCGCGGCCAGGGTTTCGATGCGCTGACGCTCGATCTCGGCGCCTTTCAATACGGTCGCGATCAGTTCTTTCTCACGGCGGCTGATTTCGGCGTCCTGGACCTTTACCTGTCCTTCTTTTTCGACCTGCTGCACCCTCACACTTTCGGTGATCACCTGCTGCTGCATTACGTTGCTTTGAATGTCATAACTCTTGTCGGCTTGCGCCTGTTGCTTCTTGGTAACTTCTAGGTACTGCGCTTTCTTGACCTCTAAGTCGCGCTGCGATTCGGCTTGCTTGGCCTGGGAGAGCGTTTCTGCGAGCACGCGCTCCTGATCGGCTTGCGCTTTGGCAACCGCGGCTTCGCGCGTTGCCATGGCGCGCTTGATGGCCGTGTCGCGCTCGGCTTCGGCAGTGGCTACGTCGGCGTCGCGCTTGATGCGGGCAACGTCGGGCTTGCCCATGTTGGTGATGTATTCGTTCTTGTCGCGGACCTCTTTGATGGTGAAGGAGATTACTTCGAGACCCATCTTGTTCATGTCGTCGGCGCAGGTGGCGCGCATACGGTCGCCGACCATCTCGGGCTGCTTGACGATTTCTTCGACAGTGAGTTGTCCGATGATGCCGCGCAGATGGCCTTCCATCACCAGGCGGATCAGGCCTTCGCGCTCCTGGTCGCTTTTGGTGAGGAACTGCTCCGCTGCGGTGAGAATGGATTCTTTGTCGGACTTCACCTTGATTTGCGCGACGGCCTCGACGGTGACGGCTACGCCCTGCTTGGTGTAGAGATCCTGCTGCGGGGCGACGTCGAACGACATGAGTTCGAGCGAAAGGTCCTTGCAGTTTTCGACCATCGGAAAGATGACCGTGCCGTGTCCCTGGACCACGCGGGTTCCGCGAAAGCCGTAAACGATTAGCGCTTCATGCGGTCCCGCTTTGCGGTATAAGCGGGCCAGCATGCTCATCAGGAACAGGATGGCCAGAACCATCAGCCCCGCGATGACCCAGATTTCGATTGCTATGCCGAGATACATATCGCCTCCTGAAAAATCGTTGCTCGTTGCCCAGCCCCTAAAGGGGCTTCTGAATTTAGACTGCTTCCGGCATCGCTAAAGCGATGCCCTGATACGAACCCAGACCCGCGGCGTTCTAATCGCGTGTCAAAATGCCGGTCACCATTTCCAGATCCCGCACAATGCGCTCGGGATCGTTGTGCCCGAGATAGACCTGGCCGTTCGAAGTTCGAATGTGCACAACCTTGTTGCACCACACGTACGCTCGTGTGCTGCCGATGCCGCGAATGCCATAGCCGCGAATCAGGTTCCAGGGCTCGATCGAATAACTCACGATTGATTCCTTTGGAATCGAGCGCAGGCGGAAACCCAGCATGTGAATCTCGACTCCTTGACGCAGAAAACGGTACTGAAAGCCGCTCCAAGCCATCGCACTAACGCCGAGCGCGATTGTGGCTGCGAAGATCGCCCCCCAGACGACCATCGCGGTCCGCGTTACCGTCAACGAGATCGCCGGGCCGATCAGCGCAAGCAGGAGCACCAGAATCCACACGCGGCCGGTGTGCGTTTCTTCCGCTAGCACTTCGCTTTGGAATGCCTCGTTCATAATTTAGCTGTCAGCCCTTAGCTGTTGGCTCCTCACTGCTCATCTCTTCCCACAACCGTACATATGCAATGCCCTTGTCGTAGCGCGTGACCACGATCTCCGCGCCCTTTTCGATCGCGCTGCCGTTCTCGCTCCGCGCGCCGCAGGTGCGCCTGGTTCCCGCTTGCGAGTAAATGATTTCGCCGGTGCCGTTTTCGCGGATGGGCATCGAGATTCGTCCCAGCACGCCCACCATTTCGTAGTCGGCCGAGTCCATGTTCTCCTCGTGCGAGATCAGCACGCGGCTGAGGAACAGGAAAACGATGCCGGCGCCGACGACTCCGGCGCCCATGGCGAAAAGCAGGCCGAGCACGAACCATATGCTGGAGAAACGCGTGATCAGAAAGCCGGTTCCTCCGAACCAGGCGAGAAACGCCGTCAAGGAGACGAAGTTGAACGGCGACACAGGCGACTGGTTACCGCGTGCAGCCGTGCTGCTACCGGCGTTGCCATGCGCCACGGGAGCGTGTCCGGCGGCAACGTGCCCGCCCGCGTGCGGGAGGTGCGGGAGATGCAAGTGCCAGCGCAGTCCGCCCGCGATGAATGAAATCGCGCTCAGCAGAAAACCGACCGCGAAACAGGTCAGATAAAAATCAGCCCAAGTCATATTCCAAGTCATAGGTTTCGCCTCCTGGGCGCGGTGCCGGCGCCGCGCGCGGCTTCCGGCCGCAGCGCTTCGAACAGGCGGTCGGCCAGCCCGGGCGTGTTCAGGATTTCGCCGAGCAGCAACAGGCAACGCCGGGTGTCCTTGTCACGCGCGACCTTGATCAGGACCTCGCTCACCTCGGGGTCACTGGCGAAACGCTCCGAGCCTTGCAGCAGCCACACATCGAGTTGACCTTCGGTGGTGCGCAGGTCGCTGACAAGCTCGGTGTGATAGCCCTCGGGGTCATCCACCAGAAAGCCGGGGTGCACCCTGAAAAAGCGCGCCAGCAAAGTGCGTGAGGCCTGCGTCATATGCGGACGCTTGCCGCGCTCGATCTGCGAGAGGTATGACTGGCTGATGGTTTTGCCGGTCTCGGTTTGAATGCCCTTCATCAACTCCTGTTGGGTGAGGGGACGATTCATGCCGCGGAGGGAACCTTCGACCTCGCGGAGGTAGCGAATTTTTTCGCCCAACGTCATATATGCCAGATCGCGATAATGATATCGCAATATGCGATATTGTCAAGCACTGAATCAGCCTTGTTTGCAGTGGCTTACCCGAGGCTTCGGCGACATGGGGCAAAGAAAAGGCGGGGGGCAAGGAAAAGGCATCCGCCGGAGCCGAGGCCGGAAGCGCAAAAATGCGTCGGCTTAATTTACCTGTAACCGCACCTGAGTGTTGTGCGTTGCTGCCGTTCCGGCAGATCCGGTGATGGTGATAGTGTAGACTCCCGCCAACGTGCCTCCGGTGGCGGTAGTGGTGTTGCTGGCGGATCCACAGCCGGGCTGCAGCAGGATCACACCCGCGATCAGGCCAAGGGCGGCTCCGGCCAGCCAGCGGCGGCGCTTGCGACCGGCGGCGCCAATGCCCAGTCCGACCAGGCTTAGGCCTCCAACGGGGAGCCATGCGGCATAGAACGAGCCGCGGCGGAACAGGCTGCCGGTGGTCACGGGGCGGGGCACGGTGGCGATGCTCAGCGTCGTGCCTAAACACCCCCCCGAAAGCGTGACGGAGGTGGGGTTGAAGGTGGGAGCGGGCGAGGTCACCATAGACGGGTTCGTGGTTTGGCTCGGGGTGATGGTGCCGCTATAGCCCAGGTTGGTCGCAGGACAAAAGGCGACCTGGATCGTGGCAGTGTCGCCGGCGTTAATGACCGGCGTCGACGTCGAAGCACTGACCACGAAATCGGTGACGTTCTCTACCGGCTGCGGCACGGAGCCTCCCACAGCGCCACCGTTTGCGCTGGCGTTGCCCGCGATCGAGATTTGCGAATTGCCGGGCAGAACCGGAACGGCTGGTGTTATGTCGACTTCAACGGACGCTTGGACGGTGCAGGGCATAGCCGTGCATACGGCCAGGGTCGGAATAGAACAAGAGATCGTCGACCCTGTTACTCCGCCGCAGGTTCCCGAGCCGCTGGTGACTTTGGCTGTAACGGGCGATGCGAGGCCGGTGGTGGGCAATCCAACGGCGTTAAAAACCACTTGGTTTGCCGGGTCGGTTCCAAGTTGGTTGAAGTTGGCGATGTCGAAGGTAAACGCGACCTGGTTCCCGGCCGCCACCGCCGGATACGGAGATGGACTGGTGGAGGGGACGGTTATAACGAGCGTGCTGTTCGCGCCGATCTTGGTCACAAAGGCATTCGGCGAGGTGCCGTTCAACTGCGGCTGGTAGGCGGTGTTTGAAGTAATGGGAAAATTCGAAGATAGAGTGGTGCCGGCCGCATACGTGGCGCCGAAGATGTCGAATGCGATTCCAGTGCCCTGATCCAGAGCGCTGCCACCCAGATAGGTCACGTAATCGCCGGCACCCTGTCCCGACAATGTGGTTCCAATGAGTGCGACGAAAGCGTCTCCCTCACCGCCGTACTGACCGCCGTTGTACTGGCTACCGCCGACGACCGGCTGGAGGGGATCTAGGGTTGGAAAGCTTTTGTTGGGGGAGGTGGTTGAACCGACGAGGTGGACGGCCCCGATCGAATCTACTTTAATGTCCTGTCCACTATCGTTGCCGGAGCCACCCAGGTAAGAGAAGTAGTTTATCGGATACACCGTCCCGACGATGCTGCCGCCGATCTTGACGATGAAGGCGTCGAGACCCCCGCCATTGTCGAGCTGAAAGCCATTGCCGGAGCTGACCCAATCGGTCGAGTCGGTCGAGCCGGTGACGTAGGCATTCCCGGATGTGTCCACGTCGATGGCGTTGCCATAATCATCCCCGCTGCCGCCTATATAAGTGGAGTAGACCAGGCTGGAGAGGCTATCGTTGTTGGGGTTGATCTTGGCGACGAAGGCATCTGGAGTGGTTGTCTGCGTTTGCCCGGGGCAATTTGTCTTACCGGCTTCGTTGAGGCAGGACTGCTGCGCATTGAATAGTGGAAACGGTGCCGCAGTGACACCGTTCGGAAGCGCGTTCAGCATGGTGGTCGTGCCGGTGATGTACATGTTGACGCTGTTGGTGCCAGAAGGATCCACAGCGATGCCGCCGCCGATAGCAATTGCGGTAGCCGGATATCCGCCACCGAAGTACGTGGAGTAGAGCATGCTCTGGTAACCGCTGCCAGCGGTGTTGATCTTGCTCGCGAAGAACTGGAGGCCTCCGGGATTGTTCGAGACTGTCTGGTAACCGTTGGGGCTGGCGGGGAAAGGGTTGAATTGGGTAGCGGAGTTGGTGGAAGTGGTGGTGCCGGTGACGTAGGCGTTCTGATTTTGGTCGATCGCAAGACCGGTGACCGTATCCGCCGAATTGCCCGTTGTGTTGGTGCCCGCGAGATAGGTGGAATAGGTAAGGGTGTAAGCGGAGTTTTGGTCGAGGGCGATCGTACTGAGGAATCCGTGCGTGCCGACGGTCACGGGGCCGGGATTGAGTGCATTGCTGGTGGTGATAGGAAAACTGTTATAAGAGGTGGTCGAACCGGCAACGTAGATGGTGCGGTTCTTGTCGACTGCGATTCCTGCCAGGCTGTCGACCAGTGAACCGCCAAGATAGGTCGCGTACACCAGTTGCTGATCGACCGGCACATTGGGATTCGTATTGAGCACCGCGATGAAGATGTTCGTTGCGTCCGGCCCCCCAAGCTGGTTCTGGAGCGGCGGGTTGTTCGGGTTGTTCGGAGGAGGGAAAAAATACGTCGAGTTGGTCGATCCCGCGAGATAAATCTGTTGGGCGTTATCGACCGCAACTTTCACCAGACTCTCGGTGCCGGTACCGCCGAGGTAAGTCGAATAACTCAGGACCGGGTCAATGACAAGTTCGCGGCTGTGGTCGTAGTCGCCGACGGTGAAGCCGATTTTATTGTCAGCGAGCTGGCGGAAACTCCCCGCGACTGCTTTCTCGGCATTGCCGGACGAATTTTCGGTCGATTTTCCGAACTCGGGCGTGGCGGGTTGATAGACACGCGGTGCGTGGAAGCGCACCTCCCCGCTGGCGGTGGAGAGGATGAGGTCTCCGGGATCGCCCGAAACCCCCGTAGCGATGTGTGCGGATGCGCCGCTGAAGCTGATCGCGATCTGGTTCGGGTTGGCGCCTGGAGCGACGCGGAAGTCGTATTCGAGCTGTCCCTGGTCGCCATAGTAAACCAAGTCGACGCCGGGATAAACGCTCTTGTACTGGACACGTGCGAATTGGGGGATGTTGCGGCGCCATTTGGCGGGATCATTGCCTATGAAATAGTTACTCCTGCCGGGGAGCGGCTCGGCGCCGGAAATGTCGGCGGTAGAGTTGGCCCCGTCCAGCCGCATGCGGATCACCGAACTAGCCGTATGCTCTGGGCTGGCGCTTGCCGTCCGAGGGTCGGGGCGTGCAGGCTGGAGTCGCAGCACCGCTTCCTCGGCGGTCAGGAACAGACCGTAGCCGGATCCGCGGGCGAGGAACTTGACCTGAGGAGCGGTCTGACCCTGGTTCGGCTCGAAGAACATCGGCAGGGACAGTGACTTTGACGCAAGCGGCTTATGGGCAGCAGGCTCTGCCACGCTGGCTTGGGTGGCCTGTACTCCAGCTCCAAAATAGAATACGACGGCTGCGGTGGCGAAAACGGCGATCGCCAGAAATGCAGTCTTTATCCCAATCCCATTTCCTGTCTTTCTTGGTGTCTTTTTCTCTGCCACCGAACCTCCTACCGATACCGGGTGATTCCGATTCACGAAGCTCCTCCGATTTCCCAATTTCGTGGGGTGAGAACAAGAAGGCACACAAACGCCGCTGCGGCTCGACGCCCTTAGGAAGCGGATGCGTACCTGTCACCAGAATACTGGGATTGAACCAAACAAATACTTTTACATCCAACAGATACGCTGTCAAGCCGGGCAGACAGCTTTGGGCCGTGCTAGTGAGAAGCCAAAAGAGGCGGAAATGGTTGTAAAGAAAAAGGTCTCACGAAAACGGGTCTCTGGTTCAAGGTCTCAGGTGTCAGGTCTCACGAAAAACTTCGCCGATGAAGCACACTTGAGTGTGAGACCTGAACCCAAGACCTAAGACCTGACACCTGGTCTTTTCAATTCCTCGATTTCCCGCTTCAGGCGTGCGTAGCGGCGAACGATCGTTCCCAAATAGGTGATGTGGATGATCCAAGTGACGGCGTACGCTGCAACAAGGTATGGGTTTCCCTTCATCGCGCGCTCCCCCTGGGGTCGAGCAGCGATTGCAGGGCATGGGCGTGGTCAACTTCGCGCTGCAGCGTCTCCAAGCGATAGCGCGACCAGCCAACCAGAAAGGCGAAACAAGAAAAGGCCAGCCAGTTGATGAGCAGAACGTGCAGCATGCGCGGATCAATCGATCCGCCTCCGCCCATCACCGGCTGCGGATGCTGGGTGCGGAAGAACCAGATCGAGAAGTAAACGAACGGCACGCACATCGCCCCGAGAACGGCCAGAGCCGCTGCCAGCAAAGGCGTTTCTCCACTAGAGGAGAAGCGGCGCAGAAAAAGATAGCTGACGTAGATGAGCCACAGCACCAGGGTCGAGGTCAGGCGCATGTCCCACGTCCACCAGATGCCCCAGACCGGACGCGCCCAGATCGGGCCCGTGACCAGGTTGACGGTTAAGAAAACGACGCCGACCTCGGCAGTGACCAGCGCGACGATGTCGGCAACCGGATTGCGCTTGATCAGATAGAGGACCGATGCTCCGAAGTTGATGAAGAAGAGCTCGAACCCAATCAAAGCCGAAGGCACGTGGTAGTAAAAAATCCGTTGCACGTCGCCCATGGTCCGCTCGGTGGGCGCGCCGATCAGGGCCATGTACAGCGCGTAGATCAATAGGATCGCGGTCAAGAGTCCGACGATGGGGAAGGCTTTTTTCATTTGTTCGTCATTCTGCGGCGTCCGTATAATGCTTTCCCCCGGGCCACTCTGTGCACCCCGTGGTTCAAGCTCTTCGCTTGCAACGACGACCGTCACTCCGCGTTCAGCACAGTTTCAAACAACAGCAGGCAGACTGTAGTAAACACCAGATCGTAGGTCGCGAGCAACACGATCCAGAAGCGCGCGCCCTCGCCGTTCAGTATGGCGGTGGTGGATTGCACCATGGCCAGGAGCGCCGGGATCGAGATCGGGAACAAAAGCAGCGGCAGCATGATCTCGCGGCTGCGTGTCCGCAAGGACATGGCTGCGAAGAAAGTTCCGTTTACGACCAGTGCCCAGGTCCCGAGCACCGCCACCAGCAGTAGTTGCCACGCCGGACCCAGCGCGCGCAGCCGGTAAAATGCGATGAACAGCGGGGTCATGAGCGCTTCCAGCACGCTCACGAAAATGAAATTGCCCAGTGTCTTCGCTATGAACAGCGAGTTCGCAGGTGCGGGCGATACCCGGTAGGCATCGAGCACCTGGTTGCGAATCTCACGCGCCCAGGTCTGGTTGAGCGCCACGACGGCCGCGAACAGGAACGCCACCCAGATCAGGCCGCCGGCGATCTGGCGCGATTCTTCGGCGCTCGGATCGAACGAAAAACTGAACACCACCACCACCAGCAGCGAAAAAAACAGCATCGAGTTGATGGCGTCCTTCGATCTCCACTCAAGGCGCAGGTCCTTGAGCAGCGTGACGCGAGTGATGCCGGTGGGCGCGCTCATATTAAGTTTCCCCCACCGCTCTCCGCAGCCGGCTCTGGCCGCTTCAGTTCCCGCGTGCGCCCGACAATCTTGCCGAATTCCATCCAGACGAATTCGTCGGCCGCGCCCTCGAGCAGCGCGGCTTGATGCGTGACGATGAAGATCGTCGTACCCCGATCGCGGATACCGGCCAGCAGGCGGACCATTTCCGTTGCGGAGTGCAGGTCCACATTCGAGAAGGGCTCATCAAGCAAAAGGATTTTCGGGTCGTTCAGCAGAGCCCGCGCCAACGACATCCGCTGCCGCATGCCTTGCGAATACTGGCCAACGGGGCGCACGAGATCGGGATCAAGCCCGACCGCGCGGATGACCTCCGCGCAGCGCGTGCGGCTGGCGATGCCGTACAGGCGGGCAAAGTATTCCAGGTTCTCCATCCCGCTCATCTCGTCATAGAGCAGCGAAGGATGCGCCATGTAGCCCACCTGCTGGCAGATGTCGTGAAACCTGCTGGCCCCAAGAATCGAGACCTGGCCGCTCGACGGCCGGTTGAGTCCGGCGAGAGTGCGCAGCAGTGTAGTTTTGCCAGCGCCGTTATCACCAAGGATTGCGTAGAGTTTCCCGCCGGAGAATTCCGCGGTAACGCCGCGTAGAGCCGCAAAACGGCCAAACTGCTTGATCAGGTTCGAGACTGTGATGACGGGGACGGGCGCGGTTTCTGTCAAAGGAATTAAGGAATGAAGGCTAATTCGCCATCCCGCTCGATCCGGAATTCGGACTCTGCGAATTCTGGTTCTGCGACATGCTCTTGCCGGGCTCGGCGGCTGGAGTAGCTCCCGGTTGACCGGGTTGCGGCGCGTACTTTGACGCGCACTTGGCCTGTAGCTGCTTGGCGTGAAAGACGCCATCGCGTCCGAAACTGCCATCGGCCAGGGCTTGCGAGTCGTCCTTAAAAGTGTCGGGAGGAGCCTCGGTCCCGGTGTATGAAACGGGCAGCGTCAGATCGTTCTCCTTCAGCATGAAATCTACGCGGGTTCCAGAGCGCTTGATCGATCCGGGCACCACGTTTCCGGCTACACGAAGACGCTTGGCGTAAGCCTCGTTTCCCATGCCGTTCAATTCTCTGATGGTGACGTAGTAGCTTTTGCTGTCCTGCACGCCAGTGTAGGCCAGATAGCCGAGCGACAGCAGAATCAACACGGTAACCGAACCAAATTTCAGATACTTGCTGGTTTCACTTGACATGAAAAAACCCCACCCCTGCTTAAAAACTGTACGCGCCGAGTGTGAGCCGGTCAAGACGCGCCGCGGCCCGTTGTGCCCTTCACCGCCTCAAAATCGATCGAGGGCCCCTAGTACCAACCCCGCTGCCGAACAAAAGAGCGGAAGGGAACCCCCGTCCCATCCGCAAAATTCTGGGAAATCTTGTCAAGCCCCCCAGTTTCGACCATTTTCCTGGTAAGTCCATGAACAGGCGACGAATATAAAGTTGCAAAAGTTGGCGGTGTGGAGGTTCAGAATTGATATAATAAAAACATAAGCATGAAAAAAGGTGGGGATCTGCTCCTCACCTTTTTCATTTGGGCCGAGTCTGTCTCATTTGTCCGCCTAAGTACTTATTTCACAAGATTTTGCCTGCAAGTCCTGAAAGGTCAAAGATTTGGCGGGGGAATTATTGCCTAACTTGATGATTCTAAAGGGTCGGAAAATAAAAAAATTCGCGGGCGAAGCTGAACGTTTCACCAACCAGCAAGTATTTAAGACGCGTGGCTGCGTTCTCTCACGGTATGGCCAGATGTCCGCCGGCCCCCAGTTAAATAAAGTCGATAGACTTACTTGACATTATCTGGCAACTGAGATACATTCTCTACAGTTTCCTCCTGGCCCGTACCGCTATTCGCCTGGCGGTACGGGCCTCCCTTTTTCCGGCTTAGCTTCCTTTTTCCAGCTCGAAAGGTTTCTGCATGTAGCGGCGGCACTCCTCGAGAGCGCCTTGGGTATTGTCGTTGGTCTGGATGGCCTGGCGGTATTCATTGACGGCGCGTTCGCGTTGGCCGGTCACGTCGAAAATCTTGCCCAACTGCAAATGGCTCCAAACCTCGGTCCAGCGCGGCTCGCCGTCGCCGTTCAGCGATTCGCGGTAGGCATTTGCGGACGCCTGATAGTTCCTCTGCATGAAAAACACCTCGGCGATCCGGTAGTGGGCCAGCGAACTGTTCTTGTTGACTTCGAGCGCTTTGTTGAACTCGCTGAGGGCTCCGGCCAGGTCGCCCTGCTGGGTCAGACCTTGTCCGCGCACGATGGAGGAACGCAGCTTGATGTCCTTGGAGTTGGTGAGCACGCGGTTTCCCGGATCGATCGAGATCCGTCGCGGGCGCCCAAAAGTTTCGACGGAAAACGGGGAATCGGTGCCCACCACCTCAATGCGTTTTTCTTCCGTTCTTCCATCGGTATCGATTCTCAGGTTTACCGGCATGCGGAACAGATCCAGGTCTTGGGTGATCGCGCCGACAATGCGGAACCCCTTGTTGGTGCCCAGCCGGTAGACCGTGTACTTGGCCTTGAACTCGGGGGCGCTGGTGGAATCCATCCACTGCGAGTAGAACCAGGTGAGCTTTTCGCCATACACACTCTCGCTGAGCTTGCGGAAATCGTCGGTGCTGGCGGACTTGCCGGCATACTTGGTGGCGAAGTCGCGCATGATCTCCAGATACTTCTTCTCGCCGACCACCCAGCGCAGCATGTGCAGGATCATGGCACCCTTGTCGGTCACCAGGGACTGAAATTCGGGAGAAAAATAGTCCAGCTTGTCGGCGCTCGAAAGCGGCACGCTGTCGTAGGCGAGCGCACCCACCGACATGTCCTTCACCATTTCCGCGAGCCCGCCTTCGCCCGCCGCGCTCTCCACGTAGCGAGCTTCGGAGTAGCGCGCGAAGCCGTCGCTGATCCACCAGTCGTCTTTCGATGCCGGACTCACGGAGACGCCCCACCACTGATGGGCAATCGTATTAGCCAACAACCGGTAGTTGATCTTTTCCGTAATCGCGCGGCTCGACAACGCTGCGATCTCGGGCGCCCAGGCCGTGGGCACCGTGTCGTCTGGAATTTCAACGATTTTCAGCCGCGGCGCGGGTGCGACTCCGTACTGAGTGACGAAGTAGGTGAACGCCTTGACCGCCGTCGATGCATACTCCGCGCCCAGGCTCTGTTTATCGGGCTTAAAGAACACGTGCAGATCGATGCCCGCGTCGTCGCTTTTGAATTCCTGGAAGGTGCCGGCAACGATCGTGCCCGGAAAGCTCGGCTTGTCCCACGCGAAGGTGTAAGTCTTGGAGTTCGCAATCGCGCTTGCTGTCTTCTTCGCCGCCACGGACGGTTCCTTCCCGCTGCCGATCACCACCATGTGCGCCGGGACGGTCACGCTGATCGTCGAGGTGAAACGGTTGACGCCGTATCCGGCGACCGGAAACCAGAGTCCAGCGTAAAGCAGATAGCTCGTATCCGGGCCGACATAGGCGAGCTTCAGTCCCTGAACCGGGCTGTCGTCGGCGCTTTCCAGCGTGCCCTCGTATTCGAAGGTGAAGGTGGTGCTCGTGTTCTTGGCAATGCCGCTATTGAGCGAAAAGCGCACGGTTGAATCCTGCGTGTTGCGCTCTGGAGTGAGTGGCTTGTTGTTCGCGTCGGTGAGTTTCGTAATGCGCAGCGCGTTGTTCAACTGAAAGGTGGCCACGTTGAGGTCGTCGAGCGCCGTGACCTTTACGGTGGCGCGCGCGTTGAGCTTGTGGGTTTGCGGCAGGAGTTCGACGTCGATCTGGTAGTCGTCAGCGCGCAAGCGCGTCTTCTCGGCTGCCAGAGCCGACCGGTTCGCGACCAAGCAAAAAAGGAAGACAACCGTTAAACCGAGCGCGCGGTGCGCTAGGCGAGAGTGGCAAAGCTTCAAGTAAAGTCTCCTGGAGAGAACGGCAATTTGTATGATGTTAATTTTCCCGCAAAAGATGCTGTGCCGACAAGGGTTGGCGAACTTGTTTTGGTCAAGACTTTGTCACAGAGTTGTGTTGCCGGCAGAGGCTTCGAACTCCTCCAGCAAACGGTTGTAGTGCGCTGGCCGCGTGCCGGCTGTACTATAACGACGGTCATCTGCACGAGACTTTGGGCGTCCGGTTCCGTGGACAGTCGCTGCCCGCGACGGAAAAAATAAGGGTCAACTAGTCAAAGTTCTTGCGCACGCAGTGCGGCGGTGTGTCCCAGTCCGGGAGAGCACCCCCTACCTCGTTAGAAACAACCTTCCCAAATTGGCGCTGAGTTGGCGCACTGCTTGCACAGCACAGTTGACATCTCGAATCGCCCAGCCAGCAAGTGCTTTACCTGCCTCCTTCCGTTCTGGCAGCCCGGTTTCGCGATAACCAGCCCATAGGAGATTCTAATTGCAGACCGTCCGCTTGCTTGCTGTCATGCTTCTAGTCATCGCCCCTGCCCTAGCCGAAAGCCCTCTGCTCGACGAATTGCCTCGCGAGGCGGGCCGTGAAATTAACTCAACGAGCGCCTCCTCAACGAGCAACACGACAGTCGTCTACGCGCTAACCGGTGCTCCACCGGTCTCGCTCGCAGACAATCCCGCCCCGCAAAGAGTCAAAGTCAAAGTTATTGATAAAAAGTTCATGGCCGTCATGGGAGCGCTTGGCGGCGCTGAGAGTCTGCGTTTCACCACGCACAAGCTGGTGCTAGACCACGAACTCGCCGCTGGCGCTCCCTGGGTGGCCAGCGTCCCTGCGAATCAGCGCCTAGTTTCCAAGTACGCGGGGGTCTACGCGGCCGAATTGCTCGTGGCTTACGAACTCAAGAAGCCCCACTCCTGGCTGCCCGGCGACAAGATCATTCGGAAGCTGTGGTGGGCGTATCCCGCGGCCATGGCGCCGATCCATATCATGAACGGAGTGCGCAGCATTCGAACCCACGCTCCGTCGTGCCCCGTGGCCGAGTGTCAAGCGCCATAGATTCGTATGGGTATCGCTTTAGCGATACCATAACCGTTCGCAATTCTAAGCCCCTTTAGGGCCGGGTGTTCGGATCTACCCGATCATTTTTGAGATGATCTCGGCCGCCCGTTCCGAAGGATGCGCACGGCCGCTTCCTTGCTTGAGCCGAGTCTTCACCACCGCCAGTTGCTCGATCATGCGAGCCCGCGGCTCGCCGTCGGGGATGATCTTGTTCATTTCCATGACGATGTTCTCCACCGTGAACTTGTGCTGCACCAGTTCGGGGACGATCTCCTCCTCCGCAATCAGGTTGACCATCGCAAAATGAGGAACCTTCACCCGCGGCTTGCCGAGCGCGTAGGTGAGTGGAGAGACGCGGTACACCATGACAAACGGAGTGCCCATGATGGCCGCTTCGACTGTAGCCGTGCCGCTAGCGACGATCGCCACGCGCGAGTGGTAGAGCGCGGGGAGCGCCTCGGGGACTAAGTGAATACTTTCCAGTAGGGACGCGGTTTGTCGCGTCTCTGTACGCTGCGCCCCGATCAATTTTCGAAGGAACGATGCGTCCAGCGTGCGCGCCACCGGCAACAGGAATTCATAGCCGCTGCCCGGGCGATCTTTTTCTAGACGGTCTTTTTCCAGCCGACCCGCCGCCGCAAGGATCGTCGGCAGGTTCATGCGTACTTCTTTCCGGCGGCTGCCCGGCATCAGCGTGATCCAGGACTTCGCGGTGTCGAGCTGATTCGCGGCCGCGTAAGCTTCGCGAGTAATTGCTGGCGCGGTCAGATCGGCCAGTGGATGACCGACGAACGTCGCGTCCACTCCGCGATCGCGATAGAACTTTTCTTCGAAAGGAAAAATCACCAGCGCTTTGTTGACGTACTTGCGCAGCAGCTTGACGCGTCCTTGCCGCCAGGCCCAGAACTGCGGGCACACGTAGTAAACGGCCGGAATGCCACGCTTGCGCATCTGCCGCGCCACGCGCCAGTTGAAGGCTGGCGAGTCGATGACGACGGCGAGCGCCGGCCGTTTCTCATCGGCTGCGCGAAGCAACTTGCGATAGAGCCCAAGAATCTTCGGCAGATGGCTCAGAATCTCCGTGATGCCGACGACCGCCAGGTCTTTCGCGTCGACAACGATTTCGCATCCGGCGGCCCGCATGCGGTCTCCGCCGGCGCCGAAGAACTGGAGCGATGGGTCACGACGACGCAGCGCTTCGATCAACTGCGCACCATACATTTCGCCAGAGGCTTCGCCGGCGGAGACCAGAACTTGCACGGAACACATTGTACCGGGGTGCGGGCTGGGTGGAGCCGCGTTCAGTCGTCCGCGTTCGCAGTGACCGAGGGAGCCGTCGGCATCTCCTGATCCTTATATTGCAGTTGATACAGCTTGTAGTAAATCCCGCGCTGGGCCAGCAGTTGCTGGTGCGATCCCATTTCGCGGACCTGGCCTTTATGCATCACGATGATCTTGTCGGCGCGCTGGATGGTCGAGAGCCGGTGGGCGATGATCAGCGCCGTTCGTCCTTCCACCATGCGGTTGAGGGCGTCGCGTACACGAAACTCGGTCTCCGTATCCACGCTTGAAGTCGCCTCATCGAGAATCAGAATCTTCGGATTGTGCGCCAGCGCGCGCGCGAACGAAATCAGCTGCTTCTGTCCGGTCGAGAGCGTGGAGCCGCGCTCGCGCACTTCCTCTTTGAATCCTCCCGGCAAGGTTCGAATGAAGTCGGCGAGGTTGACGTCCTCCGCCGCCTGCTCTACGTCCTGGTCCTGAATGCGCGCCGTCCCCAAGCGGATGTTACCCGCGACCGTGCCGCTGAATAGAAACGGATCCTGCAGGACGACGCCGAAGCGGCTGCGCAGCTCGTCGAGATCCATGTCCTTGATATCGATGCCGTCGATGCGAACCGCTCCCCGCTGCACGTCGTAGAAGCGCATCAGCAGCGAGATCAGGGTGGTCTTCCCCGCTCCGGTGTGTCCAACTACGGCGATCGTCTCTCCCGGTTCGAGCACAAAATTAACGTCGCGCAACACCCAGTCGGGCTCGCCACCTTGTGCGCAAACTCCGTATGCGAACCACACGTGGTCGAATTCAATCCGCCCCGGCCCCTGCGGCTGTTTCGTAACCGCCGCCGAAGTCACTTCAATCTTCGTATCCAGCAGCTTGAACACGCGCTCGCCCGCCGCCATCGCCGACTGCAGAATGTTGTACTTCTCGCTCAGGTCTAGGATCGGACGGAAGAAACGCAATGCGTACTGTATGAACGCGGCCAGCACGCCAATGGTCGCCACGCCCCGAATCACATCAATCCCACCAAACCAGATGATGCAGGCGATGGCAATATACGACAAGAGGTCAACCACTGGGTAATACAGCGAGTATGCCAGGATAGCGTCTTTATAAGCCTCCATGTGCGAGGCGTTGATGTCGGAAAATTTATTGAAGGCGCGCTTCTCGCGATTGAAAAGCTGTAAGACCAGCATCCCCGAGACTGCTTCCTGCAGGTAAGCGTTGATCCGTGCGATCGCCGTGCGGATGCGCCGGTAGGAATCGCGCACCTTGTCGCGGAAAATCTTGGTCGCGTAGACGATCACTGGAAGCACGGCAAAGGTGATCAGCGCCAGTTTCCAGTTCATCTTCATCATGATGCCGATGATGCCGGCAAGCACGAAGACATCTTCAAAAATGGAGACCACGCCCGCTGTGAACATTTCATTCAATGCATCGACGTCGGTGGTCACGCGTGTCACCAGCCGGCCTACCGGGTTCTTGTCGAAAAATGCGACGTGCATGTGCTGCAGGTAGCGGAAGATCTGACTTCGCAGATCGAACATCACCTTCTGCCCGGTCCACTGCATCAGGTAGGTCTGGATGAACTCAAGCGTGAACGTGAAGATGAGAATCCCGACGTATAGCCCGCCGATCTGCGCGATGCCGGTTAGGGGAGAGTTGCTGAGCTGGTCTCCAATCCAAGAATGTGAGTTCGGCGCCTTGGCCAAATATTTGTCGATGGCGATCTTGGTGAGGAACGGACCGAGCACGTCCAGCCCCGACTTCAGAATGATCGCCGCCAGCGCCACCGCGACGTGCCACTTGTACGGGCGCAGATAGGTAAGCAGCCGCCGCATCAGCCGGCCGTCGTACGCTTTGCCTAATACTTCTTCTTCCTGATTGGAGGCCATCGGTGGCGCGAGAGATCACCTTAACGGGGCATCTCTCCAGTAAAGATTACCCCAAAACCGCTGCTCCAAATAGATGGCCGAACCAGCCTGCTGGATGGAAAAGGTCCGGCCTGTCTAGCGACCGGCACCGGGGTTCGCGTGGGGATAGCTGCCCTCGGCTGGGAATCCCGCAGTTAATTCGTTTTCTTAACGGGCCGCGCTCCCGCAACCGGCTTGGTAGCCTTCGCAGGTTTGCAGTCAGGGGTCTCGCGGCAATTCGGGCATACCACCTTGGCATTCTTATCGGCCATCTGGTGCAGGAAGGCGGAAAACGTCTGGCCGCAGTGGTTGCATAGAAGTTCAATTGAGTCATTGCTCATATTTGTGCCCGTCACAGTGCCACCTCATGACTCGATCTATCCTCCATTCTAGCTGATGGGTATTTTTTCCGGATCTAGGCGACATCCGTCTCGCCAGGCCCTGCATCCAAAACTTTACTCACAAGTTCGTGTTAAGAAGGAGAGAGGATTGCCATGCGCCCGGTTTCAATCATTGGCTTTGTAGCGCTCGTGTTCGCAAGTTCGGCGAACGCCCAGGTGCCCACCAAAGGGAACGTCTTCTTTGGATATTCCTACTACAACGCCGACCTGTCCTCCATGGGACGCTCAAGTCTCAACGGGTGGACCGGGTCGTTGGAAGGCAGGGTGGCACCCTGGGTCGGGATGGTGGCGGATTTTAGCCAAACCTTCGGCTCCGAAAGTATAGCGATTCTGTGCCCCGGGCCGCCCTGTCCAAGCGAAAGCATCAGCGCCCACGAATACAATATGCTCTTTGGGCCGCGCTTGTCTGTGCCGGTGGGAAAGCTACGGCCCTTCGCCGAAGCTATGTTCGGGGTTGGGCATGTCGGCACAAATGGCGCCGGGTCCGATACATCTTTTGCAACCGCAATAGGCGGAGGCATCGATTACCGCCTCTTCCGCCCAATCGCCCTGCGTTTCGAGGGAGACTACGTGCAGACGCGCTTCTTCAGTACGACGCAGGGCAACGCGCGATTGTCGATGGGCATCGTGTTCCGCTTTTGAACGGCTGTAACTTTCGAGGGAACTCTGTCAAAGCTCCCGCTGCGTCGCGGTGTGCGCAGCGTCCCATACAATAAACAGCAGCATGCCGCTCGGGCTTTACATTTCGGTCCCGTTCTGCCGGACCAAGTGCAGCTACTGCAACTTCGCCTCGGACGTGTTCTCAAAGTCCGCTTACGAAAACTACGTTGCCCGCCTGCTCGAAGATATCGCCAACTCGCGCCAGCTTGCGGCGGACTTAGGCTGTGTGCTCGAAGAAGCGGCTGACTCCCTTTATCTCGGCGGAGGAACTCCGTCCATCCTCGATGCCGCGCAGTTACTACGCATCTTCGCCACCGTGCGCGGTAATTTTGCGGTCGTGCCCGAAACCGAGATTACAGTCGAGTGCGCCCCGGGCACACTTACTCCGACTCTCGTTGAAACCTTGCTGCGATGCGGAGTGAACCGCGTGAGCTTGGGCGTGCAGTCATTCGTCGATCAGGAAGCGCAGTCCGTGGGACGACTGCACAATCGCTCGACCGTTCTCGAAGAAATCGGCCGCCTGCGAGAGGCTGGCCTCAGCAATATCAACATCGACCTGATTGCCGGGTTGCCGCACCAGACGGCAGAAAGCTGGGTCTTCTCCGTGTCGGAGACGATCGCGACGGGAGTTCCGCACGCCAGCGTTTACATGCTTGAAGTCGACGATGATTCTCGCCTGGGCAGGGAACTGATCTCCGGCGGCGCCCGCTACCACGCCCACTTTGTCCCCGATGACGACGCGACTGCGAACTTCTATCAGCAGGCATGTGAGATGCTGGACAACGCCGGTATCGCGCAGTACGAAATTTCCAACTTTGCCCGTACCACCTCGCAGCCGTGCGATAACGAGTTACAAAGTAACCAGTCACGCCATAACTTGAAATATTGGACGCGGCGGCCTTACGTCGGCTTCGGCGTCGACGCGCACTCGATGCTGCCCACCGATTCTCAAAAGGCTGACGGTCACCAAGCCGTCCGCTTTGCAACCCCCGACTCGCTCGACGCCTATATGAATCGCGTGCCGCGTACAGTGACGCTGGTTTCCGCGCAGGCAGCGGTCGAAGAAAGCTTCTTTCTGGGGCTACGCCTCAACCGCGGTATCAATCTCAAACACCTTCGCAAAGAATTCAGTCCTGAACTCAGCCGAGAGACTGTAGCCGCTTTGGAATCGGCAATCAGACAATGCTTGCACGAGGGCTTGCTCGAACAGCAAGGGGCCACACTGCGCCTCACCGGCCGCGGTCGCCTCCTGTCCAACGAAGTATTTGCCAGATTTCTTATTCAAGAAACCGAAGAAACAAAAGTGGGAACCGGCCACGTGAATCCACGTTAATTGGCCGATCGGTGCCTTTCGGCTTGGGCCTATCCGGTCCCCACCATCTCAAAAACTTTGGGGAGGCCGATGCCCATACCGATGCCAAAGATGGGCGACTCAAATGCCAGAGCCTGTATGCCGGCCTCTCCCGAAAGACTCATCCACACAATGCGAAACTGTGCCCGCGACCCGCCGAGCTGCACATCCAGCAAATCTCCGGCCTGCACTTTCGAGCGCATTCCGATCAGAACTGCTCCGCAGTTACTGACGTTCCCTACGCGCACAATCTCCGCGAAGGGCCGCGCCATCCTGTCCACTCCCCAGATGCGGACCGGTAACTCCAGGTTCAGTCTGCGTTCTCTTCGCCGATCCATTTCGCTCCGAGTTCTGCTCGATTTCAGCTGAACGATTTCATGAGGATCATAACGAGGAACGCCCTAAAACGAAACGTCACATCAGTTACTCACCCAGGAGTTCCCGAAGTTACGTTGTGTTTGCGCCAGAGAATAGTCGAGGAAATGGTTCTGGTATGCCTATAGCTGATAGCTGCTACGAAGCGCATTTGGCTTCCACGCGAAACATCGTTGGCAGCAAACAAAGGACTTAGTCGAAGTTTTTCAGTGCGCAAGCCCCCGGCCCGCGAGCGTCACCACACGAACCGCAGGGTCCCGGCGATCCGGTCGAGAAGGACGGCTGGGCCGTGCCCTTCGCCGACACGGCGAACACGGAGAGCTGCGGCTCCAGGTTCTTGCTCTGGCACTTTGGGCACTCGGCTTTTTGTTTGCCGAAGATCAGAGCCTCGAATTCGTGCTGGCATCCGTTGCAGATGTACTCGAAGATGGGCATGAAGAAAACTCCACGAAGAAAATTTCTTCTATTTAAAATCATAGCGTGGGTATTTCGCAAACACACGAGGAGACGCGTCTTTTCACCCCGCGTCGCTGGTTGCACGGCGGGCACGTGCAAACGCTCGCGAGCTTCTTAATCCAGCGACGTTTTCATGTGCCTTTGCCTGAGGAGCGTTTGATCGAAGTGGCACCCGGCGTCAAGGTGCTTTGCCACTGCCACTGGCAAGCGGATCGGGCGCGGGCGCTGACCATCGTTATCGTGCATGGACTCGAAGGTTCGAGCGAGTCGCAGTACATGCTTGGCATCACTGAGAAGGCGCTGGCTGCGGGGATGAATGTGATCCGCTACAACCAGCGCAACTGCGGCGGCACGGACGCGCTTGCTCCGGTGCTCTATCACTCGGGGCTGTCGAATGATGTGGCTGAGGTGGCGCGCGAGGTCATCGCACGCGACGGCGTTTCGCGCCTGGCGCTGGTGGGCTTCTCGATGGGCGGCAACATCGTGCTGAAGTTGGCGGGGGAGTGGGGAGCGCAAGCGCCGCCGCAGTTTCGCGCGGTTGCTGCGTGTTGTCCGGCAATTGACTTGGCCACGTCGGCGGATGCGCTGCACGAGCCGGCGAACCGGATTTACGAAACATATTTCTTGTGGGCGCTTCGTCGCCGGATGCTGCAGAAGGCGCGCCTGTTTCCCGAACACTTCGACGTGAGCCGGCTGCGGGGTATCAAAAGCCTGCGTGAGTTCGATGACAAGGTGACGGCTTACTATTGCGGCTTCACGGGCGTCGACGATTACTATGACCGCGCTTCGGCGGCCCACGTGGTCGAGCGGATCGCGGTGCCGGCGCTGGTCTTGTACGCTGCAAATGACCCCTTCATTCGAATCACGGCGGAGACGCGGCGGAAGATTTCGTCAAACCAGAACATCACATTCGTCGAGACGGCGGATGGCGGGCACTGTGCGTTTATTGGAGCACCGATGAAATCTTTTTCCAATTCGGGTGATGGAGGGTGGAATGGCCGCGATGGCCGTTATCAGGATGGGCATTGCAATGACGGTTATTGGGCCGAGCACGAGATTGTGAACTTCCTGCGGCAGTTCTGATGGAGAGGTTCTGATGGATGCCGACTTCTCGATCGAACTGGGGCGGGAAGATCCGGTGCTGGATTTTCCTTGGAGCGATCCGTCGGGCAAGCCTGCATATGTTGACTTGAAGAGGCGTCCGAACTTGATGGCGAAGGTCGAGGAGGCGGCGAGTTTCCCTGAGTTGGGAGAGTTTCTTCGCGCGATGAACTCCTCGCGGAGCATGGTGGAGACGGCGAAATGCGACGCGTGGGAAACGACGGAGCTGAGCGCGGAGGAAGAAATTTACGATGCATCGCATAAGTTCGCGAGTTACGTGGACGTAGTGTTTTCCAACATTGACGCGCGGCTATCTTTATTGCGTCAATCTTTGTCTACTCACCAACAGTTAGCTCGAAAGCTAGTTGAGTTGCTGCGGGGGACGCCGGAGATTCCGTCAGCGGCGGAGGTGTGCGTGCGGAGGTGTCATTTCGGGGAGGAGAGCGGCGTCCGGGAAGGTTATTACTTCACTTTGTTTGTAAGCGGCTACGGCAACGATGGAGCCAGCGCGCGTCAGAATTGGGGTGTGGGGTTGAAACTGATGGGGAATGCGATTGTGCAGTTGTCCGCGGGTGAGGTGAGGTGACGATTTCAAGGAGAGCCGAGCTATGCTCGGCTTGGACGGGCGAGGGCGCCCGTCCTCACACGAACTAAGGCTACGCGGGCTGGATCCGTCGGCTTGTCTTTTTCCAGTTCATCATCTTCTTCCAGTCAATTCTTGTGCGGAGCAGGGAGAGGATGAGCATAAATAGAATAATTTCCAGCAATCCTCGCGAGGCGGTGAGGATGGATTCGGCCCGTTTGGGAAGCAAGGAGAAGCGTCCGTAGACGAATTCTATGTGGACCCAGTAGACGAGTAAAGATGTCTGGCCTAGTTGCATAAGCGGACTGAAGCCGCGAGTTGCCAGTCCCCAACGGCACCAGGCATAACTCAGGAAGGAGATCACTAACAGCATGCCTACGCGCATCATTAAGAAGTTAGGGCTCGTGTGCCAGTAGTCGTAAGTGGAGTAGAGACGGAAGGAAGAGTGGTCGAGTTGACGCGCTACCAGGATTGCGATGGCTCCGACGGCGGCGAAGAGCGCCAGCGTCGCGGCGGTACGGTTGCGGGCTTGGTCTTTGAATCGTAGATCGGTGAATAGGGGATCGCTGAAGAGGATGAATCCAGCGGCCAAGCCGGCGAAGGCGAAGGCGGCCCAGGGGAACAGAGGGAAAAGCCAAGGTTGGGGAGCACCGAGGTTGTGGCATCCGTCGATGTAGGACTCGAGCGGCCAAGGCAGCCAGTTCGGTCGCCAGGTGGTATAGAGGGGTGGAGTTAGTAAGGCGATTAGGGCTGCGATGGCGATCGAAATGGATACTAATGCAAGCCGCCGGCGGCTGAAGCCGGTTTGATTGTTAGCAACTTGCGGTATGCCCGAAGGCACACCCCGATACGAATCGTGGCTTTTTCTCCACACTGTTAGAGTGACACCGCAGGTTAGCGCCATCAGAATCATGGATAGGCCGATGATGTTCAGTACGTCAACGCGAAGTAAGTCGGACCAGGGAGCCCATCCCCAGGCTATGAGGAATTCCTGCAGACGGAAGAGAAGGCCGAAGGCAAGGATTTCAGCGCCGCGGCGGACCATGGTGCGCGTGATTTGGGCGGGGCTCAGGTTCTTGCGATTGAGTTTATCCATGACTAAAGCGAAGGAAATTCCGGCCAGGAAAAGAAAGAGGGGAGCGGGCAGCGTGCCGAGGCGTTGCGATCCTTTGAGGAAGCCGGTGTTACGGGCATCGCCGCCAAGCCACGCGTCGTAACAGTGGGTCTGGAACATCAGGACACAGGCCAGGCCGCGCATCCAGTCGATCCAGGCGAGACGAGAAGAAGGAGCCGAAGTCACGGACGAGAGTGTAACGTACGCGCTGGCCGGGGCCAAGGTGAAAGGCGACGGGCGGGGACGCCCGTCTCTCTACTGGCTGTTCGTATTGCGCTTCTTTGCGGTCGTTGTTCTTTAGCTGCGGTTATTTAGCCCGCGCGCGCTGCCGGGCGTGCTAGCATTTTTGGGGAAGGACTCTACCGTGAAGCGCTGGTTCGGTATCGGCACCGTTGCTTTGAGCTTGCTGATCGCGGGTTGTTTCTCGCGGCTGGCTGCCGCCAAGGACGAGCCCAAGTGGATCGAAGTCCATACCGCGCATTTTTCCGTGATCACAGATGCGGGCGACAAGCGCGGGCGGGAAGTTGCGTTGCGGATGGAGCAGATGCGGGCGGTTTTTGGACAACTGATACTGAAGAACAAGTTGCAGATGTCGGTGCCCATCACCATAATCGCGCTCAAGAGCGACAAGCAATATGGCTTGGTTGCCCCGGCGAAACAGAACATGTCGCCTGGATTTTATGTGCCGGGGTGGGATCGGATTTATATCGTCCTGAATCTTTTTGAGATCGATCCGTGGCAAGTGGCGGCCCATCCTCTCGCGCATTATTTCTTGAATTTCAACTATCCTCCGACGCAGGGCTGGTTCGACGAGGGGTTGGCCGAATACTTTGGGTCGATACACATCGGCAAGCAGGTGGAGATTGGAGCCGATCCGGAGCTGCAACCGGAGTGGCACGAGGACTTCTTCGATGAAATGCAGCGCGACCCGAATGTGCCCCAGTCTCTGACGCAGTTGATGAGTTCGCCGGTATGGCTGTCGATGGAGGATTTGTTCACGATGAAACACGACCCTTCGGGGACACGCGAGGGTACGCATAACACTATTTTCTACGCGCAGTCGTGGATGGTCGTTCACTACCTGCTGAACAAGAACAAGATATCGCAGGCGGGAACGTACTTCGATCTGGTGCAGAACCAGAAAGTGCCGGTAGACAAGGCGATGGTGCAGGCGTTTGATATGTCTCCGGCACAGATGGAAGACGCGGTAAAGATGTACTTCAAGACGATGAGCGGGTTAGGCATTGCGCTCGATCAATCGAAGAAGCCAATTGCAGATCCGATAGACATGCAGCAGCCGGATCGTTTGCCTCTACCGTTTGACGCGGACGACATCGGGATGACGGTCAGTCCGGTGAAGGATGAGGACGCAACAGCGGTGATTGACGATGCGATGGCGCGTATTCCGGAGCAGCACGATCAGGCAGTGCGCGACTTGCAGCAGCTGACGGCGGATCCAAAAGACAATGAGTCGGCGCGGCGCGGGCTGGCGCGGGACTATCTGCGACAGAAGAAGTTCGCCGCCGCCGCCGACGAACTGGAGAAGGCGACAGAGCTGAATCCGCGCGACCCATGGATCTGGTATTACCGCGCGGCGCTGAAGTATCAGAAGGCGCAGGCGACGCGGCAAGAGATGCAGGGACTGGCGAATACGATGCAGGATCTGCGGGCGGTGACGGATTGGTATCCGGAGTTAGCCGACGCCTACAACATGCTGGGAATGGCGCGAGTAGAGGGGGGCGGAATCAACTCGGCGCTGGAGGCGCAACGGCAGGCGATCGAATTGGCACCGCGGAATACGGAATATCAGTTCAACCTGGGACAGATTTATGTTGCGGGGAAGAAGTGGGAGCTGGCGCGGGAAGTGTTTACGCGCCTGAAGGCGGGACCGGATCGGACGGCTGCAGTGGCAGCGAAGCATCAGTTGGAAGATCTAGACACGCTGCAGAAATATGGAGTGCGTCCGCAACGGGCGGGGGAAAGCGAGGCGCCGGCGGGCGCGGCTAGCACTCCTGGGGCGGGGAGTGGCGCGCCAATCGTCGCCACGAACGCCGCGAAGGATCAAGATGAGGATGCGGATGCCGCGCCGAAACCAGCGCCTGGCAAGCCGGGAACGACGGGACCGGTGCAGTTTCTGAAAGGCAAGATTGTGAGTAGTGATTGCTCGAAGCCTCCCGAAGCGACGGTTACGATTCTGAGCGGCATGACGACCTACAAGATGCATGTTGCGGATTACAAGTCGTTGCTGGTGATTGGAGAGGACCAGTTTTCCTGCGCGTGGAAAAACCGGCTTATATCGGTGAACTACCGGGCAGTGGGGAAAAACGGCGGGGAATTGGTATCGATTGAAATACGGTAGGGCGGTGAACCGGCGCTGCGCAGCTTAGCGGGAAGATTGAAGCGCGCGATGGCGTGCGAAGGTTGATATGCGAAGATGGAATCGTGGAGAGGGAGCGGATGGAAAACCCACTCAAGCTTAAGCGCATTCACCACGTCGAATTCTGGGTAGGCAACGCGCGTCAGGCAGCCTATTTCTACCGTAAAGGCTTCGGCTTTTCACAGGTCGCTTACAGCGGACTGGAAACGGGCCAGCGCGAGCGAGCTTCTTACGTGATGAGTCAGGGCAAGGCGAACTTCATTCTGACTACGCCCATGACGCCCGAAGATTCTGCTGCCGAGCATATTCGAAAGCACGGCGATGGCGTGCGCGATATCGCGCTGGAAGTGGAGGACGCGGACGAGGCCTATGAGGAAGCCGTGCGTCGGGGAGCTGAGCCGGCCGAGGAACCGCATGACATAAAAGATGAACACGGCGCTATTCGCCGCGGGGCGGTGCACACCTATGGCGACACGATCCACTCGCTGATTTCATATAAGGATTACAAAGGGCCATTTCTGCCCGGATATATTACGGCGCCGCTCGCCGGTGACGACTGCGGCATTCTGCGCATTGACCACATCGTTGGGAATGTGGAACTTGGCAAGATGCAGTACTGGGCGGATTACTACACGCGTGTGTTCGGGTTCCATCGTTACATTACGTTCGACGACAAGGATATTTCGACCGAGTACAGCGCCTTGATGAGCATCGTCATGTCGGACGATTCGCATTCGGTGAAATTTCCGATCAATGAGCCTGCGCCCGCGCGCAACAAGAGCCAGATTCAGGAATACATCGAAGCCTACGGAGGAGCAGGGGCGCAGCACATCGCGCTGCAGTGCAAGGACGTTCTTTATACGGTAGCTAAACTTCAGCGCAACGGTCTTGATTTTCTGCGTGTTCCGGACGCGTATTATGACCTGTTGCCGTCGCGGGTCGGGCCGGTGGAGGAATCATTGGCCGAGTTGCGCTCGTTCGGTATACTTGTGGACCGCGACGAAGAAGGCTACCTGCTGCAGATTTTCTCCAAGCCGGTCGAAGATCGGCCGACTGTGTTTTTTGAAGTCATCCAGCGCAAGGGCAGCCGCGGATTTGGCAAGGGAAATTTCAAGGCGCTGTTTGAATCGATAGAAATGGAGCAGGCGCGACGAGGGAATCTCTAAGCATGCCTCATGTAAAAACGGCTAAGGCGAAAATTGCGAATGCAAGGACGAACGGGCGAGCGAAGACCGAGTTGCGTTATCAATCGGGATTCGGCAACGAATTCGCCAGCGAGGCAGTAGAAGGTGTTCTGCCGCGCGGGCAGAATTCTCCTCAGAACGTGGCACATGGGTTGTACGCGGAACAACTGAGCGGCACGGCATTCACCGCGCCACGGGGCGTCAATCGCCGGACGTGGCTTTACCGGATGCGTCCGTCGGTGGCGCACAAGCCATTCGAACCCATCGGACTGGGACGGCTGCGCAGCGCGCCGTTTGACGAGGTGCCGACACCGCCGAACCAGTTGCGCTGGACTCCCATTCCGATTCCGCCTCCTTCCCAGCCTACCGACTTCATCGATGGCCTGATCACCATGGCGGGCAACGGCAACACCCACACTCATGCAGGCGTTGGGATTCACATCTACGTTGCAAACACCTCGATGACAGATCGTTTCTTCTACAACGCCGACGGGGAGATGTTGATTGTGCCGCAAAAGGGGCGGCTTCTGCTGCGTACGGAAATGGGTGTTCTCGAAGCCGGCCCCGGCGAGATTGCGGTGATTCAACGGGGAATTCGTTTTCGCGTCGAACTTCAGGATAAGGAAGCGCGCGGTTACATCTGCGAAAATTACGGCCCGTTGCTTCGTCTGCCCGATTTGGGACCGATTGGAGCGAATGGACTGGCGAATCCGCGCGACTTTCTGGCCCCAGTGGCGGCCTTCGAAGATCGAGAAGGCGATTACCGGATTGTCACCAAGTTTCAAGGAAGACTCTGGGCGGCGGCGATCGATTACTCGCCGCTGAACGTTGTCGCCTGGCACGGGAACTATGTGCCCTATAAATATGATCTGGCGAACTTCAATTGCATCAACACGGTGAGCTTCGACCATCCCGACCCGTCGATTTACACGGTGCTGACTTCGCCTTCGGAAATTCCGGGAACCGCCAATGTTGACTTCGTAATTTTCCCGCCGCGCTGGATGGTATCCGAGCATACGTTTCGCCCGCCGTGGTTCCATCGCAACTTCATGAACGAGTTCATGGGGCTGATCCGCGGGGAATATGACGCCAAGGCGGAAGGATTCGTGCCGGGCGGCGCCAGCCTGCATAATTGCATGGCGGGTCACGGACCCGACTCTGAGACATTTGAGAAAGCGAGCAACGCGGAACTGAAACCGGTTTTTCTAGGAGACACGATGGCGTTCATGTTCGAGACTCGCTTTGTGTGTCAGCCGACGAAGTTTGCGCTCGAGACTTCGCAGCTTGATCATCAGTACTTCGAGTGCTGGCAGGGATTGCGGAAAAAGTTCAAGGGGTCGGGCGGCTAGAGCAATAAAACTAGGTGCAATGAATTTGCCAACTTTCCAGACGGCGCGAAATTCCGTCGATGCCGTCGATGCCGTCGATGCCGCCGGTGCTCTGCTGCGCGCCTTGATCGACTACGCGGGATTATTTCCTCCTGCATCGCTGGCCATGCCGCCGGCTGTAGCCAATTACGATGGATATTCGCGGTCGGAATGGAACTGGATTCTCGGGCGTTTTATCGTTCCAGTTGCGCGTCTGGCCGAGTTCGAAGAGGCGTTTGCCGAATTACCGGCTCCAGCGTCGCCAACTTTCCCATTCCACACGAACTGGCAGCTGTCTGTACTTCTGGGCACCGATGTGGTTGCGGATGTCGCTCGCATTCGCGAATTCAATGCTCGAATGTCGAACTCCAGTTCTGGCAGGGCTGTCGTCGAGGCGGTTGAGTTGAAGGCTGCGAGTGCGGAAGAGATCACGCGATTGTCCGGAGTTGTCCCGGCGGAGTTTGCGACGTATTTCGAAATTCCGCTGTTGAGTTGTGCCGAGTGCATTGCCTCAGTGGCCAGCTGCGGACGCAGAGCCAAGATCCGCACGGGCGGCGAGACGGCTGACAAGTTTCCTGCTCCCGAGAGTGTCATCGAATTCATCGGCTTGTGTGCGGCGGCCAATGTGCCCTTCAAGGCGACGGCGGGACTGCACCATCCGCTGCGGTCGGTGCACCAGTTTACCTATCAGCCCGAGAGCCCGTCGGGAATCATGCATGGTTTTGTAAATGTTTTTCTGGCAGCCGCATTTTTGCGGGCAGGGATGGAAAGGAAGCTCGCTGTCCAGTTGCTCGAGGAGCAATCGAGTCACGCGTTCCAGTTCGATGTGGATGGAGTAGGCTGGCGCCAGCATCGGCTCAGCCGGAATGAAATTGCCGCTGCACGACGCGGTTTTGCTCTTTCATTTGGGTCGTGCTCGTTCACGGAGCCGATCGACGACTTACGGTTTCTACATCTGCAATGAAGCCCGTTCTCGACGAGACCCACGATTTCGAAGTACAAAGTTGGGTGGAATCGGCCAACATTGCCAGCGCGGATTTTCCCATACAGAATTTGCCTTTCGGCGTTTTTCGACGACGCGATGCATTCGCCGAGGCGCGATTGGGAGTTGCGATCGGAGACCGCATTCTCGACCTCGACGGAATGCAAAGTGGGGGCCTGCTAGCAGACGAAAATGTTCGGCTCGCGGCGAATGCCTGCGCTTCCGATTCGCTGAACCCGCTGATGGCGCTCGGAGTTGGTCCCCGGCGCGCTTTGCGCCGGCGTCTTCATACTATTTTGCGGGAAGGCGCGCCCGCTTCCGATCGACAGGCCGCTTCACGCCATCTTGTCGCGCAGGCTGATGTTGAGATGCTTTTGCCAGTGGTCGTTGGCGACTACACGGATTTCTACGCTTCGATTTTCCACGCCACTAACGTAGGGAAGCTGTTCCGCCCCGACAATCCGCTGCTGCCGAATTACAAATACATTCCAATCGGCTATCACGGGCGCGCGTCGTCGCTGGTTCTGACCGGAACGCCCGTTCGCCGCCCTAGCGGCCAGACGCGCGATGGTGACGACGATCCGAAGTTCGGGCCGACCAAGGCGCTCGATTACGAACTCGAAGTGGGTTTCTTGGTTAGCGCCGGAAATTCGTTGGGAGAAGCCATTCCCATCGCCGAGGCGGAAGAACATATTTTCGGAATCTGCCTGGTGAATGACTGGTCGGCGCGAGACATTCAGGCGTGGGAGTATCAGCCCCTGGGACCTTTCCTGGGGAAGAGTTTTGCGACTTCACTCTCGCCGTGGGTGGTGACGATGGAAGCGCTGGCTCCGTTCCGCACGGCTGCGTTTGCGCGCGCGGAAGGCGACCCGGCGCCATTGCCTTACCTTTTCGGCGAGAGCGATCAGGAGCAAGGCGGTCTCGACTTGTGGCTGGAAGTATCTTTTTTGTCGGTGCGGATGCGGGAAGCCGGAATCGCTCCCGTGGTCTTGGGCCGAAGCAATTTTCGCGACATGTATTGGACCATGGCGCAGATGCTGACCCATCATGCGAGTAATGGATGTAATTTGCGCGCCGGCGATTTGCTGGCGAGCGGAACCGTGTCGGGCGCGAACAAGAACGCGCGCGGATGCCTGTTGGAGCTAACCTCGCGCGGCAAAGATCCGGTTACGCTGCCAACTGGAGAGCAGAGAAAATTCCTGGAGGACCGAGACGAAGTCATCCTCCGGGGATTCTGCGAGCGGGACGGATTCCGCCGCATCGGACTAGGCAGTTGCCGGGGAGCGATTCTGCCCGCATCCGCGATTTGACGAAGCAGCGACCCGCAGACTAGGGCGTTGCCGCTGCACGACCTTCTGTATCGCGCCAAAGCCAATCCCTCCAGTTGAAAATCATTTGCCCGATGTGCGAACGCGCGAGATGGGCGTACAATCAGTGCCGTTCTTTGCTGTCAAGAAGGAGATTCGCGATGAAACGCTTTTATCTCTTGATTCCATGCTTGGTTGTAATGCTGATTGCCGGGGCAGGATGCCACGGGGGCTCGGGCGACAACGCGAACACGATTAGGATCGGCGTAGTGACGTCGCTTACCGGGAGCAACGCGGCGTTCGGCCAGGCGCACAAGAATGGGTACACGATCGCGCTAGAGGAGATCAATGCCAAAGGTGGTCTGCTGGGGAAAAAGGTTGAGCTCGATTACTACGACGACCAAAGCCATCCTGACCAGGCGGTGCAGGGTGTCTCCAAGCTCGTGGATCAGGACCACGTTCCGATCATTCTAGGCGCTTACTCCTCGGAGAGCACGCGCGCGATTGTTCCGGTGGTTACCCAGAAGGAGATTCCTCTCATCATTCCGACCGCGGTGGCCGACAACGTGATGGGAACCGGTTCAGCCTGGGTCTTCCGCATCTGCGCCGGGTCGGGGTCATTTGCCACGGCAACCTTGGATTTTCTGAGAAACAATGGCGATCCTAAGACATTAGCCATCGTCTCCGAGAACACGAACTTTGGACAATCGAACAACAAGTCCATGACCGAGGCGGCGAAGGCGGCGGGCTTGGACCTGGTGGACGCCGAGACTTATCAAGCCAGTTCGCCGGACTACAAGTCGCTGTTGCAGCGAGTGAAAAACAAGAACCCCGAAGTGGTTTACTTCGCGTCGTATTTGCTCGATGCCAGCACACTGATGCGCCAGGCGGAGCAGGTGCGCTTGAATCCCAAGTACTACACCTCGGCGGGCACCGGTTTTGCGGCGGCGGAGTTTCCCACTCCCGATAAGGGTGCCGGAAAATATGCCGAGTATACATTTTCGGTTTCGCAGTGGCTGCCCTCGGCGAAATGGAAAGGCTCGTCTGAGTTCGATCAGAAGTTTTTCGCGCTGACCAACACGCATCCTGCTTATCACGCGATGGAAGCGTACGCGGCGCTGTTGGTGGCAGCCGCGGCGATCGATAGCGCGAAATCGACGCAGTCCCAGGTCGTGCGGGATACGCTGAGACAGATCAATCTCGCGGAAACCCCGTTTGGCCCAATGAAGTTCGATGCTACCGGGCAAAACGCACATCCGGTGCTGGTCACGCAAGTGCAAGGAGGACAATATAAAGTGGTTTGGCCTCCCGACGCCGCCGAGAACAAACCCATCATCCCGACCCCGGAGTGGTCGAAACGCCAGTGAGGGTTTTCACTTTCGATCCGGAATGATGACGGAGTCGAATTCAGCAAAACGCTTTGATGCTGTCTTCGCAGGGAAGGAGCTGCGGCAGTTTTGTGAACTGGTTCTATTCCACCATCCAGGCCATCCTCAACGGCCTCTTGACCGGGGCGCTCTATGGTCTGATCGCCATGGGTATGGCGCTGATTTTTGGCGTGATGCGCATTGTGAATTTTGCCCACGGCGCTTTCCTCATGCTGGGAATGTACGCGACCTATGTGCTGTTTCAGACCACCGGCATCAGTCCTTATTACGGTTTTCCGCTGGCCGGCGCGGTCTTGTTCGTCATTGGATACGCCACCTACATGGGGCTGCTGCGGCCGATTCGCGGGCAGGTCGATTTCATGGTGATTCTGCTCACCATGGGCCTGGCACTGATTATCACTGACGGAGTGCAGTTGATCTTTGGCGCCGATTATCACCAGATCAGTATTCCCCTCTTATCGAAGAACATCCGCCTCGGTTCGCAGATTTCGATCAATGCGCCCTGGCTGGTATCGTTTGCGATTGCGGCGGTGCTGGCGGTGGTCCTGTATTTCGTAGTGACGCATACCATGTTCGGGAGGGCGGCGCGCGCCATCGCTCAGAACCGTTATGCGGCGCCCTTGATGGGAATCAATGTCAACCAGGTGCAGGCCATCTCGTTCGGCATCGGCTCCGCCGCGGCGGGCGTTGCGGGAGCGCTGCTGTTGCCGGTCTTCTATCTATTCCCTGAAGTTGGCAACCAGTTCAAGCTCAAGTCATTCGTGATGGTTGTGCTCGGAGGCATGGGCTCCATCCAGGGCGCGGCCATTGCCGGACTGGTGTTAGGCGTGGTCGAGAGTCTGACGAGTCTCTACTGGGGCAACGAGTGGGCCCTGGCCGTGGATTTCGTAATCTTCATTCTGGTCCTGTCGTTGAAACCCAGCGGGATTTTCGGGAGCCAGCGCGCATGAAGCGTTGGTTCTTCATCATGATGGGGATTTTCTTTTTGCTGGCCTTGCTGGTTCCGCTCGTCGTGCAATCGGACTACACGCTGCAGATTTTGTTTCGCGTCTTCCTGTTCGCTGCCCTGGGACTGGCGTGGAACCTGGTCGGCGGGTACACCGGCCAGTTATCGCTGGGACATGCCGCCTATTTTGGCGTGGGAGCGTACTCGCTGGCGTTGTTCTCGAAAGCGGGTGTGTCTCCCTGGGTGTCGGTTTTGCTGGGCATGGCGCTGGCGGTGATTTCGGCGGCGGTGATTGGCAGCGTTTCCTTTCGACTGCGGGGGCCTTACTTTGCGCTCTGCACAATTGCCTTCGCGGAAGTGCTTCGACTGACCGCCAAGAATTTGCCGAACCTGACGGGCGGCGACGTAGGAGTGCAGGTTCCACTGCTGTTTCCTCACTCCAGCACCAAGGCTTTTTATGTTTCTGGCGTGCTGCTTACGATGATTGTCCTCGCACTCACGGCATGGATCGAGCGCTCCAGGTTCGGCTACTATTTGCTGGCCATTCGCGAAGACCAGGATGCGGCGTTAGCGGTTGGAGTGAACACAGCGCGTTGCAAGCTGTGGATTCTGCTGCTCAGCGCTGCGCTCACCGCCATCGGGGGCGCGCTCTATGCCAGCCTCTTTTTATTCATTGTTCCGGACCAGGTGCTGGCCATGGAGATCTCAACCGAGATCGCGATTGTGGCCATGCTGGGTGGCGCGGGAACGCTAATCGGACCGCTGGTTGGTTCCATTACTCTGGAAACGGCTTCGGAAATCTTCAAGAATTTTTTCAAGGAAGCAAACCTGCTGATTTATGGAGTGCTGATTGTCGTAGTGGTTTTGTTCCTCCCGGAAGGTATCGTGGGCACTATCGCCAACAAGCTGCGCGTTTTCAAAGCCGCGCCGATCGCGCCGTTCGATACATCGGAGCCACCGGATGCAGACGAAGAAGCGCAGCGAGCAGCGATTTCGGAGTAGGAGATTCTGGGGATGTCCCTGCTGGAAACAAAGCATGTCAGCAAGAGATTCGGTGGCCTGAAGGCAATCAGCGACGTGTCTTTCACCGTGCGGCCGGGTGAAATGTGCTTTATCGTGGGGCCCAATGGAGCGGGTAAGACCACGTTGTTCAACCTGATTACCGGGGTTTTTCATCCGGACAGTGGAAGCATTCACTTTGATGGGCGCACAATCACGAATCTGTCGCCCGACCGCGCGGCCAAGCTTGGGATCGGCCGCACCTTCCAGATTGTGAAGCCGCTGCGCAACTTGACCGTGTTGGAGAACGTGATGCTGGGCGCTTTTCTGCGCACCTCCAGCCCGGCCAAAGCCGAGCAGGAGGCGATCAAGGTTCTGAAGTTTCTGCAGATGGAAAAGGTCCTTCACTTGCCCGCACGCGGCATGGGATTGCCCATGTTGAAGCGTCTGGAGATCGCTCGCGCCCTGGCGACAAAGCCCAAACTGGTGCTGCTCGATGAGGTAGTAGCCGGTCTGCCGACTTCGGAAGCAATTCAATTGGCCATGTTGTTAAAGCGCCTGCCGGAATGGGGCATCTCAGCCATCGGCGGCATTGAGCACGTAATGCAGGTGGTGATGCGCGTCGCCGACCGAGTCATGGTTCTCGATCACGGCACGGTGATTGCGGAAGGCTTGCCGCAGGACGTCGTGCACCGGCCGGAAGTCATTGAAGCCTATCTCGGGTCGAAGTACAAGGAGATTGTCCAGTGAACGCGGCCCTGCTGCGTCTCGAGGATGTGCGTGCCAGCTACGGCGATCTGCAGGCGCTGTTCAACATCACTCTGGAGGTGAAAGCTGGAGAAATTGTAACGCTCATCGGAGCCAACGGTGCCGGCAAGACCACCACCCTCCGCGTGATTTCCGGTTTGTTGGGATCGAAACAGGGCAAGGTGTACTTTGACGGCCAGGACATCTCGAAGTTGCCGCCGCATGAAATCGTGATGCGCGGCGTCAGCCACGTCCCCGAAGGACGGCAACTTTTTCCCTTCATGAGCGTGGAAGAAAACCTGGCGCTCGGAGCCTACATTCCGCGCCAGCGCCCCCGGATCAAGCAGGCCGTCGAAGAACAGTTCGAGTTGTTTCCCCGTTTGAAAGAACGCCGCAAACAACTGGCGGGGACGCTTTCCGGCGGTGAGCAGCAAATGGTGGCCATTGCGCGCGGTCTGATGGCCGCGCCGAAATTGCTGTTGCTCGATGAACCCTCGCTCGGCCTGGCACCCAAGATCGTAGAAGAAGTTTTCGCCAAGGTGCAGCAGATCGGCAAGTCCGGTGTGACCGTACTAATTGTGGAGCAGAACGTAGTGGACGGGCTGAGCATCTCTGACCGCGGCTACGTCGTGGAAAATGGGGAAGTCACCATGCAGGGATCTCCGAAAGAACTCTTAGGCAACGAAAAGATCCGGGCGGCATATTTAGGGTTGTGATGCGGCGGGACTGTCCGCCGGGCCAGCTGTCGCGCGATCTCGACTACGCGGCTTTTCGCGTCGTACTTTCCGCTCTGGCGGCCTTCTCCGCGGCCCACTCATAGCCCACGGCGGCCGAATAAATTGCCCGCTCAAAGAACTGGTCAAGCAACTGCAACAACTCCTGCTTTCCGAAGACCTCTATCGGGCGGTCCGGATAGGAGTCATCCAAGATGAACTCCCATAGATTATCTTTGGTCAAAATGATTGCCCAGATTACCTGGCTCAGAGGGACACCCTGCTCGGCACGGCGGGCTCCGATTTGCGTATAGCGCTGCTCGATATCAGCTTCACTCTTGTCCAGCAACCACTCGCCCAGGTGGCGATAGATTTCGTATACCCGCTGCGTAAGTTCTTCCGGTGGCACTTTACTGAAGGCCTCGGTACGCTCGGACCGTTGAACCTTCTGAAGGAGGCCGCTGGCCAAGGCGTCAGAACGGTCCTCAATATGACGGACGAACCTGTGGCTGAGCATCATTACTGCATCCCTTCCCAACGTTTCAGTTTTCATGTTCTCCCCCTTTCCCCGGGGCCACGGCGAGTCCCAACTTTCTAATTGAATTATGCTCTTGCGTTGTCGTGAGTTATGTGACGCCAGTCACCACCTCAGTTCATTCAATCCGGCTCGATAATGTCAGGACACAGCGTTCCGGCATTTCGGGTTTCAGCTATGGCTAAAAGATGTGATAACTCTCACCATGCCAAGTGGTAAAAGTCACCGCTAAAAAGAACCCGGAAGCGTGTAATTGTGCGTTCGGGCGGTTTCAAAAAGAGTGCAGGTGTGCATGATCTTCAGCCTGTTCCTCGCTAGTGTTGGCCCCGTGCGTGAAGTGCCCGAACTATACACGGTCCGTCAGTCAACGCCTCACTCTCCAACTACGCCCACCACGCTGTGGGCGCCAATCGAAAGCCGCAGAAAACCATCTACTGGCCGCGTCACCGCCGGATACGTGGGTCGTGAGTCCTGTCTGCAAGTAGCTCGTTTTCAAAACGAAAATATCGATAACGTCGTAGAACAATCTTTTTCATGGAGGGTACTTATATGCCTGGCATCATGACGCTGCCCGAAATCAAAGTTCCGGGCGATATTGAAGACGTACTCAACGTAGTAAAAATGAAGAACCCAGCGGAGCCGGAGTTCCATCAGGCGGTGCAGGAAGTATTTGACTCACTGCGTCCGGCGCTGGCGAAGCATCCGGAATTCCGGGAAGCCCGGATTTTGGAGCGCATCGTAGAGCCGGAGCGGGTCCTTATGTTCCGCGTGCCCTGGTTTGACGATCAGGGGAATGTGCAGGTCAATCGCGGATTCCGCATCGAGATGAACAGCGCCATCGGGCCTTATAAAGGAGGCCTGCGCTTCCATCCCTCGGTCAACCTGGGAATCCTGAAGTTTCTGGCGTTCGAACAAGTCTTCAAGAATTCACTGACCACGCTGCCCATGGGCGGCGGCAAGGGCGGATCGGATTTCGATCCGAAAGGTAAGAGCGACAACGAAGTCATGCGCTTCTGCCAGAGCTTCATGACCGAGCTGTGGCGGCACATTGGAGCGGACACGGACGTTCCCGCAGGCGACATTGGTGTGGGTGGACGGGAGATCGGTTTCCTGTTCGGCCAATACAAGCGCCTAGCCAATAAGTTCACCGGCGTGCTTACCGGCAAAGGGCTGGGCTGGGGAGGCTCACTCATCCGTCCGGAAGCCACGGGTTATGGCTGTGTCTACTTCGCCGCTGAAATGTTGAAGAGCCGCAAGGACTCGCTCGAGGGCAAGCTCTGCCTGGTCTCAGGCAGCGGCAACGTCTCGCAGTACACGGTGGAGAAGTTGCTCGACTTCGGCGCCAAGCCGATCACGTTGTCCGATTCCGACGGGGCGATCTACGACCCGGATGGAATTAACCGTGAAAAGCTGTCATGGGTCATGGAGCTGAAGAACGTTCACCGTGGACGCATCCACAAGTATTGCGACCGCTTCAAGCAAGCGATCTTCATGCCCACCGAAGCCCCGCTGGATCACAATCCGCTTTGGAACATTAGAGCCGATTGTGCCTTCCCCGGCGCCACGCAGAATGAGATCAATGCCAAAGACGCGGCAAATCTTATTATGAACGGCGTCAAGCTGGTGGCGGAAGGCGCGAATATGCCGAGCACGCTGGACGCGACCAGGATGTTCCTGGATGCCAAGATCCTCTATGGCCCGGCCAAGGCTGCGAACGCGGGCGGCGTGGCGACCTCGGGTCTGGAGATGGCGCAGGACAGCATGCGTCTGACCTGGTCGCGTGATGAGGTAGATAACCGGCTGCACCAGATCATGATCGCCATCCACCGCAATTGCTACGAGACCGCAGAGAGCTACGGGACTCCGGGCAATTTGGTGAATGGAGCCAATATCGCCGGCTTCCTCAAGGTGGCGAATGCAATGCTGGATCAGGGATTGGTCTAAGTCTTGGATCCAACGGCGAGTGTGGCGCGGGGTGGAATGTTTCCACCCTGCGCTTGCTTTGAGGACGAGCAGGACTTAGCCACAGCGTTAATGGACCACCGGGGAGGGTTGCGTAACGCATTGCTGGATACTAAATCTGTTGCGAGGCGCGGAGAGCTCGGGCTCTGTGTCAGGGCGTCGCTTTAGCGATACCGTAATGTTATTCGAAATCAACCGCCCCTTTAGGGGTTGGGCATCCAGTGTAGCCGTTAGCCTCTTCTAGCGTTGAAATGCATCGGGAGAACCTTGTGATCGTTTCTGGGCAGACTCCGTGCCACAGTCGTTGCCAGAGCAATTACTGCGAGAAGCGCTGCGCTCGAGACAAACGGAAGACTGAGGGACTTGTCGAGTTGTAGTCCAGCTAGCGTGAGCCTCGGAGCCACCACCGCAATCCACCAGTAGCGTCAGCGATTCGAGATAGTGCGCCGGGTGCAGATGGACAAGAGCATAGCCAGGGACCACGAGTCCGGCGGTCAGCATCAACCCGGTGAGCGTGATTACCCACGCTGAATTTGGTTTCATTGAAGTCTCTCCATCCCCTGCATTCGTATCTGGTAGATGCACGCGTCGCACCAGACGAGATGGCTCGTAAGTAATTGATTACACAGCCAAACTTGGAATGGAAGCAATTAGGTTATCGGGACAGACTGTCCCAAGCGCAGCCAGTCGGGACAGGTTGTCCCACGTGCGCCAGTTTAGAATGGCGCCAGACTCCTTTCGGTAACTGCGCGCTGATTTTGGCTGGCGTGGCATAGAAGCCGCCGATGAAAGGGCGGGACAAAGAATGGCTCCTCAGGTAGGACTCGAACCTACAACCCTCCGGTTAACAGCCGGATGCTCTGCCATTGAGCTACTGAGGAGTGGGAGCACGCGTGCGTGCTTGAATTATCAACAAAATCATATCAGAGCCTGCCGCCGATTGGAACCTCGCGCCCGGATATTGAGTCATGGAAGAATTTAGTCATTGATTTAGTGCCTCAGTGATTCATGATTCAATTCGCCGGTTCTGCTAACCTAATTCCCAGCGTCTCGTCCACAACAGAAGTGAGGTGTGTATGCAGGGAGGTTTGCGTTTGCTGACTGCTTTTCTGATTGTTCTTATTGGTGCCGCTGCCCTGGTCTATGCAGAGGATTCCCGCGCCGGGCATTCCGCCACTCCTTCCATTCCGGCCGGTCCCCCCCAAGCCAAAGTTGCTCCCGTCGAGGACACGGTTCAGGGTCACAAGATTGTCGATCCCTATCGCTACCTCGAGAATCCAAACGATCCCGACACCAAGCTCTACGTCGAGCAGGAACTCAGCTATACCCGCTCCGTGCTCGACCCGCTTCCAGGACGCGACAAGATCAATGCCCGCTTATCTCAGTTGCTTGAGATTGGCACCGTCGGAGCGCCGCAGATGGGTGGCAAGTACTACTTCCACACGCGCCGCGAAGGCAACCAGAACCAACCCGTCCTTTATGTGCGTGAGGGGTCGAACGGCGCACCAAATAGCGAAGACCGCGTCCTGCTCGACGTCAACAAACTCGCGGCCGACGGGACGATCGCCCTCGATTGGTGGTATGCGTCAGAAGACGGCAAGTACGTTGCGTATGGCACGTCGCCGAGCGGGTCCGAGATCAGCACTCTCCGCGTGATCGAGACCGCCACGGGCAAATTGCTGCCGGATTCGATTGAACGCACACGGGCCGCCAGTCTCGCTTGGAAGCGCGACAATTCCGGATTCTTCTATACCCGCTATCCCAAGAAGGGAGATGTCCCCGAGGGGCAGGAAGTGTACTACCGGCACGTGTTCTATCACGTGCTGGGCGCCGATCCGGCGAAGGACGCGCTGATTTTCGGCGAAGGCCGCGACCCTGAGTGGTGGCCCGATGTCAACCTTTCGGAGGATGGACGCTGGCTGCTGATCAACGAGGGGCAGGGTTGGACCAAAACCGGAATGTTCCTGCAGGATCTCACTTCGAAAAATCCCCCGCTCGAAATCACCACGGGCAAGAATTTCCTTTACGGCGCCGATTTCTATGAGGGCAAACTCTACATCACCACCAACGAAGATGCGCCTCACTATCACGTCTTTGTTGCCGATGCGGCCAACCCCAAGCGCGAGAACTGGAAAGAGATCATCCCGCAGACCGACGCCGTGCTGCAGGGCGTGAGCGTGACCGGTGGCAAGCTGCTGGCCCAGTACGAACACAACGCGACTTCTGAACTGAAGCTGTTCAGCCTCGACGGCAAGAAACTCGCCGATATTTCCCTCCCGGCCATCGGAAACGTGTTCAGCGCCTCCGGCAGGTATGATCGCAATGAGGTTTTCTTTGGTTTCCAATCCTTCACCGTGCCGCCCTCGATCTACCGCGTTGATCTGAGCGACGTGAAGAGTGCGCTCTGGGCCAAGGTCGACGCGCCTTCCATCGATCCTTCTGCATACGACGTCCAGCAGGTTTGGTACACCTCGAAAGACGGCACGAAGGTCCCGATGTTTATGGTCGGCAAAAAGGGAATCGAGAAGAATGGCAAGAACCCAACATTGCTGACCGGCTACGGCGGTTTCAACGTTTCCCTGACACCAACTTTCAGCCGCAGTATGTTTCTCTGGATGGAGCACGGCGGTATTTACGCCGTCGCCAACCTGCGTGGCGGCTCTGAGTTTGGTGAAGACTGGCATCGCGCAGGCATGCTCGATAAGAAGCAGAACGTTTTTGACGACTTTATCGCGGCCGGCGAATACCTCGTCGCGCAGAGATATACGGATAATGATCATCTCGCCATTCAAGGCGGCTCGAATGGCGGCCTGCTCATGGGTGCAATGATCACCCAACGCCCCGACCTTTTCCGCGCGGTGGTGTGCCAGGTTCCGCTGCTCGACATGCTGCGCTATCAGAACTTCCAGATCGCGAAACTTTGGATCCCTGAGTATGGCTCAGCCGACGACGCCAAGCAGTTCGAATGGCTCTTCGCCTACTCGCCCTATCATCACGTGAAGCCGGGGCAGGAGTATCCCGCCATCCTCTTTATGACAGGCGATACCGACACCCGCGTCGATCCCATGCACGCCAAGAAGATGGCTGCGCTCATGCAAGCCGAGGCCAGGAACGGCGCCAGCCCTGACAAGCCGATTCTGCTGCGAATCGAAACCAAAGCCGGACACGGCCAAGGCAAGCCGGTTACCAAGCAAATCGAGGAGAGCACCGATATGTATTCGTTCCTGTTCTGGCAGTTGGGGGTGAAACCGTGATCGTGTGGGGACGGGCGTCTCGCAAGCCTGCCCTGAGCGAAGCCGAAGGGTCCAAGCCGAGCAAGGCTCGCTCGTCAGGCAGCGCGCAGTTCCCCCTGTGCTCCCCGTGTTCTCTGTGGTTAAATGTTGTCGGTGGCTACTGACCCCAAAATCCGCGTCCTAGTCGCGAAGCCCGGCCTCGACGGCCACGACCGCGGCGCCAAGGTCATCGCGCGCGCGCTCCGCGATGCCGGCATGGAGGTCATCTACACCGGCCTGCGCCAGACGCCGGAGATGGTCGTCAACGCCTCGCTCCAGGAAGACGTTCAGGTCATCGGTCTCTCGATCCTGTCAGGCGCGCACAACGCGATTGTTCCGCGCGTGATGGACCTGCTGAAGCAAAATAAAATGGACGACGTGCTGGTGCTGGTCGGCGGCATCATTCCCGATCAGGATATCGAAGGCCTTAAGAAAATCGGGGTAGCCGGCATCTTCCAACCCGGCACTCCCATGGACCACATCGTCAAATTCATCCGCGAGCATGTGAAGCCGCATGGCGTGCCAGCCGTTTAGGCGACGATCCCAACAGGCTGCGGATAAATTGCTGGCTCAGAAAAAGTCCCAAAGGGCCGCAGCGGCATGAAAGAGAAGATCAAATCGGGACTATTGTTCCTGGCGGTCATTGCCGGATGTTTTGTGATTTCTGTCCCCTATCGGTACCTGCATGAACAGACGCTAATCGATCATTGCCTGTTTGGAAAGCACGGCAGTTTCAACTATTCCAGCATGTTGTGTGATTTCCACGAAAACCATGTCTACGTTCCATATCGAGTTCGGCATCCGCACGATAAGTCGATTGCCCTGGTTGCCGTTCTGTCTTTCGTACTATTTTTGTCGGGCTACGGTTTTATGCGAGTCAGCAGCAAGAATGGATGATTTCAAGACAGCCCACCACCCAATCCCTCCACACCTCGCGCTTTTCCCAGGGCTGGTTTAAAATAAAGGCTAAACATGGCCGAAATTCAACGTAGAAAAACTCTTACCGCCACCATCGGCGGCGTCCGCGTGGGCAGCAATGCACCGGTTATGGTGCAATCCATGACCAATACCGACACCGCGGACATTCCCGGCACCGTAAAACAAGTGGCCGCCCTAGCGCGAGCCGGCAGCGAAGTAGTCCGCGTCACTGTCAACAATGATGATGCCGCCAAGGCCATTCCCCATATAGTCGAAGCACTCGAAAAGCAGGGCTTGCGAGTGCCGATCATCGGCGACTTCCACTACAACGGACACCAGTTGCTGACCAAGTACCCCGGCTGCGCCGAAGGTCTGGCCAAGTACCGCATCAACCCCGGCAATGCCAGCATTGGACGCAAAAACGACGACAACTTCCGCACCATGATTGAGGTCGCCGTGAAGCACCAGAAGCCCGTACGCATAGGCGTGAACTGGGGATCTCTGGATCAAGCGTTGCTTACCAGGATGATGGACGAGAACTCGCTTCTGCCGGAGCCGAAAGACGCCCGCGAAGTAACCATGGAAGCGATCGTAGTAAGTGCGCTAACGTCGGCGAAACTGGCCGAGCAATTCGGACTGCGCCCCGACCAGATCATTCTGAGCGCAAAAGTCAGCGGCGTGCAGGACCTGATCGATGTCTATCGCATACTAGCCGCCCGCTGCGAATACCCACTCCATCTCGGACTAACCGAAGCCGGCATGGGAGCCAAAGGCATAGTGGCCTCAAGCGCGGCGATGGCGGTGCTGCTGCAGGAAGGCATCGGCGACACCATCCGTGTCTCGCTAACTCCCGCTCCCGGAGGCGATCGTACCGAAGAAGTAAGAGTGGCGCAGCAGATTCTGCAGTCGCTCGGCATTCGCAGCTTCACCCCGCAAGTTACCGCCTGTCCCGGTTGCGGCCGTACCACCAGCACTTTCTTCCAGGAAATGGCCGAGCAGATTCAAACCTACCTGCGCGATCAGATGCCCATCTGGAAGGACCGCTACACCGGCGTAGAGGAAATGAAAGTAGCCGTGATGGGCTGCGTGGTTAACGGCCCCGGAGAATCAAAGCACGCCAGCCTCGGAATTTCTCTGCCCGGAACCTTCGAAGAACCGAAAGCCCCCGTCTACGTGGACGGCCGTCTGTTCACCACCCTAAAAGGCGACAAGATTGTCGCCGAGTTCATCAAGATTCTAGACGACTACGTGGATTCCCACTACGCGGCCAGAGAAAAAGAAGAAGTCGGCGCGCGAAGCTAGTACGAATTCCCGTACGTAGAGACGCGTCTTGCCGCGCATATGCGGCAGGCTGAGGAACTGGCTGAGAGGCGGGAAGTTTCTTGGGGTGGGAGACGGGAATTGAACCCGCAACCGTCGGAGCCACAGTCCGATGCTCTACCAGTTGAGCTACTCCCACCGCAGACGCCGCAGACAATGATTATAGCAACTGCGACGGGCTTGCGGTTCTCGCTGGATGCGGATTTGCCTCATTACGCGCCGTTCTCCTGCAGCCCGCCCGAGCGCCGGCCAAGAATCACACCTTTCCCTCGACCACCTTTCGTCCGCTCAATAGTGCATCATGTTCCCGTGCCTTCTCTCTTCTTCCGAATCGAAGTCGACGGCCCGGCAAGCGTCCTTCGCCTCACTTCGCCCGATGGCACCAACCGGCTCACCCGCGCTTGCGTGCTCGCACTGACCGCCGCGATTGACGAAGCTGAACTGAAACGGCAACTCCGTCCACTGATCATTGCAGGCAATCGCCAATTTTTCTCGGTCGGCGCCGACCTGAATGACATCGCCGCGCTCAGCGGCCCCGAAGCCTACGAGTTCTCTGCCATGGGACAATCGCTCATGAACGCAATCGCCCGCTATCCCGTCCCCGTCATCGCGGCGATTGAAGGCCACTGCATGGGCGGAGGCCTTGATCTCGCGCTCGCCTGTCACCGCCGAATCGCCTCTCCCCACGCCGTCTTCGGACACCGCGGCGCCGCTCTCGGCCTCATGACCGGATGGGGAGGTACGCAGCGCTTGCCGCGCCTGATCGGGAAGAGCAGGGCGCTTGAGCTGTTCATTGCCGCGGAAAAAGTCTCGGCCGGGCGAGCGCTTGAAATCGGACTGGTGGATGCAATTGCCGACGATCCGGTCGCCGAGGCGCTGCGTCAACTGCAACCGCAGCGTTGACGGAAATGGTGCGTGCGTTCCCTTCCACAACTCTCACGAATCTCTGTCGGTGTTCGCGGACAAAGGCTGCCCTGTTTTGCCGAAGCCCCGAGCGAAGCCGAGGGGGAGGAGTGTCCGCGCCACACAAAAACTACAAAACCAGCGACCAGCTTAGAAATGCCCACATCCATGCCAGGTTCAGGACACCAAGCGCGCCTGCATAAACGCCGAGTTGCTTCTCATTCCAACGCTCAGCGTATGCCCCTAAGACCAGAAACGCGGGATACACCATGAGCGTATATCGCGCCGCCCCCAGCAGCGGACGCCCGGTATACATAAGCATCTGCAGAATCACCACCATCGCAAATGCTTTGTCCTCGACACGGATTTGGACGCGAACATCGGTCCGGACTTGGGGCCGCAAGCTGATCACAACAACCAGGATTACCAAGCCCAGTTTGATGGCCAGCAGAGCATCGTGCTCGGTCGCGATCAGCCGCAGAGCCTCCTCTAAGCCCCTCCACGGCGGCACCATCGTCATGCCTTGATAGAGCCGATAAGCTTCCACCACGGAAGGTCGTCCCGACCACTTCAGCCAAACCCAATAGCTGAGCAACCCGAAAGGCGTCAGCGCCACCACCAGCGATCGGGCCTGCCGGCTGCGCAGCGCCATCACCGCGAGAGGGACGAAAACCAGCACACCGGTAGGCCGCGCTAGGCCCGCAAGCAGGCCGCAAGCGGTTGCCGCTTCCCATCGCTTTTCGCGCCCAAGGATAACGGCCCAGACCGCCAGCGCAAGTGTTAGCGAATCAGCGTAGCCGGCGAAGAGCACGAAACTGGTCGGCCACACGCACACGAGCAGCAGCATGCGGAGTCTTCCCACGTTCGATAAACGTGCGCCTGCCAGACGCAGCAACCCCCAGAATGAAAAGAGCGCCGCCACAGTTGAGACCAGAAGCGCTGCCGCCATCGCTGGGACCAACGCGCTCACCAGCCGAATCGCCGCCGGATACAACGGATAAAAAATTACCGCCATGGGCCGGTCGTAACCGTGTTCCGCGATGTGCAGGAACCAGAGCGTATCGAAGCGCTCCCAAATGCCAAGCAACGCATAATACAGACCGTGCGGCGCCGGCAGATTTTCCGTGAGCGCATTGCTGTGAATCAGCGCCGGATCTGGATGCAGAAACGGCAAGAATGCCGCTGCCATCGCCGAATAAAAAATTCGCAATGCTGCGGTGAGCGCCAGGGCGATCTGCCAGTCCGGCCAGGATGCGAGCTTCCGCAGCATTGGTAGATTGTAGCGCCCGCCTCGGGCGCGCACGTTTCCGCTCTTGATTGTCGCGATTTTAATCAACGGTCTTGATCAACGTTCTGAATCAACATTCTTGATCGACGCGCTTAGCCCTCGTCCGCGCTGGTATAGTAAGTAGTTTCGCAAGCTATTTCGAAGTCTGCCCTCATGCGCGAACGCACCGAATCCACCGCTATCTCCATCAACAACGTTCTTCCCACCAAGGTTGACCCCAGTTCTCTCCGTTTCGAATCCAACATGCGCGCGCTCGCCGACCTCGTCGCCCAGGTTCGCAACGAAGAGGAAAAAATCCGCGAAGGTGGAGGCGCGAAAGCCATCGAGAGTCAGCACGCCAAATCGCGCCTTACCGCGCGCGAGCGAATTAACCTCCTTGCCGACCCCGGCTCTTTCTTCGAACTCGGCCTCTATGCTGCCCACAAAATGTACGAAGAGTGGGGAGGCGCTCCTTCCGCCGGCGTCATCACCGGACTCGCCCGCATCCAGACCCGCATGGTCATGCTCATTGTGAACGACGCCACGGTTAAAGCCGGTGCCTTCTTTCCGATGACCACGAAAAAAGTTATCCGCGCGCAAAACATCGCCATCGAGAATCGCATCCCGACCATATACCTCGTCGATTCCGCCGGAGTTTTCCTCCCGCTGCAAGAGGACGTCTTCCCGGACACTGACGACTTTGGCCGCGTCTTCCGCAACAATGCGGTTATGTCGGCCATGGGCATTCCGCAGATCGCCGCCATCATGGGTATGTGCGTGGCCGGAGGCGGATACCTGCCCGTGATGTGCGACCACGTCCTCATGACCGACGGCAGCGGCCTGTTCCTCGCCGGCCCTGCGCTGGTGCAAGCCGCCATCGGGCAAAAAGTTTCCGCCGAAGAATTGGGCGGAGCCGCCATGCACTCCGCCATTAGCGGCACGGTCGACTTTCGCGAGCCCACCGACGAAGCCTGCCTCGCCCGCATTCAGTCGCTTATAGAAAAATGGGGTTACCGCCGCCAGTCCCTCTGGGATCGTCAGAAGCCCGTGGACCCGGCGATCTCAGCCGAAGAAATTTACGGCGCCTATGATGCCTCGCCCGCGCGCCCCTACGATATGAAAGAAATTCTCGCGCGCATTGTGGACGAGAGCCGCTTCGACGAATACAAGCCCGAATACGGCAAGACGCTGATCTGCGGCTACGCTCGCATCGGAGGCTTCGCGGTAGGCATCGTCGCCAACCAGAAACTCCACGCGCACCAGACTGACCATGAAGGCCACAAGCGCGTCGAGTTCGGAGGTGTCATCTACACCGAGTCCGCCGAAAAGGCCGCGCGCTTCATCATGGATTGCAACCAGAACCTGATCCCGCTCGTTTTTTTCCACGATGTCAACGGCTTCATGGTGGGTCGCGACGCCGAGTGGAGCGGCATCATCAAGGCCGGAGCAAAGATGGTGAATGCGGTGTCGAACTCCGTCGTGCCCAAAATTGCCGTTATCGTCGGCGGTTCGTTCGGCGCGGGGCACTACGCCATGTGCGGCAAAGCGTACGATCCGCGCTTTGTCTTCGCCTGGCCCACTGCAAAATACGCAGTCATGAGTGGAGATGCCGCCGCCGGCACGCTGGTGGAAATCAAAATGAAGCAACTGGAGCGCAGCGGCAAGAAGTTGAGTGAAGAAGAAAGAAAAGAACTCTTTGACTCAACCAAGAAAACATACGAAGAGCAAACAGACCCGCGCTATGGCGCTGCGCGTCTCTGGATAGACAAGATTATCGACCCCATGGAAACACGCCAGGCCGTCACTCAGGCGCTTGAGGCGGCGTCACTTAATCCGGAGGTGCCGGAGTTTAAGGTGGGAGTCTTGCAAACTTAGAGTCGGATACATGAGTGACTCTGTGAAACTCATCGAATGCCCCCGCGATGCCTGGCAAGGCCTCAAGGGCCAGATCCCTGCCGATCTCAAGACCAACTATCTCCAGGCGCTGATCTCCGCCGGCTTCAAGCATATCGACGCCGTCAGCTTCGTTTCTGCCAACGCTGTCCCGCAGATGGCCGACTCCGAAGAGGTTCTGAAAGAGCTCGATCCGCCCGACGACGTGGAAATCATCGGCATCGTGGTCAACGAAAAAGGCGCGCAGCGAGCGATTGCGACCGAGGCCGTGCGCACGCTGGGTTTCCCGTACTCGATCTCGCCAACATTTCTGCAGAGCAATCAACGACAGACGCTGGAAGACGCCATCGAGGAACTGGAAAAGATCGAGAAGAAAGCCGACGAAGCCGGGCTCGACACCGTCGTCTACATCTCGATGGCTTTCGGTAATCCCTACGGCGACCCTTGGACCGTCGACGAGGTTGTCGAAGCCGTAGCGTTACTCGAATTGCAGGAGATTCGCACGATCTCGCTAGCCGACACCGTGGGCGTGGCGCCGCCCGAAAAGATTCGCGAAGTGGTTTCCGCAGTGATGGCGAAGTACGACTATCTCGAAATCGGAGTCCACCTGCACAGCCGTCCCGATCAGGCCGCCAACAAAATAATTGCGGCCTACGAAGCCGGTTGCCGCCGCTTCGATTCCGCCATTGGGGGTCTTGGCGGATGCCCCTTCGCGCAGGATAGCTTGGTAGGGAATATTCCGACAGAAACAGTAATCGAAACCCTGCGCAGCCGCGGCGTGCAACTGCCGCCGCTGAAGTCGTTGGACGCATTGTTGAGAGCGACAGCCGAGATCGGCACGAGGTACAAAACTTCGTCGGTCGCAGACTAAAGGGCACTGACAACCATCATGAACTACAAAACTCTTCAACTCGCCTTCGACTCTGCTGTCGCCACAATCACCCTCAATCGCCCCGACAAGCGCAACGCGATCAGCTACGAACTGATTGGCGATCTCATCCGCGCTCTGGAGGAAGTAAACAACTCTTCCGCCCGCATCCTGATCTTGACCGGTGCCGGGAAGGCGTTTTGCGCTGGTTTGGACCTCGACAACCTGAAGTCCCTGATCGGCCGCACGCCCGAGCAAAATCTTGAAGACTCGCGAACCATGGTCAGTCTGTTTCGTTCTCTCTATGAGTTTCCCAGGCCAACGATTGCCGCGGTCAACGGCGCGGCCATTGCCGGCGGCACCGGACTGGCTCTGCTCTGCGATTTCACGCTTGCCACGCCGGATGCCAAGTTTGGCTACACCGAGGTTCGGATCGGATTCGTGCCCGCCATCGTCTCCACTTTTCTGCTGCGCCAGGTCGGCGAAAAAATTGCCCGCGACCTCCTGCTCACGGGCCGCATCTTCGACGCTGCGGAAGCCCTCAAGATGGGCCTGATCAACGAAATCGTTCCTGCGGAAAAGTTGCTTGATCGTGCCCGCGAACTCGCCGCGCAGTTGGCGGAAAACAGTCCACTTTCACTTTTCTATACCAAGCGATTGCTGACCGATCACGCGCGCGTGGAACTTGATTCACAGATTGAGGCGGCTGTCCGCGAAAATGCCGGCATTCGCGAGAGCGCCGATTTCCGCGAAGGGATCACGTCGTTCCTCGAAAAGCGCAAGCCCAAGTGGACGGGCCGATGAACCGGCCGCATACATCGATGCCGGTCAATGCGAATCAGACAGCGGCTGTCAATGAAACTCGCCTCCGCGTTCGCTATGCCGAAACCGACCAAATGGGCGTCGTCTATCATGCCAATCATTTCATCTGGTTTGAGGTAGGACGAGTGGAACTTCTCCGCCAGTTCGGCTTCAGCTATAAAGATATGGAACTCGGAGACAACTGCTTCATTGCCGTTGTCGATGCCCGCTGCCGCTACAAGGCTCCCGTGCACTATGATGACGAGGTCATCGTGCGCACGTACCTGAAGCATGTCCGGGAGAAAGTGATTCGCTTCGGATACGAACTGCGGAAGACGGAAACTGGCGAGTTGCTGGCCGAAGGTGAGACCACGCACATCGTCGCCGATTCGAGGATGAAGCCCCGCGCGCTGCCGGAGAAATATATGACCGTGTTCCGCGCCGCGGTGGGGAGATAGGAAATTAAGGTCCGATGCAAGAGTTTCTCTACAGACTGCAACTCGTGCGCGGAGACATGCTTCGCACCGGCCCGACCGACTCGGAACAGGCCGTGGTGGCCGAACACTTTGCATATCTCCAGGACCTCAACTCGCAAGGCGTAATCATTCTCGTGGGCCGTACCCTGAATACCGATGAAAATACGATGGGACTTACGATCTTCCGCGCCGAGTCCGAAGACGCCGCCCGCCAGATCATGAACGGCGATCCGGCCGTAAAGAAGGGTGTGATGACGGCAACGTTATATCCGTTCAAAGTGGTATTACAAGGAAAGTAAAAAACTGCAAAAACAGAAATCAGAAACTAGGAACTGCTCTTGCAAGCTCTGCACATTAACGGCAACGACCTCACGCTTGAAGCCGTGCGCGAAGTGGCGCACATCGACGTACGGCGGCCCGTGCTTCTCGATCCCGACGCGCGCGAGGCCGTCAATCGCGCCCGCGCCGTTGTCGATGCGCTCGTTGCTAACAATAAAATTTCTTATGCCATCACAACTGGTGTCGGCAAGCTGAGCGATGTGCACATCGTTGGCGATCAGGTCCGCGAGTTGCAAGTGAATCTCGTGCGTTCGCACGCCGTCGGCGTGGGCGAAGCGCTTTCGATTGCCGACACGCGCGCCATGATGCTTCTGCGTGCCAACTCGCTGGCGAAAGGCAACTCGGGTGTGCGCGTCATCACCATCGACACCATTTGCGAGATGCTCAATCGCGGTGTGACGCCGATCGTCCCATCGCAGGGAAGCGTCGGCGCAAGCGGCGATCTTGCTCCGCTGGCGCACCTGGCGCTGGCATTGATCGGTGAAGGCGAATGCTTTAACGAAGCCGAAAAAGGCGCGGGCCTCGCCAGCGCCGAAGCGTTGAAGCGCGCGCAGATCAAGCCATTGGTGCTCGAAGCGAAAGAAGCAGTATCGCTCATCAATGGCACGCAAGCCATGCTAGCCATCGGCATTCTGATGCTTCTCGCCGCCGAGAGGCTGGTCGACACCGCGGACGTTATCGGTGCGATGGCCTGCGATGCCCTCAAGGGAACCAACGTCGCTTTCGACGAACGCATTCAAAAGGCCCGGCCTCATGCTGGACAAATCAAGACGGCTGCGAACCTGCGTCGCCTGCTCGAACAGAGCGAGATTCGCGCGTCGCATCGCGACTGTGGCCGGGTCCAGGATGCCTATTCATTGCGCTGTATTCCGCAGGTGCATGGCGCGGTGCGCGACACACTTGCCCATTGCCGAGCGGTGTTTGAGACAGAAACGAACTCGGCGGTCGATAACCCCCTGGTGTTCGTGAAAAATCCGAAGGTAATGGACGGCGAGGGCGACGTGCTTTCCGGCGGAAACTTTCATGGCGAGCCGCTCGCCTTCGCACTCGACTTTCTGGCGATTGCCTTGAGTGCGCTGGCCGGCATTAGCGAGCGGCGGCTGGAGCGCATGGTGAACCCCGCACTCAGTGAAGGGCTTCCGCCATTTCTCGCACCGGGTGCGGGCATGAACTCGGGTTTCATGATGCCGCAAGTGACTGCGGCCGCGCTGGTGAGTGAAAACAAAGTGCTGGCACATCCCGCGTCGGTCGATTCGATTACCACGTCGGGAAATAAAGAAGACTTCGTCTCCATGGGCATGACTGCGGCGAACAAACTGAAGAAAGTGGTGGAAAATACCCGCAACGCGCTGGCCATCGAGGCCATGGCGGCGGCACAGGCGATTGACTTCCTCGCGCCGCTGAAGACTTCCAAGCCGTTGCAGCAGGCGCACGCTGCCATTCGCGCGGTGTGCGCGACGATGGACAAAGACCGCGTCATGTACCAGGATTTTGCGCGCGTCGCGGAGTTGATCGGCAGCGGAAAGTTGGCCGCAGTACTGCGCTAGAAGAAAGACGCTGAAGGAATTCTTGCTGCAGGCGTCTACGCAAGACTTCGCAGAGTCCGAATGTTTGCACATTGAGTGAACGTTTCTTGCATTTCACAGGAGGGGAAATCGCTGTTTACAGTCGCCCACCAGTTGCATTAGACTCGGCGAGCTTTGTGATTCTTCCCCGGAGCCGCGGCGAGTTCTAGATTTCCTCGTAGCGTTCCCGTTCCCGAAGCGGGATCTCAGCGACGATGGGATGGAGAGCCACCTCAAGACAGCCGTCAATAACAATAATGAGGATCAGAACATGCCACGAAATCGTCCAGGGAGTTGCCGCATCGGCGACGCTGCCATACTTGCTGTTCTCGTTTTCATCAGCGCGAGCGCGCTGCTGGCTGCTGGCCAGACGTCGGTCACCACATATCACTACGATAACTATCGCACCGGCTGGAATCAGAATGAGTCGGTGCTGACGCCTGCCAACGTGGGGAAAACGACGTTCGGTCTGCTTCAGACCGTGGCGCTCGACGACCAGGTGGACGCGCAGCCACTGGTTGTGCCGGGCGTGCTGATAACCGCGGGAAATTATCAGGGCACGCACGATGTCGTTTATGTGGTTACGGAAAACAACTCGGTGTACGCCATTGACGTACACACGGGGACGGTGCTGTTGAATCCGAATTTTGGAGCGCCGGTAGTGTATCCGCTGGGATGCGGGAACAACGGCCCCAATGTGGGGATCACCTCGACGCCGGTGATCGACTCAACCAGCAACACGTTGTACGTGATGGTTTATAACCAGACACCGAGTGGTCCGGCCTACACGCTTCACGCGCTCGATCTGGGAAGTTTGACCGACAAGGTGGCCCCGCAGGTGGTGACCGCGTCGCATACGCTGACCGATGGAACGACGTTCACATTCAACGCGACCTACCAACGTCAGCGGCCGGCGCTGTTGCTCGCGAACGGCAGCATCTACGCTGGGTTTGGCAGCTTCTGCGATCTTGCGGCGAACGTTTCGCGAGGCTGGCTGTTAGGGTGGACGGCTGGGTCGCTGACGCCGTTTCCGTCGAACCAGCTCAACGACCTGCAGGCAACGGACCCGGCCAGCTTCTTCTTGTCATCGATCTGGATGTCAGGCTACGGGCCGGCGGCCGATGATGAGGGCAACGTCCTGTTCGTGACCGGGAATTCGGATGCTGGCACGTATGATGGTGTCACCAACATTCAGGAGAGCGTGGTCAAGATCTCGTCAACACTAACCACGGTGCTCGACGTGTTTACTCCGTCTAACCAAGTGAGCCTGGATGACGGGGATGTGGATTTCGGCTCGGGCGGGGTGCTGGTGCTGCCCGACCAGCCCGGATCGACGCCGCATCTGGCGGTGGCCGCGGGCAAGTACGGAACGATGTATGTGATGAACGAAGACCATCTGGGTGGTTACTCGCCGACGAAGAATAATGTGTTGGGCAGCTACTCGATTGGCGGTTGCTGGTGCGGACAATCGTATTACGTGGATCCGGTGGATGGACTGGGCCGGGTAGTGAGCAGCGGAGGCACGTCAGTAAAGGTCTGGAGGGTGGAGACATCGCCTAAAGTGGCGTTAAAGGACGTTTCGACCTCCCCATCGAATGGCGGTGGGCAGGATCCGGGATTCTTCACCACGATTTCGTCGAACGGGACTGCCAGTCCAATTATTTGGGCGCTGTCGCATCCGCCGTACCTGAAGATTTACCTGTATGCGTATACTCCGGACTCAGGCAAGAGCGGAACTGCAATCAAGCAGTTGTTTTCGACGGCTACGGGCACATGGCCGAATCTGGGAGGCAACGCGAATCTGGTTCCGGTCGTGGCGAACGGGCAGGTCTTCGTTGCCACCTACAAGCAATTGCAGATCTTTGGGTTGCTTGGGAAGGACGCGAAGAACGCAAAGAAGAAGTGACCATCCCTGGCGAGTCAGCTTAGGTCGACTTGGCCGCCGACCCATCGAGCCCCAGCTCGCCCGCAATCGCTTTCATGGCTTGGATGCAGAAAGCGATGTGCTCTTCGAGATCCACGCCCAGATCGGCCGCGCCTTCGATGATGTCTTCACGGTGGACGCTGCGGGCGAAGGCTTTGTCTTTCATCTTCTTCCGGACTGATGGAGCTTCGACTTCGGCAAGCGATTTACCCGGCTTAACGAGAGCACACGCGGTGATGAATCCGGCCAGTTCATCGCAAGCGAACAGGGTCTTTTCCATAGGCGAGACGCGCGCGACACCGCTGTACTCGGCGTGCGACATGATGGCGCGTCGCACTTCTTCAGAATAGCCCCGTTCTCTCAGAATCTCGGAGCCTTTGTAGGGGTGATCGTCGGCGCTGGGATATTTCTCGTAATCGAAGTCGTGGAGCAGGCCAACCATGCCCCACAGCTCTTCGTCGGCTCCGGTTTTGCGGGCGTAGGCCCGCATGCAGGCCTGGACTGCGAGTGCATGTTTTCGAAGACTTTCCGATTGAGTGAACTCAGTTAGTAAACACCATGCGGCGTCGCGTTGATTCATGGCTTTTATACCTGTTTTCCAACAATTCTCGCTGCTTGATTATGGCACTGTCTATGTAAATGCTTTCCTTCCCCGCACTTTTGTCTTGACTTTCACAGGCCCAATCCAGAAGATTACGCACTAGTTGGTTTTGAGAGTAGCCCCCGCTCTGGCACTCGCAAACCCTGAATGGCTACCACATTAACCCCCGTGGACTCACGGGAAGTTGTACGATGCGACCATTGTCTCTTAGTGCAATTCCGCACATCAAATAGTCTTTGCCGCCGTTGCCGTCTGTCATTGGATGAGGACGAGGCGGAGATTGCCGCGATGACTCCGGCGCCAGAAGTATTGCCGCTAAACATCAATTCTAACGGGCGCGGGCATCTGAAGCTGGCGCACTCGATCCGCTCACTGCGGCTGCGCAATGGCTTGAGCCAGCGGCAGTTGGCGCTGCGCATGTCAGTACCGCGGACCTACGTTTCGAAAATCGAAAACGAGAAGGCGACCCCGACACTGTCTTCACTGGAGCGCCTGGCGAGGGCGCTCGAGGTCAGTGTGCCGGATTTGCTCTCCGGTGGAGAACGGAACCGGCAGGAAGAAGTCCGCGAATTGATGGAAGATCAGTTCGTCGCCGAGGTTATGCCGTACCTGTCGCAGCTGAACGGGATGCAGATGTCAAGCATCCTGGCACAGGTGCGCGACTTGACGGTGCGGCCACGACGAAGTGCGTAGGCTGGTTGCAGGCCACGAGCTTCGACCTAGAGACGCAGCTAGCCGCGTCTTCACCAGATATTCGCCACATTAGATTTTCATCCGGGCGCACAACCAACTGGACAGCCGGGGCCTTCGGGCTCTGGCTTTTTTTTGGGCCGAAAGCGCCACGAGTGCAATTCGTGAGTGCATAACGTGAAAGGTTTGCACAGTGCAGACAGCTATGCGCAATAGTTTGCATGTGGTCTTCATTTTTTCTCGAGGATGTATTGATTTCCGCTTGACCGTGACTGTCCGAACGAGCTAATCTCGCCGCACTCCCCCCAGAAAGCTGGGAGAAGATTACCCAGCCAGAGCCCATTGGTGAACAGGACAACTTCGATGAAAACCTCTCAGATCTGTGCGTTGGCTTTGCTGCTGGTTGTGGGATCGGTGATGGCCTTCGCCGACGGGATCAAAGATCCACAAATCATCATTCACGGCGTCGGTAGTGGCGGTTCGGGACCGCAGACCTGCCCGCCTTCAGGATGTCAGGGGGTTGGCCTGACTTTCAGCTTTAGCGTGCCCCCGAGCGGATCGGGCACGTTATTTTTCACGAATAAGAGCGGACAGAATTGGACATCGCTGGCGCTGATTGAAGTTTGTAAGAATGGTAGTTGCCCTGTGCCGGCAGCCGACATCAAGTGTCACTCCTACCTGTTTCAGAGCTGTACGAGCGAGACGCTCAAGGACGGTAATGTGGAGATTTTGCTGTCCGGTGTCAAGGGATCCGACAATCCAGACAAGGGGATTCGCAACGGGCAGAGCTTCTCCATTACCTTCTCCTGCGTCGGCAAGAGTTGCTGGCCCGGCGGGTTACAGTTTACCGGCCATGCGAACCAGACTGTCCCGGAGCCGGGCACGATTGCTCTGATGATCACTGGACTGGGTGCGTTGGTTTCGCGCCGCAAGACTTGGAAGAACCGCTGGAACTCTTAGTGGATCTTCTTCGAGAATTCGTTCACCAATTGTGAAAACTGCGGCAGGGCCTGGAGCTTCTGAAGCTCGGGATCGTTCCAGGCCTCTTGCGCAGGATAACCCTTCTCCAAAGCCAGCCGCAGCGATTTCAAAGCTTCTTCCGGCTTCCCGATCATGGTTCTTACCAGGGCTTCTGAGTACATCAACTGCACGTCGTCAGCGTTGATGGATCGGGCCTGTTGGGTGTATTGCACCGCGTTCGCAGCATCGCCCTTCTTAGCATAGAGAAGCCCCAGGTCGCTCATGATGGCGGCCGATCGCGGGTTTACCTGCAGTTCCTGGAAAGCCATTGAGATCGCTTTGCCGTAGGCGGTTGCGGCCTGGTCCGAGTGGCCCGACCAGCGGTACGCGTCGCCGAGATTGCCGAGCAGTACCTCGTCGTTCGGAGTCATCTCGACCGCTTTTTCGTAATTCTTCGTGGCCTGGTCGTAGTTCTTAAGAAAGAAGTAAGCCGTGCCCAGGTTGGAGTAGGTAGGTGCATCAGGGGCAATCGCGATGGCTTTCTGAAACTGAGGAATGGCCTCGCCCCACTTGCCTTCTCGCATATACACCGTGCCAATGCCCTCATAGCCCATCGGGTTATCGCCAGCAATTTCGGTAATCTTCTGAAATTCCGGAAGCGCCTTGGCGTTGTCGCCGAGCCTCAGGTACTCGTTGCCGAGGGCAGTGTGATTCGTCCAATAGTATGGGTTGGCGGCAACCGCTTTCTGGAAAGCGGCGATCGCGTCATCAGTCTGACCGCTAAGCCGGTAGGCGTCACCCAGGTTGCGATAAGCTTCATCTGAGTTCGGCGCTAGCTCCAGCGCTCGTTTCAGCTCGGTAACCGCCTGGGTGATCTTGCCAGTAGTGGAATAGACGCTGCCCAGCGAGAGATGAACTTCAGGCAGGTTGTTCGAGAGCCGCTCCGCCTGTTGCGCGGATAGAGTGGCTTTCTGAGCCCAAACCCCGTCCTTGGTCTCCCCGTACATGCGGAGGCTGGAATCAGCTAGCCCGGTGTAGGCCAGAGCGAAGTTGGGATCTTTTTCGATAGCTTGTTCGAACAATCCCACGGCCTGCTTGTAGGCATCCTGGGTGTTGCCGTTGCGCAAGGTGTTCCGCCCTTGCAAGTAAAGGTCATAGGCCTTCACGTTTTCCGTCGGATGGGCGCCGACGCGGGCTTGTTCTTCGTCGGTCGGCTTGAGGGCAAGGGCGGTGGCCAGGGTGCCGTAGATCTGGTCTTCGAGCGCGAGCACATCCCCTGGGGCTCCCGGAAACTCCTGGCTCCAGAGGCGCTTGCCGGTGGCGGGATCATCGAGACTCAGGGTCACGCGGAGCTTGTCGCTGTTGCCTTGCACCGTCCCCTGCAACACCAGGTTGACGCCGAGTTCGCGGGCAAGCTTGGTCAGCGGCAGATTCTGGGCGGCCGCTTTCCCAACCGCGTCAGAGGCTGCCAGATGGACTTCCTTTAGCTGGAACAACTTGGCGGCCAGAGCCTCCTGAATGCCATCCGCCACGTAGCCCAGGGCTTTCTGGTCGCCGATCTGTTTCAGGGGCAGGATCGCGACATACTTTCCCTGTTTGAGCGAGGGGATGCCTTGTACCATCTCGCCGGACGACGTTCCCCCGCGATTCAGCAGCGTGCGTCCGGCAAACGTTGCCAAAGCGACGACGAGGACGGCTCCGGAGATCCACATCCAGCTTTTCCCCGGAAGATCGAGGCTGAAGCGCGACGGACGCTGGACCGGGTGCGAGATCATCCTGGACAGCTCTTCGGCGCTGATGTTGGGGTTGGCCTCCCACGTCGTCAATTGCTGCAACAGTTCGACGGCGGAGTGATAGCGGTTGGCCGGCTCGCGCTCCAGGCAGCGGCTGACGATCGCGCTCAGAGATTTGGGAACGGAGGCGTCGATGTCGGAAGCAGATTGCGCCTCCTCCCGCGTGCG
>Ga0181523_10000255_pt1 | contig 59434 bp, 55 predicted proteins | sample PEATcosm2014_Bin_43_FD_119752 | JGI IMG/M metagenome (GOLD analysis project Ga0181523, IMG submission 119752) | Peatland microbial communities from MTU Mesocosm Facility, Houghton, MI, USA - PEATcosm2014_Bin05_30_metaG | ecosystem: Environmental > Terrestrial > Soil > Wetlands > Peat | place... | reverse complement strand
GGATCGAAGGCCAGCACGCCATTGTCGGCGACGGGACCCGTGCCGAGGCTGCCGTCGAGGGCGCCATTGCCGATCTGCAGCGTGCCGCCCGCCGCGATCGTCGTGCCGCCGCTATAGGTGTTGGCTCCAGTGAAGATCACCGATCCGCCGCTGCCGCTGTTGGCGATGATAATGGCCCCGGGCGTCCCTGGCGCGGCGTCGGAAAACACGCCGCTGAACGTCGAAACGTTGCCGAACTGGTCGATGGTGTTTGTGCCCGAGCCATCGAGCGTAAAGTTTTGCGCGTAGGTCGTGTCGGCCTGGTCCATTCTCAGCGTGCCGCCCTGAAAGACGGGATTGACTGTCACCCCAAGGCCGCTTGCCGGATAATATGGCGCAAAAGTATCGATATTGTTGGTCACGGAAATATCTGCGAACGCCAGGCCCGAATCATAGAGCGCGTCGCTCGTATTCGTGACCCCAAAAGCGAGGATATAGTTGCCGGCGGCGGGACCGGTGGCGCCGGCGCTCACCCACCCCGTGTAACCGCAGCCAGCGCCCCGGCAGGTTCCGGAGGAGCCGGGATTTGTCGGATTCGCGGGATCGCCGAGCGGCGACCATGCCGGCGCTCCTGGAACGATAGGCGTCGAGGCCGGGTTCAGCGTGACCGAGCCGCCCGCCGTGACCACATCGCCGGACGTCTGCGTCGTCGCGGTAAACAGCGTCGCTACCGGCGCGCCCGACGGCGTCTGCAGTTGCGCCCAGGCGTAATCGTTCCCGACCGTGTCGGTAGTAACATAGTTGAAGGTGAATTTGATGATTGAGCCGGGATTTGCCGAGATCGCCGTGGTGAACGATGATCCATTGGTTCCGCCAGGGCCAGGAAGCGAACCAACTCCGGGCAGCCCGTTATATGTCGAAATGTACTGGTAGGTGGGATCGCCGCTTGGCGGAGCCGTCACGACGCCGTCGGGGCCGAGGGTTCCGCAATTGCCGATGCAATCGGCCTTCGCGCAAATCGAAGCGAGCATAACGCCGATCGAAACCGAAATCAGCGAGACGATCCTGTCGGCAAAGTGGAATTTAGACCGACGATGGACCGGACTCTGCGGGGTCATGAATTATTTCAAGTTTGTTTCCAAGGTGGCTGAAATTCAACGCTAGGTGGATTAGCAAAGCCAGTTTTTTGCTTGCTGGCTTGCGCTATTTTTAAATTTTGTTGCGGCAATGCAACAGCAACGAGTCCTCAGCCTCCGACACAAAGCCGAATTTCGTTCGTATATTTAAGGAATAAGCTGGACCCGGTATTTATGCCAACGTAAAAATTACGCATTCTGGATAAACGGCATTTAAAATAGAGTTCGAGGAACGCGCTGAAGCTCGTTTCCAGCAATCAATAGGCATCCGCGAAATCATTTTTTGCAGTCGTTCGCTTTAGCCGCTTGCCGCTGGTCCCTCGGTCGCCGACGTGCCAGGACCGTGAAAATAATCCGCTTGCCCGGTCAGCACCGCCGCGAGGCCGTCAATAGCTTCGATCACCGCTGAAACGACTTGGCAGACCGCGCCGCCGAATTTTGGCGTGGATGCGACTGTGATCATGGCGTCGCGGCACGCCCTTGGCGCGCGAACGGCGGCGGCAGTATCGCGGCATCTCCGACCGTTTCATTCGCCCTGCCATTCTGCCGTCCGCCGATCTACGTTCCTTATTTGTTCTAACTGATCAGAACCCATTTGGCTAGGGACGATCAACAAGGCGGGCGGGGGCTAGATGGGCGAAAGGCGCAGCGGAGCGCGTTCTTCTAAAGCTCATGATTTCGCTGTGTAACGTTTGGAAAAAGGGTTATCAAAAGTGTGTTCGTTTTTGTGTCACTAGAGACATCTTGGCTTTGTTGACTGATATCAGATCAATAGCCTCAGGCGTTATTCAGCGGAGTTGAATACCACTAGTCCTATGTAGATCACTCTATTTATTGGGGGAGCAGATGAAGCACGCCTCCACATCTATGGAATCTATGGAGCAGGGCATCGCCGCGACAGCAGAGCGTCTGTTTGCCGACGTCGGCTTTCAAAAAACCACGGTCAGCGACATTGCCAGCAAAATGTGCATGTCTCCAGCCAACGTATATCGGTTTTTCTCGTCGAAAGCCGAAATCAATAATGAAGTAGGACGGCGACTTCTGAGCGAAATCGAAGTAGCGGTCGATCACATCATCGAGAATTCTAGCTCAGCCAGCGAGAAATTGCGCGCGACTATCGCGACGGTCGAGAAGATGAACGCGCGCCGCTTCTTATCGAATCAAAGGCTGCACGAACTGCTTGAAACGGCGTTCGAGGAAAATTGGCCGATCGTCAAAGATCACATCCAAAAACTGGACGAATCGCTGGCCGAAATCATCTCCTACGGCAATGACGAGAAAGAGTTCGACGTCGAAGATTACGAACTTGCTGCGATCCTCGTGCGCAGCGCTTGTCTTCGATTTTACGATCCGCGCGTCATCATTGATTGCGCCGACGAGCCGGAGCCCACTGTCGATCAGATGGTCGATTTTTGTCTTGGCGCGCTCAGGTAAAGACCCGTTGCTGACGTAAGCGGCAGGGCGTAATGGTCAGATCGTGGTATGAGAGCGCGAACTTGACAGGCGGAAACATGCAGTTGAGGCGCTCTCGTTTGCTGTTCTGTTTGCTAGGGGCCGCAAAAAGTAGCGGTGTCACAGCGATACAGCCGCGCCAGCGCTTGCTGCGATACAGCAAAACAGGCGGCCGGATACAGCTGGACTTGTCTCCAAACGGAAGCTTGACGCTGGCCGCCGGACATCGCACTCGCTAGGCGTCTGGGATGCGACCTGGTGGACTTAGTCGCATCCACACGGAATAAGGGATGTGACTAAGAGCCTGACTCGTCTTTGATTATATTTTCAAGAACGCTGTGAGGCAGCCTCTAGCCCGTGGTTATTGAGCTCGGCCGCCTTTAGTGCCGCCGTCTCTCGCTGAAGGGCGACAATGCTGTCAGATTGGCTGGATCAGTCTCAATCATCCAGCACTGCCACACATCGTCGTCGACACCCGGCATCATGAAGACGAGAAGCTTGGCGCGATCGATCGAGGGCTTGCGGCCTTGCGGGTCGCCCTGCATTCAGTTTGAGGCGGCTCGCACCGGCAAAAATTGTTGGCCTTTTTGTTGGCCTTGATGCTTATGCCGCAATAATGTTCGTTTTAAAATCAGTGACATATATAGCTAATTTGGCTCCCTCTCGCGCACCAATGAAATCAGTATCTTATAAAAAATAACGCTAGGAAAGACGTGCCGATTCCGGTTGGGGTAAGCGCTTGGTAAGCAAATTGCGGAGCTGGAGCCAAAAGACCCGTCGACGCCCGCGAAACAGATCGGTCGCTCCTATCCGAATCGCGTAGCTTTCTCCCGCCAGCCTACCGTTCGGCGGACCGTGCAAACCAATGGAGAGGGATCCAGGCGTTCGATCCCTTGGTCGAGAACGAGGCGGGGCCGGCGTTCGCCGCTTCTGCCTCTCCCTCGCCGCGCGCGATTTTTGGCCAAGATTTCGCTTTGATTGGCGCTGGTCACGATTTAGGCCTGCACATGGCGTTCACACGAGGCAGACAAAAATACCACTTCGGTGTCTTCGCCCCTTCGAGGCGCCGAATGCTCGCGAAGCTCGGCGACGACCGGATTGGCGGCGATTTTCTGCATCGGACGAAAAGGCCTCCCGGGCGGACTTCCAAACGCCGTTTGGGGGTGTTACGTTCCCTAAATGTTCTGATGCGTTGATGTGAGTCGATTCGCCGCGGTGCCTTCGATGGTGAACGCCGCGGAAGATCGAATGGCGGAAAGGCAAAGGCGGTGCCTGACCTCCAGGAACAGCTGCAAGATAGCAGGGCACTGGTGAGCGCGGCGCATCTGGAGAAATTGAATAGCGAACAGCGCCGCGCCGTCGAGCACGGGGTTGGACGCACCGATGGAGCGATCGGCGGTCCGCTGCTGATCATCGCGGGGGCGGGATCCGGCAAGACGAATACGCTCGCGCACCGCGTCGCCCATCTGATCGTCAGCGGCGCCGATCCGCGGCGTATTCTACTGATGACTTTTTCGCGCCGGGCGGCGACCGAAATGAGCCGGCGCGTCGAGCGCATCTGCGGCGCGGCGCTGGGCGGCGGGGCCGGCGCCGTCACTGACGCGCTCGCGTGGGCGGGGACGTTTCACGGCATCGGTGCAAGGCTGCTGCGCGACTATGCCGAGCAGATCGGCCTCGATCCGGCCTTCACCATACATGATCGCGAAGATAGCGCCGACCTTTTGAACCTTGTCCGGCACGAACTCGGCTTCTCCAGGATGGAGAGCCGGTTTCCGACCAAGGGGACCTGTGTTGCGATCTACTCACGCACGGTTAATGCGGAAACTCCGCTCGACGACGTGCTGCACGATTTCTATCCTTGGTGCGCCGGATGGAGCGTGCAACTGCGCGAGCTGTTCGCGGCCTATGTCGAGGCCAAGCAGAAGCAGAACGTTCTCGATTTCGACGATCTCCTGCTCTACTGGGCGCAGACCGTCAGCGATCCGCTGCTCGCGGGCGATATAGGCGGCCGGTTCGATCATGTGCTGGTCGATGAGTATCAGGACACCAACCGCCTGCAGTCCTCGATCCTGAAGGCGCTGAAGCCCGGCGGCGAGGGTCTCACGGTCGTCGGCGACGACGCGCAATCGATCTATTCCTTCCGCGCCGTGTCCGTGCGCAACATTCTTGATTTCCCAACTGCGTTCAGCCCGCCGGCCGAGATCATTACGCTCGATCGGAATTATCGCTCGAGCCAGCCGATCCTCGCCGCCGCCAATGGCGTCATCGATCTCGCCTCTGAACGCTTCACCAAGAACCTCTGGACCGAACGGCAGTCAGGCGATCGTCCACGCCTCGTCAGCGTCCGCGATGAGGCCGACCAGGCGCGCTACGTCGTCGAAAGAATTCTGGAGAACCGCGAGGGCGGCGCGACGCTGAAGCAGCAGGCGGTCTTGTTCCGCGCTTCCCATCACAGCGGTGCGCTCGAGGTCGAACTGACCTGCCGCAACATCCCTTTCGTCAAATTCGGCGGCCTCAAATTTCTCGACAGCGCCCATGTCAAGGACATGCTGGCGATGCTGCGCTTCGCGCAAAACCCGCGTGATCGCGTCGCCGGCTTTCGCCTCATGCAGCTGCTGCCGGGCGTCGGGCCGACCTCGGCCCAGCGTGCGCTCGACCTGATGGCGGATCGGTCGGATCCATTTTCCGCGCTCTCCGCCGTGCCGGCGCCGCCGCGCGCCGGCGCCGACTGGGTGAGTTTCGTTGAGACCCTGCTGCGGCTTGGCGCCGGCGCGGCCGGCTGGCCGGCGGAAATCGCGCAGGCCCGCCGCTGGTATGAGCCCCATCTCGACCGGATCCACGAAGACGCTTTGATGCGGCAAGCCGATCTTCTGCAGCTCGAGCAGATAGCGGCCGGCTATCCGTCCCGCGAGCGTTTCCTGACTGAGCTGACGCTTGACCCGCCGGACGCCACAAGCGATCGGGCCGGCGCGCCGCGCCTCGACGAGGACTATCTGATCCTCTCCACCATCCATTCCGCTAAGGGGCAGGAATGGAAGTCCGTGTTCATTCTCAACGTCGTCGACGGCTGCATTCCGTCCGATCTGGGCGCCGGAACCACGGCGGAAATCGAGGAGGAGCGGCGCCTTCTCTATGTCGCCATGACGCGGGCGAAAGACGATCTGCATCTCGTCTTGCCCCAGCGCTTCTTCATCCATGGCCAGAATGCGCAGGGCGACCGCCATGTCTACGCCGCGCGCACTCGCTTCATTCCCGCGGCGCTGTTGCAGCTGTTCGATTCAAGCGCATGGCCCCCTGCGGCCGCGGCCGACGCGCGGCTCGGGGCGCGGCAGGTGCGTGTCGATGTGGGCGCGCGCATGCGCGGCATGTGGAGGTAGAAGGCGCCAATGGAGCCAGCGCGGCAGCGCAAGATCATCCACATCGACATGGATGCGTTTTTCGCATCGGTGGGACAGCACGACAATCCGGAGCTGCGCGGGAAGCCGGTCGCGGTCGGCGGATCACGCGAATGCGGCGTCGTCGCGGCCGCGAGCTACGATGCCCGCAAATTCGGCGTTCATTCAGCGATGCCATCTATCATCGCGAAGCGGAAATGTCCGGACCTGATTTTCGTGAAACCCAGGTTCGAGGTTTACAAAGAGGTCTCGCACCAGATGCGCGCGATCTTCGCGGAATACACGCCGATCATCGAGCCGCTTTCGCTCGATGAAGCCGATCTGGACGTGACCGAGAACATCTTGGGGCTAGGGTCTGCGACCGAAATAGCGGAACAGATCCGCGCCAAGATCCGCGCTGAGACGAAGCTCACCGCCTCTGCCGGGGTATCGCACAACAAGTTTCTCGTGAAGCTCGCATCGGACTGCCGCAAGCCAGACGGGCTATTTGTGATCACGCCAAAGATAGGGCCGCCCTTTGTCGAGACATTGCCGGTGCGAAAACTCCATGGCGTCGGACCCGCTACGGTCGCGCAGATGATGGGCCTCGGAATCGAGACGGGGCTCGACCTGAAGGCTCGGCCCCTCGCCTGTTTGCAGGAGCAATTCGGCGAATCAGGATCATATTATTACTGGATCGCGCGGGGGATCGACGAAAGGCCCGTTCGCGCCGACCGGATCAGGAAGTCGGTCGGCGCGAAAAAAAACCTTTGCCGCCGACCTCTTCACCTTTGAGGCGGCGCGCGATGCGCTGCAGCCGATCGTGGAAAAGGTCTGGCGCTGCTGCGAGAACGCCGGGACGCGCGGGCGGACCGTGACGCTGAAAGTCAAATATGCCGATTTCCAGCAGATCACGCGAAGCCGGGCACATGTCCGTGGTGGGGCTCATGGGCGAGAACTTCATTTTGAGCCTGCCCGGAAAGTCAAAGCTCGATTTGTCGCGTCTATCAGGATAATATGCGGTGCCGCTTGATCGAATCTATGGATGTTCGCATTCATCTGCTGCCGCATCCATCTGCTGCCGCAACGGTGCGGTCCAGACCCGACCCAGACCGGAAGGCGATGAAGTCTCTTCATCTGTTGCGCCACGCTAAATCGAGCTGGGAGGATCCCGGCCTGAATGACCACGACAGGCCGCTCAGCAAGCGTGGCCGGGAAACGGCTAAGATGATGGCGGCATATCTCAGGCGGGCGAAGATCGCGCCGGACCTGGTGATCTGCTCTACAGCCACACGTGCGCAGCAGACGCTCGACCCCATTGCCAAGGCGATAAAGCTGCCCAAGGTCGTCCTCGAAAGAGAGATCTATGGAGGAGCGCAACGAGCACTATGGGAGCAGCTCTGGAATCTGCCGGAGAGCGCGAAATCTGTGCTTCTGATCGGTCACAATCCGGCTCTGCACGATCTCGCGCTGGAGCTTGCCGACGGCGACTTGAACAATCTGCTACCGGCGGCCGGTGGAAAATTTCCGACGGGTGCAATGGCGAGTTTCCGCTTCGATGGAGCATGGAAGGAGCTGGAGCCGCACGGCGCTCTGCTCGCCTCATATGTAACGCCAAAGGCAATTGCTCCCGAGAGAGAATGAGGCGATTGCCGGGGAACTGTCAAAATTCGTACGCGAAGCAAAAAGGCAGGTGTTTTCAATGCCGGTCGACGACCGCGGTCGGCGCATATGTGTTAGTCTTGAACGCCCGTTCCACCGTCCCTCCGCTTCGAAATCGGGACTGAAGGCAATCGTCATCCTACGAATGCGGCTCTGCGTACAGCGGAGACCCCAATGACGCGTAATCCGCGTGGCGCGATGCAGCCTGTCAGCGTGGAATTTGAACTGAAGCTCAGTTCCAGGTCAGAGGATCTGGCCGCGCTTTATGACTCCTCGTTTATATTCGCCCGTGCGCGCGGCCAGCCTTCCGACCGGTGTCTTAAAACCGCCTATTACGATACGGCGGATCAAGGTCTCCATCGCGCGGGCATGACGCTGCGCGTGCGCTGCGAGGGCCAAACATTCGTGCAGACGCTGAAGACGGACTCGCTCGAGGGCGGCCCGATGCATCGCAGAGAATGGCAGGCGCCATTGCCCACCATGGCCCTCGTTCCGTCGGCGCTCGCCGACAGGCTGCCCAAGGCGCTCCGTTCCGCTCTGGGCACGAGCGGTCTGCGGCCCGTCTTTACACCACCTTTCGACGACGCCGGCGCGTACTCGATATTGCCGGCGCATCGGTCGAGGTCGCGTTCGACTAGGGAGTCATTGAGGCTGGTTATCACAGGGTTCCTATCAGCAAGATCGAGCTCGCATTGAAGAGCGGCGCTCCGGCCGCGTTGTACGAGCTGGCGCTGCAGCTTCTCGATCACCAGGCGTTCAAGGTCGGCGGGCAGAGCAAGGCGGACCGAGGCTATGCGCTGGCTGCTTAATGCTGCGCCCGTTTCCGCCAACGCGCCGCCAACCATCCTGGACCCGGAGAAAGCGATCTCACCGGAGTTGCGCATAACACGCTGCATCATCGGGCTCCGGTCGATGCATGAATTGGCGGCCATTCTTTTGAAGGATGCGGTCGACGCTTATGCGCAGCGCGACGCTGAACGTGCGCGCGGTGTCTGGATGCGCGATGCGGACCTCGATGCATTGGAAGACTCGGTTTTCCGCGATCTTCTTACCTTCATGAATGGAAGACCCGCGCAATATCTCGTTTTGCACGCATCTCCTGTTCTGCTCGAAAAATATCGAGCGGATCGGCGATCATTCCACCAATATCGCCGAGATGGTGGTCTATATCGTGACAGGTGAATCCTTGCCGATGGAGCGGCCGAAAGGGCGAAGCTCAACTTCGGCTTCCACGGCGACGGCGCTGTGACAACGATCGGCCCATAGCCGGGGATCCGATATCCAATGGCCGTGAAAGGCAAACCTGCCAGCCCAACCACATCCGGATCGATGTCTTATTGGCCGAAGCGCGGGATCTCCTGCTTGGCATAGCCGGCTGGAATCTCGAAAAACGCTCCGAAAGCGCTTCAATCCAAGCATTGGACCCAGACAAGTTTGATCGATGCTCAGCATCCAGGTTCGCTTCCTTAAAAGCCGACTTCGCGGAGGATATGCCCCGCTCCAGCCATTTGCACCAGAGCCGATCAACCCGCCAATCCAAAGGCCAGGACTCCAAGCTTAAATTCAAACACCGGCGGTTCCAAAGTCGTTGACCCGTTCCGCCGCTGCCACGTGACGCACCAAAGGCTTCCACTATTCTTCCGAGACAACCACCTGCTGGTGCTGCTCGCCGAGACCCGTTGCTCCCAGACGTACGTCGTCTCCTGGCTTGAGATACCGGCCGCGCAACATTCCGACGCCCGGCGGGGTGCCGGTGATCAGTACGTCGCCTGGCTGCAAGATCATGAAATGGCTCACATAACTGATCAGTTCGGCGACTGGGAAGACCATTTCGGAAGTGGTCGAGTCCTGCATGCGTTGACCATTCACGTCCAGCCACAGGCCGATCGCCTGCGGATCCGGCGCCTCGTCGGTCGTCACCAGCCAGGGGCCGAGCGGACAGAAGCTCTCCCATGACTTGCCTTTGATGAATTGGCCTCCCCGCTCATTTTGGAAGTCGCGCTCGGAGACGTCGTTTGCGATCGTGTAGCCGGCGATATAATCGACCGCCTTTTCGACTGGCACACGGCGCGCGGGGCGGCCTATCACAACAGCCAATTCGACCTCCCAGTCGACCTTGCTGGCACCAGGCGGTATGCGAATCGGATCTTCTGGTCCGCATATTGCGCCCGTGTGCTTAGAGAAAATGACGGGTTCAGACGGCACGCTTATGGCGGCGCCGTGGCCTCGGTAGTTCAGGGCGACGGCAACGATATTGCCAATGCCGGCGACCGGCGGCCCGAGCCGCGGGGAGCCTTCGACCAGAGGCAGCGATCGCGCTTCGAGACGTCGCAAGCGGTCGAGTTGGCAGGGGGCCAGCGCTTTGCCGTCAATATCAGCCACCCGGCCCACCAGGCTGCGAAGCCGACCCTGATCGTCGAGGAGGCCCGGCCTTTCGGCGCCGGGCGGTCCATAGCGTAGCAGCCTCATCCGCAGCTCTCCTTAAACATCGAGGCGGTGCGCAACTTCCCGATTGGCGCCGATTCTGGAAGCCATGTGGCTTTTCGCTGGAAACGCGCTAGCCGCTTTTGTGGCGTCGAATCTGTTCAGCAGGCGGCGTGGCTGCCGCCAGCGTTCATGGCGAGATTGCCGCCGTCAACGGGAAGAAGCGCGCCGTTGATGGCCCCCGCCGCTTCCGAGGCCAGGAAAATGGCGGGGCCAACCAAATCCTCGGGGGAAAGCAAGCGTCCCATAGGCAACCCCATCAGGATGCGGGGCAACACCTTGTCGCGGAAGTGGGGGGCATCAAGGTGCTCCTTAAGACCTGGCGTCAGAACCTGGGCTGGCAAAAGGGCGTTGGTGCGGATGCCTCGAGCGCCATACTCAACAGCCAGCTCCTTTGTCATTTGGTGGACGGCGCTCTTCGTGCAACTGTAGGGAAAGGCTCCACGGCCGAGCGCCGTCTCGCCGGCATTCGAACCGATGTTGATAATCGTCCCGCCGCCCCGGGCCAGCATGCGCGGCAAAGCAGCGCGGATGCACAGGAAATAGCCTGTGACGTTTACCGCGAACATCCGTTCCCAATCCTCCAGCGCCACCTCGTGTGGTGCCGAACGGCGGGGAAAGACGAATGGAACGTTGACCAGGATGTCGACGCCGCCGAGCGAGGCGTCCACCGACGCGAACAGGTTCTCGACATCCTCCACCTTTGAGATGTCGCACTGTTCCGCCGCCGCCACACCGCCGTAGACCGCCAGTTCCTCCACAGTGCGGGCCAGTCCGACGGCATCGATGTCGCAGATGACCAGCCGGACCCCCGCACGAGCATAGCCGAGGGCTATGGCGTGGCCGATGCCGCCGTTGGCTCCAGCGCCTGTCACCACCGCTGTCCGCCCCGCCATGTTGAAAAGTCCGTCAGTCATGAAACTCCGGCCTGCTCGTCGAGGATCTCGATGCGCCCGGTGCCGCCATCGATGCTGATCGCCATCCCATCGCGCAGGATGCATGTCGCCCCAGCCAGCACAACGGCGGGAATCCCGCTTTCCCGCGCTTGGCAGGCAGCATGAGCGAGTACGCCGCCGACTTCGACCACCAGGCCGACCACCACCCGCAGCAGCGGCGCCAAGCCAAGATTGGCCGAGCGGGCGACGATGATCTCGTCCCCGCGCATTTCCTTCCATGACGACGGCGGGAACGCGGAATCATCGAGCACCCTCACCCGCCCCGCCGCACTTCCGGGGGCCACCGGCATGCCTGTCAGATGTTTGGTTTGCGGTCCTTCCGTGCTTGCGCCGATAGCTCGCATATCACTGGCGAAGACGACCGGCGGAACGCGCCGCTGGCCCGCCAGCAATGCTGCGATCTTGCGCTCGCGCCGGCGGCGGAAGACCAGCGGAATCAGCGCCTCGCGCGAACGAAAGCAGCAGCCGATTTCCGCAGGCTCAAGGTGGAAGACGTCGCCATCCTCCCAGCCTAAACGACGGTTGATTTCCAAAAGAATCCCGCGCAGCGCCCGGTATTGGCCAGTGTAATAGTACTTGATGGTCTCGCGCAGGGCCAGAAAGGTCTGGGCCAGACGCAGGTCGCTGAACAGCGCCCTCGCTTCGACGGCGCCGACCCCGGCGATCGTGAGCTGGCGGCGAAGATCCGTCTGGATGGCGCGGCGGCGGCGCTGCTGTTCGCGAAATTCTTTGTTAGGCCGTCGCCCGGAGACGGCGAGGTCGTGCAGCAGTCGCTCGATCGCCCCGGGATCGTCTTCGAGGCGTGGAAGGGCGATTTCCAACTCGTTCGATGAACTGTGCCCGTATTTCCGCAGGAACGCGTCCCGCGTCATGCTACCCTGCGCCAGATTTTCGAGATCGAGCGCCTGGCGCGTGATGATGCTCCCGCCAAGTCCTTGCAACAACGGAACGGCAAGGCTGGCGTCGCCAAGATGATGCTCAAGGCGCCAGCGCACCATATCCGCGAAGAAAAAGGCGAGACGCGCCGCCACGACAAACCAGACGCAGGCGAAGTTCTTTAGATAGTCAAGCCTCTGATAGAAGGCGGCGAGCAGGTCGAGGTTTCCTGCACTGAGTTCATTGGGCCGCGCCGCCTCGAGGCAAAGGCGCAGCTGTGGCTCGATATCATCGGGGTAGCGGCGGCGGATCGCCCGGCCGCTCTCGACCATGGCGGCATGAAATCGCCAGATGACGGCATGGCGCCGGCGTCCCTCGACGGCGCCATGCCGAGCCACCGCATCGCCAAGACTGAGGCCCTGGCAATAGAGACCGAACTCGGGATAATTGGCGCGATCGGGCTGCTCGGCGATGCTGGACAGGATCGACTCGACGTCGACGGGAAGGCCGATGTTAAAGGTGTCGGCATCGATTTCAACGTTGAAGTAGACCTGCCCGCAGATCGATTCGTAGAGCGCCTCCGTGGCGTCTTCCTCCAAACGATAACCGAGGATGCGACGGCCAGCGACGATCGCGCCGCCACGACTGGCAAAGATGGCGCGGAACAGGCCGAAACTCATCGGCGTTGGAGTGGGCAGCAATTCCCCGACGTTCCCATTGCTGAAGATGACATCCCCCCCGCGCAACCGCCCCTGCGTCTGTAGCGCATCGACACAGTTGCTCAGCGTTGCGCGCGCGTGGTCAAGGTAGCGCTCGGCCTCGCCGACCCCAATTGCTGCGCCCTCGGTCGGCCCGGTAATTGGCCTCGCCTGTAGAAGCTGGATCCGGTCGCCGACGATGGCGAATTCGATGTCCTGCGGGCAACCGAAGAGCGCCTCGACCTTTAGCGCCAATTGGGCCAAGGCCGCCACTTCGTCATCCGTCACTGCAGGTCGTTCCGCCTCCTTGGGAAGAAGCGCTACCTCGCCCTCCAAGGTCAGCATGAACGGCTTGGCGGAGACCGTCGCCGTCTTGACCTTTCCCTGGAGGCTAGCGACGAAGACGTCGCCGCTAAGCCGGCCGGAGGCCAGTGGCTCGCCAAGACCTGGAACGGCGTTGACGACAATCTCGTCCCTGGCCCCGGTGACGGGATTAGCGGTGAACAGTATGCCTGCCGCTCGCGCATCAACGAGGCCCTGGACGAGCACTGCCATGGCGGGAGGCTGGCGCCCACAATTGCGTAACCGGCGGTACAGCTCTGCTCCCGGCCCATGCAGCGCCCGAAAACAGGCCTCGACCGCGGCAATCAGTCCGTCCTCGTCGCTGACCGGCAGAGCGGTGGGAAAAACCCCGGCCCAGGAAGACTCCTGGCCGTCCTCTTCGGCCGCGGAGCTGCGGACCGCCGCCACCCCGAGCCCAGCCCGGCGCCACGCCGCCACGACAGCCTCGCGCAACGACCGGGGCAGCGCCAGCTCGTCGCCACAGGCGGCATAGGCATAGCGAAAGGCTTCGGTCGTGACACAAAATCCCCGGGGCACGTCAAAACCATTGCGCAACAGTGCGCCCAGGTTGAAAGCCTTGCCCCCGACCAACGCGGCGTCCTCCGGTCCGACTTGGGCCAAGTCGACGATGAAGTCGGGCGCCGTTGAAGGCGTGCGCCGGGCGAGCGTGCTGGTGCTGTGCATGGAATATCCTCAGCCCATTGGCGCTATTGGGCAGCCTGTGCGTGGGTGATGCGGCTTTCGTCGCGGCGGCCGCGCTCGCGGGTCCAGCGCCCGCGGATCTCATCCCACTCCCTTTCGAATTCGGAGACGTCGTCGTTCCCGCCAAGGACGTGGTCGAGCACCCGCCGGTAGAAGCCGCAGATGTCGCCGACCAGGGCCACCGACCGCTCGCGACCGGGGATCTTGAAGCGGCTCACGCCCAGCCGCACGTAGTCGGGCATTTCCCAAAGCAGCAACTCGGGCGAGGCCTTGAGGTCGGGAGTGGCCTGATGCTCCCGCTCATCCGTAGTAAGATCCCACTTGGCTCGGCAAATGCGATGGCAACTTCCGCCGCGGCTGGCGCTGCCGACGAAGTTGTCCTTTCCGGCCGAATCCCGCGCATGGGATATGAGAAAATAGCTGCTGGAATAGCAGCGCCCCGGACAAATGCGGCCGCGCTTGACGCTCTGGAACATGAAGGCTTCAAGGCTGACATCGGTTTGGTCTCGGATGTCCTCTAACTCCGCAATCCCCCAGCGGTAGGGAATGACCACGATGTTCGCGCCCAAGTCGCGGTAGAACTGGATGTCCCGCGAATTGAATATGCCGGCCGTGACGCTGACATGAATGTCGAGCTGGGGAAAGCTCTCGCGCACCAGCTTGATGCACCCGGGATCGCAGATCATCACGCCCCCTGCTCCCCACCCTGCGCAACGCTCGATTTTGGAGAGGAAGGCAGGGATCTCATCCGGGCTCGGCATCACGTTGATGGCGATGCGGATATCTTTGTTGCGGGCGGCGCCCCATTCGATCAGTTCCTTGATCTCGGCATCTTCGAGTTCATCGGAGGCCGGCCGGCGGCTCCACCCTTTCGGCCCGACAAATACCGAGTCGCACCCGCGCTGCAGGGCGTAGACCGCCATGTCGAGGGTTCCTCCGGGCCCCATCAAAGCAACCATGACAATCCTTTCCTAATGCATGAACGCTGGTGCGAAGAGACCCTTCGGCATGTCGGCGACGCCGAGGGCCTCTTCCCCCGCGACGTCCCTGAGCCGCTCGAACAGGAGTTGCAGCGAGCGCCCGTCTTCCCGCGCCCATTCGCTGCAGATTCGGCGCCCCCAGGCCGCGCGCAGATCGGCCAGCAGTTCGGCGCCGTCGTCCGGCGAAGCCGCCGCCTCGCGCCAGACATCCTCGTCGGCCCGCATCAGGCCCACAGCCTCGATATACGCGGCGATGAAGGCCGTGATCAGGTCCCTCCGGCTGGCGGCGAAGTCCGCCCGAACCGCAAAAAAGGTGGTCGGCACAGATGTGGCTCCCGCGTCCGGAAGCAGGTCGAGCACGTCGCAAAGGTGACGAAACCGGCCGCCGGCGGTCACCCGCGGTACGATGTGCCAGGGGAGCACCGCCGCCTCGACCCGCCCCGTCTCCAGCCATTCCACCAGCGCGGTCTTCGACAGCGCCTCATCGATTGAGGACTCCATTTGGGGATCGAATCCATATCTTTGCAGGCTGGCGGCGCGCACCACCATCCAATTCTTGTCGAGCACGCGCACGACCCCGATCCTCCGGCCGGGCAAATCGGCCAATGAAGTTATCCCCACCCCGGCAGCGGTGACCACGCCGCCCATGATGCGGCCGTAGGGAAAGACGGCGACGAGGCCCGGGCCGGAACGGCGGCTGCGGGCAATCGAGATCCAATCGGTATCGATGAGGTCGGCTGCGCCCGCCGCCACGGCCGCCTCGGTCGCCTGCGCCCTTTGGCTGCCGCAATCGCCGCACAGTCCGAGGTCGAGGCGAAAGCCGCGCCGGCGGTCGAAGCCACGCGCCTTGATGACGCGCATGACCCACGAGGGACTGCCGCTGCTTTCGAAGGCCGCCCGCAAGGTTCCCAAAGGCGGCTTCATGACGTCGCCGCGAATCGCGCCGCTTCGGCGTAGCCATCGGCGCGTTCGATCAACGCGCCGACGCGCATTCGTTTCTCGACGTTCCAGCGTAGACGCAGCACCGCCAGCTCGTCGGCGTAAATGGCCATATCGGTCTGTGTGCCGTCGCCGATGCTGGTCAGAACCTTGCGATAGAAGCGGACCAGATCGCGGATCATCGCGGTCGGGCGCTCGCGGCCGGAGATCTTGAAGCACTCGACCCCCAGCCCCACCATGTTCGGTAACTGTTCGAGCATCAGGCGGGCGTCGCGCCGCAGTTTCAGGCTAACCGGCGCGCTTTCGTCGCTGCCGAACACCCATGGGACCTGACAGACCCGGTAGCATTCTTTGGCGCCGCGGTTGGCGCTGCCGAAGAACTGATCCTTGCCTTCGATATCCAGCCATTCGCGGAACTTGAGATAGCTCGACATGATGCATTTGCCGGGGCAGATCTTTCCCGTCTGCACCGTCTCGAACAGGAAGACTTCGAGGCCTATGTCCGAGGTCTCGCTGGCGGCCGTGATCTCGATCTCGCTCCAGCGATAGGGCAGGATGATCACGTCCGCTCCAAGGGCCTTGTAGAATCGGGCGTCCCAGGCGTTTGTGATGCCGCTGCCAATGCTAACGTGGATCAGCGTGCCGGGCAGGACTTTGCGGATCAGGGCGATGGCGCCCGGATCGGTGACGATGAAGCCGGAGACGCCCCAACTGTCGTATAAACGGACCTTATCGATCAAATCGTCCATTTCAAAGGGGCTCGGAAAGGTGTTGAGCACCACCCGCACTTGCCGCCCGCGGCCGCCGGCATAGTCGATAGCGGCGCGGATGTCGTCGTCGGTCATCTCGGATTCGTAGGGGCGGCGGCTCCAGCCCAGCGGGCCGACGTAGACGATGTCAGCTCCTTCGTCGATGGCCGCCACAGCCATCTCCAGCGTGCCGCCGGGCGCAAGGAGGGCTGGCACGGTCACGCCCTCCCAACGTACTGACGGCCGGCGCTCTCGAAATAGTAGCCGTTGCACAGACCCATCTTGGCGAGGCCTGCAAGTTCCCGCAGCGAGTCGTCGAGGGCGCCCAACGGCTGCCCGCTAAATGCCCTGGTCAGCGCCTCGCGATAGATGCGGCCGACGGCGGCGATGTACTCGCTGCTCTCTCCATGACTCTGGACGTAAAAGGCCGTAAGATTGGCGGCCGCCAGTGCGTCGATGTGTTCCAGCATGCATAGGTCGCTGCCGCTCAGGGTCATGCGACCGGTGTCCTTGAGAGACCAGTCGCCGGCGGCGCGGGTGAGCCAGTGGTCTTTGGCGCAGGGGAACGTGCATTTTTCGTCCGGGTTCGCGCCGGAATGCTCCAAAATGAAACAGGTCTCTGACACCACCAGGGGGATCTTGCCATGCACCGGGATCAGCACTTGGATCGGGGTGTGGTCACGGATGTAGATCGCCTCCTTGAGACTGAGCTCCGGATTTGGGTAGACGCGGGTGACGCCGTAGTCCTTGACCACCCGGGCAGTAGCGTCAGTGTAGAGATTGCCGAACACCCCCAGGTGAAGCGGCTTTGTGCAGCCCATCTCGCGCAGCATTTGCAGGACGCCGAGGTTGTGGACCTCGAAGGCGTCGAACGGCAGCGGCAGTGCAGCCTCGATGACCCGGCGCAGCGCGGGCAAGTCGTGATTGCTAGGTACAGCGTAGAGCCGCAGGTAGCATTTCTTGCCTAACGCCCTGACCCGATCCACCGCCTCGGCCAATGATTCGGGATCGGCGGAGAAATTGCCCGGATAGTTCAGGCAGGAAAAATCCCCCAGATAGAGGGCGTCATAGGCCGAAAAATCACCCCGGCGGAGCTGTTGTGGCGACGCGACGTTGGTCGAAAGCTCAAACATGGTTGCTCCCTTAGTGAACGGCGGCGAAATGATGGCTGGCGATGCCCGCGACATCGGCGCGCTGCGCCTCGGATTCCGCCTCGCCGATGAGCCGACGGTCGCGCGAACCTCGCTCGACCTTCCAGCGCCGGTGGAAGTTTTCAAGCTCCGGTCGAAACGGTGACAAATCCGGTGAATCGCTTCCCGCGATGTGATCCAGCACTCTACGGTAGAAGCGCACGATATCCCGCACCAGTTCGTTCGATCGATCGCGTCCGGGCACCTTCAGACAGTCCACCCCCGCGGCCAAATAGGCTGGCAAATCGTCCAGCCACAAAGCCGGATTGGTCTTGATTTGCAGGTCCTGACCAAGATCGGCGTCATCGACCCCAAACGCCCAATCAGTCTGGCATACTCGGAGACAGTCGCCGCCACGGCTGGCGCTGCCGAAGAAATGGTCTTTGCCCTCGTCATCCAGCCAGCGCCGGTAACTGAAGTAGCTGCTCATCATGCATTTGCCCGGGCAGATCTTTCCACCCGACGGCGTCTTAAAAAGGAAGACCTCGATGCCGACGCCGGTCTTGCGTTTGATATCGGCGATCTCTTGCACAGTCATGCGGTAAGGCAGCACCACATGGGTTGCGCCGATGTCGCCCAGGAAGCGCACGTCCTCGAAGTTGGTAATGCCGCAGCCAACGCTAGTGTGGATGGCGACATGCGGCAGCAGTTTGTTGACCAGCCGCATGCAGCCGACATCGCTGATCATGAAGCCTTTGGCGCCCCACGCCGCATACGTCTCGATGCGCTTGATCAACGCTGGGATCTCGGTCGAACTGGGCAGCGTATTGACGACCACTCGCACCTCGCGATTGCGCGAATTGGCGTAATCGATGGTCTCGTGGATTTCGTCATCGGTCAGTTCGTGCTCGGACCCCCTTCGGCTCCAGCCGACCACCCCGACATAGACCGCATCGGCGCCCTCATCGAGCACAAGCCGACACATCTCCTTGGTCCCCCCGGGGGCCATCATCATCACCATCTTGCACCCTCCCTGGCTCCCGGTGCGCCGGAGCCTCGTTTTGGGCGCAACGCTATCGGCCGCTCACCTTGGCTGTAAATCTATGGGCGCCATTGGTTTTTCCAATGGGCGGCCTAAATCGGCCTCGGGACTCTCGCGCCGGGCCACAGCCTGGCTGATGAACGGCGGCATCGGAAGAATTCGTGGCATGCACACCGCCGAGGACGCCTGACGCAAAGCGTCGAGAAATGTTTTGTAAGGTTCTGTCCGCTGATACTGCGAAGGCAACATCACCACCGTTTGCCGCCCCGGCAAGTCTGTGGCGTAAAGATCAATACCCGCAAGGCCGCCATTGTCGTCATGCGCCGCCAGGGCGGGCACAAGGCAGACGCCGAGACCCGCCCGCACCATGCTGAGCGCCACCTCATAGCTGCGGCATTGGACGACCTGCCGATGGCGTGGAAGCATTTCCTGGTGCCAGCGCTCGACCCGGCGCGCATGATGGCTGCCGAAATTGAAACGAATGCAGCTGTTGACCACCCTGCGCTCATCCGGCGCGAGGTCGGTGTCGGGGGCGGCGACGGTCGCCAGCCCAAGACCGCTGGGCACGGCGAAAACGTAAGGATCGTTCAACAACAGGATCTCCTTGAAGGAGACACTGCTCTTGGCCACTGAGTTTGCGGCGATCAGCCCAATATCGACCTGGCGCCCATAGAGCAATTCCAGCACCTCGGCCGGTGCCATCTCGTGAATGTCGAATTCGACCTCCGGAAGCCGCTCCTTGAGGAAGGCGATGGCTCGCGGCGCCACAACGCGAATGATCGAATTCAGTCCCGCCAGCCGGATGACGCCGCGCATCCCCGACGCAAATTCATGCAAATGGCTTTGCGTTTCGTCGACCTCGTTTAGAATGATCTGCGCGCGGCGCAGCAGGAATTGACCAGCGTTGGTCAGTTCCATCTGATTGAGCGCTCGGTTAAACAGTTTAGCGCCTACTTTCTGTTCCAGCTTCGACAATTGCTGTGACAACGTCGGCTGCGTCAGCCCAAGCTGCTTGGCGGCCTGCGTAAGGGTCGGCGATTGGGCAATGGCGTAAAAAATACGCAACTGATGTAAATTCATAGCCGCTGCTGTCCTGTCAGAAGGCGGTGTGGAAATCGCGACGTCATCGAGGATCCTCAGCTAGCGATGCCAGCAAGCGTCGTCCGCAAGCATTCGAAGAACCTTGCATTTTCATCGGGGCGCCCCACGCTGACGCGGATGTATTCGGGCAGCCCCAGCCCATCGAGTGGCTTGACCAGCAGGCCAACCTCCTTCAGCTCACGGCACACCCGGGCGCCATCCCCAACCTTGACCATCAAGAAGTTGGCTTCTGAGTCAAGGAAGATCAGGCCGAGCGCCGAAAGACGGGAGGCCAGCCAATCGCGCCCCCAGGCGTTCAGTGCGACGATGCGGGCCAGGTAGTCCGGATCGCGGATGGCGGCGAGGGCGGCGGCCTGGGCGATGCAGTTGGTGTTGAAGCGCTGGCGCTGGCTGTCAATACGGCAGGCCAGCGATTCCGGCGCGATCGCGTAGCCGATGCGCAGGCCGGCCAGTCCGTAGGCTTTCGACAGCGTGCGCACGACTACCAGCGACCGACCAGCCGCAATGTCATCGAGCGTATTCGGGAAATCCGGCCGCCCTACGTATTCGCCATAGGCTTCATCGATGCAGACGACGACTCCTGGCGGCAACCGGTCCAGGAACCGGTCGAGCGCAGTTCGCGCGATGGCGAGGCCGGTAGGATTGTTGGGATTGCCGATAATGACCAATCGGGTTTGGCCGTCGGCCCGCTCAGCCATGGCGTCAAGGTCGTAGGCATGATCGACGAGCGGCGCCAGCACCGCCGCCGCGCCGGCCCGGCCAACCGCCGATCGGTAGGTCGGGAACGAAGGCCAGCCGATTATCGCTTCGCCGCCATCGTCGATTAGCGCCCGCGCAGTCATTTCGATAACCTCGGACGAGCCATTGCCGAGAACGATATTGTCGATTTTGACCCCAAGGGCCTCCGCCAGCGCGGTCTTCAGCACAGCGCCCTGGCTGTCCGGATAACGATGAGCGATGCCCGCACCGTCGATGATTGCGCGAACCGCCTCTGGCGACGGACCAAAAGGATTCTCATTGGCCGAAAGATCGACCATTGCCATAGGACCAGCGTCCGGCGCGGAGATCACGGTGCGGGTACCCCGTAAGCAAACCTTCCGCAGCAAACGCCACCGCAAGTCATCGGAGAACGTAATGGGCGCGAATGGATTCGATAAGCGCCGGATGGGGTTCTGCCTGGGGCCGCAACGTTTTCACCCGCGCCACCGCCCCGTCAATGGACCAGCCCTCATATTGGTGCAGGTAGCAGACGGCGAGAGCGGGTGAGCGAGAAATGCCGGACTGACAATGGACGAGGACCCGCCGCCCGGCGCGGACGTGGCTCCGGACGAAGTGGAGGGCCGTTTGGATCGCGTCGCTTGGCAGCGCTTGCTTGTCGGCCACCTCGACGACCGCATTGGGCAGATGAAGCTGGGGAGGCCCCAGGGGAACCAGACTGAGTACCGCTCCTATAATCCGCTCGCGTAGGACATCGACATCGCGAGCGTCATCAGCACAGCCTACGGCGACCATTTCCGTCAAGAAGTCCATACGCGCCTCCACGATGCGGCAGCGCCGCCCAATGTCGTGAATTCTCGCAATCATTGTTTGGGCAACCGGTGAAGGCAAACCGAAGCCGCCGTTTCCTCTAGCTTATTGATTCTGTTGCTTGGCGCGCATGCGCCATGATGCCGCAAATTCTTCGAGAAGCGGGCTTCGCCAAAAGGCACCGGAGGCCCCAGCGCGAATGCGATCAGCCCTGTTTACTTAACCTTTTGCGCGTCCGTGCTGTTGGTCGGAGGACCGTCCAGCGGCTGACCTTTGCCGTAGGCAGTTTTTTTATATTGTTCACCCTCTTTTGCGATCTTCGTGGTCCAGCCCGTGCTCCACGTGATCACGGCGGTTTGGCCCTCCTGTTTCCAGGAGCCAACCAGACCCTCGCCACGGTTCGCCTTCGCCGCCCCTTCGTCCGATAGCGTGATCTCAAACGACTGTCCGGCGGTATCCGTCACCTTCCAAACGCCTTCGAAGTCGCTTGCGGCAACGCTGGAAAATGTTGTGAGGGCAATCGCGAAAGCCGCCGTCATGGCAGCGGTTGTGCCTTTCTTGAGCGTGTGCATGATTGGAATCTCCAAAAAAAATCAGCGTTTCAAAGCCGTTTGCCGCTCAAGGCGTGGGCTCGCTCCGCTAAAAATATTGGCACGCCATAGCCAGCCGAACTTTGATCTGGCGCAAAGTTTGCGGGGCTCGTTCCCTGATCCACGCCCGCGGCGAGTCCGCCGCCAGGATCGCGAATCCCATGCATAAAGCGTCAGCGCCATCGACGAACGCCAATCCTCGATTGGCTCCACATCGCTATGCGGCTGCAGCAGCTTTGGACCACCCTCGCCAAGTTGAATGGCTGTCTTTGAACAATTTGGCTCGTCAATAACGATCAAATGGAAGGCTGAGAACCACGTCCTTCATCGCCGCCTTAGCAATGTCCCGAGTCGTTGCGCGGCTTCGAACGAAGTGGCGCGTATATAGCTGGCTTCAGTTGTGCGCCGGTCCATATGCTGCAAGATGGCGGCGGCGAGGTTCGGCATGGCGCCGGCTTTCCAGGCCGCAGTCGTGGCGGCGGCGCGTCGGAAGCCATGCGGTGCGATAGCGACTCCAATCGTCGCCTCCGTTACGGACGGAACGGCATGATGGATACTACTATAGGTCATCCGGACGCCGTATCGCGACGCCCAGAGCGGTCCGGAGAGCTCGCCAAGGGGAGGTTCGTCGTCTGGCCTCGGCGCGCCCGGTATGGCGGCGGCGGAAGCGGCGTCGTTCTGACAAGGAAAGCCAATGTTGACGTGGTCATCGCTAAGTTCATCTTCCGGGCCATTTTGCCGCGGCAGGACGGCATGGGCGGAGTTTCGCAGACCGTTATCGCTTAGAAGGAAGGGCCTCGCTTCCCGCAAATAAGTTTCAAGGGTGCGTCTCAGAAATTCGGGGACCATCCGACAATCGGGACGGCCGCCCTTGGTCTCGCTGCCCGGCAGATCGATCCACCAGCATGAGTGGGTCAAATGCAGGGATCGCCCGAGCGTCAGTCCAGCTAGATTTCTTGCGCGGATCGGACATGACGCCAGCAATGCGACCATCAGGCCGTTGCGGATATTGACTGCTGTAGTCAAATCCATCGGCCCTGCGGAACCGACATATTCCTCGACCAAAGCAAGACCAGCGATCAGCAATTCCGAGGCGTCGACGACAGGCGGACGCCGCACGGGTCTCCTCCGCCTTGATGTCGCCCGCGATGTCCCAAAGCCATTTGAAGTCGGTTGATGGCGCCAGATGACGGGCGATCTGATAGAGCTTCTGAATCGTCATGAACAGGGTGGTCGCCGACCATTCGTCCCGCATGCAATCGACGAACGGCCCGACGTTCGCTGGCGTCAGGAGCGCCGAGCATGAGGCACTTGTGTCGAATCGGTCGCGTTCTTTCAGGAATGTCAGAAAATATCCATAGCGCCTTTGAAGATCATTACGGGTAGCGGGAGCCAGACCGGCCGCAATGGCATGTCTGGATGGCGCCGCTGATCAAGGGTTATTTTCTGGTCTGCGTATGATCGTTGGCGCAGTCATGTCTCAGGCCCGAGGATGCGGGTCATAATGCCTTTTGGCGCTGACGCTGTCCGCTGATCCTTTGCCTCAATCAATTTATCGCGTTTGCCTGCGCAGTCAACGGCGCGGACTCTGGGATCAAACCGCACTCTTCGCGTTGCCTCTTGGCGGCGACAAGACGGGGCGCGGCCTTCGCGAGTCGGTCCACGTTTGCGGCCCGACGCGGTCTGCCCGTTGCATAAAAGCGGAAGCGGTGCGGCACGAGAATTGAATGGTTGCCTATGCAGCGAGGCAGCTACAGGAAAAGGTTCATGTCGCTCGAAGTACCGATTGTATTCAAATACCACGTCTTTGCCTGCTTCACGAAGCGGCCGCCCGGGCATCCGCGCGGGAGCTGCGTGGAAAGCGGCGCGCAGCCGCTCTGGGAGCGGCTGCAGCAAAAGCTCGAGGCGAAACAGCTGCCAGATGTCAACTTTACCGCGTCCGGTTGTCTCAGCTTCTGCCGCGCCGGTCCGTTAATGGTCGTCTACCCCGAAGGAATTTGGTATCGCCCCGAGAAGATAGAGGACGTCGACGAGATCATCCGGTCGCATTTCGTCGAAGGAAATCCGGTCGAACGTCTGATCATCGTGCCGAAGGTGTGAGGTCCTGGCTCATCGCCGCATCCGTCTTTCGTCCGGATAGGGCGGCAGGGTTAGAACCCGCGCATCCTCGATCGGCGCTCCGACCGTGAAGTGATAGACGTCCTCAAATCGCATGTCTTCGCCGGCAAGCCCGAGGAGCGCGCGAACCTCGTCGTCGAAGAAGCAACCGATGCCGGTTCCGGCAAATCCCGCGGCGGTGGCGAAGAGATAAAGCGCCTGGCCGATGAGTCCGGCCTCCCAGTGAATCCGCCGGTAGGCGAAGGCGCCCTCGGCGCCGATCGAGCCGTCGAAATCGGCGATCATCGCGAGGCTGAAACACCCCTTGCCGGAAATCGGTTGCAAACAGGCAAGACGCGTGGCTTCACGCTCGACCTGGCCGCCGCGCAGGCGAAACAGCGGCAATCCATCGAGATCGACCGGCGTCCAGTCGAAGGCGCTGGTTGTGGCCGCGCGCAACCGCGCGGCCTGCTTCGCGTCGCGCTGGAGTGCGTAAAGTCCTGGCTCCAGACCCTCGACGCGATGCACGAACAAGACGAGCGTCAGAGCGGGAGCCCATGGAAGAGCGGCGAGCAACGGCGGGGCGCCGGGCATCGTCGCGCGTAGCATGTCGCTGAAGGAGGCGCGGGGCAGGATCGCCTGACCGTCGAAGCGTTGCGCGCTACGGCGCTGGCGAACGACATCGGCGATGGATGCGCTGGAGGTGGATCCGTTGTCGGTGTGATCGGTTGGCGACGAGGCGGACGACCGCGCGGGCTCCGTGCGCTGCTTGCGGCAGAAGGCGACCGCGAGATCGACGAGCGGCCAGCCGTCGTGGTCCTCGCTCAAACGATTGGCCGTTCCCTTCCAGTCGCGCCGCGCCTCGATCAGCGCACGCGTATCAAGGGCGGCGATTGGCCTCGCATCGGTCGCGATCCACACCAGAAGGTCGGGATGTTCGGCTTCGCGCCGGTGCGCGGCGTCAGTGCGCGTCAGCCCGAGAAGGGCGGCGATGTCGTCGTCTGACGGCTCCGGTAAGACGCAAGCGCGCCAGCCGAGGGCCGCGGCCGCCTGGGCGATGGCGCCGATGGCGTGCCCAGCGTCGAGCTGGCAATAGCGGAAGGCGCGTTCGCCATACTTCCAGGCCTCGCGCCAGGGAATTGAACTTAAACCAAGTAGAAAGCCGCCGGAGGGGAGATGGCGGGCCGTGGAATAGATCGCGCGCTCCTCCAGCGCGTGGGGAAGCGGCGCGTAATGATAGAGCGCGGTTTTGTCGCCGACGCCGCGGAGAGCGTCGAGGATGAGATAGGCTTCGGTCGGATGCAGATTGCCGCTTGAAGGATTGTTGCGCAGCGCCCAGGTCGAGCCTTCAAAAGTTTTCCATGCGCTGATCCCGAACGCGAGCTCCAGAAACAAGCCGAGGGAGTCCTGATGCAGCGCTGCGGGCTGCGCCGCGGCGTCGGGAAAGGGCGCCGTCCCACACGCGTCGAGCAGAGGCAATGCGATCTGGCGGCTGCCTTCGAACAGTCGATAGGGCGACGGTTGCGAGGTCCAGTCGAGAAACGCCGGCCCAAGCGCGTAGCGGTTCGGCGCATGTTTGGTGCGCCTGTGATAACCGCGAATATCGGCCGGCAGGCTATCGTCCAGGCGATTTTGGAGAGGAGAGTTCATTTAGACCCGAACCGGGAGAGAGTCCGACAAAGCAGGCATTAACCGACATGGCCGGACCCGAGAGCGGGCCCCCCTGGACGCTCGCCGCCGCCTCAACGATACCCCTCCTCGGCAAGGACCTGACGCACGGCGGGGCGCTCCAGCATGCGTCGATAATGAGCGAGGCAATGTGGCGGCAACGCCATTTTCGTCTTGTCAGCCCAGAACTCCACATAGAAGAGCGCCGCATCGGCGATCGAAAATGCGCCTGCGACGTAATCCTTGCCAGCCAGTTCATCGTTGACGGCGCCAAACGCCTTGACGACGATCTCCCGACCTTGGGCCTTGACCAGGTCGATGGGGTTCTTTTCCGTGGCGTATCGCTCCGGGGTGAAGACCCGCCGGAAGCCTTCGCCGTGAATATGTCGCGTGCAAAATTGCAAGGTCGCCTGCGCCGATTCGGCCAGCTGCGGATCTTGCGGCGACAATCGCTGGCGCGGGTACGCTTCCGCGAGCCATGTCGCAATAGCGACAAAATCGGTCAACGCCACGCCGTCGTCGCGCACCAATGTCGGAATCGTTCCATTGGGATTGATGGCGAGATAGTCCGGCCTCAGGTGATCGCCCTTCACAAGGTTCACTATGTAGGCCTCGAATACGAGGCCGATCTCCTCAAGGAGGATATGGATGCCGGTGGAGCAGGATCCCGGCGTCATATAGAATTTCATTGGCGTTGCGTTCGGTGAGGGCGTGCGGCGATGCTCCGACGTAGCAATTCCGACGCCAGCGATTTTGCGGCCGCTCGGGCGCCTGGAGCGCGCCGGCAGACCGCGCTCTTGCCCCTCATCGGCACGCTTCGTGCTACGCAAGACCAAGGGCCTGCGATGGGCTGCCGGCGGAGGCTCCGGGGCCGTTCCAGGCGTCGCGGCGCCTGCCTTGAGGCGGGTGCGTTATGATCCAGGAAGCGCTGGACCCTCGGGTTCAAGCGCTTGGCCAAGCCCGGAAAGCGGAGGTAAAGAGTTGCCAGAGAACATCGATGTCTTCGTCATTTGCTCTGCCGGGACTATCGCGCCCGGCCAGGCCAAGGCGTTCATGCTGGCGCGAATTGACGAGGCCGGAGAGAGCCGCCCCTTTCCGATCTTCGTCATGCACACCGCTGCGAACGGCTACCTCGGTTTCCTCAATGCCTGTCCTCATAAAGGGAGCCTCCTCAACAGCGCCGCCGGGGGCTTTCTCAGTCAGGACCGAAAATTTCTCGAATGCGGTCTGCATGGCGCAAAGTTCGAGATCGACACAGGTCTATGCGTTGACGGACCCTGCGCGGCCAAAAGCCTTGAGCCGATCGCGATCGCGGTGATCGACGGTGACATCTGCCTCTGCGGGGTCAAACTGGCCGAGGATGACGGGATTCCCGATCCTTTCACCTATGTGGAAGAAGACAATATTCCCGAAGTCTTGATTCAATCGGACTATTAGCGGCCTGCTTGACTATTAACGGCCCGCGTCGGCGCATCCGGGCGCATGATCCACGCGAGTCACTCGCGCAATTCGTTGACGCCCCTGAGCCGCGCCTGTGATTTCCCCAGCGCGGCGGCGGAAAAGTCGGAATCCAGTTTTCCTCCGGCATCCCGCCGCAGATTCCTGCAATCCATTCCAAAATCAAACCTGTTCCAACGCGGCGCCAGAACGTCGACCGGCGACGCATCGCCACTGGCGAAAAGAGCCGACGCCCGGTGCTATATTTGTGACAATATAGCACAAAACCCGAAGGCGGATTTCCGACAATCGCGGATCGAATCCAACGCGCAATTGCGACAGCGCCCGCGATGATGCGCATAACTATCTGATTGTACGATAGTTCAGCCGTATAGTTCGGCGTGGCTCGAAGCTTGCTGAACGGGGGCGAGCCATGAGGAGGCCGACAATGGATGACGTCCTGTTCGCACCGTTTTTTTCGACCGAGGCGCGGCCGCTCGCCGTTATTCTGGGGACGAACGAAATCGCGTCGGCGACCGCGGTAAGACTGAGCTGGGAAGGCAATCTCGTCATTTTGAGCCATGATCCCTTCCCACCCGTGATCCGTCGCGGGATGGCCTTTCACGACGCCCTTTTCGAGGATCGCGCGGAAGTCGACGGCATCGCCGGCGAGCGGGCGGAGAGTTTCGTGGAGATCGCCGACGTGCTGGCCAAACCTGGACATGTCGTCGTCACGCCGCTGCAATTGACGGACCTGATCGCGCTGCGCTCGCCCGACGCGCTGATCGACGCCCGCATGCAGAAATATCGCGTCACTCCCGATCTGCGTGGGATCTCCCGGCTGACGGTTGGTTTTGGGCCGAATTTCGAGGTCGGGATCAACTGCGACATCGCTATCGAGACGCATCCGACCAAGACCGGAACACTGGTCGAGCAAGGAGCGACTGAACCGGCGGATGGCGTGGCGCGCGATCTCGGCGGAGTCGGCAGGGACCGTTTCGTTTACTCGAATCGCGAGGGAATCTGGCGCACCGCGGTCGATATCGGCATGCGCATCTTCAAAGGCATGGCGCTCGGCAATCATGACGGCGCGCCGATTGTCGCGCCGATGGACGGCTATCTTCGCGGCGTCGCGCGCGACGCGACCTTTGTGCCTCAAGGCGTCAAGCTTCTGGAGATTGACCCGCGCGGGCGCGCCGCCAACTGGACGGGATCTGACCAGAGAGGGCGCGCGATCGCCGAGGCGACGGTCAAGGCGATCCGCATCCGCGCAGCGCATCAGGCATTGGGGCGGCGCGCACGCGTTGGGAAAATTGTGAGCTAAACAAGGGCGCCGCGACTTCCGCCCATCCCCTATGCAGATTGGCGGGCCGCGCGTGGCCTGATCGATTCTGCGAAGGTTTCAAGATCGGCGCGCCGTTTCGCGACGTCGGGACTTATCGGTTTCAGGATCAGGCTGCGCGGCTGAAGATCGGCTTCGATCCGCAGCGCCTTTTCGCGGATGTCGGCGGCGGTCCCGATCAGCGAATCCGCGATCACGCGATTCAATTCGAACCACGGAGTCCACGCCGGCTGCATGCTCGCCGTCGTCTTCTTCATACGCTCGATAAAGGGCTGCAGAAGCACGGCCGCCTCGTCGATAGCCTGCGCCTGCGTCGGGGCCAGGTGATAGAAGCGAATCAAAACGAGCTTTGGATCGTGTTGCGGGGCGACGTCGCGGTAGAGGCGAACAATGTCGCGAACGTTCTGCAGCGGAAAAGGCGGCCCGGCCATGACGCCATAATCCCGCTCGGCCGCCAGTTGCACCATATCGGGGGTCGATGTCGCGATGAACGTCGGCAGCGGCTTCTGCAGTGGCTTTGGCGTGAGGCTCACATCGTCGGCGTGAAAGAATTCGCCTTTGAAATGCACGTTGTCCTGGGTGAGAAGCTTTTCGATGAGGCTCAAGGCCTCAAGCGTTTTTGCGCGGCTGTCCTCCCCGCAGACGCCGAAGTGCTTGTTCTGGCTGGGGAACGGCCCGCCCTTCGCGACGCCGAAATCGAACCTGCCGTCCGACAGGATGTCGAGCGTCGCGACGTCTTCGGCGATTTGAATTGGATTGTGAAATGGCAACAGCGACGCGGCGGAGCCAAGCCTGATGCGCGCCGTGCGCGCCGCGAGATAGGCCAGAATGGCGAGGCAGGAAGCGCTCGCGGCGTCTGGGTTGAAATGATGTTCAGCGACCCAGACGTCGTCGAAGCCTAGCTTCTCGACAAGCCGCACAAGCGCGATCTGGTCGGCGTAGGCTGAACGATAATTGCGCTGGGGGTTCTCGAAAGTGCAGAAAAGTCCGATGCGCATCGTCGCCCTTCGGGTTTCAGTGGAATGACCGGCGCGGCTTCGTGCAGCACGCGGATAAGGGCGCCGGCGGTTGTCGCCCGCCGTTGCAAGCTATATACGATATTATATAGTGTCCTTTGTCGAGATGGTCACGCGCGCCGTTGCGGTCGGCGCGATTTCTGCGCGGCGTGAGGCGCGAATATTGCAGTCCCACCTCACAATCGCGTCCGCGCGACAACTTTGGAGATCGGCCGAAATGGCGACGATTTTGTTCTGGGAAAAGCCCGGCTGCGGCGGCAACGCGCGGCAAAAGGCGCTGCTGGCCGCCTCTGGCCACACGGTCGTCGCGCGCAATCTTCTGGCCGAGCCCTGGACCGCGGCGCGATTACGCGCGTTTTTCGGCGCACGTCCCGTCGCCGAATGGTTCAATCGCGCCGCGCCGCGCGTGAAGTCCGGCGACGTGCGGCCGGAGGCGCTTGCGGAGGCGGAGGCGCTCGCCCTGATGCTTGAGGACCGGCTGCTGATCCGCCGTCCGCTGATGCAAGTCGGCGCGCGCTGCGAGGCGGGCTTCGACACGGCGCTGGTCGCGGACTGGGTCGGCCTTGGCCCGGCGGGTGGCGCGGCGGTGGGTGAGTCCTGCCTGCGCCGGCCCGCCGCGCGCGCGCCGTAGCCGACCCACCGTTCAGTCATGAGGCGGTCGCGTCGCTCATGTCCATGCCGCGAAAAATCGAGCATCGCCTGAAGGCCTCGAGCGACGGCTTTTCCTTCTTCTGGTGGCAGAACTTGCCGACCAGCTTGGCTAATCCCTTGATGTCGCGTCCTGTCGCCGCAGGAAAGAGATCGACAAGCCGGCCAATCAAATCCTCATCCACGTCCAGCCCGAACTGTTCGACCATCACCTTCCAAATCTTGCGGCGCGCCACGCTGTCGGGCGGATAATACTTTATCAGGGCGATGCAGCGCGAGATGATCGCCTCGTCGATATCGTCGACTCGGTTGGTGGTGAGAAACAGGAGACCATTGAAATATTCGAGAACCCTGAGAAACACGCCGACCACCGCGTTCATGGTGATGTCATCGTCGCGCCTCTTGATGTAGACATCGGCTTCGTCGATCAACATGACCGCCCCCCACCGCTGCGCGCGCGTGAGGATCTCCTTCAGGGCATTCTCCATCGCCGCCACATTGAGGCCGAGCTGACCCGAATGAACCCTGTAGAGCGGCCGCTTGATGATCTCCGAATAAACCTCGGCGGTGAGGGTCTTGCCGACGCCGGGCGGCCCAGCGCAGAGCACTGTCGTGCCGCCCGACTTTCCAGCGACGATGTCATCCATCAACAGATCCATCTCGGCTGTGAGAATGTCGATCAGGTCCGTTTGCTCCGCCGGCAAAACAAGCTTTTGCTTCAGCGCGGGCTTGTATTGATAGGGCTCGATGTCGTCGACATGGACCCAAAGATAATGATGCAGTTCGAGATGGAACATCAAAATGAAGGCGTGGATCGGGACTTTCGTAAACAATCCCTCCGGCAGCGTCTCCTGTAACTCCTTGACCTCGTCCTCCGCGTCGAACTTGCTGCTTTTTGACGCGCGGCGCAGATAAGGCGCCAGAATTTCGCCCGGCACGTCGAGGGTCAGGGCGCGGGACGTCAAAATGCTTTCGTCATTGACGAGACGCGCTGCGCCGCCGGTAGTCGAAAGCACCACGATGTCCTTGCGCGACCAGTCCATCTCGCGGTGAGACGAATTCGGATCCTCGGCGTAGAAGCCCGTGCCGCGACCCGAGAATTGTCCGCCATATTGCGCGCGCCAACCGAAGTAGCGTTCGATCGTTTCGTCATAGGCGCCGATTAGTTCCGGCGTCTCCTTGAGAAATCCCTTCGCCGCGAAAATTTCGCCGATTGTTTTGCCGTCGATATCGGAGCCGGTCACCTTCACCGTATTGACCGCCACCGCGCCCTTGGCGTTGGCTTTCAGCTCGATGAAAAGCCGGGGCGCCTCCTCGTTGGAGGCTGGCGTGAAGTCGAGGCGCGTGATGACATAGGGCAGGGGTTTTGTGGCCACATTCGCCGTGAAAACCCACCCCCTTATGGCGTCGGTCAGTAGATAGCGGACGATGGCCGGCAGCACCATTTCGAGGTCGTTGGCGCCGAAACGGACACCTTTGTCTTTCAAAGCTTGTCGCAAAGTTGACAATTGCGCGGCGCGAAGCTGCATTCCGGGGCCGGCCTGCCGGTAAAGCTCGCCGAGCATGCCCAACTGTGCGTCGGACAATTGGCTGAACGCCACCTCAACCTTTTCGCCGAACCGCAACTGCGCCTTCAAAGCGACGAGATCCGGGAACTCCTCGATCATCGCTTCGATATAGGGGCGTTCAATCTGCACTTTGATCATGCTCGAGACCTTCGCGTTGATCCTTCGGCGCGAGGCGACCCCGATCCGCGTGGGTATGGATCGTCTCGCCGGTCTCGAGCAAGCGGCGGGCCACGCGGCAGCGCTCAGCGTTGTGGGGAGGAGGGATGTCGGAAACGAGACGCCGCGGCGAAACCGCACCGTTAGCAGGACGCCAGGAACGGCAAAGCCCACGCTCGATCCGCCGGACATCGCAAAAGAGGGCTAAACAACCAAAAGCGTGGAGGGCGCACCTCCACGCCCATGCTGATCGAAAATCGCTCAGCGGCCTTTGTGGCCCTGTTCGCCAGGCTTGGCGTGCTGCTCGCGCGCGCCGCCTTGAGGTGGTGAACCGCCCGAGCTGCCCTTATGGCTCTGTTCGCCAGCCTTGACCTGCTGTTCTTGCCCGCCCCGAGATGAACCTCCGCCTTTATGGCTCTGCTCGCCGGCCTTCGGCTGTTGTTCGTGCGCGCCGCGGCGCTGTTCGTTCGCCATCGCATCGTCCCTTCCTGCTTGCCAACCAGCCTTTCGCTGGACTGTCGCGCGAAACGGCCCATCTTGAAATCGGTTCCTTCAAAAAAGCGCCGTCCATCGCTCATCGTCCATCGCTTCTGGAACGGCGGGTGCAAGCGGGCTGATGATTGCTACGGAACGGATCGCGCGGCATCCGGTTGAGGAGCGCAAACGGCGGCGGAGGCGAGCATGCCACGACGATACAAACCCGGCCGCAAATGGACGGCCAAGGTCACGCAAGATAGCGATGCGCTCGATATCGAAAAGGGCATTTTCAACAGCGACGATCCCGCTCGGATCGCTCGATCCCTGAAACGTTCCGCCGAGCAAAGCAACCGGCGCAAATCCTCGCCATTCCGCTCGGCGATGTCGATGTTGACATTTTATGTCAACAGAGCGGGCAGGAATCTGGGCGCCGGCCGAAGGCGAACGCTTGAAGCGGCCAAGGCCAAATTGCGGGCGGCGTTCGGTCGGAAGGCGGATTAAAGACGCGGCGACGCCTGCATGCGGGTAGGCATCAATATTTCCATCCGCTCGAACCTTATGGCCCTGTTTCGCGTTTCGGCCGCATCCGTCAAACACGTTCAGGAGTGGCGCTGATGTGTGACTTTTCGCTTGAAATGTTGCCTCGCGTCCGGCGCGGGAATCGGAGGAATATGTGACCACGCGCTTCCCCGCCGGAAGCATCGGCGTCGCCGCACCCGGCGATTGCTCGACCGCCGTCTGCATTCTTTATGACACCAAACTCAACCTCGAAAACATTTCGAAAGAGTTGCAAATCGATCTTGGCGTGCGGGAGGCCGAGCAGGTGACGTTCGCGCGGCTTCAGCACGGCGCCTATCGCGATGGCGTCAGATTCGGCAACGGCAGGGAGCTCTCTCTGCAGCTGCTCGGCCCCGCGTCCGCCTCTCGCTGGTTAGCGCCGAGGCCGCCCCTAAGCCGACGGCGCCCGCGGCTACTCGACAGCGGATCCTTGAACTGGCCGAATAAAGCGCAAGCTTCGCAAATCTACCGCCCCGCGTCAGTTGCGCGCGGGGCGGCGCCTTGAGGGTTCGAGGTCTCATTGTATGGAGCTAACTTGCGGTCTGTGCACGCGCCGTATCGCCAAGCCGCAATGAACCCGGCTCGCCTGTCGGTCAGTGAAGCAATTGCAGCGCCGCCGCGGAGCCTGTGCCGATCGAGCCATGGATGACGAAATCGAAACCGCGCGCCATCAAGTCGTCAAGCTCGGCGATGAAGAATGGTGCGCCTTTCTAGATGGCGTTTTGGTCACCGATCTGAAGGGCCGAATGATCGTGTTCGATAGCGAGGCGGACGCCATGGCGTTTCTGGAAGAGTGCGATGCGCGCGCAGTGAGCGTGGATAGCTAGCGTTCGCGCTGCGCATGTCGCGCGGCGGTCTCACACGCAAACGCGTCAATCGCCTCTACTCGAAATGTCGTATCGGGTCACCGCGTCGACCAGGCGATCGGGCGCGAGCGCGCGGCCAAACGGCCCAAATCTGGCGATGAAGCCCACGCTGTAGCGGGTGCGCGGCCGCGACGTTGTGGCGGCTTTGAGAACGACCCGCGCCACATGCTCCGCGGTCATGACGCCGAAGCCGCCCGGCGTCAGGAACGCGTGCATGCGGCGGGCGAGATTCTTCTTGAAGGACGCATAGGGGTTACCGTCCGCGGCGGCGTCAAGCTGCGGAATGGTCTTCATCAGCGCAGCCTCGAAATGCGTGGCAATTGGCCCGGGCAGCACGTTGACGACGTCGACGCCGAAGGGCTCGACTTCGGGGCGCAGCGCGTCGGCGATGGCCTCCAGGGCGAATTTGGCGGCGTGATAGGCGCCGCCGCCCATGACGCTGACGCGCCCCGCGACCGAACTCACATTGACGATGCGCCCCTTTCCGGCGCGCCGCATCGCCGGCAACACGAGCTGGGAGAGCCGCATTGCGCCAAAGACGTTGGTCTCAAACTGGCGGCGCATGGCGTCGAGCGATACTTCCTCGATCGGGCCGTACTGGCCGTAGCCTGCGTTGTTGACGAGAATGCCGACCGCGCCGAAGCGCCTTTCGACGGCTTCGACGGCGGCGCACCGCGCCGCCTCATCGGTGACGTCGAGCGCGAGGGTCTCGCAGCCGATGGCGGCAAGCTCGTCGAGCGTCTCGGGATTTCGCGCGGTCGCGAATGTCGCGTAGCCCGCGGCGTGGAATGCACGCGCGGCGGCGCGGCCGACGCCGCTCGAGCAGCCGGTGATGAGGACGGGACCATTATTGGACATGTTGGGACTCAGTCGCGTAAACAGGACGAACAATGCGCCTGATGGGGCCATGAAGCCAACGCCGAATGCGCGCGGGTCCGCCTTGGGCCATGCCCAGCTCTCGCCCGTTGTCCTGGCGCAAGGCGGAAGCGGGGCCAGGCGGTATCCTCGGCTTCCTTCCTCCGTCGTCGTTAAAGAGAGCGGACCCATGCCAGGACCTTCGCGGAACCTTCTTCCTACCCTGTTCGGCGAGCACAGCCAAAGGCGTCGCCATAGGCGCCTCGTCGGCGGCGCGTTGACGATGCTTGCGTTCGCTGCGTCATCTCCGGGCGCTTTCGCGGACGACGCGGCGAAGGGTGAAATTATCGCCAGGCGCTGGTGCGCCGCCTGCCATGTCGTCGCCGCCGATCAGGCGCTGGCGAATTCTGATGCGCCAACCTTCGCCTCAATCGCGCATCGGAGAGAGGGTTCGAAAAAGCTGAAGGCTTTCCTCATGGATCCGCATCCAAAAATGCCGGACATGAATCTTTCGCGCAGCGAAATCGCCGATATCGTGGCCTATATCGTCAGCCTCGATCGGTGAAATGAGCGGCGTTCATTCCCTCGCCGGATGGAGCGAGCCATGCTTCGGGAAAATTCCGGTGCTTGAACAAGGAAATCGGGCGGCGGCTCCGATTCTATCGGAGCATCCGCCGCTCTATCCCGCCAACGCCGGCAAATTTCAGTGAAGAAGGGATTTCAGATCGGCGATGCCCTTCGATACGAGCTCGTCGCCGAATGCCCCTTTCGCCTCGCCCTGCAGCACCGTCGCGGCGGCTTTGGTCGCCGCATCGGCGGCGGCGGCGCGCACGTCGGCGGTCGCCTGCACCTCGGCCGCGGCGATTTTATCTTCGGCCTGTTTGGTGCGGCGCTTGATGAAATCGGCGAGGCGCTCGGCCGCCTCGGTGGCCAGCAGTTCGGCGTCCGCATGGGCCTGTCTGACGACCGCGGCGGCCTCGGCTTCGGCCTCCTCCAGGCGTTTGCCGAAGGAAGCCAGAACGGCTTCGGCTTCGGCGCGCAGCCTTTCGGCCTCGGCGAGCTCGGCCTTGATCCGGTCGGCGCGCTTGTCGAGGGCGGCGTTGAGCGTCTTGTGAACGCCAAGATAGGCGAGCAGGCCGACAAAAAGGATAAAGCCGAAGGCGACGAAGGTTTCAGCGTTCAACATCGTCCTGCTCCTGACTTCAGCTTTTGGCCTTGGCGAGCGCCGCCGCGACGGCTTTTGGATCGGCCGGGCGGCCCGTCAAGCGTTCGATAATAGCGGCCGCGGCGTCCTTGGCGATGGTCTCGACGCTCGCCATCGCCGTCGTCTTGGTTTCGACGATTTGCTTTTCGGCGCCGACCAGCTTGGCGTTGAGTTCGGCCTCCAGCGCGTGATGCTTGGCGTCGGTTTCGGCGTTGATCTGCGCCTGCGTTGTCTGGGCCAGGGCCTGCGCCTTCGCTCTTGCGTCGGCGATCGTCTTGTCGTGATCTGCGGCCGCTTTTTCGGATTTTTCACGGGCTGCGTGCGCGCCCTTCAGGTCCGAGGCGATTTTGTCCGCGCGGGCTTTGAGAATATTTTCAACGCGCGGCAGCGCGATTTTCGACATCAGATAATAGAGAAGCCCGAAACTGATCGCGAGCCAGACAAGCGTCGATGCGAAATGGGCGGAATCAAACGGCGGGAAGGCGTGCGCGCCATGGCCGATGTCACCCGGCTCGACCGTGCCGCTGGTGTGGCCTTCGGGAGTTGGGCTAGCCATGGTCAAAATCCTGCGCGTTGTGCCTGGATCACGATGATTTTGGATTGAATCAATCCAAAATCATCGTGATCGATTCCAATAGTTCAGAGCGGGACGCGGAAAAGCGGTTGCTGCTTTGCCTCAACCCACTAGCGGAAAACGATGCGCCCGCAATTCTTCAGGCGCATCGCTGATAGCGTCAAAGAACGAAAAGCAAAAGAATCGCGACGAGGAACGCGAAGATGCCGAGGCCTTCCGCAAGCGCCGCGCCGATAAAGGCGCGTCCGAACTGTGCGTCGGAAGCGGTTGGATTGCGCAGGGCGCCGGACAGGAAGTTGCCGAAAATCAGGCCGACGCCGATGGCGGCGCCGCCCATGCCGATGGCGGCGAGACCGGCGCCGATGAATTTAGCTGCAGCAGGCTCCATATTTTACTCCTAGACTTGCGGAAGTGGGCACCGATCTGTTGTTGATATTTATTCAGTGGCCCGGATGAATTGCGTCGTTCAGATAGACGCAAGTTAAAATGGCGAAGACATAGGCCTGCAGCACGGCCACCAGCAGCTCGAAGGCGGTCAGCGCGACGATTGCGGCGAGCGGCAGCGGCGCGATGATTGCGTAGGCTCCGGCGCCGAGCAAAGCCGCGACGAAAGCGCCCATGACTTTCAAAGTGATGTGTCCGGCCAGCATGTTCGCGAACAGGCGGACCGAGAGGCTGATCGGCCGCGAAATAAAGGAGATGATCTCGATGAGCACGATGAACGGCAGCAGCGCCGGCGCAACGCCCGAGGGAACGAATAGCCCGAGGAAATGCGTTCCGTGCCGGATGACGCCATAGGCGATGACGAGGCCGATGACGAGGGCGGCGAGGGCGAAGGTCACGATGATCTGGCTCGTCACCGTGAAAGTGTAGGGAATGAGCCCGATCAGATTTGCGAACAGGACGAAGAGGAAGAGCGTGAAGACGAAGGGAAAGAACTTCATCCCCTCGCTTCCTGAGGACATGCGGACGGTGTTGGCGACGAATTCATAGGCCATCTCGGCCGCGGACTGAAGCCGGCCCGGAACGATCGAACGCGCCGACGTGCCAAGAATCATCAGTGCCGACGCCGCGAGAACGATGATCGCCATGAACAGCGATGCGTTGGTGAAAGACGTATCGATGCCGAACGGATGCAGCTTTACGATCGGTTCGATGTTGAACTGATGTATCGGATCCATTGCTTCCGCCACGCGCCGTCCCTCTCTCTCGCCTCAGAGCCAAAGCCTTCGCCGCCGTCGAGCCTTCAGGATTTCGGACCCGAAGGTTTGACGGCGATGCGATACACATTCCAAAATCCCGCCGCCGTCCCGAGGAGGAGGAGGACGAGAAGAAACAGCGGCGACGTCCCGAACCATTTGTCGAGTTGCCACCCAAGCAGCGCGCCGACGACGACCGCCGACACGAATTCCGCGAGTACGCGGAACCCGAGGTTCATCGCACCCCCGAAGGAACTGGCCGAAAGGCCAAGATCCTTCTCGCCGTTTCCGGCGCTCAAATCCCTATTCGCGTCGAGATCCGCCGACAATCTGTCGAGCCGTGACCGCAACGCCGCGCTCTCGCGCCGATCCGCTTCGCCCGAAGCATCGGCGCGATTTTGTTCCTCGCCAAGAGGTCGTTGCCTCTCGGGCTTTTCGCGCTCGCCCACCTGGCCCGCTCCCCGTCGTCCCTGCGCCTGTACGGCGCGGAAGCGATTTATAGGTCGCCTCCGCGCGAAAAGCGAGAAAAGGCGTCGGCTTCGAGGTGGGCTGCGAGGAATTAAGGCGTCGGCGCGGCAAGCGCTTGGAAGCCGGCGCAACATATGAGCGCTAGCGGCCCCTGTCAAGACTTAGACAGAAACAGTTAAGCGCCTGAAATGAAAGCCGAAACTATCTTCCAGAAAACCGCGGACATGATGTCGCGCGCCGTTCAGCCCGCGTCGAGAAGGCGCTCCGCGTCTTCGAGGTCGACGCTGACCAGTTGACTGACGCCGCGTTCGGCCATGGTGACGCCGAAAAGCCTGTTCATCCGCGCCATCGTGATCGGATTATGCGTGATCGCGATGAAGCGCGTCTCTGTTTTCTGGCGCATCCCGTCGAGCAAATCGCAAAAGCGTTCGACATTGGCGTCGTCGAGCGGCGCATCGACCTCGTCGAGGACGCAGATCGGCGATGGATTGGTGAGAAAGATCGCAAAGATCAGCGACAAAGCGGTGAGCGCCTGTTCGCCGCCCGAGAGCAGCGTCATCACTTGCGGCTTCTTGCCCGGAGGACGCGCGATGATTTCGAGGCCCGCCTCCAGCGGGTCTTCGGACTCGACGAGCTGCAGTTCGGCCGAACCGCCGCCAAAGAGGGTGGTGAACAGCTCCGTGAAATGCGCGTTGACTTTGTCGAAGGCGGAAAGGAGACGTTCGCGGCCTTCCTTATTCAGGCTCTGGATGGCCTGGCGCAAACGCCGGATGGCCTCCGTCAGATCCGCATGTTCGGCGGCGAGATTTGCCTTCGCCGTCTCGGCTTCATTGAGCTCCTCCTCGGCGCGGAGATTGACGGCGCCAAGGCGTTCGCGATCCTGCTTCAGGCCCTCAAGGCGCCTTTCGACGTCGGCCGGCGGGGGAAGTTCGTCATTCGGGCCGACGCAAGCGAGCGCCGGAAGTTCGTTGGCGGCGCAATCGAGCTCGGCGCCGATCTGACGCAGGATCTCGTCGCGGCGCGCCCCCGCCGCCTCGATCCGCGCTTCGGCGCGCGCCTTTTGCTCCCGTGCGGCGCTCATCGCGTCGAGGGCGGCGCGCGCCGCGCGATCGGCCTCATTGAGGGCTGTCTCCGCGGCGGCGCGCCGATCGGCGGCTTCCTTGCGGGCGGCTTCCGCCGCGTCGAGCTGCTTCATCAGTGCGCGCCGCGTTTCGAGGAAGGCGACCGGCGCATCGGCCAGGCTTTCGTGCTCCGCCGTCGTCTCCGCGATTCGCCGCTCGAAGGCGCTGATCTGGCCGCCGGCGCCTTCGCTGCGCGTCAGCCAGGAGGCGCGCTCGCTGGCGATCGCGTCGAGCCTTTTGGCGCGCGCCTGCGCCTCGCGCAAATGGGCCTGCAATTCCGCGCGGGCCTCGCCGGCGACGGCGCGCTCGCGGCCCGCCCGGGCGCGGCAGATTTCAAGCCGCTCCATCAGATCGGCGGGGTCGGCTAGACCGTCGAGCCCGGCTTGCGCCGCGGCGAATTTCTCTCTCGCCTCGTCGCGGGCGCCGGTCAGGCGCTGCATGGCTTCGTCGAGCGCCGAGAGCCGCGCGGCGGCGGCGGCTTCGGCGCGTTCGGCAGCGCCATGTTTTTCGCGCGCCGTTTCAACCTCGCGCAAGGCGCCCTTGTGGCTGAGGCGCGCGTCGCTCTCCGCGGCGGCGCAAGCAGCGGCATGATTCTGCGCCGCTTCCGCCTCGGCCTTCAGGGCGTCGGCGGCCGCGCGGGCGACCTCCGCCTCGATGATAAGGTCGCCGAGGCGGTTCTTCTCGGCGAGACGGCGCGCGGCCGGGGTCGGCGCCTCGGCGGCCTGATTGAACCCGTCCCAGCGCCAGAGGTCGCCCTCTTTGGAGACCAGTCTTTGCCCCGGCTTCAGCAGCAGCGAGAGCGCGCGGCCTTCGGCGCGGGCGACGAGGCCGATCTGGTTGAGGCGGCGGGCGAGGGCGGCGGGCGCGGTGACGAGATTGGCCAGCGGCTCGACGCCAGGCGGGAGCGGCGGATCGCCGCGCCGGTCCGTCTCCGCCCAATGGGCCGGCGCCGACGGATTGGTGGAGGCGTCGAGATCGTCGCCAAGCGCCGCGCCAAGCGCCGCCTCGAAGCCTTTGGCGACCGTGATCTCCTCGGTGACGGCTGGCCAGAAGCCGCCGCTCGCGGCGTTCAGCAGCTTCGACAGGGTCTGCGCTTCCGTGCCGAGCTTTTGCGCCCGGCGCTCGGACTCCGTCAGCTTTCCGCGCGCATCGGCTTCAGCCGATCGGGCCTTCGCATGCGCCGCTTCGAGATCGGTGATTTCGGCTTCGAACGCGGCGGCGGCCGCGATGGCTTGCGCCAGCGCATCTTGCAGCAAGGCGCGGTCTTCGCCGGCGCCGCAACGGGCCAGAAGCGCGTCCCGTTCGCCGGCGACCTTGGCGAGTTCCGCCTCGGTCCGGGCGAGCCTTGCGCGTTCGTCGCGCAGCGCGCTTTCGCAAGCCGCGCGGCGCGCCTCGACGCCCGCGCGGGATTCTTGAGCTTCGGACAGCTCTGCTTCCGCCGCTGCGAGGGCGGCTTCCGCCTCGGCGAGACGCGCGCGCGCCGCGGTCTCGAACGCGCCCTCCCCGCTGGCTGCCTCGCGAAGTTCGTTCGCCTCGGCGTCGAGGCGCTCGAGAACGCCGGCGGCGTCGGCCACGAGCGCGCGTTCATGGGCGAGATCGCTGGTCATCTGGGCGATTCGCTGCGCCAGCTCGGTGCTTCGCGCCGCGGCGCGCTTTTCCTCGCCGTCGAGCGCCTCGCGCGCGATGATGAGCCGTTGCAGATCGCCGCCGCGCGCAAGCTCAGCGTCGCGAAGCGGCGGCAGGGCGTAGGCGGCGACCCCTTGGGCCCGCGCAGCCTCCGCCTGAAGCCTGGTGCGCTCCTCGACGTCGCGCGCAAGGCGCTCGAGTTGCGCCTCGGCCTCAGCTAACGCCTGCGCGGCCTCTCGATGATCGATCAGAGCGCGCAGCGCCTCGGTGCGGCGGATGGCGTCGGCGAGGTCGCGATAGCGCGCCGCCTGCCGCGCCTGCCGCTCAAGGCCCTTGGACTGCGTGTCGAGCTGCTGCAGAATATCGTCGAGGCGCGTCAGATTGTCGGCGGCGGCCTTGAGGCGCAATTCGGCCTCGTGCCGGCGCGAATGCAGCCCGGCGACGCCGGCGGCCTCCTCGAGGATGCGGCGGCGCTCCTGCGGCTTCGCGGAGATCAATTCGCCGATCTGACCCTGCCGCACCATCGCCGGCGAGCGCGACCCGGAGGAGGCGTCGGCGAACAGCAGCTGCACGTCCTTGGCGCGCACCTCGCGTCCGTTCACGCGATAGGCGGAGCCCGCCTCGCGCTCGATGCGGCGCGAGACTTCGATCGTATCGGCGTCGTTGAAGGCGGCGGGCGCGGCTCGCGCGCCATTGTCGAGTATCAGCGTGACTTCGGCCATGTTGCGCGCCGGCCTGCCGCCGCCGCCGGAGAAAATCACGTCGTCCATGCCGGACGCACGCATGTTCTTCGAGGAACTTTCGCCCATCACCCAGCGCATCGCCTCGACGAGATTGGACTTGCCGCAGCCGTTCGGCCCGACGATCCCGGTGAGGCCCGGCTCGATCAGGAAATCGGTCGGCTCGACGAAAGTTTTGAAGCCCGCGATGCGGAGTTTGGTGAATTTCATGGGACCAGGGTCATGGCGCGGCCTGCGCCGCCCGCGGAAAATCCGCCTGAGATTGAATGTTTACGCAATGCGTTAGCTTTTCGTTAACCGAAAACAGCGGCGCGCGCGATTCGCAGCCAAAAGATTACGGCGCAGGCGGCGCGGCGGACGCAAGGCGCCTCCCTCGATAATCTGTGCACATCGGAATTTTAATTCGCAGCCTGCTCGCGCCGTCGGTCATCGCCCGACGCAAATGTCGCGCCGGTTCGATCCGGCGTATCCCTCGACGAGCTGAGGATCGGAGCGTCCGGCGGTTCAAGCGAGCGACGCGACGATCGCGCGATAGGCGGTCTCGGGGAACGCCTTGAGCGTCTGCATGCTGACGTTGCCGAGCATGCCGAGCTGCATGGTGAATCTCGCCGCTATGGCATCGTCCGGCGCCTCATAGACGGCGATCAGGTCATACCGGCCCATCGTGAGGAAAACCTGCTTGAACTCGCCCCCTTCGTCCTTCAGCGCCTTTTTCGCGGCGTCGAGACGCCTGGTTGAATCCTTCACGTGGCGAATGCCCTGATCCGTCCAGTTCATCAACAGGATATATGTGGACATGACGCTACCTCCCTGCCGTCGGTCCTCCGGATCCGCGCGCCCAAAGGCCGCGGCCCGCGCGCCCTCGCTGGGCCGAACGGCCGACGATTCGCTTCCCGCGCTCACGAAACGTCGACAGGGACGCCTCAGCCCCTGTTGCTTCGGTCAGGCATGCGCCGAGGTCTCGTGACGCACCGCCCACAGCTCCCAGGCTGAGAACAGGGCGATCAGGACGCCGAGCGCGACATGCGTGCGCATCGCCGCCACGACGCCTGCGAAACCGACGATCCATGGCGCAAAGATCAGCCACACGCCGAGGAGCAGGTTGAGCCACTCCTCCCATTCGGCGAATTGAACGATCGCGGCGAGGGCGACGAAGCCGATGACGATCCCACTGGCCCAGGCCGTTCGCGCGGCGTGTATATGATCGGTGAAGCCAAGCGCCCACGGCGAAATGAATAACAACACCGCGAGGACCAAGTTCACCCAGTCCTGAGGCTTGGCCGTTTCTCGACTGCCGAGGTCTACCATGTTTACCTCCCCGCACCCGGTCGGTGTTCCGAATGCAGAACACAGACACATTCTGACTTAATTCGCATTATGCAGGTTTCAAGACTTGAAGGCCCAGCGTCGCTACTTAAATCCGCGCATCGAATGGCCGGACTTTGGCGCCCGGCGGATTGTCATTCTTCCTCGATTGAGCCGAACAGCGCGTCGGCGAAATCCTCCGGCGGGACGATCCCGCTGATGGTGTTTTTGCCCGCGATTATGAATCGGGGCACATGCTCGACGCCGAGCGCGCGGAATCCGGTCAACTCCTGTCGCAACGCTTCAATATCCTCGGCGCCGGCGAGGAAATCTGCGACCAGGCGGGGATCAAGACCGGTCTTGGCGGCCAGCGCGACGAGGACGCGGCGATCGCCGATGTCCTGACCGTCGTGGAAGAAGGCGCCGAACAGGGCCTCGACCATCTTGATCTCGGCGTCGAAATTGCGCGCGAGGCGGACGACCCGATGCGCCTCAAGCGTATTGGGTTGCCGCCCGATCTTGTCGAAGGCGAAGGCGAGGCTGAATTCGCGCGCGATTTCGGCGAGGCTCGCGAGCGCCTCGCGAGCCTCCTGAGGAGTACCGTATTTCTCCTCTAGAAAGGCGGCGCGCTCCTGCCCCTCGGGCGGCAACTCGGGATTGATCTCGAATGGATGCCAGCGGATGTCGACGGCAAGGCCCGGCGCCGAAGCGACGACAGCCCGGATCAGACGCAAGCCGATGAAACATTCGGCGCTCGCGACGTCGCCGATTACATCGATCGGAATCTGCAGCGGCTCTGCTGCGCTCATGCAAGGCTCCTATTGGGCTCGCGTCCAACCTTGCGCGCTTCAATCCGTGACCTTTGGCGAAGCTTTAAGATCCGGGGTCAAAAAATGTGACAGTCGCGTCACCGACCAGCGCAACGCTTGGCCGGGACGAAAATTTACGAACGATCTTTGGAGTTATAGAGGGTCGGGCGTCAACCAATCAAGCGCTGTCTGATGCGCACCGCAACTTTAAGCTGCAAGAAGCGCCCGTTGGCCCGCGCAGCGAAGCCTCAGTCCGCCTTCCGCGCCACGGATCGCGCCAACTCGACGAATTCGCTTGGCATCATAATAATCGTCATGGTGTTCTGCTCGGCTCCGACTTCTGTGATCATCTGCATCCGCCGCAATTCGAGGCCGGCCGGGCTGTGCATGATGATTTCCGACGCCTCTCTCAGCAAGGCCGCGGCCTCGACCTCGGCTTCCGCCTTGATCTTGCGGGCGCGTTTTTCGCGCAACGCCTCGGCCTCTTGCGCCATCGCGCGCTGCATCGATTCGGGGATCTCGACATTGCGCATCTGCACGCGTTCGACCTTGACGCCCCAAGGCTCGGTCACGCGATCGATCGAGGCCTGCAGCGCCGCCGATATCGTCTCCTGCTCTTTCAGAACGTCATCGAGCGTGTGCTGGCCGATGACGCCGCGCAGCGAAGTGACGGCGACCTGAACGACCGCTTCGCCGACATTCATGACCTCGATGACCGCGCTTCGCGGATCGATCGTGCGCCGCCAGATTACGGCGTTGATCTTGACCGGCACATTGTCCTTGGTGATCGCCTCCTGCTGGGCGACCTCGGTCGTCATCGTGCGCAGATCGACGGTCTGTCCCCGATCGATGAAGGGAATGAGGTAATAGAGCCCGGGCCCGGCGGTGCGCTGATATTTCCCAAGTCGGAAAACCACCGCCCGCTCATATTGGTTGGCGATGCGGAACCCCGAAAGAAGAATGAGACCGGCGATAGCCAAAAAAATCATCGATGTGAAATCGGTTGGCATGATCCTCAAAATCCCTCTCCCGCCGCCTCACGGTTGCTTGCGCCACCACGTATCCAGCGTCGAACTGCCGGACGGCGAGCCGTAATGGGGCAGCTCTTTCGGCCGCGCCAGCGCCGCCGAGGCGGCGATCCACTGGTCCGGCGCATGAAACAGCGGCACAATGTAAAAGCCCGACAACAGGACGCGATCGTAGGCGCGCACGGCGGTGACGAACTCCTCCTGCGTGCGCGCAGAAAGAAGCGCTGCGATCAGAGCGTCGACCGCCGGCGACTGAACGCCCGCGAGATTGAACGAGGCTTCCTGGTCGGCGCTCCTCGAACCCCAGCGCGAGCGCTGCTCATTGCCGGGGGACGCGGAGGCGAGCCAGCTTCCGATCATCATGTCGAAATCGAATTTCTGCCGCCGCCGCTGGTACTGGACTTCATCGACGAGCCGGACCTTGGCCGTGACGCCGATCCGCGCCAGCGAATCCGCGTAATTGAGGGCGAGGCGCTCCTGGCTGCGATCCTTGACCATGATCTCGAAGGCGAGCGGTTCGCCGTCTTTGCTCAGGCGGCCGTCCTCAAGCGCATATCCCGCCTCGCCCAGCAATTCGAGGGCGCGCTTCGGCATCGTCCGGTCATTGCCCGAGCCGTCGCTTGCGGGCGGGCGCCAGCGTCCTTCAAGGATATCCTCGCGAACGACGCCCGGGAACGGCGCGAGCAGCGCCCGCTCGGCGTCGCTCGCCGGCCGCCCTGTGGAGGCGAGTTCGGACTCGTCGAAAAAGCTCTGGGTTCGTTTGTAAAGGCCGCCGTAAAGGTTGGCGTTGATCCATTCGAAATCGAACATGAGGCCGAGCGCCTCGCGCACCCTGACATCGGAAAAGAGCGGCCGGCGCAAATTGAAGACGAACCCCTCCATGCCCTTGGGGCCGCCGATCGGCAGGGCCTCTCGCATGTCCCGGTGATCGCGCATGGCTGGAAAATCATAGGCGGTGAGCCACCGCACGGGGTTCGTCTCCTCGCGAAAATCAAGCAGACCGGTGGCGAAAGCCTCGAACAGGCTGTTGGCGTCGCGAAAATATTCGATGTCGATCTCATCGAAATTGAACAAGCCGCGGCGGGCCGGCAGATCCTTGCCCCAATAATTGGGGTCGCGCTTCAGGATGAGTCGCTCACCTGGCTTGACCTCGGCGATTTTATAGGGTCCCGAGCCGATCGGGACATCGAGGCTCGCATCGTCCCATTTGGCGACGTCGACCGCGCCCCGCGGCAGCACCGGCATCAGGGCGAGCGTCAGCGGCATTTCCCGGTCGCCGCCGGCGTCGATTTCATAGCGCACGGTGAGCGGATCCGGCGTTTCCATCGATTTCACCAGCGAAAAAGCGGCGCGATGCTGCGGGCGCCCGCGGGCCTTGAGTAGTTCGAAGGTGAAGCGAACGTCATCCGAGGTGATCGGCGCGCCATTGGAGAAATGCGCGCGCGGATCGAGCCTGAACGTCACGACATTGCGATCGGCGTCGGTCTCGATGGTCTTTGCGATCAGCCCGTAGAGCGTGAACGGCTCGTCGAGCGAGCGGGTCATCAGCGTCTCGAAAACATTGCCGTTCAACCCCTGCGCGGTCGATCCGGCCTTGAGGTTGAAGGGATTGAGGCTGTCGAAGGCGCCAAGAAAGCCGATCGAGACGCGTCCGCCCTTGACGGCACCGGGATCGGCGTAGGGAAGGTGATCGAAGGTTTCCGGAAGCATGGGCTCGCCATGCATGGCGATGGCGGGCTTTGGCCGCGCGTCGTCGGCGCGGGCGCCCGGCGGCTGCGCCAAAAGGGCGCCGACAAGCGCGCAGACGAGCGCCGCGATCGCGATGATTCGGGGCGGAGTCTTCTTCATCGCTGCGTTCTGGACCATTCGATCATGCGTGGCCGGCTGATCTCTAAAGTACGAAGAGGGCGCAGGCTGAAGCGCCTCAAGATTGCAACGCGGACTCGCCAGAAGCGGGCTTGCCAGACGGACGCATGTTGGTTAACCCCAGCGGCGCAGCAAAAATAAGACATAAGGGCCGGCGCTTGCCGGCGCCATCCTTGACGGCGCGCGCAATGTCGGTTTTGTCTTCGCCGGGACAATTCGACGTCGCGGATGCAGATTGCCGCTCCGGCGGGGATGTTTTTCCGGGAAGCCTGAACTATAAGAGCCGATCATTTGAAAGGAATTCTGATGTCTTTCTCGTTGAAACGCTTCGGCGCGGTTGGTTTGGCCGGCTTGTTCTTGCTGGCCGGTGCGGAAGCTTTCGCGCAAGCAAAAAAGCCGGCGCCCGCAAAACCCGCCGCCGCGCCAGCGGCCGCCCCGGCGCCCGCGCCCGCCCAACAAGCGCCCGCCGACCAGCCCGCCGCCGGATCGCCAGCGCCGCAGCCCGCGCCGCAGCAAGGACCGTTCAGGGTCGAACTGTCGCCGACGCAGAATGACTGGACCAAAGTCTGCGGCAAGGATCAGACGGCCAATAAGGAAATCTGCTACACGACCCGCGACTTCAGCGCGGAGAAAGACAAGCCGCCGGTGCTCGCGCTCGCCGTCTATGACGTCAAGGGCGACGATACCCGCGTCGTGCGCCTCTTGATGCCGGTCGGGCTCATGCTGCGGCCGGGGTTCCGCTTCTCGGTGGATAACGGCCAGCCGACGGAAGGCGCTTTTGAAATCTGCTTCCCGAACGGCTGCTTCGCGGAGGCCCGCGTTAAGGGAACGACCATCGCCGAGCTGAAGAAGGGCACGGTGATGAACGTCGACGTCAAGAACCAGGCGAATAACCTCGTCACCTTCGGGGTTCCGCTCTCGGGCTTCGACAAGGCGTTCGATGGACCGCCGATCGATCCGAAGGTGCTCGAGGAGCAGCAGAAGAAATTGCAGGCGGAGCTGCAAAAGCGCGCGGAAGACGAGCGCAAGAAACTCGAAGCCGCGAAGCCCGACGCCACGGGCGGCGCCGCCCCGCCGACAGCGGCCCCCGCGCCGGCTCCCGCTGCCCCAGCGGCTCCCGCCGCTCCGGCCAAGCAGTAAACATCGGCTGCGAGCCGCGGCTGATTTCTCCTGGAGCATGATCCCGCAACGCTCGGCGATCATGCTCCTGTCTCCTTGTTTCGGTGCACGATCTTACCCAAAACGTCCGCGACGTTTTGGGTTCGGGCACTAGATCACGATTTTTTGGATCGAATCGATCCAAAATCATGAACGTGATCGATTCCAATAGTTTAGAGCGGGATGCGGCGAAAAACTGCGCACACGTTTTCTCATCCCGCTCTAGCGCTTGCCCTTCAATTCGACGGCGAATTTGATCAGGGCCGGGCTCGTCCCGATGCCCAGCTTCTGCTTGACGGCTGAGACGATATTCGCCGCCGTCTTGTAGCCGATCGCCAGAGCCGCTGCGATTTCAGTGAGGTTCTTGCCTTCGCCAAGCAGGGTCACCACTTGCCGCTCCCTTTCGCTCAAGTGTTGCAGCGGATCCGCAGCCGGCTCCAGATTGGCCAGCGCGAGGTTTTGCGCCACCGATTGGCAGAGAAACACGGCGCCGGACAAAACCTTGTCGATCGCGTGCAAAATCGTATTGGGATCATCGTTCTTGGTCACATAGCCGCGCGCGCCGCGCTCGAGCGCGCGGGTGACGAAGGTCGCCGCTTCATACATGCTGAAAATGACGATGCGCGTCGTAGGGTTGTCGCGCAGCAGCTCCTCGATCACCTCGAGGCCGCCAACGTCGGGCAATTCGAGGTCGAGAATGATGACGTGCGGGGAAAAGCTGCGGTTCGCCGCGAGCCCAGCCGTCGCCGAACTCGCCTCTATCGCGTCGAAGTCGGCCCGCCGCGCGAGAATGCGCAAACAACCGTCGCGAACGATCGGGTGATCTTCGATCAGCAGGATTTTGATGCGCTCAGTCATGAATGGCTGTCGCCTCCGCTCGCGTTGCGTCCGTTCTCTGATCCATGATCTTTCGGGTCTCTCCCGCGGCTATCGGAATGTGAGCCTCGATCAAGGCGCCGCCCAGCGCCGAGGCGCCGATATTGAGCCCGCCGTCGAGTTTTCGCACCCTTTCGCTCATGCCGAGGAAGCCGAAGCCAAATCGGAAATCGGGCGGCAGCCCGACGCCGTCGTCCTCGACGCGCAGGCGCATTTCCAAGCCCCCTCTGTCCAAGCCTCCCCCGGCCGCCGGGCAAACCTCCATCCGGACTCGAACGGCGCCCGCCTTCGAATGCCGCGCGACGTTGGTGAGGCATTCCTGCACGATGCGATAGCCTGTCAGGCTGACTTCTTCGCTGAACGTCTTGCCCCCAGCGATCTGGCCTTCGCCGGCGATCTCGATCGCGCAGGAGAAATCGCGGTGCTGCGCCCGCCATTGCTCGACGAGCTGGCGCAAAGCGTCGGCGAGGCCCATCTGGTGCAGAATGACCGGCCGGATGCGGTCGAGGATGCGGTAGTTCTGCTTCTGGATCGCATCGGCGAGAGCCGAAATCCTGTTGGCCCGCTCGACGATCTCGCGCCGTTGCCCCGCTCCGTCGGGAATCGACGACGCAGCCTCGACGATGCAGGAGGCGGCGGCCCTGATGCCGAACAACGAGGCGCCGAACTCGTCATGCAGTTCGCGGGCGAGTTCCTTGCGTTCCGCGTCCTGGATCGAGAGCAGGCGGTCGATCAGCAGATGGTTGTCGGCCTCGGATCGCGCGAGCGTCGCGGCGAGCATGTTGAAGCGCTCGCCGATGCGGCGCAATTCGGCGATCCTGATCTCGCCGACGCCGCCGAACTGGCCGCGACCCAGCCGGTCAAGTCCCTCGACCACCTGGCGCAAGGGCGCGAGGGTATGGCGCGCGGTCAGCAGAATGAGGATGATGATGGCGATCGAGATCGCGGTCAGCAGCGCGGTCAGAAACAAAAGGCTAGACCAGATCTCGGCGATTTCGTCGCGAGACTCGCTCGTCATCACGATTTCGCCCCGCTCGGCGCCGCCGATTCGGACTGGGTAGGTTTTCACGATCGGCGGCTGTTGCAGCAGCTTCTCGAACCATGCGGGCGCAGCCCCGCGCCTCGCCGGCTGCGCCGCCTCAAGCTTCGCCCGCGGATCCGCCTCGCGGGGCTCCGAGTCCGCCGTCCCTGCGGGAAAGGAGACCTTGATGTGGCGGACATGCGCGAGGCCCTCGCGAAGACCGCGCAGCGCGTGGCTTTCGATCGCGCCGTCGGAGTTCTGGGCGTTGGCGAGATCGCTTAGAGCGTAGCGGATGAAATGATCGCCAAGCGTCAGCCCGGACGCGATTTCGGACGCGATCCGGCTCTTTGCGTCGTAAAAGGCGGCGCCGATCGCCGTGGCGATGCCGATTGCCAGAATGCAGGACGGGATGAGAATCAGCCGCAGTCTGATCGAGTTTTGCGCGGTTTGGTGCGGCATGGCGTCGTTTTCGGTCCGCTCGAATTCCGGCTCGAGGTTGCAGCTGACATGTGTCGGCGGCGCCGATGTCGCGCCACCTATGCCCGGTTAACGGTTTTGTCGCAATAAAATGCATATCACTTGACGGCGCCAAGCGGCATGCGCGAAGTAGCGGCGTTTTTTCAATCGCGGCAGTTTTGACGCTGGCGTCTCCCGATACTGGCCGGACGTCCGGGATTCCCCTTTGAAGATGGCGGCGCCATGACCGAAACCGGCGAAACGGAATCCGCGCCCGAGCGCGCGTCCAATCGCGAAGCCAGCCCTTCGCCGTGGCGGCGGGTCGTCGTCAAGCTTTCGGGCGAGGCGCTGATGGGCGCGGAGAGCCACGGCCTCGACATGGGGACCCTGACGCGGATCGCCGCCGATCTTTCGGGCGCCGCGGCGCTTGGGGTCGAGGTCGCGGTGGTTGTCGGCGGCGGCAATTTCTTTCGCGGCATCGCGGGGGCGGACAAGGGAATCGAGCGCGCGCGCGCCGATTCGATCGGCATGCTCGCGACCGTCATGAACGCGCTCGCGCTCGAATACGCCATCGAGAAGCAGGGCAAGAGCGCGCGGGCGCTCTCCGCCGTGCCGATGCCTTCGCTGTGCGAACCGTTTTCCCGGCAGGCCGCATTGCACCACCTCGGCAAGGGGCGCATCGTCGTTCTGGCCGGGGGCACCGGCAATCCTTTCTTCACCACCGATACCGGGGCGGCGCTGCGCGGGGCCGAACTGTCCTGCGATCTCATCATGAAAGCGACGCAGGTGGATGGCGTCTATTCGGCCGATCCGAAGCGGGATCCCTCCGCAACCCGCTACGAGAGACTGACCCACGATGAGGCGATCGCGAAAAATCTCGCCGTTATGGATACCGCCGCTTTCGCGCTTGCGCGGGAGAACCGGATCCCCATAATCGTTTTCTCGATCCGCGAGTCCGGCGCAATTTGCCGGGCGCTGCAGGGGCAGGGCAAATTCAGTCTCGTCTCGCCCTGACCGGCCACAAGCGATCGTCGGCGACCAGCAACAAGCGGTCATGTGCGGCGCTTGCCGATCGGCTGAAGGCGCGCTATCTCGTTCGGCCATTTCCGCGCGCGCCTTCGTTTCCCCCGGACGCCTTCGATCGCGTCTGAGGGCGCGGCGCGCGTTCGCGAAGGACCATGCGTAGACAGGCATCAGGGTTTCAGGGATGAACGCAGAATTCGATGTTTCGGACCTCAGACGGCGCATGCAGGGCGCGATCGCGACCTTGAAGCATGAATTGGGCGGCCTGCGCACAGGGCGCGCTTCGGCGAGCCTCATCGAACCCGTGCAGGTCGAGGCCTATGGACAGGCGATGCCGCTGAACCAGGTCGCGACGATCAGCGTGCCCGAGGCCCGCATGCTCTCGGTTCAGGTTTGGGACAAGGGCATGGTCGGCGCCGTCGACAAGGCCATCCGCAATTCCAATCTCGGTCTTTCGCCGACGGTCGAAGGGCAGATTTTGCGCATCCGCATCCCGGAGCTCAACGAGCAAAGACGCCGGGAAATGGTCAAGGTGGCGCATAAATACGCCGAAGACGCCCGCATCGCGGTCCGCCACGTGCGCCGCGACGGCCTCGATACACTGAAGAAACTGCTGAAGGACAAGGCGATCAGCGAGGACGACGAAAAAAGGCACGAGAGCGAAGTGCAGAAAACGACCGACCAGTGCGTCAGCGAGGTCGACACTGCGCTCGCCGCCAAAGAGCGCGAAATCATGCAGGTTTGAGTGGCGCCTTTTTGGTATAGGACGTTGCGCCGGGGCGAGAGCCTCCCTTTTCGGAATCGGAAGGACGCCGCCTTTTCGGGACAAATAACAAAGCTCTTCGGAACCAAATAACGAAGCAGAAAACCGAGGATATTTTCGGTTTCCGCGACATCTCAAAATACGCTCGTCGCGGTCACAGTCGCGATTTATTGTCTTAAGGCGGTCGAGATTGGGACTTTCCGTGAAATTCTGCTTAAAGGAGTTGGGCCGCCGGCGAAGCCGCCGCGGACCGTTCACGACCAGGGCATCGTCATGCGGAGCATGATCTCGAACAAGCCGATCCTCGCGGCGGACCCGCGCCCGCGCGGCGTTCCGGCGCATGTCGGCGTCATCATGGACGGCAACGGACGTTGGGCGGCGAGTCGCGGGCTGCCGCGCATCGAGGGCCACCGGCGGGGTCTTGAAGCGTTGCGCGGCGCCGTCCGGGCGGCGATCGATTTCGGTCTCGACTATCTGACGGTCTACAGCTTCTCGATGGAGAACTGGAGCCGGCCGCTGGAAGAGGTCGCCGACCTGATGGGGTTGCTGAAGCGCTTCATCCGCAACGATCTCCACGATCTGCATGACGCGAACGTCAAGGTGAAGGTGATCGGCCGGCGCGACGACCTGCAGCCTGACATTCGCGGCCTTCTCGTCGAGGCCGAGGAGCTGACGCGCGCGAATACGGGGCTGAACCTGATCGTCGCCTTCAATTACGGCGCGCGGCAGGAGATCGCCGCGGCGGCGCGCGCGCTGGCCGAGGACGTCGTGGCGGGCCGCATCAAGCCTTCCGACATCAACGAGGCCTTTTTCGCCCAGCGGCTCGACACCGCGGGCGTTCCCGATCCCGACCTCATCATTCGCACGTCGGGCGAAAAGCGGCTCTCCAATTTCTTGATGTGGCAGGCCGCCTATTCCGAATTTGTTTTCCTGCCGATGCACTGGCCCGACTTCGACCGCAAAGCCTTCGCCGCCGCGCTCGCTGAATTCGGCTCCCGCGAGCGCCGCTTCGGCGGCGTGACCGCGGCGGACGAAGACGGCAAAGCGAGGACATGAGCCGCTTTCTCCAGACGCCGGGTCCCTTTGCGATGCTGAACGACAGCGCCGCCCATCCGCCCGGCGACGACCCGCCTCCCTTGGGCGCTGGCGCCGAAACGCGCCAACGCAGGCAGCGCCTCGCCGATCTTCTGCCGCGGGTCGTCTCCGGGCTTGTCCTCGCGGCGGTGGCGCTCACTTCCGTTTGGCGGGGCGGCGTCATTTTCGCTCTCGCCTGGCTGGCCGCGGCGCTCGCCGTCGGTCTCGAATGGCAAAATCTGATTGGCGCCAGCCGGCCGCGCCTGCGCTTTCTGGTCGTAGCGGCGGCGCTGGCGACGACGGCTTCTTTAGCCGCGCGTGGCGAGCTGGCCGCGGCGTGCGGCATCCTTGGCCTCGGCGGCGTCGCGCTGGCTCTCGCAGCAGGGCCAACACGGCGGCTCTGGGCGTTCGGCGGCCTTGTCTACGCCGGATCGCTGATCGTCTCTGTCAACGCCGTCTATGCCGCTCCGGGGTTCGGCCCGCGGGCGATTTTCTGGCTTTTCGCCACGGTCTGGGGCGCCGATGTGTTCGCCTATTTCGGCGGCCGTTTGATCGGCGGCCCCAAGCTCTGGCCGCAGGTTTCGCCGTCGAAGACCTGGTCGGGGACGCTCAGCGGCGTATTCGCCGGGGCCTTAATCGGCGCTTTGATCGGCGTGCAGGGGCTGGACGGCGCGCGATTCGCGGCGCCAATTTTCGTGCTGGGGCTCGTCGCGGCGCTGGTGTCGCAGGCTGGCGACATTTTCGAATCGATCGTCAAGCGCCGCTTTGGCGCTAAGGATTCGAGCGCCCTGATCCCCGGCCACGGCGGCTTCATGGACCGCCTCGACGGTTTTGTCGCGGCCGCCGCTTTCACCGCCGTGGTCGCAGCGCTACATGGGCTGCCGTCAGCGGGGCCGGGTCTGTTCGATTGGTTCTGAATTTTCGTTTCGCCGCGTTTTCTCGACGAGAGGCGGCGGCGCGCTGGCGCGCAAAAGGAGCGGGCGCCGCAGAAAAGCCCCGGGTCGTCTGTAGATTGCGAGGATCGGGGTCGTTTCGGCGCTGCGCCCTGCGATCGCAACGCTGGGCGGAAAAGATGTATAGTCGCCTTATTAGCGAATAATCCTTGTAAAACAACGCGAGACGGGACGGCATTGGAGCAGGTCACTCAATTGCGGAAGGCCGCGGTCGCCAGTGTCCGCCCACGCAGCGTTGTCGTGCTCGGCGCGACGGGCTCGATCGGCCAATCGACCGCCGAGATCATTGCGGGATCGGACGGCGCGTTCACGGTCCAGGCGGTCGCCGGCGGCCGGGATGGCGCGGCGCTCGCCCGCGCCGCGCGGCGCCTCGGCGCGAAATTCGCCGCGCTCGCCGACCCTGGCGGCTACGCCGATCTGAAGGAGGGGTTGGCTGGAACCGCGATCGAGGCGGCGGCGGGCCCTGAGGCCGTCATCGCCGCGGCTTTGCAGCCCTCCGACATCGTCATGGGCGCCATCGCCGGAGCGGCGGGCGTCGCGCCGACCTTCGCTGCGCTCGCCGCCGGCCGCACCATCGCCCTCGCCAACAAGGAGTGCCTCGTCTGCGCCGGGCCGGCGTTCATGCGCCAGGCGGCGGCCTCGGGAACAAAGCTCTTGCCGGTCGACAGCGAGCACAATGCGATTTTCCAGGCGATGGGCGACGCCGAACCCGCCGCCATCGAGATGATCACGCTGACGGCTTCCGGCGGGCCGTTCCGGACCTGGACGCGCGAGGCCATCGCCAAAGCGACGCCCGAGCAGGCGCTGAACCATCCGAACTGGTCGATGGGGCCGAAGGTCACGATCGATTCGGCCGGGCTGATGAACAAGGGCCTCGAAATCATCGAGGCGCATTATCTTTTCGGCATCGAGGCGGCCCGGCTCGACGTGCTGGTGCACGCCCAGTCCGTGGTTCATGGCCTTGTCGCTTTCACGGACGGTTCGGTGACGGCGGGCCTAGCCGCGCCCGACATGAAAGTCCCGATCGCCCATTGCCTGTCGTATCCAAACCGCATCGTCACCAAAGCGCGCCGCCTCGACCTCGCAAGCCTTGGCCAATTGACCTTCGAGCGCCCCGATTTCGACCGTTTTCCCGCCTTGCGCGTCGCGCTCGACGCCTTGCGAACCGGCCGCGGCCTCCCCACTGTCTTGAATGCCGCCAATGAGATCGCCGTCGAGGCTTTCCTCAAAAGGCTCATCTCTTTTCACGAGATCGCCCAAATGGTGGAAGAAGCTTGCGAGGCGGCGCTCTCCGACGGCGTCGCGCGTGAGCCCGAGTCGATCGCCGAGGCGCTCGCGATAGATGGAGCGGTGCGCGAACGGACGCGCGCCGCGCTGCGGCGGCATTGATCCCGTGGGGCGGGAGAACAGAGATGGCGGGCGCGATCGCCTCAAGCGTGAAGCGGGCGCGTCCAAGGAGCTGAAATGACGATTCTCACGCACATCTGGTCGGCCGGCGCCTATATCGTCCCCTTCATTTTCGTGCTGAGCCTTGTCGTGTTTTTCCACGAATTGGGGCATTTCCTCGTTGGCCGGTGGTGCGGCGTGAAGGTCGACGCCTTTTCGCTCGGCTTCGGACCGGAGATTTTTCATTTTCACGACCGGCGCGGGACGCGCTGGCGCATTGGCGCCCTGCCGCTCGGCGGCTATGTCAAGTTTCACGGCGACGCCAACGGCGCGTCGATGACCGACGTCAACGCCGCCGCCGCTATGTCGAAGGAGGATCGCGCGGTCAGTTTCTTCGCGCAGAGCGTCGGGAAGCGCGCGGCGATCGTCGCCGCCGGTCCGATCGCCAATTTTCTTCTCGCAATCGTGATTTTCACCGGCATCTTCTACATCAGCGGGCGCGGCATGCTCGCGCCTCTGGTCGATAACGTCACGGCCGGAAGCGCGGCCGAAGCGGCCGGATTTCTGCCGGGCGACCTCATCGTCTCGATCGACGGCAAGAAGATCGAGAGCTTCGAGGACATGCAGCGCGTCGTGCAGACGGCGAGTGATACGGCCCTGACCTTCGACGTCGATCGCCAGGGCAAGATGGTCGAACTTGTCGCGACGCCGCGCCGGCGGGAGATCACGACGCCGTTCGGAACGACGCGGGTCGGCGTTCTCGGCGTCGAGACGCGCGGCAAGCCCGAAAACTGGCGCGTACAGCGTTACGGCCTCGTCGAATCATTTACGCGCGCGACCTCCGAGACCTGGTATGTCGTGGCGCGCACGGGCTCTTATCTCGGCGGTCTCGTGACTGGCCAGGAATCGGCCGATCAGCTGTCGGGACCCATCCGGATCGCCGAGGTTTCCGGCGAAATGGCCAAGATCGGCATCGCGGCTCTGCTCAACCTCGCCGCCGTCCTGTCGATCTCGGTCGGGCTGTTGAACCTCATGCCCATCCCCCTCCTCGATGGGGGACATCTTTTCTACTACGCGGTTGAGGCTGTGCGCGGCAGGGCCATGGGGGAAAAAGCGCAGGAATTCGGTTTCAAGATCGGCCTCACGCTCGTCGCGGGGCTGATGATTTTCGCGACCTACAACGACATTTTGCGTCTGACGCGGCAATTGATGCGCTGGGGTTGAAGGCGCGTGCCCGCATTTGATGTAAAACATTAACTTTAACGCTTAACCTTCTAATCACCGCAAAGCGTGTCTTGATCGCCACGCCTGCTGCAAAACCGAGAATTTGAGCGAATCTTGATTTGCAGGCGGGGTCAAACCTTGTAGAAGCAGAGCTGAGGGTTTGTGCGCCATCCGCTGTCATTCCCGATAAGCCAGTGGGAACAATTATCTGGCGTCCGGACAGCGGCCGGCGGCAAAGCACGTGGAGACCGGTCCTAAATGCAAGCAATGCGTCGCCAACTGAACCGGCTCTTCCTCGCAGCCCTGGTTTTCGCCTCTTTGATCGGCGCCGTGTCGGGAGCCTCCGCCGCGGGCGTTTCCGTCAGCGGCAACCATCGCGTCGACACCGAAACGGTCGAATCCTATTTCACCGGCTCCGATGAGGACGCTGTCAACAAGGGCGTGAAGGCCCTCTACGCCACCGGGCTGTTCTCTAACATCCGGGTCAGCCGCGAAGGCGGCCGCGTCGTCATCGTCGTCACCGAAAACAACATCATCAATCGCGTCGCCTTCGAGGGCAACAGCAAGATCAAGACGGAAACCCTGACGACCGAGGTGCAATCCAAATCGCGCGGACCCTATAGTCAGGCGACCGTCGATGCGGACATCGAGCGGATCAAGGACGCGTATCGCCGCTCCGGTCACGCGGCGGCCAAGGTGACGTCAAGGATCGTCGATTTGCCCAACGGCAAGGTCGACGTCGTGTTCACCATCGACGAGGGCGAAAAGACCGGCATCAAAACCATCAATTTCGTCGGCAATCAAGTTTACTCCTCCGACAAGCTGCGCGATCTCATGCAGACGACGGAGATGAATTTCATGTCGTTTTTCAAGACGTCGGACGTTTATGATCCGGACAAGATCGCGTCGGATCTGGAGCTCATCCGGCGCTTCTATCTGAAAAACGGCTATGCCGACTTTCGGGTGACCGGTTCGGACGCGCAATTCAGCCCGGAGGCGGGCGGCTACATCATCACCATCACCGTCGAGGAAGGACCGCAATATACGGTCTCGTCCGTCGACGTCGAATCGCATTTGCCGAGCCTCGACGCCGCCGCGCTGCGTCCGCTCCTGCGGCTGTCGGCGGGCGAAATCTATAATGGCGATCAGGTCCAGAAGACCACCGACGCCCTGACGCGGGAAATCGCCAAGCACGGCTTTGCTTTTTCGCAGGTGCGCCCGCGCGGCGACCGCGACCCCGCCAACCGCACCGTCGCCATCGTGTTCGTCGTCGAGGAAGGCCCGCGCGTCTATATCGAGCGCATCGTCATCCGCGGCAACACCAGGACGCGCGATTATGTGATTCGGCGCGAATTCGAGATCGGCGAGGGCGACGCCTATAACAAGGCTTTGATCGATCGCGCCGAACGGCGTCTCAACAGTCTCGGCTACTTCAAGAAAGTGAAGATCACCAACGAGCAGGGCTCGACGCCCGATCGCGTCGTCGTGGTCGTCGACGTCGAGGATCAGCCGACCGGCTCTTTGTCGGTGTCAGGCGGCTATTCGACCGCGGACGGATTCATCGCCGAGGTCGCGGTCTCGGAATCGAACTTCATGGGACGCGGTCAATATGTGCGGCTCTCAGTGTCCGAGGGACAATACGCGCGCGGCGTCGAGTTCAGTTTCACCGAACCCTATTTCCTCGGTAACCGCATGGCCGCCGGCTTCGATCTTTATGCGAAGCAGAGCAGCGTCAGCCAGTATTCCTACTACAGCAACTTCGTCACCGGCGGCACGCTGCGCCTTGGCCTGCCCGTCACCGACGAGATTACCTTCTCGCCGCGTTATTCGCTCTATAATACGGATATCACGATCCCGAATAATTCGGCCCATCCCTATGACGACTGTCAGTTCCCGATCTGGGGAACGACGCCGGGCTTTAACGGGACCAGCGTCTATTATGGGAACAGCTGCTTGAGCAATGGCGAGGCTTCGCTGGCGCTGAAGCAGGCGCAGGGCAATACGCTGACTTCGATGTTCGGCTATACGCTCTCCTATAATACGCTCGACAACGGCAAGAGCCCGACCAGCGGCATCTTCGCCGAACTGCGGCAGGACCTCGCGGGCGCCGGCGGCAATTCCCAATTCGTGCGCACGACCGCAGATCTGCGCTATTATCACGAAATTATCGACCAGGTGGTCGGCATCGTCCATCTGCAGGGCGGCGAGATTTTCGGCTTTGGCAATGATGGCGGGAACAACCTGCCGATCGTCGACAATTTCAACCTCGGGCCGAGTCTCGTGCGCGGTTTCGCGCCAAACGGGATCGGGCCGCGCGACACCTCGACCGGTTACTATGGCAACCAGGGCAACCCTCTTGGCGGCACCACCTATTTCGGCGGCAGCCTCGAAGTGCAATTCCCGATCTGGGGTCTGCCGCGAGATATCGGCCTCAAAGGCGCGCTCTTCACCGACGCCGGCAGCCTGTTCAACTATAGCGGCAAGACCAACTTCAGCTACAATGGCCAGTGCACGCCGAACGACACCTATCCGCTCTACACCCAGGGCACCTGCATCACCCTCGGCGGCGCCGCGATGACGATTCGCTCCTCAGTCGGCGCCTCGCTTATCTGGGCCTCGCCGCTCGGGCCGATCCGGTTCGACTTCGCCAAGGACATGACCAAGAGCAGCGCGGATCAGACCCAGTTCTTCCGCTTCACTGGCGGCACAACCTTCTGATGAGCCCGCGCGGCGCGAATCGGAATCGCGCCGCGGGATTTACCCCGCGCGGGGGCGCCGGATTGCGTGTCAGGCGGTCTGGAGCCTCAAAGCGCGCGCCTTCGCAATGCGATGAAGCGTGGGCGCGCGTCGGACGCGCGTTTCGTACTTGACGGTTCAGGATTGGCGGACTTGCCAGATTTGGCGAATGGCCCGATTTTCCGTTTGATGTCTGAACTGGCCTGCGCTGAATGAGCGATCCGATCTTCTTCTTGCGCGATATGCAACTCTCGCTCGCGGACCTCGTCGCCCTGACGGGGGCGAGGGCTCCAGACGGCGTCGATCTCTCGCCCTGCATCTATGGCGGCGCTCCCTTCGATGAAGCCGAGCCCGGCGATCTCGCCTATTTCGCGCATCCGGAGCGGCTTGATCTCCTTGAGTCGACCAACGCCACCG
>Ga0181523_10000253_pt1 | contig 59628 bp, 38 predicted proteins | sample PEATcosm2014_Bin_43_FD_119752 | JGI IMG/M metagenome (GOLD analysis project Ga0181523, IMG submission 119752) | Peatland microbial communities from MTU Mesocosm Facility, Houghton, MI, USA - PEATcosm2014_Bin05_30_metaG | ecosystem: Environmental > Terrestrial > Soil > Wetlands > Peat | place... | reverse complement strand
TGGAACACGGTGTGGGTGGAGACGCCGTAATCAAGGGCAAGCCGAGGTCCCCATCCGCCCCAGTCCTGCAGATACGGAGGCTGCGGATTGATCACGAAGAGCTGGTTGGCCTGGTGGTTCCAGTAGGAGGTGGGTTTCCCATCAGCATCGAGAAATTCCGGAAGCGACGTGCGCTTGGTGGCTTCGTGAATCCGGCTATTGGCCTCGTAGCGCATGCCGTAAGTGACGGTCAGTTTAGGCGTAGCTTTCCAGGTGTCCTGAAAGTAGAAGTTGTAGGCTTCACGGCGCACGCCGGCTTCGTCAAACTTGCCGCCGATGGGCGTGAACTCCGCCGGCACGCTGACGTTGTACGAGAAGGGAGTCGCTGTCAACAGGCCGGTCAGGGAATCGGGAAGCGAGTCGCCGATAGCGATGTTGTGCGTGCCGCTGGCAGAGGTGATAGCGACGGGAGAGTAAGCGGGTCCTCCGCCAAATTCATAGGCGCCATTGGGAGCGGTGCCGAAGATGGTGGAATCGCGATTGAAGCGGATCTCGGTTCCCCACTTATAAGTGTGGTTGTGGTGCACGTAACTCATGTCGTGTGTGAGTTGGTAGAGATTGGAATAGGAGCCGAAGATGGAACCGGCGGGAGAGTCGAAGCCTTCGAAAAGACCGTCGCCGAAGTTGATCGCGGGCTGGGTGTGATTCAAGGCCGGGAAGAAAGGCGTGCTGCGGATGTATCCGAGAGAAGTCTCGGACGTGAAGTGCGGCGTGATGGTGCGCGTGTACTTTACTCCCGCGCTCCGCTGATGGTCGAAGAACTGGATGCCAAAACTGGGATTGACGGCCGTTTGATCGGGATTCGTGACCGGGCCCGTTACCTGATTCAAGCTGAAGCGCGTGAGCAGTTGCGCTTTGTCGGAAATGCGGTGGTCGACCCGAACGGAAACCTGGTCGGTGCGCGTTGTCACCTTCGACGACGTGGCGTAGGTGCGCGCCCCATAAGGGCCCGTCGCCTCATTGGGCAGCGGATAGCCGGCCAGCACCGGAGCAATCGCGGCGTCGACAGGAACCGTAAGCGTGTCACCCGGAAAGGTCGTCGTGTCGATCCCTTGGCGCTCGTCGGCGGTCGGCACGGGAAAGACCTGGGTGGTGCCGAGTACTTGCCGGAACCCCTGGTACTCGCCGAAAAAGAACGTGCGGTCGCGGCCGTCGTAGACTTCCGGAAGCACGATCGGTCCGCCCAGCGTCGCTCCAAACTCATTGCGCGCGAACGGAGGAATGCGCCGATGGCCGAGGCCGGTGTAGTCGAAGTAATTCCGGGCGTCGAAGGCAGCGTTGCGGACAAACTCAAACACGCTGCCATGCACGGCGTTCGTGCCGGAGCGGGTGACCACATTCGTGTAACTGGCGGCGCCGTGGCCAATCTCGGCCGGCATCACGCCGGTGCTGGACTGCACTTCCTGGATGGCGTCGACATTGAAGTTGGAAAAAGTCGCGCCGCCCATTTCCGGGTCGGTGGTGTCGGCTCCGTCAAGCGCGAAGACGGTGGCGCTGCCGCGCTGGCCGTTCACCGCAAACTGCTGCGTAAAATTCGCGGCGCCGTTGGTGTCGGTCATGGTGCCCGCGGCCAGAAGCAACAGCTTGCTGAAGTCGCGTGAGTTCAGCGGCAGGCTGGAAACTTCTCCCGCCGAAAGATGTTCGCCGCCGCTGGCTTGCGGAGCCGACGCGCCTTCTTTCTGCAGCAGCACCAAACCTTTTTCCGGAGACGACAGTGTCAGTCCGCCAGTGAGCTTGGTTCCGTCCTGGACATCCAACAACGCAGCCGACTTGAAGCTCGCCGCCTTTGTGATTATGGACAATTCATACTTGCCCGGCGTAATGCCGGAAAAAGTAAACTCTCCACTGGCCGAGGTGGTCGTCGCGTAAGCGGAGGCTCCGGATGAGGAGCGCAGCGTAATCGTGGCTTTCGGGACGGGACTTCCAGTGCCGTCGCGAAGCACACCAGTCCAAGGCAAAGCAGCTCCCGCAGCCGGAAGTATACCGAAGGAAAAGATGAAACCTGCCGCCATCAGTGCGTGCCGAACAAAACCGTGCATGATGCGAAGAATTATACTGACCGGGCGCCCAGTCCAGCGTCGACCTTGAAAGTAGCGACTGAAACGTTGGATGGTTGCCGGCTGACATTCTGCTTATCGTTCCTGGCGCCATACTGAAACTCCGCTAGACTTTGAGTTTTGGCATGCGCACTGAGCGGGTTTTGGAATCGGGGGCGACAGGCTGGAGGAGGTGTGGTAAAACAGGATGCGATGGGTAAAGGTCAGTCAATAGGCGAAGCGGCGGGAACCGATAAGCCACGATTCGCATAGAAGCACGCAAGAAGTGACCTCGACCGGAACCCAGAAAAACTCCTGTAAACGAAACCAGTAAAAGAGTTTGCAGGTTGGTGAGGGCGCGTAGCTCAGTTGGTAGAGCAACGCCCTTTTAAGGCGTGGGTCGCAGGTTCGATTCCTGCCGCGCTCACCATGAATTGACGCACCGTCGATTTGACGACTCACAAAGGGCCTGCTGGAATAATTACGGCCAGTTCCTGGCGGACCATCGCCCCTCCGCACGATCAACTTCCGGGCTTGAGCGATTCAATCGGCGGAAACGAAGTAGGTGAAGTGTAGATGCACTCGGAAGGTTGTTTCCCGGTTTGAATCGCAGAGGCAACCGCCTCGACGGCGGTGCCGGCATTCGGCGGAATGACCACGGTGGCCGCCAGCAGACCGTTTCGGACCGCGGCTTGTCCGGTTCCGGGCAACCCGTCACACCCCAGGAAAGGAACACTCATCCAGCGCTCGCGTTCGCTTCCGGACGTGTGCGCCTGTACGGCCTTGCGGGCGCCGAGAGCCATAGCATCGTTCTGAGCCGCGACACCTGCGATCAGCTGACTCTTTCCCAAACCGAGCTTGAGCCACGAAGTGACTGCCTGATGCGCACTCTGCTCCGTCCACAGACCCTTGAGTGCGCGCACTTCCGTGTTCGCGGGCTTAGCGGATTCCATCCCCGCTCTGCGCTGCGAGGAAGCGGTATTGTCCGCCGGACCCTGAATGTAGAGCAACGTGCCGCCGCCGGGAAGCAGCCGGGCGATTTGCTGGCCCTGAATTTTTCCCACTTCGACATGACTCGTGCTGACGGAAAAAAGCGGAGTCGGGAATTGACGCCGAAGTTCCGAAGCGTAGTCGACCACCCGATTCAAGACGACCCACGCCACTCCCGACGAGGCTGCCAGCCTGGCGGCCTGTGCCAGCGGCGTTCCGACAGGCTCGAACAAAATCCCCCCCGGTCGCCGGTCCGGAGGGCGTTGCAGAAGTTCGAGCACTTGCTGGCTTTGCGCAATCGCACTGTGCTCGATGTGGATGACTTGTAGCTCGACCCCAAGCCGCATCGCGGCTTTCTCCGCTGCGGTTACCTGCGCGGCCTGATAATCATTGTTCTCGACCGCCAACAGAACAAGGCTCAGTTTTTTCATCCGCTATAGGCCCAACTACTCAATCAGCCGGATTCCCCCATCTGACTTAGCGACCTTTGCCTGAATTGTACGCCCGTTTCGCCCATTCGCCACACGCTGAAATGAAAGATAGTGTCGTAAATCTCTCAAAAAAGGGAACAGTCCCAAAATGACTTTCGGGCAGGAATCCGCCAGGAAGAACCCACTCCGTGACAACGAGCACCGCAGCCTGCCAGCGAACCTGGATTAAGATATCCACCATGAGTGTCCGCCGCAGCGCCGAGTCGATCCTGGACCCCGAAGAGCGCTTTGAAGGCTTCGAAACCCTGATGCCCTTCAAAGTGCAAAACATTCTTCTCGTCTCCAGCCTCTACGATTCCTTCATCCTCCGCGAAGATGGCCGCCTCAACGAGTTGCTCATCGACGAGTCGCTCGAACTCAACCTCCGCCGCGTCCCAGGCATCACGCACGTCTCCAGTTGCGCGGAAGCGGTTGACCTGGCCCGTTCCCAGCCGCAATTCAACCTGATCGTCACCAACCTCGCGGTCGGCGACATGAACGCGGCGCAGTTGGCGCGCGAGGTAAAGCAGGCTGGGCTGGATGTTCCGGTCGTGGTGCTCGCTTACGACTATCGCGAGATCAAGAATTTCGTGGCCAGGAATCCAGTCACCGAGATCGACCGCATTTTTCTGTGGCAGGGCAATGCCCGCATCCTGATCGCCATCGTCAAGTACATCGAGGATAAGCGCAACGTCCTGCACGATACCCAGGCCATCGGAGTGCCGGTGCTGCTGGTCGTGGAAGACAACATCCGCTACTACTCGTCGTTTCTGCCTGTGATTTATACCGAACTGATCAAGCAATCGCGGCGCGTGATCCAGGAAGGCATCAACGTGGCGCACAAGCTGTTGCGCATGCAGGCCCGCCCGAGGATTCTGCTGAGCTCGAACTTTGAAGACGCGGCCAGCCTGGTGCAGGAGTACCGCAATTACCTGTTCGGCCTGGTATCGGACGTAGAGTTCCCCTGGGAAGGCAAGCTCAGTCCAGAGGCGGGTTTTGAACTGGCGCGCATGGTGAAGAGCCTGGTGCCGGACGTGCCGGTAGTCTTGCAGACCAGCCGCACCGAGTTCCGCCCGCGGGCGCAAGCCGCCGGCTATTCGTTCTTGCGCAAACGTTCGCCCACGCTGCTGAAAGACCTCCGCCAGATTCTGACCGACCACTTCGGTTTCGGCGACTTCGTGTTTCGTCTGCCGGATGCGACCGAAGTCGGACGGGCAAAAGACTTGAACGAACTGGAAGAACAACTGCAATCGGTCCCGCCCGAAAGCCTGATGTATCACGCCCAGAGAAACCACTTCTCCCACTGGCTGGTGGCGCGCACCGAGTTTGCCTTGGCAGCCAAGCTCCGGCCGCGGCGCGTTTCCGATTTCAGCGGCCCCGAGCATCTGCGCCGCGATCTCATCGAATCGATCAACGACTACCGCCGCGAACAGAGCGAGGTGCTGATCGGAGACTTCCGCGCCGATACGTTCCAGCCGTCGGAATCGAATTTCTTGCGCATCGGCGCCGGATCCCTCGGCGGGAAAGCCCGTGGCCTCGCCTTTGTTCGCCATCTTCTGCGAAAAAATCGCATCACCCGCCGCTTTCCCGGCATTCGTATCTCCGTGCCTCCAGCCGTCGTCCTGGCGACCGATGTGTTCGATCAATTCGTCACCGAGAACAACCTCCTGGATTTTGCCTTGCAGTGCGAAGACGACGCTGAAATTCAGCGGAAGTTCCTGGACACACCGCTGTCCGCATCCCTCACCCTGGACCTTCAATCGTTTTTGGCCGAGATAAAGCATCCCTTGGCCGTGCGCTCGTCCAGCCTGCTGGAGGACTCGCAATACCAGCCTTTTACAGGCGTGTATGAGACCTTCATGCTCGGCAATCAGCAAGCCAATCCAGAAGACCGGCTGACGGCGCTCAGCGAGGCCATCCGGCGCGTCTACGCTTCCACCTTCAGCCGCCATGCCAAGGCCTACGTGCGGGCGACACCCTATCGTCTGGAAGAAGAGAAAATGGCGGTCATTCTCCAGCAGGTCGTGGGCACGCCCCATGGGCAGCGTTTTTATCCGGATTTTTCCGGAGTCGTGCGCTCGCACAATTTTTATCCTGTGCCTCCGATGGCCTTCGAAGACGGCATCGCCGCCGTTGCTCTCGGTCTGGGCCGGGCCGTGGTGGATGGAGGCAAGTGTTTGACGTTCTGCCCGCGCTATCCCCAAAACCTGGTGCAGTTTTCCTCGGTCGAAGACATACTCGCCAACTCGCAGTCGGAATTCTGGGCCTTGGAGTTGCACGGCGCCACGGACGGCCGCCCAGGCCATTGGCACGAGCGCAGGTTCGGCCTGAACGCCGCCGAAAGCGACGGCACATTGCACGCGGTGGCCTCGACTTACTCCAAAGACAATCACGCCATCTACGATGGAGTAAGTCGGCCGGGAGCGCGCATCGTGACCTTTGCCCCCATGCTCAAGCACGGTACCTTCCCATTGGCTGAGATTCTAGATGTCCTGGTTCGAGCCGGCGAAGACGCGCTGGGCAATCCCGTAGAAATCGAATTTGCCGTGCGCCTGCCTCAGCAGGCGGGCCAGGTAACCGGCCCAGTGCTTGGCCAAGTCGCGGAGTTTGGATTCCTGCAAATCCGGCCCTTGACGCTGTCGCGCGACGGCGAGGACTTGGTCCTCGACGATGTGCAACCCGAACGCTTGATCTGCCAAAGCAGCAAGGTTCTGGGCAACGGCCGCATCGACAATCTTTACGACGTCGTGGTGGTAGATTCGCAGCGCTTCGAGCGCAGCCGCAGTCAGGAAGTAGCCAAGGCGGTCGCGCAGCTCAATCGCCGCCTCAATGAGGAGAACCGTCCCTACCTGCTGATTGGCGTGGGCCGTTGGGGATCAACCGAACCCTGGCTCGGCATTCCAGTCGAATGGGATGAAATCTCCGGCGCGCGCGTGATTGTCGAAGCGGGATTCCGCGATTTTCGTGTCACGCCATCGCAAGGCAGCCATTTCTTCCAGAATCTCACCGCCTTTCAGATCGGCTACTTCACCGTGAATCCCGATGCCGGCGAGGGCTCCGTCGATTGGCAGTGGCTAACGGAACAAGCGGCCGTCGAGGAGCAAGGCTGTGTCCGTCATCTGCAGTTTGCGGAGCCGATCCGCGTCGTGATGAACAGCCGCACTAGTCAAGGCGTAATCTTCAAGCCCGAACCAAGCCGTGAATTGGCGCCGGCCCTGATCGACAGTAGCCTAATGAGCTAGCGTCGACCTTCATTTCCTCCGGCCCATGTAAATTAGATCAATGCCTACGATCCGCTGCAGTGCCCTGTTGTTCGACCTGGACGGAGTGCTCATCGATTCCACTCCCGCGGTCGCGCGCGTGTGGCACCGCTGGGCGCTCGAACATGGCTTTGATCCCGACACCGTGGTCCACCTGGCGCACGGGCGCCCAAGTCGAACCACCATCCGCGAGCTCTTGCCGAACGCGGACATCGCCAGCGAAGATCGCGAAGTCGAACGCCGGGAGATGGAGGACACCGATGGCGTGGTTCTGCTGCCCGGTGCGCAGCGACTCTTGAACGCCCTGCCTCCGGAACGCTGGACCATTGCGACCTCATGCACGCGCCCGCTCGCCGAGGTGCGTTTGCGGGCTGCGGGCCTGCCCATCCCAAAAACCATGACCACGTCGAGCGACGTGAAGATCGGCAAGCCCGATCCCGAGCCTTATCTGAAGGCGGCGGCGAAGCTCGGGTTTGCCCCCTCAGATTGCGTCGTAGTAGAAGATGCGGCAGCAGGAGTTCGCGCAGGAAAGGCCGCTGGCGCCAGAGTGATTGCATTCCTCACAACCATGACCCGTCCCAATCTAGAAGAAGCAGGCGCCGATTGGCTCGTTCAAAACTGCGCCAACATTACGGCATCGAGTGATGGCCACGGCCTCCAGCTGAGCCTTTCGCTGTGAGGCAAATATGCTGCGAGCTGCAAGCTACGAGCTGTGAGCTGTGAAGCATCGGGGTTGCTCGAAGCTCGTAGCTCGAAGCTCGCGGCTCAGCGACAAGAAATTAGCCCACCGCCATGACAAGAAGCCATTGCGCCTGCCCATCCGCTCAACTAGAATCCTCCCGTTCCTTAGAAGTTGCCCGCGAGAATTAGGATTGATGAGCGGCGGGCGGCTCCGATCTTTTCTATCGCGACGCAGAATCGCTAGACAGGCAGGGCCTCGTGATCATCGGTGTGCCGAAAGAAAGTTATCCGGGCGAGCGGCGGGTTGCGCTCGTGCCGTCAGTCGTTCCGACGCTGGCCAAAGCCGGTTTCGAAATCCACATCCAGTCCGGCGCTGGAATCGATGCCGGCTATCCCGATTCCCAGTATGCCGACAAGGGCGCGAAAATCGTCGCCGACCGCGCGGCCGTGTTCGCTGCCGCCGACATTATCGTGCAGATTCTTTGCTACGGGTCCAACGACGTGACGGGAAGGGAAGATCTGCCGCTGTTTCACCGCAATCAGATCCTGGTCGGATTTCTGCGTCCGTTCGGCTCGGTGGAAATCGTGCAGGAAATCGCGCACGCTGGCGTCACCGCCTTTTCCGTGGAGTTGATGCCTCGTTCCACTCGCGCCCAAAGCATGGACGCGCTCTCCTCGATGGGCACGGTGTGCGGATACAAAGCGGTTCTGATGGCAGCCGACCACCACCCGCGCTTTTTCCCCATGCTCACCACCGCAGCGGGAACCATCACTCCCGCCCGCGTGTTCGTGATCGGATGCGGCGTTGCCGGACTGCAGGCAATAGCGACCGCCCGCCGCCTGGGCGCGGTGATTTCCGCTTACGATTTACGGCCCGCCGCGAAAGAGCAGGTGCAGAGTCTCGGCGGACGTTTTGTCGAGCTTCCCATCGAAGCAAAAGACGCGCAGGACGCTCGCGGATATGCCCGTGCGCAGGATGAAGACTTCTATCGCCGTCAGCGCGAGTTGCTCGGAAAAGTTGTGCAGGAAAGTGATGTGGTGATTACCGCGGCGGTGATTCCGGGGAAGAAATCGCCGATCCTGGTGACCGAGGATATGGTGAAGGGAATGGCGCCCGGCTCGGTGATACTCGATCTGGCCTCCGAACGCGGCGGTAACTGCGAGATCACCGAAACTGGCAAGACCGTCGTCAAGCATGGAGTGACCATCATCGGAGCGATCAACGTGGCCACCGGCGTGCCTTATCACGCGAGCATGATGTACGCTCGCAACATCACTGCCTTCCTGACTCACCTGATCAAAGATCAAAAGTTGAATCTGAATCTCGAAGATGAAATTGTTCGCGAGACTCTGCTCACCCACGGTGGCGACGTCGTGAACGCAAGGGTCCGCGAGTTCTTCAAGTTGCCCGCACTCGTAAAGTGATGGTGGAGCGACGGGCGTCTCGCCCGTCCGGAGGGATGACTGCGGGGCCGGGTGGGGAAGCCGGCGCTCCACAAACTAATACGGAGGAACGATGAACAGCAGTTCGAACCTGATCAACGCGCTCTTTATTTTTGTGCTCGCCGGATTCATCGGATTTGAAGTGATCCGGCGGGTCTCGCCCTTGCTGCACACTCCGTTGATGTCGCTCACCAACGCCCTGGATGCGATCGCCGTGGTGGGCGCGATCGTGCTCGTAGGCGAGCACAAGAGCACGCTCTCCGCCATCTTCGGATTCATCGCCGTGGTCGCCGCCACCAGCAACATCGTGGGCGGTTTTCTGATCACGGACCGCATGTTGAAGATGTTCAAATCCAGCCGTCCCGCGGCGAAACCGGCGGATAAGTCAGTGGCCAAATTGGTGGCCAAGTAATGACCGCCGAACTCGCAGGCGGCCAAGTCGTCATCGAGCTCGTATATCTCATCGCGAGCGTGCTCTTCATCCTCTCGTTGAAGTGGATGAGCTCGCCAACCACCGCCCGCCACGGCATCTGGGCCGGCGAAATTGGCATGCTCCTGGCGATCTGCGGCACGCTGCTGCACCACGGTATTGTGGATTACCGGCTGATTGCCATTGGCTTAGTGCTCGGTACCATCATCGGCGTTCCGCTCGGCCGCGTGGCGATGACGGCGGTGCCGCAGCGAACCGCGCTCAGTCACGCCTTTGGCGCCCTCTGCGTCACGCTAGTCGGCTCGGCCGAGTTTTATCTGCGCTCACCCGATATCTCGCGCTTCATGATGTCGGTCCTCTCGCTCGAGGTAATTCTCGGCGGTCTGACCGTCACCGGGAGCTTGATGGCTGCCGGCAAGCTGCAGGAAATTCTGCCGCAGCGCCCGCTGACTTACAAAGGCCAGAACCTCGTCAACTTTCTGCTGCTCGCCGGTGCCCTGGCCATCGCCATATCTCTCGTTCTGCATCCAGAAGCCCGGTCCTTGTTTCCGTTCATGATCCTGATCGCCTTGGCGTTCGGCGTGTTATTGATCATCCCCATCGGCGGCGCGGACATGCCAACCGTGATCTCGCTGTTGAATGGCTATGCCGGTCTGTCGGCCGCGGCCATGGGCTTCGTGCTCGACAGCAAGCTGCTTATCATCGCCGGCGCGCTCGACGGATCGTCGGGTCTAATTCTCTCCATCATTATGTCGAAGGCGATGAACCGCTCCTTCACCAACGTTTTGTTCGGAGCCTTTGGCCAGGTGCAACCCTCGGCCGCGGCGGGGGAAGAAGCCAAGCCCGTTCGCAGCGCGACCCCGGAAGAGGCAGCGGCCATCTTGTCCGCCGCGAACCGGGTCATCATCGTCCCCGGATACGGCATGGCCGTAGCCCAGGCGCAGCACAAAGTGCGCGAACTCTATGATGCTCTAACCAAGCGCGGAGTCGACGTGCGCTTCGCCATCCATCCCGTTGCCGGACGCATGCCCGGCCACATGAATGTGCTCCTCGCCGAAGCCGATATTCCCTACGACCGCCTGATTGAGATGGACGAAATCAACGGCGACTTCCCGCAGACCGATGTCGCCCTGGTAATTGGCGCCAACGACGTTACTAACCCGGCCGCCCGCTCCGATGCTTCCAGCCCCATCTACGGAATGCCGATCCTTGACGTCGACAAAGCCCATACCGTGATGGTCATCAAACGCAGCATGAATCCTGGCTTCGCGGGCATCGATAACCCGCTCTACTATCTCGACAACACCCTGATGTTATTCGGCGACGCCAAGGCATTTGTCGGCAGTATCGTGCGCGAGCTCAGCGGAGGCCACGGCTAGCAGTCCGTGGCGTAAGTGAGATTCGAATCAGGACATGCCTTCAGGTATGCCGCAAGTGCACTAGGATCGGCGCGCCTTCAGGCGCTGAGTCCCGAAATCGGAACAGCACGGGCTTCCGCTGCTAAGTGGTATGGGTCTTCCACGGATCGATGCGGGATAAGTCGATTTTTGATGCCCCGGTCCCTAACAGGCTGCGGGAAAACCCGATGTTCCAGTTGATTTTGGGTGGCGCAGCGCTTCAGCGCTGCGGTAACTGCCTTGTTCTTAGCCCGGCTTTAGCCGCTGCGGTAAGACTGCGGTGCGGCAGATACTTTTTTCCGCGGTCTGAAAGCGGGCCTGATTTCGAAGAACTTACGGCAAGGGATACCCTGATACGAGTCGCTCTTGCACTCGGGTAGAAATCCGGCGGGCCTCAGTCCAACGCGAGAGCTTCGCGTAGTCTGCGGCCCGCCCGGCGTTTAGGCTGCTTTCTTCATCTGTCTGATCTTAGCCCAACGCGCTTTCTGGGCCAGAGAAATTCTCCGGCGCCCGGCTGCGGAGAGAACGCGCTTGGCGCGATGTGTCGCCCCTGCGTGCACGGTTGCGCCCGAGCTTCGGGTAAGCTTTTCCAGAACCGAAATAGCTTCCCCAAGCTTTTGGACTTGGTTTTGCGCCTCCCGGCGTTCCTCGCGGAGCCGGTCGATTGCCTTAGCAATGTTTGTCATCAATACCCCCTCGGGTAACTACCGTCGGCAATTGTATTACTAACTTGCCCTTTCTGTCAGAAATTATTTGGCGGAAGGGGGATTACATGGAACCTGAATGACACGCGGACGATGAACAAGGACCTGGCAATAATCAATGACGACTAGGGGATAACCATGAGTCCAGACAGCCCGCCCAGAGCCTCATCCGAGGGGTGGTAGAAGTCCCGACGACCCGAACAGGAAGAAGGCGCCCACCGCCAGGCTATAGATCGCCGTCAGCGCGGTCACTGCAAACTGAAAGCGCGGCAGCCGCGAACTGAAGCCGAAAAGTCCGACTGCCGACGCCGTCATCACCGTATTCATCACCAGCAGCCCCGCGATAAACATCGCCAGGCCGACAAAGCCCTTGCCGATTCCTCCGAGATTCGCTGCGAGTAAGAAGATCATCAATTGACTGGGCGTCTCCGCTCCGAGTCCGTGCACCACGCCGATCATGAGTACGGTTTTCGAACTGTAATTCCATGTCTTATCCGCCGGGCGCGGGACATCGTGGTCGTGCCAGTAGCTCTTCATCTTCCAGTGAAGCCAGCGCGCCGCCCTGGCCATAAGGTGGAAGCGGCTGCGAGGTGCTGACTTTCCTTGGAAAAGCGATCCCAGAACGTAGACCCCCAGGATCAGCAAGGTCAGCCCTACCAGTCGCTCGGCGATCCGATCGATGCCATGAGGCAGCGAAAGCTGAAACACAATGACGGCGCTGCCCAGCACTGCGACCATGGCTGCGTGTCCCAGGGCATAGAGCAGACCAAGCCCCATGCCGCGCCAGCGGCTGGTCTGCACGCTGGTGATGTCGGTGATGGCAGCAATGTGGTCGTAATCGAACCCATGACGGAAGCCAAGAATTGCCGCCGAGATGAGCGCAAGTTGAAGGCTGGTCGGCGTGAAGGTCATGGATGCATGGGCTCCAATCGGAGCCTTCTCATTGTTCCACAGGTCGTCAAGAATCGGAAATCCGCCGCCAGGGGAATCCATAGCCGCTGGCGAAATTGACGGGCATCCGCTATCCAATCACAAGTCAAGGTTCGCCGCACGCCAATGCGACTCGGCCTGACTTTAGTGCCTTGAGGAGGGTTACCGGCGTGGGCACATCGGATCGGAAAGTTCGCTGCACCGGTGCGTCAGCGTCTAAAATCAGATATCCCCCGCTCGAAGTGAAAAGCGGCTACAATAGCGGCAATCCAATAGCAATCGGAGGTAGCTGTGAACCCAAGGCATCTTTATGCGGCGGTTGCAGTGTGGTGTGCGGTGTTGTTCGCTCTGGCTCCGAGTATGTACGCTCAACAAGCGGCTGCTCCCAAAACCGGAGTTCCGCAAGACTGGTCCCAGCGCCATATCGTGTTCAGCCGCGCTTCGCTCGCCCAGCACCCGGATCTGATTTACCGGGAACCCCGCGTTCTGCATCAGGCAATGCAGCGTTGGCAGGTTCCGAATTTTGGCGTCTTCCGCGTTGTCGATCCTTTGCCGTTTCCCGCCGCCAAATCCGGCCTCGACCGCGATTGGGAGGTTACGGTCTTGGGCGGGCGTCTTAACGCGAATATCTATCCGGCCAAGTTTTCCTTCAATCCTGGAGCTCCGCCCGATTGCACTAATGACTACGTCGTATTCGGACTGAACACGGCTTCCACCGGCACGGACGCCAATCTTGTCGCCTTCAACAATCTCTATGCCGGCACCGACCCCACCGGCCTGTGTGGTACAGCTCCGACGGTGTATTTTGCCTATGACACCACCACCGTCACCGGAGGCAAGATCACAACTTCCCCGATTCTGTCAGAGGATGGAACAAAGATCGCCTTCGTTGAGAGCGTTCCCGCAAACGCCGGCGCCGGTATCACCGCTCAATCTATTTTCCATGTCTTGACTTGGACTGGTGGCCAGGGCGCGATTGGCGCAGCCGCAGCGCCGGGGACGGCCATGACTTCGCTGACCTTCTCCGCGGCCAAAAATGACACCACGTCATCGCCGTGGATAGATTACGTCTCGGATACGGTCTACGTGGGCGCGGACAGCGGCGCGATTTACAAAATTACGGGTGTCTTCAAAGGAACGCCCACGCTGGCTGGAGCTCCCTGGCCCATTACGCTCAGCAAAAACTTCGCCTTGACTCCTCCGGTTCTCGACTCGGGTCTGGGCATGCTGATGGTCGGGAGCGCGAACGGAGACCTATACCAGATCAACACCGCGACCGACGCGGTCGCAACCCTTGCGGTTGGAAAGAACTTCAACAAGGACATCCTGGCCGCGCCGATTGTCGATGTCACCAACGGCATAACCTTCGTCGTCAGCGCCAATAACGGCACTTCCGCTGTTCTTGTCGAAGTCAATACCGCTACTCTCACTCAGTTGGCGGAAGCCAACATCGGCCAAGGCTCGTCGGGAGGGGTTACCACGGTCGACCTTTACGAGCCCGCTGTCGACAACAATTACTTCAACGATCCCACCACCGGATTGATCCATCTTTGCGGAACCGGCCCCGCCGATACCACTCCCTATCACTACGCCTTCGGGTTCACCGAGCCCTCAACGCGGCCCATTATGAATACGGCCGCTTCAATCTCCCAGCAACTTCTTACTTCCGCTGCCGGCTGCACGGGATGGACGGAGTTCTTCAATCCCAATGTAGGCACCGGCGGAACCGATTTCTTTTTCTTCGGCCTGACTCAGGACTGCACCTCGGCCACTGGCGGCTTGCCCGATGGCTGCTTGGTGTCGATCGCCAACAATGGCACCCCTGTCACGGTGACTATGGGCGGCGGGCCTAGTGGAATTGTCACCGATAACTACAGCACGGCCGCGCAGGCTTCCAGTATCTATTTCACCCAGGAGAACGCCAATCACGGGTATAAATTTACCCAAAATGGCCTGCAGTAGATGCCATGTTCAGAGGGCAAAAGTCCTGCCCGCAGGCTGCGGAAAAACTCGATCTCGCCCTTGATTCTTGGTGGCGCGCTGGCTCCAGCGCTGCGCTAACCGCATTGTTCCAGGTTCGCCTTAAGCCAAGGATGTCGTGCTTCTTGCGCGGGAAGTAGTTTCTTCCGCCGCCTTCCAATGGGTGCGAGGTTCCCGGCGGCGCCGCTGTGCCCGCGTCTTCAAGATCTCCTCATATGCGCCTATGGTGCGCAAGACTTGCGGCTGCCACGCTCCTCCGCCGGTTGCGGTTCTGTTCGATTCATTTGCAACCGATTGCACAATGGGTGAAGAGCCTGAGCAGGGAAGCGCAGCTAACATATTGATAGTGAAGACGGTAACTTTGTTCAAGGCTGGAAGCAGAATTGCCCGCTTCACGGTGGATGAAGTGTCTCTGGCCGACCACGAAGACGATGAACGGCAGGGCGCTCGCGGCGGCCGTGGCGCTGGCGGGCCTCAGCGGCGTCCTGGCTTGGTGTGCGGTGGCGTCCCCTTCTCCATCGCGCGTCATTCCGCGTCGCGTCCCGCTCACGCAATTGGAGAAGACCCTGCGCCGCGTGCCCGCGCACATTTCTGAGTTCGCTCCGGTGTCGGAGCCGCTCGCCCTGCCGAAATGCGGACACGTTCGTCCGCCCGAAGCCTTGCTCACTCCCGACCCGCTGCTCCGCCTTCAAGATGACGATCTACGCGTGCGCGTCAGCTTCATTGTTGGAGCCGACGGTCACGTGCACAGCGCTTTCGTCCTCGACAGTGGAGGCCCCGAAGAAGACCGGATTGTGCTTCGCGCCATACGCTTCTGGCGCTATCGTCCCGCCCTCTGCAATGGCGTGCCTACCGATTCCGAGGCGCTGGTAAGATTCAGTATCCGCTAGCTCGCGAATCTCCTACAATGTCTGCCATGAGGTTGCCGTGAGCACAGACCATCCGAATCCTTCCGGGCCGGAGCAGGACGAACGGCAGGACGAGCCGAAGGACCAGCCCGCGGAAAGCAAGGAGATCGAGGAGTTTTTTCAACGACTCCCCGGCAACTTTCGCTGGCCGAAGCCAAACGCCGAAGCCGTGGCGGCGGCCGTTGAAGCGATCCAGCGCATGTCGGGCAGCGTGGCCGCGCACGATCTGGCGGCAGCCGGCGGCGCGGATGAACCGGGCAACGCCTGCTCCGCCTGCGGAGGTTCGCTGCCGACCGGCGCTCGCTTCTGCGTCCAGTGCGGAACTCCCAGCCAGACGAATGCCAGCGAGGCCAACCCTCCTTCGCGATCCAACGCCGCCCAGCATCACTTTCACCACCACTATCATCACTTCGTCCCCGGCCCAGGGACAGCCTCCGGCGGGCCCGCTGCCGAGTCCGAGTCCGCTGCTCCTCGCGGCCGCGCTCCCGGTTCGCCGGGAACCTCCACCGGCGGCCGCGCCGAAGCCGCCGCTCGCCAGGTTGTCCAGGACTGGGCCCAGGCCGCCAACACCAGGCACATCGACGATCTGCTCGAACTCTACGCCGCCGACGCTACCCTCATCCGCTCCAGCGTTCCGCCGGTTCGCAGCCTGCCTGCGATCCGCGAATTCCTCATCTCCCTCCTCGAAGCCGGATTGGGCGATGTCGAGATGGAATCGCTGCGCGTCGAAATCATGGGTGAGATCGCTCTCGATCTCGGCCGCTGCAAAATGCTCGTGCCCATCGCCATGGGCAAGCGCCGAGAAGAGCGCGGAAAATATCTGGTCGTCCTGGTACGCCAGCCCGCCGGCACATGGAAGATTCTCGCCGACTGCTGGTCCGCCGATCTGGCCGTCAGCGCGGCGCCGCAAGAGCCCGCTGCCCGCAAAGGCAGCGAACCAAGCCCGCTTCCCCGCAAGCCTCGCTGAACTCAGCCGCGAACCCGTAGACACGGCCGCCCTCGCGAGCCTGCCCTGAGCGAAGCCGAAGGGTCCAGCCGAGTGCAACTCGGCAGTTGCCAGCGGTCACCGCCACTACGGATTCGCTTTGGACCACCCACGCCAATGGTCGCCAATAAAAAACCCCGATCCTCGCGGACCGGGGTTATAAGACTTCGTCGAGTGGATGCTCGACCGCTAAGTTTAGTCGGTGCGGGTCACGAGCATCTCCCGGTATCCCAGGCTGTTCACGTCGCGGAACATCGGCGTTCCCGGCGGCAGCCCCTGCGGAGTGGAAAAGTCCAAGTCGAAAATGTAATTTCGCGTTGGCGGGTTATATACAACGGTGCAGCATTTGTATACCCCGGTGGCGTAGGTTGAGTAGTACAGGCTCACGATCGAACCCAGGTAATTCAGCGAGCCGTTCCAGCTTTCCAGGTAGCGCAGGAAGTTGTGCACACCGCCGTCGGTGCCGTAATCCTGTGCAACTCCAGCAAAAGTCGGCTGCGGGAAATTGATGTTCTTCCCGCCTGCAACCGCAACCCGGTACCAGGCACTGCTGGCTTGACGGTTGGTTCCCACGTTGGTGACCGTATTGTCGCCGCTGGTGGCACTAAACGGTGGATTGGTGGCGCCCATACCAAAGCTTGGCAGGTCGTTCCAATCGTTCGAAAGGAAAGTGACCGCGTCGGCGATCACCGACGTGGACGAGTGCCCAGCTTCGTCTACACTGGGACTGTTCCAGGCCGTGTCGGTCGAGACGGTGTTGTAATCGCCCCAGATGTACACCGGATTCTCCGATGCCACCGTGAACCCGCCCGGGTCCGCTAGATTTCCCACCGGGCTCACCGGTACGTTGCCGAGCGAGGCATCCACCAGTCTCAACACGTGGCGCGCCCCGCTCACCCAATTCTTGCGCGCGGTGTGGCTGCAACTCGCAATCCGGGCGTTGGCCGCAGTGCCGAAGGGATCGGGAATCGCCGTGCTGTTGATTTGGGTGTTCAGGTTCTGGGCGGCGTTGCCCTGTGTGCCCCAGAAACCCAATCCCAGGTTCGCCGTGCCGAAGGTATCCAGCACATTATTCTCATTGACGTCCTCGGGAGAAACGGTCTTGCCGGCTGGAATCGGCTCCAGCGCTCCGTCGGGCGTACCCAAGGCGCTGGAGGCGTTGATCACGTCCTCCAGCCCCGAGTCTCCGCTTTTAACCCCAGCAGGGTCCGGAGTAGTCGGGTTCGGATTGAGCAACATTCCCCGGCGATCGGAGAAATAGAGCACGTATCCATTCTGCGCGACATAATCCACGCTGGTTCCGCTCGCTCCAATCGCTCCCGCCAGCCATCGCTTTAGGTTGCCCACATCGATTTCGACGGCATTCATTACACCCATGGTCGTGCAGCTGTTGTTGTTTGCAGCCAAGGCGGTGTCGCGCACCTCGCCTTCGCGGGCATCGTAGAAGTTGATCGGATACCAGTTGAACTGGGTGACGCTCTGTCCTCCCGGGGGCGTTCCGCCAGTAGGCGTAAGTCCGAACTGCCAGTACGGATTACTCGCCGCGGCATCCACCAGAAGTGGCGGCGTGGCGTCCCACTGCGTGCAGTAGGTCGTGCTGGTATGACCAACCGTTACCACTGTCGTCGCCGTACAGGCCGGGGCCAACCCGGTGGCTAGCCCGGCCGTCGGCCAGGTAGAATACGCAGGCAAGCCCGAGGTTACCGTGCCGCGATCCGCCGGCTCTTGCAGGATCAGAATCGCATTCGGATTGATCGGGTTTGGAGTCGGCGTAAAGTCCGGTGAAGTCGCTGGAGTACCACCCCCCGACTGCGTTGGTGGGTTGGTGCCTCGCGCAAATCCCAGTGACAGCCATTCGTTGGTGACCGGGACCCACGCGCCCCCAGCGGTCTTGTATTCCACCCGCAGGTAGCCATCGATCAGGTTCCAGGTCGCCGTCTGGGCGGTTACGGCGGCCGCGTTGTTCCCCACCGCCGCGCCGTTGACGGCATAATAGGGAGAGGTCACCGTTCCCGCCGCCGGGCAGCCCGCAGGCACGCCATTCGCTGGCAGCGGCAGCGGAGTTGCCGGAGGGCAAAGGACGAGCGTCGGCGCGACGCTGGCACTGCTGCCCAGGGTAATCGGAGCGCCGGGCCCTGCTGCGGGGCCCGTCGGCTGCAGCCCCTGGAGCGCTGGACTTCCGTTCTTTGCGTTACCCAACCACGCCGCAGGTGCGTAGGGCCAGTCTGCGCCGTCGACACCATTGCTGGCGGCCACGGTGGAACCATTCACCACCCCGGCAGAAGGCACCGCGTTCGATGCGGCGGCGAAGTACAGGTTATAGGTGTTGCCGGCCGCTGGCGCCGCGAATGCCGGGCCGTAGTTGCCCGCCGCGATCGTAATTCCATAGTCATTGGTGTGGGTCGCACCCGTTGCCGTCGCCTGCGTAGTCGTTATGTTTGCCAGCCTGACGTTTTGCGCATCCGTCCATCCCCCGCCGTTTTTAAATTCCGTCGGATCGTCGCTCAGCTCCACGTGAATCTGCGCCAGGTTCCACTCCCGCGACTGGGCCAGCGCCGACGCCGGATCCTCGCCCACCTGTGGCCGGCGAATAATCTGGAAAGGATAGGTCGTGCCGCTCACGAATGGCATCTTAAGGTTTTTGGCGCCCGTCCCCACGTTCGTCTTACTTCCATAGTTCCCGTTCAGGACCTGAAGCGCCGTGGTCGTCTTGGAAAAATGATTCCAGGCGTTGGCGCCGTTATAGGCCGACACCGGCGGATCTCCACCCGCACCCTGCACGCTGCCGTCCCCGTAGGAAGCCGCGTTGGGAGCATCCATCGCCGTGCAATTCCCGGCTGCGGTCAGCGCCGTGCAACCATTGGCCGCGGTCGGCATCCATACCGTGCCGTTGTAGTTCGTGTTTGCATTCCACCCGTTGGCCAACTGCGTCCGAACCAGGTTGCCGTACGCCTCTACCTTGTTGTGAAAAACCAGGGTGCTGCCCGGCCCAACGAACGGGTAGAAGTCCCCGTTGGTGTGCACCGGGCCGACCATGTCAAAATTGGGGCCGCTGAAGAAGGAGAGATCGCTCTCCGAGAACACGCCGAACTGAAACACCGGAATCAGCGCCACCTGCGCTTGCCGCGTCATGCTCACTTCCTGCCCACCCGGAAAGGCCGCCGTAGCCAGCATGTTCACCGGGACGATCTGTGCCCACAAACCCGCGTTCGGTCCGTTGCCGGTGATCTGTCCCCAGGTCGAGGTCAGAGTCGACGGGCAACTCGTCCCCATCGTTGTCCCGGGCATCACCGAATAGTCCTTCCAGGTCACTCCCGTCATCACCGGCGGCGTGTTGCCCACAGCACAGATTTCAGCCGCAGTCGGGGACAACGTGTTCTGGAACACCAAGGCCAGGTTGGAGTACATCGTCTCGATCCCGCCCTCGGCCGCGTGAAAGGCCATGTTGTTATTCAGGTCGGTCCCGCCCACCTTGCCTTCGGTGTTGACCATCATCATCAGCCCGATCGCGATCCCCGACAGCAGCAACAGCATCATCAGGGACGCTATCAGCGTGAATCCCTTGGCGTGCACTCTGGCGCTCTTCATACGGTAACTCCCCATGGCTCTGTTCCCCATCGTTCTGCTCCCCATCGTCTGACTCCCCTTTTGCGATCTAAGCCGCTAATTGGGATAGTTGTTGGTATACGTCAGGTTCCGTGCGGCTACCGATGTCTGCAAATCCATTCGCGAATAACCTTGGGTGCCCATCTGCGTGCTGTCGATCGCCATATTCAGAATGTTGATCTTGGTGATGTCAACGGGGGTAAGCCCAAGCGAAACGCCTCCATCGGCTTGGTTCGGCGACGGCGTCCCGGTGGCGTCGTTATAAAGGTCATAGCTGAACTTCAGGTAAACAATGTTTTCCGCCACTGGCATCGGAGTGTGTCCATTGATTTGCCGCATCAGTCGTGCCGGGCTGACGCTGCTGTCGAGATAATAGGTAATCACCAGAATGCGCGCCGGCGCCGTTCCGGTAGCGTTCGCCGGCGAACTGTTCAGGTAGTTGGCGCCGGTAGTCTGGTTCATGTGCAAAACGTCGCCGGTGGCGAAAGGAACGGAGTAAGTCGTTCCCACCGCGTTTACGCCGGTCGCAATGGTGCCCGCCGTGACTTCGCCCACCACCGCGGAGCCGTTCAACGTCATCAAGACCAGATCTCCCGGCACCAGCCCCACCACCGAATCGTTCACGGCTTGCGGCGTGGCCACGTTGGACGGCAGACAACCCGCCGGCGGAAAAACCGGAAGCACGTTGCCCGGCTGGGTGAGTGGCGTGGTGGCTGGCGCAAAGGTCACCACCCCCACCGCCGTGAGCTTCGCGGTGTAGCAGTTCAAATAGAAACTGTTGTCCGTATACACCACGGTGACCGCGTCGGTGGCTCCCTGAGCAGTGACGAGCGTGGGCCCGGCGTTCAATCCCGGGAGCAAACCGTAGAGATATGGCGTGCCACTCGAAATGGGATACTTCGCCGCCGCACTGACGGCGCATTTACCACTTGTGTATGTAGTACAGACGTAGCACGTCGAAGTCTGATCGCAGCCATACACCGGAGTGGTTGCCGACGGCAGGGCGACCGCCGCACCATTGCCCAGACCCGCCCCGGCCAGGCTCAGATCCCTGGTCAATATGTTGGAGGCGGCCCGAAAATCCTGCTGCATCTCCGCCCGCTGCGTGACCGTCCAGGTCGCCTGCACCCCCTGGATGTAAACCTGCACCGCCGCCCCCAGCACCAGCGTTCCCAGTGCCGTGGCGACCACCATTTCCAGCAGGCTGAATCCACTCTCGCGCTTTGTTGAGCGATTGCTCATAACTCCCCTTCGCTTACTGATACTGCGAAACAAACGAATTCAGGGTGTACGTTTTCGGCATGTTCGACTGGGAGGTCGAGTACTGCACGGTGATCGTCACGCTTCGCAGAGTAGTCACCGTGTTGCCCGCCGTGTCCTTCACTGGAGAAATCAGAATCGTGCGCTTATAGCCGGTCAGTGGGATCAGGATGTCGTCCGCCGTCTGATAGATCCCATCTGCCCCCGGGTCCTGTAGAGTTTGCTCGCCCGCCGCCGCGTCATCGGCCGTGCCAAAGATTCCGTCCACTCCCGCGTTGTAGATCGGTTGCGCCCCATCCACGAAAATGCCACCGTTGGATACATTCTGCAGGTCGACCCATGAAATCTGAGTCGTGTTGCGCGCGGTTATGATGCTCTCGTAAGACTCGTTCGCCAGTTGCTTGGCGATCGTGTCCTGCTGCGAGGTCTGCGTCGAGGCCATGGCCAGCCCGAACACGCCCAACATACTCACCATGCCCACGGTCAGCACGGCCATCGAGATCACAACTTCAATCAGCGAAACTCCTCCTTCTGCGTGTTTCTGCAGCCGGAAATTTCCGCCGCGCCCGATCATTGGCGTAGCCATTGATAGTTTCCTCCCGTCTTCGTGTAGAGCCGCCATCCGTGAATGCGGCCCGTCCCGCCCCACACGTCCACCGCCCGCGTACTCAGTATGCTTCCAGTTTGCGAGATGTAGACCACGCCGTTATCCCAGTTGTTGCCACCGGCACAACTTAACGCGACTTGGGCCGAACCATCCGGGCAGAAGTAGATGACCGTGGCCGTTGTTCCTCCGGAGTTCCCGTTCGCCGTATACCCAAGGTCGATCGAGTTTGCACCCGAGCCGAAGCCGGGGGTTTCCGGAGGCCCCGTGGAACCAACCGTCGGTTGTTGCGCCAGAAACAACACGTCCGAGGGCAATTGATAAGTCACCGTACTCTGGTCGCCTTGGAATGTTGACACTCCCGAAGCCAGCGCCGGGGCCACCGCGATCGTGTTGGGCACGGCCGCGCTTGAGAAAGTCACCGAGTACGATGTCCGCTGCGATATCGCGTTGTCGCGCGCTTGACGCAGCGCCGCCAGCGTCGTGTTGTACGCATTGGTCACATGCTGCTGCTTCAGCACCGGCATCATGCTGATCACCGAGACCACGGTCAGGACGAGCGAAATCCCCACCACCGTCACCATTTCCAGCAGGCTGAAGCCACTTTCCCGACTCCTGCATTGCCGCGCTTTGCTTCTCAGATTTCTCATACGTATTTGCCCCTGCCTGCCGCTCTCCGCTCCGTGTGACCAGCTCGTCAAACTTTATTCGCGTAACGGGAACTAGTCGGCGCCCTGTATCTCCCGTGACCCTTCGCGAGATCCCAGCGCCGACGCCAACCTCACTAACTCGATGTTAGAAACTGTCCCGTAACCCGTCAAAGTACCGGGGTACACCCTCCCTTCGTACACTGTCTTTTCGTAAGGTAATTCCAGGAGAGTTACTGTCGTGCCATGGGCCGCTCATTTGCCAAATTACGCTCCCTTTCCCCGGCGCCGCCCTGCGCCTTCGGAATTGGGCCCGCTAATTAAATCGTGAGTTCAAGAAAATCACAGCAACGTTCTTCTCAACTTATTCCCTGCTGATGGGAAGTGAAAGATAACTGAAGTGTGAACTGACGTGCCCCCTCAAGGTCGGAAGAAAGCCACAAAAAACAGGATCGCAAAAAAGGGAGCGGGAAGGAAAAATTTAAGCCGCCCCCGCCATGACACAGGTAACTTGTGGTTGGTGCCCACTTTCTCTTACCATGCTGTCACTATGGATCTACGCGCCTTGGTGGTGTGCCCGGATCAGGATGCAGCCGGCGTGCTTACGCTCATCCTGTCCGAGTTGGGGATGGCGGTCGAGCACACGCCCTCGATTTCCCGCGGTGTCGAACTGCTCGACAGCCGGCGCTTCGACACCATCGTCCTCGACTATCGCGCCGATCAGAGTTCCGAGGAATTCCTGGCGCGCCTGCGTCAGTCCGCCAAAAATCGCGCCAGTATGCTGATCGCCGTCGTCGATAGCGAGTTCAACGCCCGCCCCGTGTTCGGACTCGGCGCCAACTTCGTTCTCTATCGCCCGCTCTCTTCCGAGCGCACGCGCATCAGCCTCCGCGCCGCCCGCGGTCTTATGCGCCGCGAACGCCGCCGCGCGCCCCGCAGCCCACTCGGTTCGACCGCCAACGTCGCCTATCCCGGAGCGCCCGAACTCAACGCCCTTCTGACCGATCTCAGCGACGGCGGAACCGCGCTCCAAACCGCCAGCCAGATTCCGCCCGCGTGCAAAGTCTATTTTGAGTTTGAACTTCCCGGGCAGCAGCAACTGGTGCGCTTGTCGGGTGAGGTGGCCTGGCAGGACGCCAGCGGCCGCACTGGAATTCGTTTCCTCGACGTGCCCCAGTCCTCGCGCCGCCTCATGCAGACTTGGCTGCAGCAGAACAGCGCCAACCCGGCAACCGGACTGTCCGCGAAGCCTTCAGGCGGCAAGCCAACCGCGTCGCCATCTCTCGCAACCCAGTCGTCCGCGATGCCGTCTCGACCCAGTGGCGAGCCGAGGCCCGAGCCCAGAGATTCCGCCTTCATTTCCAATGCCGGCAACCGGCGTGGAGAGCTGCGTTTCGCTTGCAAACTCGGAGCGGAAGTCTACCGTCTCGGCACCACCATCCCCAATCGCTGCACTCTTTCCGACATCAGCGAGGGCGGTTGCTACGTCGAAATGCCATCCCCATTCTCCGGCCACTCGGGCGTGGAGATTCTGATCCGCACCGCCGGCACGAAATTGAGAATCACGGGTCAGGTGCTGGCTACCCATCCCGGTTTTGGCATGGGCGTGCGTTTCACGTTCCGCGATTCCGCCGAGCGCGAAGAGATTCTGCGCCTGCTCGCAATCCTCTCCGCCGGTCCCGCGCTGGACGAACAGCAGCGCTGAGCGGGCATTCGCAGCTTCGTCGTGGCTTGCGCCGTTCTGGACTGTCGAGGAAGGTCCTACCAACCAACAGAGATTCGTATCAGGGCATCGCTTTAGCGATGCCGTAACTTCTCAAAATCAGATGCCCCTTCAGGGGCTGCCATTGAAAATCGAGCTTCACCGCGGGCTGCTATGGAGCCTGTTCTTTCTCCGCCACCGCCCGCCGAAAATATTCCAGCGAGAGCTTCAGCCCGCTCTCCAACTCCACTTTCGGTTCCCATCCCAGCAGCCGCTTCGCCTTCGAAATATCCGGACAGCGCTGCTTCGGATCGTCCTGCGGCAGCGCTTCGAACATGATCTGGCTCGCCGACCCCGTTACCGCAATCACTTTCCGCGCGCACTCCAGAATCGTGAACTCCGTCGGATTCCCAATATTCACCGGCCCATGCTCCGGCTCCAATTCCAAAGATCGCGCCAGCCGCAGAATTCCATCCACCTCATCGCTCACATAGCAGAAACTGCGCGTCTGGCTGCCGTCGCCGTACACCGTAAGGTTTTCTCCCCGCAGCGCCTGCCACATAAAATTCGGAATCACCCGCCCGTCGCGGATCTGCATCCGCGGCCCGTAGGTATTGAAGATGCGCAAAATCCGCGTGTCCACGTTGTGATAGCGGTGATACGCCATGGTCACCGCTTCCGAAAACCGTTTAGCCTCGTCGTACACCGACCGCGGCCCGATCGGATTTACATTTCCCCAATACGTTTCCGTCTGCGGATGCACCAGCGGATCTCCGTAGCACTCCGACGTCGACGCCATCATGAATTTCGCGCCGCACCGCCGCGCCGTCTCCAGCGCTTCGAACGTCCCATAGGATCCCACCCGCAGCGTTTCGATCCCATGCGCGGCATAGTCCACCGGGCTCGCCGGACTCGCGAAGTGAAACACATAATCCAAATCCAATGTTCCCCAGTCGCCCGGCTGGCAAACATCTTTCTCCACAAACTCAAACCGCGAATCGTTCCGCAGATGCTCAATGTTCGCCAACCGCCCCGTCAGCAGATTGTCAGCCGCGACCACCCGATAGCCCTCGCCCAGTAGCGCATCACACAAATGCGATCCCAAAAAACCTGCTCCTCCCGTCACCAGCGCTCGTTGTGTGTTCACGGCTGGTGTGTTCACGGCTAGCGTGTTCATGAATTCAGGCCCGCTCCTTTATCTTCGGCAGCGCCCGTGCCGGCAACTCCTCCGTCAACGCCGCCGGACGCCCCACACTGTAGTAAGAAAATCCGTGCTCCACCATCACTGCCGGATCATACAGATTCCGTCCATCCAAGACGATGGGATATTTCACCAGCGTGCGCAGGCGCTCCAGATCTAGCACCGCGAACTCCTCCCACTCCGTCAGGATCAGCAGCGCATCCGCGCCCTGCGCCGCCGCATAGGCATCCGGCGCGAATTCGACGCCCGACTTCAGCACTTCTTTTGCCCGTTCCATCGCCGCCGGATCGTAGGCGCAAATGTGGCAGCCCTCGCGCAGCAACTCCTGTACCAGCAGCAGCGCCGGCGACTCCCGAATGTCGTCCGTCCCGCCCTTGAACGCGAGGCCGAGCACGCCCAACTGCTTGCCGCGGAAAGTCCACAGCACGCTCCGCACCTTGCGCAAGAACCGGTGCCGCTGATCCTCATTGATGCGGTGAACTTCTTCCAGCAGCCGGAAGTCGTATCCGTTTTCCTTGGCGACGGCGCGAAACGCCATCAGGTCTTTCGGAAAGCACGACCCTCCATACCCGATTCCCGGATTCATGAATCCCGGCCCGATACGCGAATCTGTCCCGATCCCGTCACATACCTGCTGCACATTCGCTCCCACCGATTCGCAGATCGACGCCACCGCATTGATGAAGGAAATCTTCATCGCCAGAAATGCGTTGGACGCGTGCTTGATAAGTTCCGCGCTCTTGGTGCTGGTGACGATCAGCCGCGGCGGCGCCTTGGCTATGGCCGCTTCCGGACGCGGAATCGCATCCCCGCGCCCGTAATACCATCCGCTGGTCAGCGGCCCGTAGAGCTGGCGCATCACCTCCGCCGCCCGCTCGCTCTCCACTCCCACCACGATGCGGTCGGGATAGAGAAAATTCGTAACCGCCGTCCCCTCGCGCAGAAACTCCGGATTCGATGCCACATCAAACAGCGACGGATCGGCCCCGTTCCTCATGATGATGGTCCGGATCCACTGGCTCGTGTAAACCGGAACCGTGCTCTTTTCCACCACCACCTTGTACTTGTCCACGCCACCCGAGATTTCCCGCGCCACCGATTCCACATACGAAAGATCCGCGTCTCCACTTTCGGTCGGCGGCGTTCCGACCGCGATGAACACTGCCTCGCTCGCCCGCGTGGCCGCCTGCAAGTCGCCGGAAAACTTGATGCGCTCTCCCCGATGCCGCGCCAGCAACTCGGGCAGAAACTGTTCATGAATCGGCACCTCGCCGTTCCTCAGTGCCGCGAGTTTATTCTCGTCGTTATCGACCAGGACAACCTCGTGCCCCAGATCGGCAAAGCACGCTCCCGTCACCAACCCTACGTATCCCGAACCGACCACTGCAATGCGCATATCGAGCCTTCTCTCCTTAAGTTTTCATGTGCACCTCCGGCTCGTCGGTGTGCACTTTCATACTGTAGCAGTCTTTCCGGCCCCGACGGCCTCGCCATCGCCATCGCCAAGTCAACCGAGCCCAGAAACGGGAATTCGAATCTCACAAAAGAATAGGGATCGCCATCACTATCCCAAAGTTCGGAACTAATGCGCGGGCCGCGCCGCCGGTGCCCCATGAAGGGCCTGGCTTCCTCGAAAAAAGCGCAAAAATATGCAAGACTTTGCGACTCCCCATAAGTGGCATTGCGATTCCACCGCTTTCACGTGTATAAAAACCCGTCATTGTTGCGGTTTTATCGAGTATTTTACTTTCCCGATAGGCCTCTTTCCTAGGCGTTCTAAGTGCTACTTACCAGGGAAACCCCTGGCCGTTTCTATCTTTAGGAGGGAACAAGTCGATGCGTCACTTTTCGTCACAGCACGTCGGGCAGGTCAGTTCCGGTGCGTCTTCCCGGCCCACCAATCACTCGACGTCCATCCCGCCTCGCGCCCGCAATCTCGGCCTGACCCTGCTCGTCGTCTGCATCGCTTTGTTGTCGTCCTCGTTCGCGCAGCTGCCCTTTCCGACCAGCCGCGGCGACAACGCCCGCGACGGCGCCAACACCAACGAAACTTTGCTCACCCCCTCCAACGTGAACAAGAACAGTTTCGGACACCTCTTCAGTTCTCCCGTCGACTATGTCGTGATGGCCCAGCCGCTCTACATGCCCAACGTGAGCATCCCCGGGCAGGGCACCCATAACGTCGTCTACGTCGTTACCCAGGCGGATTCCGTGTACGCGATTGACGCCGACACCGGCACTCAGCTCTGGTACGCCAGCATGCTTGACGGTGGCACCACCGCCACTGTCAGCGCCAAGACCCTGCCCTGCGGCACCGCTCCCGGCTTCAACCAGGAAGGCATCATCGGAACCCCAGTCATCGATCCCACCACCAAAACCATGTATCTGGTGGCCAAAACGGTTGTGAACAACGCCGTCCGTCACCAGCTCCACGCCCTCGATATCACCACCGGCGACGAGCAGCCGGGCAGCCCCGTTCTGATTGCCGCCCAAAGCACCAGCAACAAAGGACACGTCACCGTTTTCGACAGTCTCCACCAGAAAAACCGCCCTGGCCTCCTGTTACTCAACGGTGTCATCTACATGGGCTTCGGCTCGAACTACTGCAACGACGCCGACACCGGCTGGCTCCTCTCCTACGACGAGGCCACTCTCTCGCAACTCGCCATCTTCAACACCTCGCCCGACTACGGATTGGTTTCCATCTGGCAAGCCGGCAACGGTCCCGCCGCCGACGAAGCCGGCAACATTTTCGCGGAGACCGCCGAAAGCGATAAACCCTACGATGTTCCGACCGGGGGCCAGACCTTCTCCAACAGCGTGCTGAAATTCGCCCCCGATCTTTCCCTCGCCGATTATTTCACCCCGTGGAGCGTTGCTTACCTCAACGCCAACGACCTTGACCTGAGTTCCACCGGAGCCCTCATCCTTCCCGATCAAGACGGCCCTTATCCCCATGAGCTCATCGCCAGCGGCAAGCAGGGCATCGTCTACGTTCTCAATCGCGACAACCTGGGAATGTTCTCGCTGAACGATAGCCAGATCATCCAGGAATTCGCTCTTATTCCGGGCGACAATAACGACGTGCAGTTCGGTTCCCCTGCCTTCTGGAACAACACTGTGTACTACGCCCCCGATGCCTCTCCGCTGTTAGCGTATCCCTTGTCTGGCGGATTGCTTGGCGCTCCCATCAAAACCGCCGTGGGATATATCGGCGCTCACTCCCCCTCCATTTCCGCCAATGGCGGCGATGCCAACACCGGAATCGTCTGGTTCATCAGCGGCGCTGAACTCGTCGCCTATAACGCCGCCGCGTCTTCCCAATACGCTGCTCCTCTCCAGCAACTGCTCTACGACACGAATCAGGCCGCCAACAAGCGCGACACGTTGCCACCCGTCGCCCATTTCGCCACTCAGACCGTCGCCAACGGCAAGGTCTACGTCGCCACCCAGGATAGTCTCGAAGCCTACGGCCTCTTTCACGTCCTTACCATCACCGGAGGTAGCGCCCAGACAGCGACCGTTGATACCATGCTGTCCTCTCCCATTCAGGTCCAGGCCGCCAACCCATATACCGGACAACCCGACATAGGTGCCACCGTCAATTTCAGTGATGGCTGCAAACCACTCGGCGCCAGCACTTGCGGCTCATTCAATCCCCCGTCCGTTGTCACCGACTCCAATGGCAATGCCTCCGCCACCTATACCGTCCCGAAAAAGTCTGGCATCTATACCCTCACGATGTCCGGGAGCGGCTTCGGCAACGCCACCACGACCGCCACGGCCACGCCCGCCGCCGCAGTAAAGATCATTGCCTACGGTGGAACTCCGCAGACCGGCCCCGCCGGTTCCAATCTCCCCAAACCGCTCATCGCCCAGGCCCAGGACGTTTACAAGAACGGTGTCGCCGGCGTCACCGTCAACTTCACCGCCAACAAGGGCGCCGTTCCCAATCCGTCCTCCGCAGTCACCGGAGCCAACGGCGAGGCAAGTACAATCCTGCAGTTGCCTACCACGGTTTCCACCATTACCGCGACCGCCAGCTCCACAGGCTTCAAGAGTGTCACTTTCGCCGCGTACTCCGTTGCCGGACCCGCCGCCAGCGTCGCCGTCACCAGCGGCAATAATCAGTCCGCAACGGCCGGAACGCAATTGCCCCAGGCTCTAACCGTGTTAGTGACCGACCAATACGGCAATCCAGTTTCCGGCAACAGCGTCGCCTTCTCCGACGGAGGTGCCGGAGGCACTTTCTCCAACTCCAATCCCGTCACCACCGGCTCCAATGGGACCGCAACCCAGCTCTACACGCTCCCGTCATCCCCTGGGACCGTAACCATCAACGCCACCGCCAGCGGAGTATCGAACCCCGCTGTCTTCACCGAAACCGGCCAGTGATTTTCGCAGGTCTGGACGCGGGCGGGATCGTGTGGCGCGGGCGCCCCCGCCTGCGTAACCCTGCACTCAATCTGTCGTAGTTAGCAGGCAGAAGCCACCAAACAAAAGACGCCCCATTTCAAAATTACAAAATTGCCAAAATTACAAAAATTACCAAATCCCCACCAATTGACTTCCCCACGATTTCGCGGGAAACTCGGCTCACAGCCTGCCTTCCCCCGCATCACCGCAGGCTGCCGGAACAAGCTATGTTCCCCCAATCCATGTCGAGGCCCGAGTCCCGCCCTGACGATTCGTTCCCTGACGCAATCCACACCCTCGATCATCACCTCCTAGCCGGTTTTCCGCCCGACCTCGCTCTCGATCTCGTTCTCAACGAACTGGTAGTCCGCGCCTGCGAAGCCACCCATGCCAGCGCCGCCGCGCTCGCCCTCGCCCGCGGCGATGAAATGGTCTGCCGCGCCGCCACCGGACACCTCGCCCCAGATCTCGGCGTTCCCCTCAGCACCCGCGACGGTCTTTCCGGCGCCTGTCTCGAAACCCGTCAGCCCCAGCTTTCCGTCGATACCGAGTTCGATCCCCGCGTCGACCCCGCCATCTCCCGTCGTCTCGGCATTCGTTCCATCCTCATCGTTCCCGTCTTCGACGCCGGCAATGCGCAGCTAACCGGAATTCTGGAAATCTTCTCGACCTCTCCCGCCGCCTTCTCCAGCTCCGATCTGAAATTGCTGGAAGGTTACGCCGAGCAGTGCGCCCGAGTTCGCCAAGCCGCCATAGAACGCAGTCAACGCCAACCCACCGCCGTCGTCCGGCCCGAGAAGGTTCAACGTGAGACGCTGCAGCCCAAGATGGTTCAGCCCGAGACGCTTCAACCCGAAATTTTCCCGTCCGAGTTAGTCCCGTCGGAGTCCATCCCGCTCGATTTCATTGCAGCCAGTCCGCTGCCCGCTCGCCGCCCTCCCTACGAAGTCTGGACCCTCGTCCTCGGATCTCTAACCATTCTCGCCACCATCACCGTCAGCTTCCTCATAGGCTCTCGCATAGGCTGGTTGCATCCGACGCGAACTTCATCCAGCAGCCAGATCGCGCAGCCCGCGTCCTGCGCAGGCACACCCGCCCCCGGCTGTCCGGCCGAGCCAAGCCCGGCAGCGACGGCCGCAACCCGCCGGGCAAATTCATCTCCGTCGGAAAAACCGCCGCAAAAGTCGTCCACGCAATCGCCTCGGACGCCCGTCCCGTCCGGAGACGGATTAGTTGTCTACGAGAAAGGAAAAGTCGTCTTCCGGATGAAGCCCGCCCCCACCAGCCCCGGCCAAGCAGAGCGCCACCAACCCAACCCCGCTCCCACCAATCCAGCCAGCGATGCCATCGTAGAAGCATCGTCCATAACGAAGCTCGCTCCAATCCAAAGCGTTTGGTTGGCTCCCGCGCAAGCCGAAACCCGCCTCCTCAACCGCACCGAGCCCCAGTATCCTCCCGAAGCCGTAGCCGCCCACCGCTCCGGCACCGTGATTCTCGAAGTACAAGTAGCCGAAGACGGCAGCGTCTCCAGCATCCGCACTCTAAGCGGAGACCCCATTCTGGCCGCCGCCGCCACCGAAGCCGTCCGCAACTGGCGCTACCGGCCCTATCGCCAGAACGACCATCCCGCCCGGTTCCAGACCGACGTAACCCTGGCCTTCGCCCTCCCCAACTAACCGCTCGACGGACGTAATAGCGTTGCCGCCTGTTGGTCATCCCATTCGAGTAGCCATAAGTTGTGTTAGTTTGAACTCGACCTTGCGGACAGGGCTGGCAGGTTCCACGTATTGGACACCGACCCGGGGGATTTTGAGTGTAATCGCGATTTTTCGCCAAGAATCCTTTTGATCCACGCCAACTCCGCTGCTTTCGTCGACTTGCCCGCTTCGGACGTGGGATTTTGCTCCGGCGATCGACCCCAAGCCATCTCGTATTACCTTTACGAGTGCACGCGCTTGACGCGTCCTCCGGGCGGTAGTAACGTGCCCGACTGGGGAGTTCCGGTAGGTCGCCTCGACAGAGAGAAGGCCAGAGAATCTGCCTTCAACCGCCACGCGAGACCCTGCTGTTGTGGAGGGCTTCTTGAAACATGCCTGCTTCGTCACTCGTTTTAGTGCTGTCCTTGTGGCGCTCGTAGCTGCAAACCCTAATCCTCGCCTGTTGGCGCAGTCGTCGATAGCGTCGCAGAAGGCAGCCAGTTCGTCTGCGCTGCCCCTCAAATTCAAGAAGGCCGAGCTTTACAGCACCGGTAACTTCAACAACTACGGCATCGCAGTCGCCGACCTGACCGGCAACGGCCATCTCGATGTGGTGGTGACCGGCATGACCGCGCCCTCCCCACCGCTCCCATTTGCCGGGGTGATACTGGGGAACGGCGACGGCACCTTTGGCGCCCCCACGACCTATAGCACGGGCGGAAGCGTTGCCCATTCAGTGGCCATTGCAGACGTGAATGGCGACGGCTTTCCCGATCTGATTGTGGCTAACCAGTATGCCAGCGACAGCGCTCTTGATGGCAGCGTCGGTGTGCTGCTGGGGAACGGCGACGGCACCTTCCAACCGGTTGTCTCTTACGATTCGGGCGGCAGCAACGCCGGGTGGATCGCTGTCGCAGACGTGAACGGCGACGGATATCCGGACATCATCGTGACGAATGGTTGCGCGAGTGAATGCCAGAGTACCGGGGGACTCGTGAGCGTATTGCTGAATAACGGCGAGGGTTCGTTCCTGCCAGCGACGAATTACAGCGCTGGTTCGGGCCTCGGAAGTCCCGAGTCCGTCGCGGTGGGCGATTTTAATGGCGACGGACATCCCGACATCGTGGTGTCGAATCAGTGCGCAGACACCGCGTGCAGTACTGGCAGTTTGGGCGTGTTGCTCAACAACGGCAACGGCACCTTCGCGCCAGCCGTGCAGTACAGTTCCGGCGGATATTACTATGGGCTTCAGGTAGCGGTTGCCGACATGAATGGGGACGGCAACTTGGACCTGATCGTGGGCAACTGGTGCTTGAACAGCAGTGTCTGTCTCTATCAACAGACCGGCGCAGTAAGCGTGTTGCTGGGCAATGGCGACGGCACGTTTCAGTCCCCTCTCACCTTCATGGCAGGAACGACCGTGGCAGCTTCGATCGCCGTCGGTGACGTTAACGGCGATGGCAACCCCGATGTGCTTGTGGTCAACGGCTACGGCGTGGACGTCCTGTTGGGCAACGGAGACGGCTCGCTGCAGGCCCCCGTGAGCTATTCCGCGACAGACTCTACAATTTCAGTCGCAATCGCTGATGTAAATGGGGACGGCAGGCCAGATTTACTTTCGACCGACGACGTCACTAACTTCAGTGTGTGGTTGAACGACTTGCATGAGTCGTCTAAGACAGTAGTGACATCTTCGGCCAACCCGGGGCTCATCAATCAGCAAGTGACGTTAACAGCCACGATCACCTCGAATTCTCCGATCCCGAATGGAACGGTAATCACGTTCTCTCCCGATTTGGGAACGGCAACGACAACAGGCGGGGTAGCGAGTGTGACCACGGCTTTCTCGAAAGCCAAAACCTACTCGGTTAATGCGAGCTTTTCCGGAAATGCGTTTCACGGAAAAAGCTCCGGCCACCTGCCTGGCGGCGAAGTGGTAACTCTCTATTCCTCGACTACAACTCTCACTTCCAGTCCAAATCCGTCGAGTTCTGGGGCGGCGGTCACGCTCACCGCGAATGTGATCTCAGGCGCTCCAGGAGGACCAACCGGCAAGGTGACTTTCAAGAACGGAGCGACCACTCTGGGGACGGCCACTTTGAGCTCCGGGACTGCCGTGCTGACGACGACAAAGCTGCCCGTCGGAACGTTAACGCTTACAGCAGACTACAGGGGAGATACGCAATCCGCCGCAAGCTCGGGAACGACGTCTCAGACTGTGAACTAGTTAGCGAAGCTTGGTGTTAGGCGAGCGCCACGGCAACGGAACCTTCTCTTTTCTACTGTAAGGAGTGAAGGCGCAAGTTGCCGCCCCTAGGCGGGTTGCAGCAGAGAAGTAAGCGCCATAAGTTAACCAGCACAGGAACTCTGCTTGGCTTCGGGCGGCTTCTTTTTTGCGTTATGACGAGGGCGGGAGCGGTAACTGTCGTAACCAGGCGTTAGCACAAACGTGCGCCTTTTGTTCGCCCCTGTGTCGCGCCTAATGCTCCTGCTAGGGCCTGACCGTGTCGGCCCTATCGGACAGCGTGGCGTGCAAGGTCAAGTCGCGGCTACCACACATAAGTCGAGCCTGACAGTTACACGCATTTCGTTCAGGTTGTGACCTAGAATGCGAATCAGTGGGGCTTACATCTGCTTGCCTCGACGCGGGTGGGTGCGAACTCTGGCTTCTCTGTTTGCGTTCTGCCTACGCCTGGGGCAAGACAGTCAACCGTGTTCTTCCTCTAACCCTCACCGAAAACTGGAGGCCTACCCCTTGATCTCCCGTTGCACCAGGGCGAGGTCGATGTCCATGGTGTGTTCTTGAAAGATCAGTCCCTTCAGCACGTCGGCGGCATCTTTCTTATTCTGCTGCTCGAAGCACCGCACCAGCAGCAACCTCGAGAATACGTCGTTGGGATCGTCCTGTATCGCGCTCGCCGCCTCTTCATATCTCTTTTGGTAATAGAGGATCGCGCCTCTTCCTCCCCGCATGGCCGCGTAAACGTTGGGATCTTTCGTGGATGCGGCCCATGCCTCAAGTTCCGCTTGTACCTTCTGCGCCGTCTCCGTATCGCCATTGGCGCTGGCCATGCGAACTTTGTAAGCCATCACTCGCCCTACGGTTTCGTCACGGTCCGACTTGGGGATCGTTTTGCTGGCTTTTGCCGCCGCAATTGCCTGGTCAAAATATCCCAGCGCAGCGTCGGTCTTCTTCGTAATCAACCCAAGAGCGATCAGACTTTCCAGTTCCAGTGAAATCCGTTTGACAGAATGCATCTGCCCCGTGAAGTCAGTTAGAAGTTTGGCGGCCTCTTCGTTCTTACCCTCGCGCACATAGCTGTAGATCGACATCTTTCGGCAATCCAGGCGCGTACTGGCCGAGCCGCTGCCGCTACACTTCTCATACTCGTCTCGCGCCTTCTTCTCGTCGCCCATCAAGGCGTAAGTGTCGCCCAGTCCCCGCTGCGAGGAATCAAACCCAGGGAGGATCTTCAGCGCCCGGTGGTAATGCTCCAAAGACTCGTCATAGCGCCCCGCAAGGCGCAGAACTTCGCCGTACGAATCCTCTGCATTAGGTTCGTTCGGCGACTGCTCCGAGTAACGCTTGATCATTTCGACGGCGCGATCGAAGCGCTGCAGATGCGCATACGCGAATCCCAACTCGTCGAGAGCGGGAGCAAAATTCGGATCAACTTTCAGAGCCGCCTCCTGCAAGGCAGCATCCCGGTCGTACTGGTGCATCTGGAATCCGTACCACGAGCCAATCGTGCACAGAATGCGTTTCTGGTCCGGATACTGCGATACCATGTCGTTGGCCACTTGGATCGAATACATAAGGTCGGTCTCGGACCGGCTGACGAACCAGCGAACCAACAGATCGTCAACCCCGCCCTGCGGCTGATGCTCGATCAGGTAGCGGGCTTTGTCTCGAGCTTCGCGGGCGTAATCCGGGCTGGTCTCGACAATTGAAAGCATCGCCCAGGCAAGCGCCAGGTTCGGGTCGAGCTTCGTGGCCTCGCGCCATTTCTGCATCGCCTCATAACTCCGGCGGTTTTCCTGCAGCCTCAAACCCTCTTGATAGAGCCGGATAGCCTGCGGAGATTTTGGAGGCGCAGCGGTCTGCGTGACGGCGGGGGCAATCATCGCCATTGCGACGACGCACTGAAGGACGTATCGCATAATCGGCAAGGTAGCAGAGTTTAAATCTCCAGAGAAGTAACTCCGGTAACTTGAACTAGCGTTCTCCATCTGCTTAACTCAGCGCATTGTGAGCCGGTTTAACTTTGGCAGTTTGAAGCTCTCGGTCCGTAACCTGGCGATGTTGGCGCTGCTCGCTGCTACGCCACTGCTCGGGTTTGCCAAGGACGCGGCGCTCGTGGTCGCCAAGAATTCCAAGGTAACTGCAATCCAGTCCGCTGCTTTCATGAAGGCATTCAAGTCGGCGCCCGCTCGACTTGACGGCGAGGAAATCGTTCTGGTCGTCAAGTCATTGGACGCGCCCGAAACTAAGGTTGTGGGCAGCAAACTCCTGGTGCAGACGCCCGAGGGACTCATCGAAGCAGCGGCCAAGCGAACGATAATCGTCGTCAACAGCGACGACGAGGTCATTAAAGTGGTCGGTACCGTGCCCAACGCGGTAGGAGTGGTTGACGTTTACTCCATCACAGGCGCAATCAAAGTCGTGAAGGTCGACGGCAAGCTCCCTCTCGAACCCGGCTACTTGCTCCGCTACGAATAGCGAACATCTGAGCTGTAATAGCCATGACTTGACCTTGCACACCACGCGGTCGGACGGGATCGCTACCGTCACACCGTAGCAGGGTTTTGAGCGCAATGGCTGTAGGGCGAACAAAAGGCGTAATGTTGCGCTCACTCCGGTTATAGTCTGCTATTCTGTTGCTATCTCGAAGACGCTGACAATAAGAGCGATAGCCAATGTCCATCTCCACTCCTAAATTGATTTTGGTCGACCCAAAGCGCGAGTTGTGCGAATGCTGGAAACAGCAGTTCCGCGGCCTATCCCACGTTGAAATAGTGAACGGGAAGTTCGAGGAACTGGAGGAGTTTGACTGTATGGTGAGCGCAGCCAACTCCTTCGGATTGATGGACGGTGGAGTTGACCTCGCAATCATTTGCTACTTCGGCGTCGAGTTGATGGACCGAGTACAGGAGAGGATCATTCGGGACTATTTGGGGGAGCAACCTGTCGGAACATCGGTTATTGTCGAGACCGGCAACGCTAAGCACCCTTTCATCGCACACACGCCGACAATGCGCGTACCAATGACAATTGCCACCACGGACTATGTCTTTGCTGCGATGTGGGCAATGCTGGTTGCTGTGCATCAGCACAATCGCCAAGCCAAGCGGAGAATTAGGTCCATCGCTTGTCCCGGCCTCGGTACTTCCTGCGGGATGGTCGCGCCGGAGGAGGCGGCACGGCAAATGGCACTCGCTTACCGCTGGTCCCTCGATCCACCTCTAACGATTAGCTGGGCGCTCGCAAAGGCACGTCAAGGTGCGGTTGGGCGTGGCGGCGATTCGAACCTGCGGAAATAACCCTCCAGCAGGCAACAAGACCTTGTCGTCCATCATCGTCGGACTCATCGAAAAACTCTCAATAACTTAGTGCGTTTTACGATAGTGAGCGCATTGAACCTGCCGGGGTAACGGCGACGGCATATCCGCCAATAGGCCACGGATGCGTGAGCATTCGCGCAGATCACTCTTGTTATTGCAACTTATTGCCGCAAATGTCGTGCCGCAGCTACTCAGGTCTGCCGCTGCCAACCAGATGCGGGTCCCAGCCTGCCCTCTCAGCGCCAGCCTGATATGTTGACTCGAAAAACGACAGTAGATCGCCGTCAGGGTTTTTCGATTTGCGCAGATCGTCATAGTCAAGGAGGAACTCACTCATGGCCGACTCCCATCGCGAACTGGCCGGGCTGACCTTTGCATGTTCGATCTCCCCAGGCTGCGGGTAGGTGAAGGAATAGAACGCCGGTTTTGGATAAGCGGCACTGCCCGCCCACCAACCTACCTCAATTAACTCTTCGTTCATGGCGTTGCGTCGGATGTAGTCGGCCTTCTCGCCGGGTGAAGCGGGCTTGCCGTTATAGCGCACATCGCGGATGTCAAGCGTTCCCCACATGAGGCCAATCGGCTGTGTCTTACCCTTGAAGCGTCCGTGGAAAACCTGCATCACGCGTTGCGTACTCAGAAGGATTCGCCACCAGGCGTTAACCAGTCTCGGGTCGTAGGGACGACGCAGTGTGTCCTCGTCAAATGGGATCGCATTGGGAACTTCCTGCGGCTTCAAGTTGATGGAAGCCTTGATACCGGCTTTGCCCAGGAGGTCAAAGAATTGCTTTACGAATTCGGCGACAGACATAGACGCCAGGTCGTAACCACCCGAAAATCCCCAACTGGTTGCGCACCCCACTTTATGAGAGACCAGATCAACCGTAACTTCATAGGCGCCGCCGGAATAGTGGATTGGTCCGGTTGTTAACCCTCGGCTGCTAAGCAAAAGAGGTACCTCGGCCCACTGCGGCTCAAACGGCCCTTGCAGCTTCAATTTGCCCACCGCCTGTAGACCCATATGCAGAAGGTGCTGCGTGGCCGCGAAGTCGGGATACGAAAGCGGGGGCCAAGGATCGTGAAAGATGTCCTGCTCTGCGAGCGCAGTCATACTAGACGCAATTATAGCGGTGCGCACTATTGCGTCCCCAGTCAATCGGCGTGAATCTCGATATCACTCATTGACCCGCCAAAAGGCGAACAAACAGCGCAAAGTTGTGTAAACGCCCGGTTTCGCCAACTACTCACACCTTCGAGTGACGAAGCGCACTGACAGAACCCACCAAGAGGTATCTATATTATTCTGCAACATAATTCCCCAAAGGCGAAAAGAGGACGCGATTAAGGCGCGATCCTTGGAGAACGTTTGGGAAATTCACGTTAACGGGGGTGACAACAAAGAACAAACCTAGAAGGAGAAGATTATGGATTCCGCAACAACGAACAGTAGAACGAAATATCGTTGGAACATCTCCGATGCTGGGCTGAGATTCGGCTCGACGAAACTGGCAGGTGCGATCATCCGCGGCACTCTGATACTGGCTGTGCTTTCTGCGCTGGTACTGATTGGCGCTCGCCCAGCGCAGGCCCAAACTGAGGCTGTGCTCTACAACTTTTATTACGGCAGCGATGGCGCCTATCCCGCGTCCAGCCTCACCTTTGACGGTGCTGGCAACCTCTACGGGACGACCTGCAGCTACGAAGGGCAGGGACCCGGATATGGGACTGTATTTGAGCTTTCGCCGAATGGCAACGGTGGCTGGAACGAGACCGTCCTCTATAGCTTCACCGGGGGGGCGGACGGAAACAATCCAGTCCACTCTAACGTGATATTCGACAGCGTGGGAAATCTTTACGGAACAACGCAGTTGGGTGGCTCTAATGGACAGGGCGTCGTGTTCGAACTTAGTCCCGTGGGAGGCAGTTGGACGGAAACTATCCTTTACAACTTTTGTAGCCAGGCGGGCTGTGCTGACGGTGCCGAACCGCTAACCGGACTGATCATGGACCCGGCGGGCAATCTCTACGGCACAACTTCAAGTGGAGCCGTCTTCGAGCTGAGCCCGTCCGGTGGCGGCTGGACGGAGCAAGTGATCTACAACGTCGCCACCAGCTTCAATGCCAGTTTGACTATGGATGCCGCCGGAAACATCTTTGGCGCCGGAGATTCGACAGTATTCGAACTGTCGCCGAACGGCAATGGTGGCTGGGATCCGACTGTGATCCACGCCTTTACTCGTTATCCAGCAGAGGGCATACTTCCCGAGGGCACCCCCTTGCTCGACAAGGCCGGAAACATTTACGGTACGACAGCCTTAGGCGGCGCCAAGAATTATGGAATCGTCTACAAACTGAGTCCCGGGAAGAAGGGAAGGTGGAAAGACCAGATTCTCTACTCCTTTAAGAGCGGCAAAGATGGTGCCAATCCTTGGGCGGGGATTGTGTTCGACGCAGCCGGGAACATTTACGGTGCTACGCATAACGGTGACGAGTCCGACGGGGGAACTGTTTTCGAGCTAGTGGCTCCAGTTGGCACCGTCAAGTACTACAGAGAGAAGATTCTCTGGAGATTCACCGGCATGGACGGGTATTGGCCGTTTGGCAGCCTGATTTGGGATAGCGCAGGCAAGCTCTATGGCACAACCGTCTTCGGAGGATCGAACGGGGTTGGCGTTGTGTTCGAAGTGACTCCGTAGGATGCTTGTCAACTTACGCATGTTAACGTCGCAAGGTGCGCGATATATCAGAATCGTGTAAGTTGGATCAACCCCCGCTCAACTCCGCTTGGGCGGGGTTTTTATTGTGGCTTGGCTCTTCGCCTTGGAAAACTAAACGAGGTGCTAATTGTTGAAACATCTGGTGAACAGAAGTTACGCCCAACCACTTTAGCCCAGGGCTGGGCAACCCCGTGTATTCCGCGCGTAGCAGCTTGCGGAAAGACTCCGGTTTCGTATCAGGGTATCACTTTAGCGATACCGCAACTCCTTCGAAATCGGACGCCCATTTAGAAGCTGAGGCGCGAAATCGACTTTTTCCGCAGCACCTAGAGGTTGTCACTCGCACTTTTTTGTTGGGCCGTGCCTTGGCGACGTTGCAGTGTTAGAATGTGCCGCTCGGAGTAGCACGACCGAAGATCGCGCCCGTGTGCATGAGGGTACACGATGTTGAATGACGATGTATTCTTCAAGCAGCATTCCAGCTTCGCTTTCGCAATTCTCGCAATCGCTGTGTTCGGATTGCTCTTTGTGACTGCTTGCGGCAGCGGTTCGAGCGGCTCCCCGCCGCCGCCGCCCCCCGCGCCGCTCGTTCTCGCGGTTCCTGCCAACACCAACGAAAATGGGATTAACAACATCTGGACGATCCATGCCGATGGCTCCGATGCGCTGCAGCTTACGCAGTACAACGGAAGCACGAGTCAGGCGCAAGCCCTGCAGCCGCTTTGGTCTCCGGACGGTACGCAAATGGTGTTTGCCTCCGACGGTGCGCTGGACGGAAGCGATACTCTGGCGCAGTACTACTATCTTTGGATCATGAAGGCGAATGGATCGGGCCGTCAGCCACTCTATACCAACAACCCGATCATCTACAGCGCCGTCGGCAACGTCGCGGATTGGTCCTCCGGCGGCACGAAGGTCGCGATTTCCGAGTCGTTCGCGAACACCTTCCAGATTGCCGTTGTGAATGCCGATGGATCGAACCCAACTCCGCTGGCTGATGGCTTGGCGCCAGTCTGGTCGCCCGATGGCACGAAACTGGCATTCGAAGGCTTCGCCGGCAGCGATCCCGATGGCAATATTTTTACCGTTCAGGCGAATGGAACGGGTCTGACTCAGCTGACCCAGTTCGCGGAGCCATTTAATGCCGTCGCTCCTGTCTGGTCGCCGGATGGGACCAAGCTGGCGTTCAGCGTAGGAAACATGCAGGGCGGGGGATACACGATCTGGATTATGAACGCCGACGGCTCCAATCAGACGTCGTATCCCGGCTCCAGTTTTATCTATGACTGGGGCAATATGATCGGCAGAATTGTCAACTGGTCGCCTGATAGTACGAAGGTGGCTTTTCCCTCGACTGCGGCGCTGGATGGAAATCCGAGTGACCCCGATATCAATTCCGTGAATATTTGGGTGATGAACGCCGACGGAACGAACCGACACCCGCTTACTCAATACAACGTCAACCCTGGAACGTATGTCTTTGTTCCGACGTGGTCGCCGGACGGCTCGGAAATCGCGTTTCTGTCGGGCGGCGATCTAGACGGCAGTGGCCAGCCCAGTACGCAGTGGTGCATCTGGACGATGAAAGCGGATGGCAGCGGAGCGGCTCCGCTGACTGCTACGTCGACCGGTCCGACGTGGAACACATTTTGGTTGCAGCCGGCGTGGCAACCATAGTCTCTGTGTTCTGCCCCAACGAGGGGCAGTCAACAAACAATCTGGCGATTGAACTTCCAACCGATCCGACCTTGGGCGGAAGTTATCTCTGCCTGAGGCTCGCGTCGCTGCGCCTTCCCTACGAGAACGCCAACTCCTTAGCCCGCTGCACCGCCTTCACCACCGCCTTGATCAAAGTCACGCGCAGCTTGCCTTCTTCCAGTTCCATGATGCCGTCAATCGTGCATCCCGCCGGAGTCGTCACCGCATCCTTCAACAGCGCCGGATGATCTCCCGTCTCCAGCACCACCCGAGCCGCGCCCATGGTCGTTTGCGCCGCCAGAAGCGTAGCCACATCGCGCGGCAACCCCACCTTCACACCCGCCTCCGCCAGCGATTCCAGAATGATGTAGATATACGCCGGCCCGCTCGCCGACAATCCCGTGACCGCGTCCATGTGTTTTTCGTCGACGGCCACCGTCCGCCCCACCGCATCGAAAAACTTCGTCGCCATTTCCAGATGCTGCTTGGTCGCGAACTTCCCCTTGCACAGCGCCGTCATGCCCGCCCCCAAGACGCAAGGAGTATTCGGCATCGCCCGTACCACCGGCACTTCTTTCTCCAGCGCCCGCTCAATCATCTCCGTAGGAACCGATGCCGCCACCGAAATCACCAACTGCTTCGCGCTGACGTGCGCCCGAATCTCCCGCGCCACGTCCGCCACCACCTGCGGCTTCACACAGAGAAAAATAATGTCCGCGTCCTTCGCCGCCTCCGAGTTGTCGGTCCCCGCATGCACCTTCAACTTCTCCTTGAGCATCCGAGCCCGCTCCACATGCGCCACCGTCGCCCAGGTCTGTCCCGGCGAAAGCAATCCATCGCGCAGGAAAGATTGCAGCAGAATCGATCCGATCTTTCCCACACCCAGAACCGCAACCTTCTTCTTCGAACTCAAACTCTGTCCCATACGATCTCTCCAGAAACAAGTTTCCCAAAGGCCTGCAATCGGGAAGCCACAAGATTACACGATGCCGGACCAAAAGGTTTCAAGGTTTCAGAGTTTCAAGGTTTCAAAGTGCACCTCCACGACCCACGCGTCTTCCTTGAAACTATGAAACCTTGAAACCTTGAAACATTTCCTGCGGCACCATCTTCAATATCTCCCGCCCAATCGGCAACGAAGCCGTAGCCGCCGGAGACGGCACATTCAGCACATGCAAAAATCGCTCCCGCCCCACAAACCGGAAATCGTCCACCAGCGCGCCATCCGCCCCCACTGCCTGCGCCCGCACTCCCGACCCGCCCGGAGTCATGTCCTCCATCCGCACCGCCGGCACCAGCCGCTGGCAAGACCGCACAAACTCCCGCTTCCGCAGCGACCGCCGAAACTCCGCCAGCCCATTTTTCCAATGCTGCCGCGCCATCGCCCGGAACCCCGAGTCCATGAATACTTCCATCGCCTCGCCCAAATCGAAATCCCGGAACCGGTATCCCTCCCGCCGGAACGCCAGCACCGCGTTCGGCCCCGCATCCACATTCCCATGAATCCGCCGCGTGAAGTGCACTCCCAGAAATGGATACCGCGGATCCGGCACCGGATAAATCAGCCCCCGCACCCACGACTGCCGCGCCGCCGCCAGATCGTAATATTCCCCGCGAAACGGAACCAGCATCATTCCGGGATCGTCTCCCGCCATCCGCGCCACCCGATCGCTATACAGCCCCGCGCAATTCACCACGTACCGCGCCGAAAATTCTCCCGCCCGAGTCCGCACCACCACCTCATTTCCCGACCGCTGAAATCCCACCACTCCGGCGCCCGTCCTTACCTCTGCCCCGCATCCCACTGCGATCTCCGCATACTTAGCCGTAACCGCCGCATAATCCGTGATCCCCGTGGACGGCACCTGCAGCGCGCGCACGCCGCCGACATGCGGCTCGATCTCGAGCATCGCCTCGCGCGAAAGCAACCGCAAACCCTCCAGCCCATTCGCCACGCCCCGCGACATCAGGTCATCCAATCGCGCCGATTCTTCCCGGTCGATAGCCACAATCAATTTCCCGCACACCTCGTGTGGAATCCCATGTCGCGAGCAGAATTCCACCATTTCCCGCGCTCCCGCCACGCATAGCCGCGCCTTCAGTGACCCGGCCTTGTAATAAACCCCGCTGTGGATCACTCCGCTATTGTGTCCCGTCTGATGCCGAGCCACTCCCGCTTCTTTCTCCAGAACCACTAGCCGCAGCCGCGGAAACTGCTCGCTAGCCTGCATGGCAAACGAAAGCCCAACAATCCCCCCGCCAATCACCGCAATGTCATAAGTCATAAGTGTGTGTCGAAACGCTTGTGGAGCGAGGCGCGTCGTCGCCCATCCAGCCGTGCCAAGCACGGCAGCCTCACCGGAGATGATCCTACCGCATCGCCGCGTCTATTCGCGTGACGGAAGAACAAGAAAATGTGATGCGGGAGAATGAGACCAAGAAAAAAGGCGCGGGTGCCCCACGTCTCGCGTTTGAGACGTGGGTGTGGACACCTCGGCGCCCTCAATCACCAATTACAAATCACCAATTACAAATCCGCGATCCCGTGCATCGCCGTTAGATTGCCCTCACTGCACCGTCAAAGTCACCACATCCCCGTGCGACGCTCCGCCCACAGCCGTAGCCGTCACCGTAATCTGCGATGTCCCCACCGCCGTCGGCGTCGCCACAGTTACAAAAGTCGATCCCGGAGCCGTAGCCGCCGCCGACGTAGCCGAAACCGTTACGGTCGCCGGGTTCGGCGTCACCTCCGGAGCCGTATACAGCCCGGTAGGGTCCACCGTCCCATTCGCGCTCCCGCCCGTGACCGCCCAAGTCACATTCTGGTTAGTCGAGCCATTCACTGTCGCCGTGAATTGCTGCTGACTAACTCGCAACGGCCAGGAGTTACCCGCTTCATACGCAAACAAAGTGGCTAATCCCGGATTCACCGTGACCGTGATCACCGGCGGCGGCGTGCCGCCCGCAACCCCGCCACAAGAAATCAGAGCCATCAATCCCAGCCCCAAACAAATCGCCGCGACCCCTCCATAGAGATGCGGCTTTCCGCGCCTCTTTCGTCCAACCCCCACAATCCCCACCACCATCCAAGCCAGCGCGAAAAATGACAAGGTGTGGGAACGCGTGCTTGCGTAGGGACGGCCGCCCCCGGCCGTCCAAGCCGTGCGCACCGTCCGCGGCCGCGACTCGGTCCCGAAGTTCGGCCCCGTAGTCGCGATCGTTAGCGTAATCGCAGTTGTCCCCGCTCCTGCCGCAATCGTCGTCGGACTAAATCCGCAACTGGTCAACGCCGGCAACCCCGAGCACGCAAAACCGACCGACGAGCCAAACGTCCCGCCCCCCACCGGAGCCGCCGAGAACGTATAGTTAGCGCTCTGTCCAGCCAGCGCCGTCGCCGTGGTGCTGCCGGTGTCCGTCCAGGTAAAGTCCGCAGCCTGCCCCGTCACCGTCAACGTCTCCGTCGGCGTAGCGTGCGTCAACGTCCCGTCCGTTCCCTGAATCGCAAAATTAAACGTCCCCGCCGTCGGGCTGCCCACCGTCACCGTAAACCCCGCTCCCCCAGCAGTCGGCGTCAGCGTCGAAGGCGTAATCCCGCACGTCCCCGGAGCTCCCGCCGTGCACGTCAGCGTTACGCTCCCGCTGTATCCGTTCAGCGCCGTCAGCGTCCCGCTCCAAGGCACGTTCTGATTCACCACCGTACTATTCGGAGCCGCCGTCACCGCAATCGCAAAGTCCGGAGCCAGCCCCGTCACGGTAACCGCGAATGTCTCCGTCTTGGCCGAAGGCGCTCCCGCCGCCAGCGCCGAGATAGTGACCGTCGCCGGACCACCCAACGGAGTTCCCGCTGCCGCCGTCACCGTCAACGTAACCGTCACCGGCGAAGAAGAGGTTGGACTAACCGAACTCGATGGCGAGAACACGCAAGCCGCGCCCGTCGGCAGTCCCGCCGGGCAGCTCAGCGCCACCGTCTCCGCAAAGCTTCCCGCCGCCGTCACCTGGAACGTGCTCGCCGCCGACGTTCCTCCCTGTTCGACGCTCAATGAATTTGGACTGGGCGCCGTCAAATTAAAGTCCACCACTTGCAGCGAGACCGTGGCGTCGTGCGTGATTGTGTACGGGTCCGTCCCCACCGCGTGCGCGTTGAAACTGTATTCACCCACGCTTCCGCCTGCCGTCACCGTGTAAGTCCCGGTTGGTGTTACCTGCGCAGGCTGCAACGTGCAGGTCACCGGCGCAGCTCCAGTACAACTCAAATTCACCTTGCTCGCGTATCCGTTCTCCGCCGTCAAAGTGCCGTCGAACGTGGCCAGCTGCGACGGAAAAACCGTTTGCGTCGAATTCGAGATTGCATTCCTGTAGTTCGGCAACAGCGGATAGTTCCAAACGCCCCGCCCATATGTCGATGCCACCAGCGTTTTCGTGCCCGTGTCAGGCGGCGCAAAAAGCTGCAGCGCACTCACCGGAGCGTCCGGCAGAAATCCCGACACCCCCGCCCCCGGCGCAGGGCCAACCTCCGTCCAACTCGGAGCCGCCGTCGAACTCACAAAAACGCCAACGTCGGTTCCCGCATAAATCTGAAAAGGAGCGACCGAAGAATCCACCACCAACGCGTTTACCGGAGCGTCCGGCAGTTCCGTCGCTCCCGTCCCGCTCCAGTCCGTCTGCGTCCAACGCCCGTTCGCATAAGCAATCTTGAAGACATGCGATGCGTTGAAGCCCATGATCCCGATATACGCCGTGTTGTCCTCCGGATTGGACGATTCCATTGCGACCGATGAAATCGCATACCCGTTCGGATTCACATTCCCCGTAACATTCGTCATCAACGTGAAGCCTGCGTCGGTTGTCGCCCACACTTCTCCTCCCGGAGCCCCGCTCAGCGGCCCATATCCGTTCGTGACCGCATACACCGTCTCCGAGTAATTGCCGTTCTCGCTTGCCGGACCGCCCGCCGCCAGCGCCGTCACCAGGTTGATCTCATCGCCCGTGCACACGCCCGTTCCGAGCGTGTCGAAGTCATCGCTCAGTTGCAGCGGAGCCGTCCCGCTGGTGCTGATCCGCCATACCCGGCAAGTTCCCACCAGCATTTCACCGCTATTCTGCGGATCCAGAATATAGGGAGTATTGAACGCTCCCTGGTCTCCGCCCAGATTGTTGGAGTCGACGATCGGGACAAACCCCGTGTCGTTACAAGCCGTTCCCACCTCACACTTCGCAATCGCGACGTAGGGATTCGCCGCAAACCACTCATTGGGATTCGTAGGATTGATCGCAGTGAATCCACCGTCCCCGCCGAGCGCGTTCTGCCAGGTGCTGCTGCTGGTTGCGTTGCTGGTCTTAGGCGAGCCGTTGCCCTGCGTCCCCCCCAACAGAATGTCCGCGTCATTAGGGTGCACCGAGACCGAGACGAATTCCGTCATCGAGCCCAGGGTCTGGCTCAAGCTGTCAAACTGATTGGTTCCCGAACAACTCCCCGCGTTCAGCCCGGAATAGCCGTCCAGCGTCCGGCTGATTCCGCCGTCGTGCGCGAAATAGCCCGGTGACAACCCGCTCGCAACCGTGAACGCGATGCCGTGTTGGTCGGGATGCACATGCGCCGGCGCCGCGAGCGGACTGCACCCGTAGACGTGCGTTAGATTGATCCAGTCGCCTTGCGCGCAAGCCGTACTCGCGGCCGGCTCCAACGTGCACTTGTAAAGATTGACCGCCCCCGCGTAAACATCCGTTTCCGCTCCTCCATCTGGAATCGCCGCCAACGCAAGGTTGTACCAACCCTGCTCCACCCCGCAGCCGCTGTTGTCTGGCCCAAAGGCGCTATCGCCGCAGTTCGCGATGCCGTTATCCGGGATCTGCGTCCAACTCGCGCCGCCGCTCCCAGTTCCGCCGTTCAACGATTGCCAGATGCCCTCGTCGTAGGGCATTGGATTTCCGTTGATGTCGTACTGCACATCGACCACCCACACATACATCTCATTCCGCCCGGGCACCACGGCGAACTCGCCGCGATAAATCGGGCAAGTAGTCGCGTTCGAACCGACCGGGCAATTCGCGGGCGTAAGGCCCGCAGTCGGCTGCGTCGCCAATGGCGCGAAGTTTATTCCATCGACCGAGGAGTACAGCCCGTGCCGCCGGATGAAAGCATAGAAAGTCCCGTTCGTTCCCTGCATCGGGTTGTAAATCACCGCCGTAGCCGAAGCTGCAACCGAGCCGACCGGCAGGATTGCGCGGTTCCACGTCACTCCCGCGTTCGTCGAGTAGTAAAGCCCGCGCGCCGGTGAATTCCCATCTTCTTGCGGACCCAGGCAAGGGCCGCTGCCTCCCGCCGTCGCCGCTTCCTCGCCTAGGCATAAGCCGTTGTCTCCCGCCGTCGCCGCGACCACCAAATTCGGATTCGCCGTGCTGAAGGCGATCTTGCTGAATCCGATCCCCAAAAAAGATTGGTCCGGAGTTTCTCCTATCCCCGTAATCTGGCTCCACGTCGAGCCCCCATTTGTGGAAAGCAGCATTCCAAGTCCGTAGTAAGAATCGGACGAATTGTTAGTCTCCCCGGTTCCCACCAGAATGACGTTGCTGTTTCCCGGCTGCAAAGCAATCGCGCCCACCGCCAAAGTAGGCTGATCGTCAATCAAAGCCTGCCAGACAACCGAAGCGGGACTGGAACTCTGACTCCCCGCGTTAGTGGATTTCCACAGCCCGCCATAAGCGCCGCCCAAAAGCACCGTGTTTCCGCTAGTGTCCGCTGGATCGATCACCACCGAAGTAGCCCGTCCCGAGACCCAGTTGTAATCCTGCCCGCCGTCGCCCGTAGCATCGGAAGCCAGCGGAGCCGGTCCCAAAGGAGCCCACGCCGCGGAACCAGAAGACGAAATCGCGGGTGCGCCTCTCATCGCGGGTGCCCCACCCAAGCTCCGCTTGGGTGGGTGGGCGGAGAACGAAACAGGTGGGAGCATTGGATTCGCATTAGCAGCGGCCCGCCAAGCCCGCATCGCCATCTTCTGCCGGTAAGCCCGAAACCGCAGCCCAGCCGCCGATTCGCCCCCAGGCACAGTCCGCCCCCGCTGGTTCCAGTTCCATCCGAGTGCGGGTGCCCCACCCAAGCTCTGCTTGGGTGGGGGTGTGGCCGGGAGGCCGATCCTCCGGGAAGGCGCGTAACCTGTTTTCCTCTGCAACTCCTGCCCAAAAGCGCTGCCCAAAAAACCGCCACTGAAAACTGCGCCAACGAGAAAGACGAAAGCTGCAATAAAAATAGCGAAGGAGATCCAACGAGCAGAACGCACACTACGGCTGGCCATGAATCGAGACGCTATCTGACGCCGGCACGACCCAGCGCACACCTAGAGTCTCAACCATCAGATAAGGATTTCCACGTCCTCGAAAGTCCCCCCGCCCTTGGTAGCCAAAGCTGCGTCAGTTCTCAAGTAGACGACGACACGTCCGGGATGAAATTTCTAACTGCCTCGAACGCGGTTTCAGGCCTCTCAAGATGATCCGCTTAAGGTAGGTTGCGTTATGCCGATCCACATAAAATGACGTAATGTGCCGCTGGACAGTTAGTAACCAATTGGATATAAAAGCGCTAATATGCTTTAGGCAGGACCCACACGGCGTGTGATAAGGGCAGAAAACCAGAACTCCCCATTTTTATGCGGACTGGCCCAATTGTTCTTCGGCATCAGCTAAGGAAGGAACGCATGAGGAAACACGGACTGTTGGCATTTCTGTTAATAAGCACCCTGGCCTTGTCAGCTTGCGGGAAGCCGATTCCGCCGGAAAAGTCGGCATACGTAGGTGAGTGGCGCGCTCAGACGATGTCGCTGCTTATCGCACAGGATGGTAGTGTAGTCTACAAGCGAATCAAGGGTGGAGCGACGACGTCTGTCAACGGTCCCATACGGCGGTTCGAAGGCGATAATTTCGTCGTCGGAATTCCGCTTGTTTCCACGACGTTTGAGGTGTCGAAGCCGCCCTACCAGGAAGCAGATAAGTGGAAAATGGTTGTTGACGGCGTCGAACTCACCAAAATTCCGTAATGCCTAACCCCTCGCTGCGCGCGGACGCGCGCCGGTGAGCGTCACGTTGGGCGAAATTCCTCCGCCCAAATCCGCTATAATGGCAAAGCATGTCCGTGATCAAGAACATCGGAGCCGTCGCTCAGGGAATGACCATCACCCTGAAGGAAATGTTTCAGCCCACCATCGTCGAGAATTATCCCGACGGCGATGGCCCCCTGAAAGGCGCAAAGTTTCAGGAACGCTTTCGCGGCATGCACGTCCTGCAGCGCGACGAAAACGGCCTGGAAAAATGTGTAGCCTGTTTCCTCTGCGCCGCCGCCTGTCCCTCGAACTGCATCTACATAGAAGCTGCGGAGAACACTGCGGAAACCAGGGTTTCAGGCGCCGAACGCTACGCCCGCGTCTACAACATCGACTATAATCGATGCATATTTTGCGGATATTGCGTGGAAGCGTGTCCGACCGATGCGATTACGCACGGACACGGATTCGAACTGGCCAGTTTCAACGCCAGCAATCTGATTTACCGGAAAGAACAGATGCTGGCGCCGGCTCCAGCCCATATGGGAGCCAATCAGGTATTCGCGCAATCGGAAACGGACGCGGGCGTGACGGGGGATTAGCGAACTTCGAGATTTTCTACCAAACGCCGGTCCCCCGCGGGACCGGCGTTGTTGTATGGAAAGCTGTCGTTGATCGCCAATTTTGATGAACTGCCGCTGTTGAACGGCAACGGCGCACGGCAGCGAGAGACTTTTGGGCCACATGACCGTTTACTCCAAATCGTTGACAGTTTTCTTCCGCAATCAGGGCATTTACCTGTTCATTGCTCTCGTGGTTGGCGCGACTTTCTGGGCCATCGGCCGGCCCATCAATCCTTTCACCGTCATCTTGTACTCGCTCTGCATCGGCAATTTCGTTTCGCCTCCAATGCAATGGCTGCACGCCCTGTACGAAAAGCCGTCTCCTTATGACTGGCTGATCTTCCTGGCCCTCCTATGCGTCGTGATGTTTCCCGTTTACGCGCTGAGCACTCTAATTGTCTGGTGGTTAGCCCCGCCTGCTCCGCAATCGCTTAGGCACTTGATGGTCACCGGCTGGAGGATGCCCTTCCTCATCACCTTTGTCTATGCCGTGACGAATTTTCTCTATGGCAAGACGAGGGCGCGCCTCGAACGCCGCAACGTCGAGCTCCAGAGCATGGTCCAAGCCGGCGCGGCCCGCTTGGAAGTCCAGGAGCAGGAATTGCAACGCGCCCGCGAAATCCAGCAGTCGCTTTTGCCCAAGGAAATTCCGCAGCTTCCGGGAATCGCCGTCGCCACGGCCTGGCGCCCCGCGCGCGCGGTCGGCGGAGATTACTTCGATGTGCTGCGACTCGATGGCAACAGGCTGGCCATTTGCATTGCCGATGTCTCCGGCAAGGGAGTTTCCGCCGCTTTGCTGATGGCGAACGTCCAGGCCAGCTTGCGCGCATCCGTACGCGACCTGGATAGTCCGGCGCGCGTGTGCAGCATCGTAAACAGTATGCTGTGCGAAAGCATCGCCGCGAACAAATTTGTGTCGTTTTTCTGCGGCGTTCTCGACGCCAATACGCGCGCGTTTCGCTACTGCAATGCCGGCCATCCCTATCCTATTCTCGTTTCGGCCGGCGCTGTGTACACCTTGGATCACGGCGGCGGCGCTGTGCTCGGCGTTTTTCCCTCGTGGAATTACCGGGACTCCAGCGTCAATCTGAAATGCGGAGACCGGCTGCTTCTGTTCACCGACGGCATCACCGAAGCCGAGGACGGGCAAGGCGAAGAGTTTGGAGTGGAGCGGGTCGCCGCCTTCGGCAAGGCACACGCGTCCAGGTCCGCTGCTGAGTTGAACCAGCAACTGCTCGCGGAGGTGTCGGATTATTGCAGCGCGCAATTCCAGGACGACGCCACCTTGGTGGTTCTTGCCGTAGATCAACGTCTAGACGAACAGGGAATCGCGGCCGGCGAACGACTAACGACCAACGACCATCGACTAACGACTGTTAACTAATGTCCATCTTTCTACAAACCGTCAGAGACCGCGTCGTCATCTACGACGGCGCCATGGGTACCAACATCCAGAAGCGCAATCCCACCCTGGACGATTACTGGGGCAAGGAGAACTGCAGCGAAGTCCTGGTCCTGAGCCGTCCCGACATCATTCGCGAAATTCACGCCGACTTTTTCCGCGTGGGCTGCGACATCGTAGAAACGGACACATTCGGCGGCACAGGCCTGGTTCTAGGCGAGTTCGATCTGCGCGACAAAGTGCGCGAGATCAATCTGAAGGCGGCGCAACTAGCAAGAGAAGTAGCGCAGCAATTCTCTACGAAAGACAAACCGAGATTCGTAGCCGGATCGATGGGCCCGACGACCAAACTGCCCTCGCTAGGACACGTCGGTTGGGACGCGATGTTGGCGTCCTACGAAGAGCAGGCGTTAGCGCTGATCGAAGGCGGCGTAGATGTGCTGCTGATCGAAACCTGCCAGGATCTGCTGCAGGCAAAGATCGCCACCGTAGCCGTGATCGAGGCCATGCGCAAAGCCGGAAAGCGTCTGCCGGTGCAAGTCCAGGTCACGCTGCAGGAATCCGGAACCATGTTGCTAGGCACCGAAATTGGCGCCGCGCTAACCACCCTTGAGCCCTACGACGTAGACATAATCGGCCTGAACTGTGCAACCGGCCCAGCCGAGATGAACGAGTCCGTCCGATATCTGGGGCTGAACTCGACAAAGTACATTTCGGTTTTGCCCAATGCCGGCCTGCCGCAAAACGTAGGCGGGCACGCGGAGTACAAGCTCACGCCGAAAGACTTGGCCGACTATCACAAACACTTCGTCCAGGATTACGGAGTAAGAATCGTAGGCGGATGTTGCGGCACCACTCCCGAACATCTGAAAGCTGTAGTCGACGCAGTAACCGGAGTAGAGCCCGCAAAGCGCGACGTCAAGCCAGTAGGCGCGGCGTCAAGCGCCTACACCTCGGTCCCCTTGGATCTGGAGCCCAAGCCTCTAATCGTAGCCGAGGAGATGAATACGACCACGCGCGTAGATCATTTCCGCAAGCTGGTGCAGGCGAAAAAGTACGACGACATTCTGAAGCTCGCGAAAAAGCTGGCCAGCGAAGGCTCGCACCTGCTCGACCTGTGCTGCGCCATCGTTGGCGAGGACGAGAAGGGATACATCTCCGCCATCCTCGAAAAAATCGCGACCCGCGTGCCCGCCCCGATCCTGATCGACAGCACCGAAGCCGACGTGGTGGAAGAAGCTCTGAAGCGCATCCCCGGCAAAGCCATCATCAACTCCATCAACCTCGAAGACGGCGAGAAGCGCACCTCGAAAGTGTTGCCGATGGCGAAGCGCTACGGCGCGGGAGTAATTGCGCTGACTATCGACGAAGAAGGCATGGCCCTCACCGCCGACAAAAAAGTTGCGATAGCGCGTCGCATCTTCGAGCTAGCGACAAAAAAATACGGCATCCGCCCGGTGGACCTGCTCTTCGACACCCTGACCCTCCCCATTTCGACGGGCCAGGAAGAATATCGCTCGGCAGGCATAGAAACCCTGAAGGCAGTGAAGCGCATCCACGAGGAATTACCAGAAGTGAAGACGGTGCTGGGAGTAAGCAACATCAGCTTCGGCCTCGATGCCTATCCCCGCCGCGTTCTGAACTCGGTCTTTCTGCACGAAGCGGTAGAGAACGGCCTAGACGTAGCCATAGTCAATTACACGAAGATCTATCCCCTCTACAAAATTCCGTCCGAAGAAGTAGAACTGGCCCGCAAGCTGATCTACCAGGACCGCTCCAATGGTGACCCGCTGCAAGTCTACATGCAGCATTTCGCCGGCCTGAAAGGCAAGGCGCAAGCGCAGACCACCGCGCACATCGATACCCTCTCGATCGAAGACAAGCTGAAGTACGCCATCATCAACGGCGAAAAATCGGTAGGCGAGGGCAACACCAAGCGCAGCCTGGAAGAGTTACTGGAGGAAGCCTTAGTCCCCTACACACCGCTAGATCTGATCAACACCGTGTTACTGGACGGCATGAAGACGGTAGGCGACCTATTCGGCGCCCGCAAGATGCAATTGCCCTCGGTGCTGGATTCCGCCGGAGTAATGAAAGCCGCCGTAGCCTATCTAGAGCCAAAGATGGAAAAGAGAACCGGCCCGCAACAAAAAGGCACCATCGTGTTAGCCACGGTGAAAGGCGACGTCCACGACATAGGAAAGAACTTAGTCGACATCATCTTATCCAACAACGGATACAAGGTGGTGAACCTGGGCATCAAGCAACCGGGCGATGTGATCATCCGCTCCGCGCAAGAACACACCGCCGATGCCATCGGCCTGAGCGGCCTGCTGGTGAAATCGACGCTCGAGATGAAGTACGTCATCCAGGAACTGGAACGCCAGAAGCTCGCCTACCCGGTAATCTGCGGAGGCGCGGCCCTGACCCGCAAGTATGTAGAAGACGACTTGCGCCGCGAGTATTCGAATGCCGTATTCTACGGAGAAGACGCCTTCGCCGGCCTGCACGTAATGGAAGATTTGGCGTCCGAAGACGGCAAGCGCGAGGCGCGTCTGCAAGACGGCCGAACCGTAAAAGAATATGCGAAAGCTGCGGCGGTAGATGAAGAGACCGGCCCAGTATTCTCCGAGCGAAGCGCGATGGTGACCGATGCGCCAAATATTCCCGAGCCTCCATTCTGGGGAGTGCGGGTAGTGAAGGACTACGATCTGCGCGAGGTTTTCAATTACATCAACGACACCGCTCTATTCAAGAACCAATGGCAGTTGAAGACGGCGTCGCAAGAAGACTACGCAAGACTGGTGGAAGAAAAATACCGTCCGATCAAAAAGAAGCTGGAAGAAGAAGTAATCTCCGCCGGCTGGTTCGAGCCAAAAGTAGTCTACGGATATTTCCCAGCCCAAGGCGATGGCAACGACATAGTAGTCTACGATCCCAACTCGTGTGGGGACGGACGCATTCGTCCGTCCCAGCCGAGCGGAGCTCGGCAGCAGCCGACAGCGAAAGAAATCTTGCGCTTCACTTTCCCCCGCCAGAAAGAAGGCCGCCGTCTCTGTATCTCCGATTTCTTCGCCGCGCCGTCCTCCGGCAATATGGATGTCCTGGGCCTGTCGCTAGTAACCATAGGTCCAAGGGCGTCGCAAGAAACCCAGCGCCTCTTCGAAGGCGGAGAATACACCCGCTATCTCTATCTCCACGGTCTAAGCGTGGAGACCGCCGAGGCCCTCGCCGAATTCCATCATAAGAAGATGCGCGAAGAGTTAGGCATAGCCGCCGAAGACTCGCCCCACATTCGCGATCTCTTCCATCAAAAGTATCGCGGCTCGCGCTATTCCTTCGGCTATCCCGCCTGTCCGCATCTGGAGGATCAAACCAAGCTCTTCGCGCTGCTAAAGCCAGAAGAGAACGTAGGCGTCCGCCTGACCACGGGTTTCTTGCTGGAGCCCGAGCAGAGCACCTCGGCGATTGTAGTGCATCATCCGGGGGCTAAGTATTTTGTGGTGTAGGCTGGTCTACCGCCGAGACGCGCAGAGCGGGCGGAGTGGTTAAGAGCTTCCTTCGGCCAACCCGGCCTGCACGCCGGAGCGGGAACGCGAGTGCAACCGCACGATCAGCAACCCCACCAGCACCGCGCTGACCAGCATCACCACCCGGATGTAGAGTCCGGCATGAAACGCCTGGTCGCCGGCCGCGGTTCGGACCAGCCCCGAGGTGGCGCTGACGGTGCAGAATCCGAAATAGAATTTTTCCATCCATCCGCGGGAAATGAGCAAGAGCCACAAGAGAATGGAGGAGACGATGGCAAAGATTCCGCAGAGAATCCAGGTGCCACGCGACACCGTCGACGATACCCAGATCCCAGCGGCGGGATTCGCGGCCATCATCTGCCGCACCGCAATCAGGAGGAACACAACGGAATGCACCAGCGCCACAACGGCGCGTCTGCGATTGGTGAGGATGGAAAATCCGCTCATGCTGAGAATACTGTAGCGGAGCCTGCAGCCATGAGGCTGTGATCCAGATCACGCGAGGGAGAAACCCAAATGGTAGTGTGGCGCGGGCGCCCTCGCCCTCGCCCGCGGCCTTTGACCTTCCGACACAAACGCGGGCTCAGCTCTTGCCCAGCGAAGGAGAGGCTGGGAACTGTGCGATAGGGCTCACTTTTAAGTCAGAAAGAGAGTAGTCTTGAATTGTCTCTTCTAGCATCTTTCCGCCGTCTAGTGCGGTGACGGTCCCTTGCGAAATCAGACAGCGTTACGCTGCGCAAGGAGCCGTTAATGGCCAACAAGTCCCGTCCGCCTACACAATCCTCTCCAACGCCACTCATCGCCAACCTCGATGGCAACCACCTCCGTAACGAAATCCTGCTCGGCTTGCCTCCCAGAGAATCCGAACTGCTGTTCCCGAAACTGGAATTCATGCGTTTGAAAACGCACCACGTGCTGCATGAGACGGGCGATACCTTGAAGTCCGCCTATTTCCCCAACAGCGGATTGGTGTCCATTCTGAGCGTCTTCCCCGACGGAAAAAGTGTGGAAGTCGGCCTGGTCGGCAAGGAAGGTTTTATCGGCCTGCCTCTAGTGGCGGGCTTTCACACCGCGCCCACGCGGGCCATCGCGCAGATCGAGGGCTCGGTCTTTCGAGTCGACGGCGAAGCTCTGACCGCACTTCTACGGGAGTGCCCCAACCTGGAGCGCCGTTTGCAGCAGTTTGCGCAGATCATGGCCATGCAGGTCACACAGATTGCCGCCTGCAATCGTCTGCATGAAGTGAATGAACGATTGGCGAGATGGTTGTTGATGAGCGCCGACCGCATCGCATCGAATTCGGTGCCCTTGACCCAGGAATTAATTGCCCAGATGCTGGGCACGCGCCGCTCCAGCGTGACCGTGGCCGCCGGCATGCTGCAGAAGGCGGGACTCATCGCCCACAGTCGCGGAGACGTGAAAATCATCGACCGGCGAAAACTGGAAGAAGCCGCCTGCGAATGCTACGGAATCATGCAGCGCCAGGTTAAGGAGTGGCGGGGAGATTCGAACTAGAACTGATCTCATAAATAGCTTTGGGTAGGGCATGGCTTCACAGGCTGCGGAAAAACTCGATTTTGCACTTGATTGGCAGCGGTTTACCGCTGCGATAACTCGCTTATTTTCAGTATCGGCTTTAGCCGCTGAGGTCAGACTACCGCACAGAAGGTACTTTTTTCGCAAGCTGTTCAGCCCTGCCGCTCAAGGCCAATAAAGACGCGGGCCTTGGCCCCTGGCCCCTGAGGGCCGAACAGCCTGCTCGGAGAGCCATTTATGAGACTAGGGTCTAGCCTCTGTGCGCCATCGGACGCTTGCCGGTTCCGCAGCGTACCGACAGACGGCCAGCTTGCGGATAGCGTGAGCATTATGCGGCTATTGTCCGCGATTGGACCCAGTACTTCCTCTGGAGTAAGTCATGTCGGAAGGCAATCTTATCCATATTAGTGTCAATCGACATCTGATCAAATGCCCGCATTGCCAAAAGCAAACTGTACAGAATTGGTCGGGAAACATGATTCTCTTCGCCCCGGCGAAGTGTTCGCACTGTGGCAAGGAATTTGTCATTGCGCTGAACGAACCGAGGCGAGGGTCCTGAGTCAGAAGTGCGTTTATAAACCCGCACTAAACCCAAGGCCAAGTCTAAGGACAGAGTCCTCCCAGAGCGTTAACCGCCGGGAGAGTCCGCGCCCCGCCAGTGCTACGAAGCCCCAATCCAATTGCGGCGCTCGAGAAACGTCGGCGGTTCGTAGGTGCGTCCCTTCGCCAACCGATTCTCTTCCCGGCGCGCCGACCACAACAGGATCGGGCCGAGCGATGCGGCGGTGAGCCGGGCGACAACCGGGAACTCCTTCTCCACTTCGCGGCGCAGCTTGTGAATCCGATCGCTCACGCTGCGATTCACTTTCCTGAATTCTTTCTCCATTACCCACAGCGCCGCATTGTAAGCGCTGCCCAGCTTCTTCATTTCCCGCGTAAAGCGCTCACGGACGCGCGGATCCGGGCAGTCCTTGTAGCGCTGCCAGCCCTTGAGCATGGTCTGGCACATGCGATAAAGACTCGGTCCATTCACTTCGAAATCGCGCCAGAAAGCCCAATCCAGGAACCTCTTGGAATCCTCGCGCGAAATTGCAGCGTGCCGGAAGTTGAATTTGTACTGCCCATGCACATCGGCAAAGTCAATATTCGGCAGCAGACGGCCTTGCTCGGACATCTCCTGGTAAAGCGGCGTGCCCGGAACCGGAGTGTAGAGCATGAACTGGTGGAAGTCGGTCTGGTAACTGACCGCCGATTCGATTTCCTCCGCCATGTTGTCGGGCGTATGGTGCTCGAGTCCGACAATAGTTGAGCCCTGCACGCGTATCCCGTGTTCGCGAAGCTCGTGCGTCAGTTGCTGAATGTCCTCGCCGTGCAGCTTGGCGTAACTGGACCGCGGAGATTCCAACCCCATCCATACCCAGGAAACGCCGAGTTCGACCAGTTCGAGCATGGTGTATTTTCGAATCGCATTGGCGGAGGCGAAAATCGAAAGCTCCCAACTCTTGCCCGCCTCCTTCATGCGCTTCAGCAATTGCATGGCGCGCGTGCGATGCAGCAGGAAGTTTTCGTCCATCACAAAAAAAGAATGCACTTTGAGCTTCTCTTCGATCCCGCACATCACGTCAAACAGTTCGTCGCCGGTCTCGTAAAAGTTGACGAACTTTCCCTTGCCGCCAAAAAAAGCGGATGTCGTGCAGAAGTTGCACCCCATGGGGCAACCCACCGACGGAATGATGGTCGCGGCCGTGCCGCCCTTCCGATCCGGCAGGCGGATTCCCATGATGCGTGTCTCCAGGCCGGAAACAATCGCGGGATGGCGAATGGGCGCGTGCTCGTCCTCCCCCAGATACCGCCGCATCCAGGAAATGCCTTCACCCTTTACGATGTGGTCGGCGTCGATCATTTTCTCCACGCCGGGGATGGCCGCCACGTGCCCGCCCACCACGATCGTAGAATCCGCCGACAGTTCGCGGACCATGCGGCACATTTCGCGCACCTTGCCCAGGTTCACGATGATCCCCGAGATCCCCACGATGTCGTAGTGATTCTTGGTCAATTCACGCGCAAAGGCTTTACGCGTGGGAAAATCCAGCACGCTACAAGGCGCCGAAATATTTTCCTGAATCATCATGATGCCCCACGACCGATGGAACATGCGTAACGAGAAGCTGCCTTGGGCGCGGGTGACCTGGTTGTGATAGAGCTCCATGGGATTAATGGAGCGGCTGCCGAATTCGTCGTCCTGCGCATAAGGCCCAAAAACCGAACTCAGTAGAATGCGAGCGTGATTTCCCTTAGGATGACTTTCCATTAATCCGCCACTTTCCATAGATGGGATATTTGGAGGATAGTGCTCGACTGACGCACTTCGCGGTGATCCCGGATCACATTACAAAACTATTACGTGCGAGGAGTACATGTCCCATCGATACCCGCATCTAGCAGGCTGCGGAAAAAACTCGATTTTGTACTTGATTTTGGGTGGCGCAGCGGTTCACCGCTGCGATCGAGGCGCTCACTCCCGACGGCTTTAGCCGCTGAGGGAGCGGCTCTGGCCTCAAGAAGGATGCCGAGGGTGCCCCATCCTTGCGCGTACTTTGCGCAAGGGTGGGATCGGTGCGCTGTCTCCTTGGGGCCTAGCCGTGTGGGGGCGCCCTTCCTAAAACGGCTCCTCAGTCCTATCGCGAAGCGAAGGGCGGGGCCTTTGACTTTTTTCATCACAAACGCCCAGTGAGCACCATCGCAGACATCAAATCGCCGGGTGCGCGCACCGCCGCACTCCTCGGGATCTTTCATCACAATCAGCCTGTGGCCGCCATCACAGACTTCCCACCCGCCCGCTGTGACAATTCCTCTGAGCGGCAAGGCCGCGGCAGCCAGTACTCTTTGATAAACCGAGTTGTTCAGCGAGCGAAAGCGAGCCCAGGGAGTAGAAGCACGAATCCCCCCCAAACCGCCCCAAAATGGGAATTTAGCCCGAAAAATCGGGGTTAAGTCCATGTTCCGGAATACTTTACAAGTAAGTCCTTATGTTTGAATACTTTGCAGAAAATTGGGGGGGGGGGGGGGTGCGAAAAAAATTATGTAAATACTTGACAAAAAAAAGGGGAAACTTGTTGGCGGCCGACTCTGGAGGATCGT